>Ga0182017_10003058_pt1 | contig 12529 bp, 9 predicted proteins | sample 712E3DmetaG_FD_120492 | JGI IMG/M metagenome (GOLD analysis project Ga0182017, IMG submission 120492) | Permafrost microbial communities from Stordalen Mire, Sweden - 712E3D metaG | ecosystem: Environmental > Terrestrial > Soil > Wetlands > Permafrost | place: Sweden: Stordalen | collected... | reverse complement strand
TTTTCCCGCGCATCGAGCAAGAATGGTGTGATAAGTTTGATCAACTGAGATTCATTCAAACGATACAAAAGCAGGAATGCAAGAATAAGGCCGATCTCTTTTCTTTTAAAAAAGATAACGAAGGTTTTCAGAAATTCGCCAAGGAAACCTTTTTCTTTGTTATATGCCTTAGAGGAGTCAGCAACGGGATACGGTAAAATAAATTTGTGATAGATTGATAAGATAATGAAGATTGCAGCGATTGCAATGAAGGATACAGACCACGCGAAAGCAATTCCGCCATGATTTTCCAGATATCCTGCAAGTATGACAAGCAAACCCTGCCCGGAAATCATCGCGATTCTATAGAACAGGCTTCTCATGCCCACAAATTCTGCCTGCGTCCCCTGATCAAGTGCAAGCATATAATACCCATCTGCAGCAATATCGTGGGTCGCTCCGCTGAAAGCCATCAGCCAGAGTATTGCCAGTGTTATTTGGAAAAACGATGGGAGCGGTATCGTCAAGGATACTGAAGCCAGCAGCACACCGATGATAAATTGCATGGTCACAATCCAAAACCGCTTTGTGCGTAAAATATCTACGACAGGACTCCACAGAGGTTTGATCACCCATGGCAGGTAAAGCCAGCTTGTATACAGCGCAATATCAGCGTTCGAAATTCCCATCTTCTTGTACATAATCACAGAAACAAACATTGCAATGGTATAGGGAATGCCTTCGGCGAGATAAAGGGACGGGACCCATGCCCACGGATTACGATATGTTTTTTTTGTATCGGCCATGCACCTTTCCTTTTATGAATACAGCTTCTTCAGCTCTGCGCCTTTAAAATAATGTCTCATAATTTCTTCCGCCTTGAAGCCTTTTGCCGCCATCACTGCGGCCCCAATCTGGCAAAGGCCAACACCATGGCCCCATCCTGCGCCGCGCAGAATAAATCGTTGCGGAAGCCCGTCGCTTCCTCGTTCCATTTCGACAACAAATGCAGAACTGTATAAATGGCTCTTTGAAAGCCATCGGCGAATTTCCAGTTCCTTGCCGACCACCATGGTGATCTTGGAACCTTCAATACGCAGCCGATAAATTCTCCCTGAAGTACCTCGTTGAAGAGGCACAAGGTTCTTCAAAGATCCAAAATCATATCCAGATTTAGTGCGAAGCAATTCTTCCAACTCTTCTCTGCGATATTCGACTGTCCATCTGAAAAAATCGGTGGTTTCCTGATCAAAGGAAGGAAGAATTTGCTTTAATATTTTCCCGTCGGTTGTATTACAATATGCTTCCGGGCTGCCGAGAATCCATTCTTCTGCCTGTCGTTCTGAGGTAAGTGGAGAATGCTGAATTTCTGCATCAGAGATAGTAGTGAGATATGGAATTTTCTTTTTTTCCCATGCGTATTCGAATTCTTCCGATAATCCTCCGCATGCTTTCGAAAATCTCGCATCGCAAATTTCATCCCTGAACACGAGAAAAGTACCCCTCGTGGCGTCAATTGCTTCCACAGCGCGCGCAGAAAGAATCTTGGTGATACCTTGATATCGCTGGCAATGGTCATCGGCACAGACGTCAAATATGTCATGATCCTCCCGATTGTACCAACGGATTATTTCCTGATCGAGTTCAATGGAGCGCAGTGAAGCTACGCCAACATTTCTTTGTTCCCTTTCTAACATTGCAACGAGCCAGCTTCGGGAAGTGATCGCATGGGCTTTCAGCAATTCCATCGGAGCTTCCGCACTCATCTCAGAAGAAATAACACTGGCAAGATATTCTTCCACTGAGACAATATTGATAACAGTGATCGTACCATCATTGCGCAATACGAATCGAACATCGCCTTGGAATGTCTGCCGTTCTCGCCGTTCCCAGTGGAAATGAATTCCGATAGTAACATTATCGAGAGTACATGTAGCATCATCAGCATGAAGACAATCTAATGCGGCTCCAGTGAAAATTATTTTCCCGGTCGCGTCAGAGAATACCAAATTCTCTCTTTCTGAACGAACTCGAAATTCGCCATTACAGAGAACCCCGCCGACATCAAATGGACCATTAAACATCCCGTGCACTTCGGACGCATGCTCCATAATACCGACACGTATGATAGGTTCGTTCGAAATCATGGTTTTACACACCAATGAGTGCGGATGAAGCGGAACAGGTTCTGATTGTGTAGGAAATACATATTCATATCTGATCCAGAATTTGCTTGAGCACTTCCTGATGAAAAGTCACCTCGCTGAATATCTTTTGGAGTATTGCTGCGTCTACTCGCCGAAAATTCTTTTCGATCGGAGTAATCACAAGACCTCCAATATCAACAGATGCAGGGCTGATAAGTATTTTGTCGTCACCCTCTTTGAAGTAAACATCCGGGCGGTGTTTTTTGCGGGGAATGATTATGAGCCGCCACCGACTATTGCTGTAAGAAAAAATAATATTTAAGGGTGGTTCCTCCTGAGTAGCCAAGACGTTTCGCATCGCAGATACAATGCGCAGGAAGATCGTACACAACTCTTGGTCATCGTCAGAATCCAGTATCAATATTCCCCTGCCGTAATTTTTCATTAAGAATATTTTGACATTTTCCACTGTTTTTATGTACTCGGTTCGATGTGGATCAAGTGATTCCAGTTCTATCGGAATTTTCCTGGCAGGCGAAGCTTGAAAATGCAAATGATCGGGTGCTGAGGCACCGCATTTCGGACCGTTATAGAATAGCGTAAATGAAGGAGCCAGGTCTTTGACAAGATTGAGAACTACTGCGATCTGGTCTTCGATGGCTTGCGGAATGTGGTGTATATGAATTATTGTTCCGTGATGATGAAAAATGGGAGCAGGATTGCACAGGAGAAGAAATTCATTCTTATATAATATTCCTTGCTGTTCTAAAGGAAGGTTGGCCAAACAGAGAAAACATTTTCTTTCCCGAATAGATTTTGCATCTACCTTCGCACCTGTACTTTGAATGCGCTTCGGATTGAATTGCAACTGAACATCATAACCGTCGCAATGGATTTTCCGAGTTTTCACGTCTTTGAGTGCTGCCACTCCTTCTTGTAAGCGCGGCCATACGTGCTCCTGCTCTTTAAATAATACAAGATAGAGCTTTGATAAAGATTCGCCGGATGATGGATAATAGGAATAGAATATTTTTTGTTCTAACATAGTACCTACTTGAATTTCTTCAGGGCAGTATCGAAAATGAATTTAGTGTTACTTCAGCTGATCGATGTTTTCCCATTGGTTCTTTAAGCCTCTTTGTTCTTTTGGATGCGGGCTAAAATTTCTATCGTACGTATCTTGTCTTTATAAAAATCGTTCCGGTTGATTTTTTCCAGCGGTAGCGCCGCATCTGTATTATCCTCCCAACGCCGGCAATTATAAATTGATGTATAGATACGTCCAATGCGATACTCCCGAGAGATACGCAATGCAACGGCATAGTCCTCTCCATAACTCGTATTCGGCAGCAGGATCGTGCGCAGGATAGCGGTGTCAAAGGCCCGCGGCGCACCAAGTCCATTGACGCGAAGTGCATTGTTCCGTCCGTTATGCGGTGTCCATTCTTTATGATCTATTAATCCCGGTGGAATAACTTCCAGATTAGCATTGACTAACGTATATGATCCAATGACCATTGCACACTTTTCTTTTTTAAAGACATCGTAAACTTTCTGAAGCGTGTCTGGACCACTGTACATATCATCCGAGTCTAACTGGACAGCATACCGTCCGCATTCCGAGTACATCACAGCTTCGTTCCAGCAGCCACCAATCGATAGATCTTCCCTGGCCGGACAGAGCAGGTGCACACGCGTATCAGTTTCCGCAAAAGTGCGGACAATTGCCGCAGTGGCATCTGTTGAATGATTATCAACAACAATAAGATTGAACGGAAATGCTGTTTGCTGTGAAAGAACGCTCTTAATAGCATCTGCAATAGTCTTTTGGCGATTTCGCACAGGTATCACTACGCTTATTTCTGATGTATAATCATCCTTCGATATTAGTGCTTTCGTGTTTTTTGGTTTGAGATAGGCGCTAATATTTTTCAAATACTTTGTTGCAACTTTTTCATATTCTTGCTGTACTATTTTGTTACGAGGATCCACATAATCAAATTGTATCTCACCGCTGTTCCGATTATTTGATTCGGTCTTCGTATAAAGATATTCCTGAACGTGGAAAATGTCATGATCAACAGAAAGCTTCAAGCGGAGATCATAGAGACCTGCATGGTGAACAGAGTCGATGGTACCATACTTTTTTACTGCGTGTCTCACAGAAGCCATTGAAAAAAACAATACTGCACCAAAGTCAAAGTTATCTCTGATCGATCCGAGCTGATATTCAATAGTGGGATGATCACTGCGTGTTCCCTCTTTCACTTCATAAAAATCCGAGTAGAGCATTCCTGCATGCGTATCTCGCGCCACTGCATAAAACCGCTCCAGGGCTGCCTGGTTCAATGTGATGGATTGTGCCTCGGTGATCACCAACAAATATTTCGTTTTGACCCTTCGAATGAGTGCATTCCAAGTTGCACTCGATCTCAATCCATTGACTTTCATCCCTGCACACTTTTGGGAGGGAGGGATAAATTCTTCTCCGTGTGCTGCAATAATTTTCTCGACTAAAGGAGATTCTGAAAATTGATTGACAATGTGGGGAAAATAATCTTCCGAGCTATAGGGGAGAAAAACAGTAATAGGCAGCATCGAATATCCTTTCAAATAAAAATACTCTTCTCATACTCTTTCTGTCCGGAATATCTTCAGAAGCAAAATGCTGAACATCTGTGCACGGGATATTCGTATCATACTCTTATTGATTATGACTCTTCCCCTCGATTGCCGCACGAACAAATCCATGCGCCTTTTCGAGACGCTTCGTTGCTTCATCAAATGAGACATTGGCTTTTATCATCACCAGAGCTGACTTGACATGCCCTTTGGCTTCTTTGATGTATTTATCCGCTTCCTCATACGAAACGCCGGTGATGGTCATGACAACCCGCTTTGCCCGCTCGACGAGTTTCTTGTTGGTCATCTGCAGATCAATCATCATGTTTTCGTACACTTTTCCGAGCCTGATCATCGCCGTTGTGGTGATCATATTCAAAACAAGTTTCTGGGCAGTGCCTGACTTCATCCGGGTGGAACCCATGATAACTTCCGGACCGACTTCGACACAGATTTTCACATCTACCGATTGCGCAAGAGCTTTGTACTCTGGGAGATCAAAATTTTTCCGCGGATTTGTCGTCACAAAAAGTGTCCGCGAACCACACTCCTTTGCACGCACCACCGCACCGATGACAAACGGCGTGCGCAGGCTTGCTGCAATCCCGCACACAACATCATGGGGTCCCACATGTTTTCCATCGATCACATGAGCACCTTTCTCCATACTGTCTTCCGCGCCTTCAACCGAACGGAACATTGCCCCATCCCCTCCGGCGATAATCCCCTGCACCATCTCGAACGGAACACCATACGTCGGTGGACATTCTGAGGCATCGACCACACCAATCCGCCCGCTGGTCCCTGCGCCCACATAAATCAGACGTCCACCTTTGTTGAAACCTTCCACAACCAACTCGACTGCAGATGCGATGAACGGAATTTCCTTTTCGATCGCAGCAGCTATCGTTTTATCTTCCTCGTTAATGATCCTGAGGATATCTTCAACGGGACGGGCATCGATATCCATGCTGCACGGATTTCTCTGCTCGGTGGACAGTTGATGCAGCTGATCAAATAATTTCTTCGCCTGCTCCATACTTCTTTCTTCTATCGCAATACACTCTTGAATTTTCTAATAATTTAAACTTTCACAAACCATCGCCTCTTATACATGACCCACACTACTCCGTACAGCCCAATGATCCACATAACAGCGAACAAGAGTGATGCATTGAGAGGGGAGAAATACGGCTCGAATAAATTTTGTGTGATGATCGTCTTGAGAGGAACATCCTTGAAGGATCCGTCGCTCAATTGAACGTTGAATTTCATCAAGATCAACATGCGGCCGAGAATACCTGAGAGTACGAATACAAAAATAGCATTCATCCCGTACACCACAAAGGGATGCGCCCATTTCTTGATCCCTTGAGCATCGATCAGAAAATAGAAGATCCCAAACACACAGAGTGCCCATCCCGCCATAAAAATGGAATAGGAAACGGTCCAAAGATTTTTATTGATCGGCATCCACATATCAAAGAATGCCCCTACCAGAAGCATCCCTGCGCCAAAGATAAATATCCAAGCACTTTTTTCAGTTTTCGAATGCGTCGACAGACGGAGATAATCCCCAGTCAATGCGCCAAAAAGGGTTGTTGCAATGGCCGGTATCGTACTGACAATGCCTTCAGGATCCCACGTTTTTGTTGCACTCCACATATGACCGTTCAGGATGAGCGAATCGATATATGCCGCAAAATTTCTTCCTTTTTCAAAAAGACCTGCCCCGATCTCCGGCACCGGGATATAAAACATCATCAATGCATAGGAGAGTAACAACGCGCCGATCGCAATAATCACACCACGCATAGATGCAAAGAGATAGATCATTGAAGCGATGAGGTAACACACAGCGATCCGCTGCAGAACACCGGGAATACGGATCGATGAAAGATGAAACGAGTGATTCCAGAGAAGGCCGAATGGAAAGCCAGAGAGAAATAACCCGAGCAAAAAAATGATGACAGAGCGCCGGAGAACATTCAGTAGGAGTTTCTCTTTCGAATCTCCTTTTGCCGAACGAACAGCGAAAGAAAAAGTCATTGCGACGCCGACAATCCAGAGGAAGAATGGAAAAATCCAATCAGTGAAAGTCCAGCCGTTCCATTCTGCATGGTCCAGTTGAGGATAAATATGCGACCACGAACCGGGATTATTTACGAGAATCATACCCGCTATTGTGAACCCGCGAAATGCGTCTAAAGAGATCAATCGTTCTGGTTTCATAAAGGTCTCATGTTCTTTTCCGCCCTTCCCGATTCCTCTCACTTGATGTTCTAACTTTACAAGCGCAATCAGTATTAATTTCTTAACTCCTGACTTTTAACAGGAAGGACCGCTTGGGGGAAACAACGAATTTCTTTTAGCACGGTAACGGAGGACATTCCTGCAGATGGTATACTCTTACAATACTTCCGGTTTATGTCCACATACATCACTTTAAAAAAATCATGCATAGGATTCGTGCACTGCTTTGCTCTTCGGGAGAGCGCCAATGAGTCCACCACTCATTCAGCAGCTCTCCCTCGGAACCTTTGCACCTACTTAAATCAACATGTTGACGGCCGATCTTGCGCAGACCGACGAGCCAAGTATTGATCAGATTACTTCATCAGAATCATCTTCTGAGTCTGATGGAAACCATTCGCTGCTGTCAGAGTATAGAAGTACATACCGGACGATAAGTTATTGCCCGTGAATTCGACCGAATACGAACCTGCTGCATAATGTCCGGTCGCCAGGGTTGCTACTTCTTTTCCGAGTACGTCATAAACCCTCAAGTTAATGTCACTAGCAGTTTTCAACGCAAAGTTAATCTTGGTTGTCGGGTTGAATGGATTCGGATAATTCTGAGACAATGAATAATTATCCGGAATGAGACTGCTTTCCTGATTGACACTTGTACCAGCTTTTGGTCCTACGAAGCGCTGGATAGAATACATACCAGTCTTCGAACCGAACATAATGACATAAACAGTGTCGCCATTAACAGTCGTTGACACACCTCTCGGTCGAACGCCTGCACTGTCAGCAGTGGTGAAAGAATTCAAACCGTTCCACTTTATGCTATCCTTAATCTGCTTGGTTGCTGGATTCCACAGATACCAAGTATGGGAACTATAGGAAGTTATTGCATTCGGATATTGATTGGGTTTATCATTCCCCGAACCGGCGGAAGCCCAGAGTATATCTGTTTGGCCAGCACGGCAGAGTGCTTCGCAGTCAAATCCTTTCAAAACGGTATCAGCAACATACCCTCCTAATGGATCGCCAGAATAACGGATGAGGCAATGACCGGTATACCCGGCGAAGTAGATTTTATCACCAGCGCGGCTGCACTCCACAACACGCGAGAAAAAGCGTGTTGTATCTGTCACGTTGGCCACTTTTGCCCCTTTATTATCGAACATCTCCAAAGGACCTTGATTATTGAAAACAGGACAATCATAAATATTTCCAGAAAGATCCGCGGATGCTTTGGTCGAACCATTCAAGTACGTGGTAACGATTCTCGCAAGGACTGCACCATTTCGATAATCCAATAAGTACGTGTTATCAAACCAGGTGAACAGAATATTCCCATCGGGTGTTGTTGCAAGACCCCGTCCAGAATTCCCCGTAAACAGTGTATCATTGACAGCACCACCTTTCAAGATCATCAGAGGGGAAAATGATGCCGGTGTTCCATCTGGTTTCCAAATTCGGACTGGCAATACTCTCACATTTACACCACTCCGTGGCAAACTGTCGCCTGGAACATAATAATTGTAATTCACCGTCCAAATGTTTCCATCCTTACCAACAGCGACCCCATGAAGACCATTCCCTTGCCCAATAAGCACGGAATCGGCTTTCGTTTTATTTGGAAAGGATGCATCGTAGACATACTGTGCAGATGTAAAAGAAACCATCAAGCACAAAACGATACTAAGAAGAAGAAATTGTTTCATGTACTACCTCCTACAAAATGTGTGAAAGAATGTTAATTAAAAAAACAACACTTATTACTGACCATAGTACGGTGCACTCAGTTTTCCCACCATGTCAACTTTGTAAATCCCGGTCGGATATGCATTGAGAGGTGATGATGTCGCGCGCACAACATAAAGATAGGAATCTCTTCCCCATGCTAAATACTTGCAATTCGGGCCAAGTAATCCGCCGTACAGTGGCTGCACTGATTGATCGGGGGCAACGACATAAATGCCTGCAGCAGCGTCCGTTCCCACGTACATATTGCCCTGAATATCAAATGTAATCCCGTAGGCAACATTATATGTGTTCCCTACCATAGCAGAAAGATCAAAATACTTTGTTGCCGTTCCTAATGATCCATCGTTATTAATTGGAATTTTATACACACCTTTTGTTCCATCACCTGCTTCAACACTGCAGTAAACAGAGCCATTATAGACTCTCACGGAATGAATAAGCCCTCCGAAAGGAAATGTATATTGCTTTACATTTTTTTGCGAGTCAACGCTAATAAGTCCGCCATTGACTGTGTTGCCGCCGGCCCACAATAATTTGTTCTGGTCGTAATCCATATCCTCAATACTTGTCGGGAATACTGTTGTCGGGAACGATGCAGTAAATATATTCATTTGTCCCGTTAAACTATTCCGAGAGACTAGTCTATTCGCTCGTCGTGCAGCATAGACAGAATCACCTCTGCATTTTAACCCACTGAAAAACGCTTCCGTTCCTTTTATTGCATATTGTGAGAGCGTGCCGCGTTGAGTAGGATCGGAATTTGGAAATAATTTATAGATACCGTCGCTGACACCGGCAGAGGTAACAACCGAAATAAACAAATTTCCGTTTCGATCAAACGTGATGGCATTCGGTACTTGTTTTGAAGTATCGATTTCCTTGACCAATGAAAAAGGAGATCGGAGATTGACATATTGTGCATCAGAATATTTTAAGGCACCTGCCACAAGAATTCGTACTATAATGGAATCTTTTACCATGTTGGGTACCGTGACAGTAATTTGTGTGGCAGTCAACGAATTTATTTTTACCTGAACATTGCTAAAAAACACCTGTATGGCGCTTGTATCCGTGCCAAATCCCGACCCCGTAAATACGATAGTTGTTACGCCAGCAAGCATATACGGTAATCCTGGTGGAATGGTAGTAATAGAACTAATAACCGGCTGAATTCCTGTATCTGTTGCTCGAACATATTGTGGTGCTTCGGGATTATTGACGCAGGCTAAGTTCAGAATGAGCAAGCCGCAAAGCAACGTATGAAGAATGAGTTGTTTCATAAGACAGTTCCCATGATTTAGATAAATATTTTAAATGCCAACCGATTTAAATCTCCAAAGATTCCGAAAGGAGTGTACGCATAATCAACACCGAAATTAATGCCCGACAATTTATACTGAATTCCGATACCAGCGGTGAAGCCCTTTTCATCGTACCCAAAGATGTATCCCATACGTAAGGCAAGTACTTTTGCAATAAGATATTCACCACCGATACTCATTGTCTCAGGATAATCTCTGTTATTGATGGCATCGACCGAAAACAGGAATGGATCTGCTTCAGGATTGTCAGAAATAAAATTAACGAGATTCACTGAAAATCCGATTCTGAAAGCCAAAGGCAGCTGGAAATTATCCCTCTCTATTTTCACATCATTTGAGAAATTCCGGATACTTACCGCAAACGCCAAACTTTTAATTCCTGTTTTATAGAGCATTCCGAAATCATACGACATTACTTCTACATGATTTCCTGAAATAATAGGATTATTATTCGCATCCAGGTTTTTTACGCCATCCCCATAATCTTGAATATTATAGGCAATCCTTCCACCGATGGAGAATTTATCATTCAATGCACGTGCGTACCCCAACCCCAGGGAGAGCGCATAGGGAGAAAATGTTCCCATATCGAGATATCCGGAAGCAGTCGACGGAAAAATAATCGTTCTGTTAATTTCTCCGTAATCATGAATCTGAAAACTAAATCCAAAGATACCCAGATCATACGGCGCATTGAATGCAATGCTACCGTAGTATTGTTTCATATCGAGGAGCCATTCTGTGGTTCCTATCTGTGCATCTATGTTCGCTTTCATCCAGGCCATACTTGCTGGATTAAAGAAAAGTGATGATGATCCTCCATCAAGCGATGTCACTGCCTCCCCCATACCAACGGCACGCGGATCGGTAGCAATATTCAAAAATTTCAAGCCCGTCTGTGCAAGTTTTTGGTTTTGTGCTGTTCCTATAAGCACATAACTTATAAGAAGCAAGAGAATACTGTATTTTTTCATAGTGTGTCCAATAGGATTTGTTTCATGAGCATTGCACCGACTATCTCAGAACATTTATTTTATTAATCTGCCAGGTCAAATCACTAATTTCTATAGTGATCAGCCGTGAGTGCGGCAAAGGTTTTAATGGTGTCGATCCTGTATAGTTTCTCCAGATAATTTTCAAATTGAGTTTTATCATGCTGCTGCAGGAATCCGGAGCAACCGAAAGAGGGAACGCATTGGTTGCTTCACCAAAAAAGGCTTTTGTCGCATGCATCGATGTATCGGAACCGATGGTTGTAACAGAACCGCTCACGTCTGCAAACCGGTAAGCAATCTTTGATGAATCACTCAGTTGGACTGAATCCGCCCAAACATGTGTCGTAAAACTGAGAGAGCCACTGGACGCTGTATTGAAATCGGTAATATGGTACGGTGTTACTGCAAAGGAATAAACCACCATATCATACTTCACCGAATCTGCAAGCGTCACAGCATATTGAAATCCACCGTCAGTTTGCGTGAATTTATTATCCGATGATGAAGGAATTGTCCAAACCGTAACACTATTCCCTGTGGGTGACCAAACGGCGTCGTATGTATCTGAACCTGTCGCATGGTTACAGGAACAGAGACCAGCCATCACTGGAATCAGTAAAAAAATTACCGCAATTTTTTTCATAGAGCCATTCCTTGTCTTTGTTACCGAATAACAACAAATTTATACATACCGCGTTCTCCCTGAGGAGTCTCGATGACGGCGATATAAACACCCGTGACCAATTTTTGGCCGTAGGATGTTGTTAAATAATAATCTTCCGAGCCATCACCACGGTTATGATTGATTGTATTTATTAGCTCACCAAGTTCTGAATAAATTTTAATAGTACAATATGCCGGTATGTTCTTAAAAACCACTTTTTCGTTTTGCCCGCTCCCCGACCATAACAATGCTTTATTAGCAGCAAAATTATACGGGTTGGGAACAATTCGAACAGCTGATTGAATCAATGTGGGAGAGGCTGCAACACGTCGATATGCAGGTAAATATGTTTGAGTATAGTAGCGACTGCTGACAAGCGGTCCAAGAGGAGTAGCTCCAATACCCGTATTATCCGATGCTCTCCCAACTGCAACAAGATAATAATAGTATGCGGCATCCTTTGTTGCTGTAACATCATTATATTCCTTGGTATCTGCAGGTCCTTCATAGATTTTATAATAGGTACTGTCATAGTCGCCTATTGCACGCCATATCTGCCACCCGGCACGCAAGGGATCACTTAATGCCATCCATTCCATATGGATTTGGCCGGGAGCAGATTGTACAGTAAACGTAGATGGCGGAGCCGGGGGTTGTGGAATATTATATCCGCTTGAATAATTTGCAATTGCCCGATCTACAGATTGAAAGAGCGAATCTTTACCGGATAAAACCCATTGATTTTTTGTCTTCGAGACTCCATTATAATTGATGAGAACTCCATCGCCGTATCCACTCAAC
>Ga0182017_10003057_pt1 | contig 12535 bp, 10 predicted proteins | sample 712E3DmetaG_FD_120492 | JGI IMG/M metagenome (GOLD analysis project Ga0182017, IMG submission 120492) | Permafrost microbial communities from Stordalen Mire, Sweden - 712E3D metaG | ecosystem: Environmental > Terrestrial > Soil > Wetlands > Permafrost | place: Sweden: Stordalen | collected... | reverse complement strand
GAAATATGATAAAACCTCTTATTCTCAAAATTGGCTTTCCAGGTATCATAGGCTGCATTCAATAATACCACTGTGCCTACTATGTTTGTTTTAATAAATTCCATTGGATCTAAAATTGAACGGTCCACATGCGATTCTGCTGCAAGATGAATTACTCCATCAAAATTATATTTCGTGAAAAGTTCGGAAATTCGTTTCGAATCAGTGATATCGGCTCGTTCAAAAATATAATTTGGTTTTGAATCAATGTCATTCAGATTTTCAAGATTGCCGGCATAAGTAAGTTTGTCAAGATTTACAATTCTATATTGAGGATAGTTATTCACAAATAACCTGACCAAATGCGAGCCTATAAACCCGGCACCTCCTGTGATTAAAATGGTTCTTTCCATCAAAAAATATTTTAATTATGTTCTATTAAACAATAGTTCGTTAAATATTTTATTTTTTCAATTACATTAATTTGTAATACGTTGAAATACATAGAAATATTTCAATTTATTTCTATATATTTCAACTTATTAAATATAAGTTAGTTACAACTAATTATACTGAAGTATTATTAAAAAAATGTTTTCTGTTTTATTTTTTAATTCGTATTAGTAAAATATAATTATTTTTTTTGAATAAATTTTTCCCAGTTCCAGGCTGAAAGTAATGTTTCTTCAATCGTTTTTTCAGTTTTCCAACCGAGTTCTCTGTTTGCAAATGAAGTGTCGGCCCAAACTTTTTCGATATCTCCGGCCCTCCTATTCACAATTTCATATTTAACATTGATTCCAGTCACCTTCTGAAATGTATTTATTATTTCTAATACCGATAAACCCCTGCCTGTGCCAAGATTAAATACCTCAAAAGAACTTTTGTTCTGCCCTTTGATCAGTCTGTTTATAGCTACTACATGAGCTTTTGCCAAATCTACAACATTTATATAATCCCTTATGCACGAACCATCCGGTGTATTATAATCGTTGCCGAATACTTTAAGTTCCTTAAGTTTTCCAATTGCAGTTTGAGTTATAAATGGAACAAGATTATTTGGCACGCCTAAAGGCAATTCTCCAATTAATGCAGACGGATGAGCGCCAATAGGGTTAAAATATCTTAGGGAGATAGCATTTAAATTTTTATTTGGAATTTGAGCATCCTGAATAATTTCTTCACTTATCTGTTTTGTATTGCCATAAGGAGAAAGCGCTTTTTTGATCGGCGCTTGCTCAGTTACAGGTAAAATGTCCGGTTGTCCATAAACTGTGCAGGATGACGAAAACACAAAATTATTAATATTGTTACTGGTCATCCCTTCGAGAAGATTAATTAAAGAATTAATATTATTTCTATAGTACTTAAGTGGAATATTTACTGATTCGCCAACAGCTTTACTGGCTGCAAAATGAATTATAGCTTCAACTTTTGGATATTTTTTAAAAAAAAGGTCAACTTTATCGTATAGACAGAGGTCAAATTGTTCAAATAATGGCCTCTTTCCGGTTATTTTTTCTATTCTCTCAAGCACTTCAATCTTTGAATTTGACAAATTATCTATAATAATTACTTCAAAGCCTTCATTTATGAGCTCAACAGCAGTATGTGAACCTATATAGCCAGTGCCACCCGTAACAAGTATTTGTTTTCCCATCTTACTTAAAAAATTTACATTTCTGACAGATATTCTTTAGAAAATTTTTTAACATCATTTATAATCAGTAATTAAAAGGAATACCACTAATAATTAAACCACGAAGTTAATAAACGTACCAATTAATCTATGTTATGCCTAACTAAATTTTTATTACATTTGTTTTCAATAAATCCATAAATAATGGATATTAACAAGATAATACAAGATTTATTAATAAAAAATAATTTGGTTACAGTGCCAGGTTTGGGTACTTTTTCGCTGAATTATGTTCCTGCCGAGATATACAAATTCTCAAATCAGGTTACACCGCCTTCGTATCAATTGGTTTTTGCTGATAAGGTTCAGGAATCTGATAATTCATTACTTATTGAGATTTCGAAAAATTATGATTTGTCAGATATTGAAGCACAAAAGGCAATTGAAAAATGGGTAAACGAAGTTATTTTTGAAATTGACAAAGGGTCATACCTGTTAAATGGAGTAGGCATCTTGAAAAAAGAAAATAACAAAATTGTTTTTGAGGCTGATAAAACCAGTATTATTTTAGCTGACAATTTTGGATTGGAAATTACAAGGATGCCATTAATCGAAATAGAAGGCGATGTTATAAAAGAATCCTTGCCTTACAACCCTCATTATACTAATGCTTCCGTTAAAAAAAATAATTGGATTAATAAAATTTTAATTGCGGTTATTGTAATATTCGTGGGTGCAGGAATATTCCTGTTATACCAGATGGGTTATATGCAATCCGGATTTGGAAAAATAAAAGCTTTATTTGCAGCGGGGAATAAAATATCTAATGTCCAGCTTGCCACAAATGATACACTTAAAGGTAAAATTGATGCAATTACTTTGAAAAGAAATGCCCTAAGTTATAATGAGAATAAAGGAAGCAACAAAAATGACAACACAAAAATAATTAATAATACTGATCAAAGAATTATGAAATATTATTTGATCGCGGGTAGTTTTAAAAGAATGGATAAAGCTGAAATTTTGAAAAACGAATTGTCGGTAAAGGGATTTGCTCCGGAAATTCTTGCTATAAACGACAGCATTTATAGGGTTTCGCTGGTTTCATTCACCGATCGACATAAAGCCGTGGAAGAATATATAATGTTAACTGCAGGAGAATTCAATAATAAGCTTTGGTTGTTCAGCCAAACGATCAATGAATAATAATCCCATCTCAGATTCATTTATTCAGGAATCATAATCAAATGCTATCATAGCAAAGTTGCCATAAAAATCGTCTTACTCTCTGCATTTTTTATCCTGTTTGCCGATTTTATTTAAAAAATATTTCCAGATATAAAGTTACTTTTTAAATTAGTTATTATTTTGCCCTAAAAGAAGTGAAACGGACTAAATAATTTATATATAATATTGTAATTATTTATTCTTTTTTTTTAAATAATTAAACCTATTTACTAATATTGTGCCCTCAAATTTTTTTGGTTATGAGGAATATCTTTTGGTTTGCTTTATTAATAAATATTTCATTTCATACTTTTTCACAGGAAATCAGAACTATTGACCGTTCACAGTTACCGGATTCATTAGGTAAAGACAGCACACTCTACAAATACGATAACAATTCATCCTATTTATATACCCGGCCAAAATTAGGAAGCTATCTCAAGAATACCGGAACCAACTTCCTCACGCTGCCCTTTGAACTTGATAAAAAACAAAATTTGCCTTATCTTGCTGTTGTAGGAGTTTTGACAGCATTGACTTTGTATTATGATGAGAAAATTATTTTGGCTTCACAAAGATTTGGCAGATATGCTGGTATTAAAGATGATAATCCTACTTGTAACCTGTCACCCATTAAGAATGTTCCTTTATATGTTCCTGCAAGTTTAAGCTCAGGCCTTTATTATATCGGTGATGGGACTACAGAATTGGCCATCGATGGAAGTTTTTATTTATTTGGATTAATCAAAAGTGATAACCGTGCCTTACGGACTTCTTGTGAATTATCAGAGGGTATTGCAACTGTCGGTTTATATATTCAAATACTTAAACATATGACAGGAAGGGAAACACCTATGAGGAGATCACAGGAAGGAGGAAAATGGAGATTATTTGTAACTATGGAAGAATATGGTTCAAGCGTTCCTTCTTATGATGCTTTCCCATCAGGTCACCTGGCTACCGCAATGATGACCGTTACAGTGATCTCCATGAATTATCCTGAATATAAATTCATAAAACCTTTGGGCTACACTTTAATGGGAATATGCGGATATCAAATGCTTAATAATGGAGTTCATTGGATGAGTGATTATCCTTTGGCAATAGCTATTGGTTATGCAATTGGCAGAAGCGCTGTAAATAGAGGTAGAACAAAGGTTGTAAACTATAGTGGATCCACCCACACTTCAAAAAAAATCAAACCGGATTTCAACATACAACCGGTTTACCTGGGATATGGAGCAACCGGAGTTTCAATGTCATTAACATTTTAGTTCATTTTAATATTTCAACCCTTGCTCCATCACCAATTTTAACAACGTAAGTTTTTAATAATCTGCCAAACTCTTTTTGATACACAGGTGATAATTCATCGATAAACTTATTTACGGCTCCTCTCTTTATCAGATTGATTGTGCAACCTCCAAAACCTCCTCCCATCATCCGGGATCCTAGTACATCGTTATTGCCAATGGTACAATTAACAAGAAAATCGAGTTCACTGCAGCTTACTTCATATTTATTTTTCAGGCCATCGTGTGAGTGATACATTAATTTCCCAAAATTGACGAAATCATTCTTCAATAATACCTGGCATGCATTTTCAACACGTAAATTTTCTTCAACCACATAAATACAACGCTTATAAATAACCGGATTTAAATCATTTTTCAGGTTTAACATCATCGCTAAAGTTACGTCTCTAAGATTTATTACAGTCGAATATTTCTTTTGAATAATGCGAACACCTTCTTCACATTGAGCTCTGCGTGTATTGTATTCTGATGAAGCCAAACTATGTTTCACCCCGGTATCGCAAAGTACCAGGCTAAAATCTGAAAAATCAAAATGAAAATATTCATGTTGCATGCTACGGCAGTCCAACTTTATTACGTTATTGCTTTTACCAAACATACTCGCAAACTGATCCATTAGTCCGCATTTCACACCAGCGAAATTATGCTCAGCCGCCTGAGCAACCAATGCAAGCTGAAGTTTATCCAGCGAACCTTTATAAAGAGTATTCAGCCCATTTGCCAATGCGCATTCAAGCGCGGCAGATGATGACATGCCGGCTCCAATTGGGACATCTCCGGCAAATACTATATCGGTTCCATCAATTTTCAGACCTTTTGCTGCAATTTCGCTGAATACACCAATTACATAATTAATCCAGCCTTCCCTGGGTTTTAGATCATTGAGATAACATTCACCACTTTGGTTATTATCCAATGAAAAAACACGTATTTTATTGAGGTTATTTTTCTGGATCGCAAAAACCAGTTCTTTATCAATAGCTGCCGGCAAAACAAAACCATCATTATAATCAGTATGCTCCCCAATCAGGTTAACACGCCCCGGCGCACGTGAAATCAAAGGTTCTGTCTTGTATAACTCACTGAATTTTTTAACAATAATTACTGTATCCATAACCAAATTCTATATAGTAAAGTATGTAGTAAAATAATATTAAAACAAAGAAATAAATAACCGGGAAATTTTTTATTCTTTCCCGGTTTATTTTTTATTATAATAGTTTTGAATTCAATATATATAAAAATAAATTTTGTGTAATTGCCTGATTTTAAATAATATTATGCCTATCAAGGAGTACTAATTAATTATTTTCTTATAGTGAATTTGTAAATAGTTTCAGATTTATAAGTTTTCCCGGGTCTAACAATTGTCGAGGGAAAATTGTCGTGATTAGGTGAATCCGGATAATGCTGAGGCTCAAATGCAGCACCATTTCTGTATTTCAAAGGTTTGCCACTTTTGCCTGTGTGAAATCCCATTAAGAAATTCGTACTGTAAAATTGAACACCAGGTTCTGTTGTATATACTTCCATTACTCTACCCGATTTAGGATCACGCAATCGTACACCAAGTGCTAGTTCTCCGGTTTTGTTATTTAATACCCAGTTATGATCATATCCGGAACCAAATTTCAACTGTTCATTTTTGTCATTAATTCTTTGCCCAATGATATAAGGTGAAGTAAAATCAAATGGAGTACCTTTCACACTTTCAATTTTCCCGGTAGGTATCATGGTCTCGTCAACCGATGTTATGCTATCGGCAAATATTTCAAGTTCCTGATCTAAAATATCTCCGTTCCCTTCACCTTTAAGATTAAAATATCCATGTGTGGAAAGATTGATCACAGTTGGTTTATCAGTTGTTGCTTCAAACTCAATTTTCAATTCATTATCTTTGGTAAGAATGTATAAAACTTTGGCTTCAACCTTACCGGGATAACCTTCTTCTTTATCTTGCGAAATATAAGACAAAAGAAGCGAATCCCCATTCTGGGTTGCATTCCATACTACTTTATCAAATCCTTTAATTCCGCCATGCAAAGAATTTGGACCATTATTTAAAGGTAAGGTATATTCTTTACCATCGAGTTTAAATTTACCTTTCGCAATTCTATTGGCATAGCGTCCAACTATTGCTCCACTGTATGAGCTATCTTTTAAATATCCGTCAATACCTGAATAACCTAGCAAAACATCCGCATAGTTACCATTTTTATCCGGTACCAGTACTGAAACAATATGCGCTCCATAATTGGTTATCTTAACAACCATACCGCTGTCATTTTTCAAAGTATAAAGACCTGCCTGCTTGCCATCAATTGTTTTTTGAAAATTTTCGCCTTTTACCAAGGTGTCTAAAGATGCGAAGCCATTGTCGGCTTTTTGTTTCCCCTGTTTACATGAAATAAACATAAACAAAATGGACATCAGAAATAAACCTAATTTATTCATATCTAAAGTTTTATGAGTTAAAGCTTCACTTTTATTAATAAATGTAAAAATAACATTTTATAATTTAAAAAGGTTTTTTTGCTCACATAATTCCATTACTCAGTTTTTATTAATTTTTATTAGCAATTTACCTGCACGGCTGGCAATACCTGCAGAAGCTATATCGTCAAGAAGGTTTTCCAGGACAAGTTTTAATTCATTTTTTAAGTCTGGTTCTTTTTCCGAAATATTAAAAAGAATTTGCATTGCATATACCCTTATGGCAACAGGTTGTTTTGTATCATTTAAAAGTTTATAACTCATTTCAAATATTTCACCTGCAATTTCTTCGGAAAAATCTAACTGGCAAAACTGCCTTAATACACTGCGGACAATTCCGGGATGACAACATGAATGCATTCGTTCAACAATCCCATTAATGTATGGTTGAATAAGCCATGGATATTTATCAGTAACAGCAGTCATTATCCATGCAGCACGCTGCGCAATTGGAGGCTGGCCGTTATGCATCAAATAAATTAATTCGCCGAAAAGTACTTCATCTGAGCCAATATGAGCAGCAACCAAATCGGTATTAAACCGACTGTTTCCAGCAAGTATCATTTCAGTCAGCTTTTTTCTCATTTAATAAAAGAGGGTAGAATAACATTAAGATATATTAAATATTAAATTATGTCATGTCAAATGTAATTTGATGCAGATTGCTTCGTCGTTCCTCCTCGCAATGACGTCGTTCATAGCGTCATTGCGAACGAAGTGAAGCAATCTTTAACTATAATTTTAAATGTGTCACAAAACTAAAAGGATCTCATAATTCGATGTTCGACTCTTAATATTTTATTATTCTTTCTCAAACCTCAAATGAATCCAATCCATTAATATCAAGGGTTGCAAAATAGTCCTCCTGGGTTTCGGCACGACGTATTAATTTTACATCACCATTTTTACGGAGCAACAATTCAGCCGAACGCAGTTTGGCATTATAATTAAACCCCATAGAATGTCCATGTGCACCGGTATCATGCATAACAACAATATCGCCGGGTTCTAATTCAGGCAACATGCGATCGATAGCAAACTTGTCATTATTCTCACAAAGTGAACCGGTGACATCATACATGACATTGTGAGTTAAGTTCTCCTTTCCCATCACCGTGATATGATGATATGCGCCATACAATGCAGGTCTCATAAGATTTTGCATACTTGCATCAAGTCCTGCGTACAATTTATAAGTATTTTTAATATGTCTGACTTTAGTAACCAAAAAGCCATATGGACCGGCAATAGCCCTTCCTGATTCAAGAAATAATTTTAATTGTGGCAACCCATTGCCTACAATTACTTTATCATATACATTTTTAATATCTCTGCTCAAGTTGTCCCAGTCTATTGCTTTCTGTTCAGGTCGGTATGGGATTCCAATTCCTCCACCCAGATTTACAAATTCGAATATTATGCCAATTTCTTTAGAAAGTTCAACGATCAAGTTAAAAAGTAATTCGGCAGTTTCGGCAAAATAATTCGGATTCAGTTCATTTGACGCAACCATGGTGTGCAATCCAAAACGTTTAATACCCTTTTCTTTCGCCAATTTATAACCTTTAAATAGTTGTTCCCGTGTAAATCCATATTTTGCTTCCTCGGGATTTCCAATAATTACATTCCCCTTTTTTAGAGGACCCGGATTATAACGAAAACAAATAAGTTCAGGAAGTCCGGCATGTTTTTCAAGAAAATTTATATGAGAAATATCGTCAAGATTAATAATAGCTCCAAGCCGCCTGGCCTCAATGAATTCAATTGCCGGAGTATTGTTCGAAGAAAACATAATATTTTCACCCGTAATCCCCGTTTTTTCTGAAAGAATCAATTCAGGGAAAGAACTGCAGTCAGTGCCAAAATTCTCATGTTTCAAAATTTTCATGATATAAGGATTTGGCGCCGCCTTTACGGCGTAAAATTCTTTAAATCCTTTGTTCCACGAAAATGCATTGTTGAGTTTTTTCGCGTTCTCGAGTATACCTTTTTCATCATAAATATGAAAAGGTGTTGGATGTGCAGAAATAATTTTTTTTATCTGTTCCAATGTAAATGGTAAATTCTTCTGAGTCATTTTATATTTTATATATCGGTTAATTTGTTTTCTATCGCATACATCACAAGCTGGGCGGTATTCTTTGTATTTGTTTTTGAAAGCAGGCTTGCCCTGTGTTTTTCAACCGTTCGTTTACTAATAAACAACGCATCAGCAATTTCCTGATTCGAAAGTCCCTTACATATTTGTTCAAGCACCTCCTTTTCACGTTCGGAAATAGATGCGATATTACCGGGAGTTTTACCTACAGACTTAATATTTTTAACTACATTATAGAGCACTTCTGAAGAAAAATAAGTTCCGCCCTGCATGACAGTATTGATTGCTTTGATTACTTCAGTAATATCAGAGTTTTTAAGAATAAAACCTTTTACTCCTGCATCAATCATACGGTAATAATATTCTTCCTCTCCATACATGGAAAGAGAAATAATTTTCAGGTCGGGATATTTCTCCAGGGCAATTCTTGATGCTTCTATCCCATTCATCACTGGCATTTCAATATCGACAAGGACAACATCTGCCTGAATATATTCAAGTTGTGAAAGAAGTTCACTGCCATCGGAAGCCTCTGATACAACTTTAATATCGTCATAGCCGGAAAGCAGAAGTTTTAATCCGTTACGAAATAAATTATGATCATCGGCCAGAATAACTTTTACCTCTTTCATCTATATTTTAATATTAAAATGCAAGTACAAATTTCTAAAGAATTTGGTAAAAACAATTTTTTTGGAACTAAAACTATTTATCAATTTCAACATGGCAAAAAAAAGGCCCTCTTACCGAAGGCCTAGCATATTTTAAAAGTTAAAAGCAACCTATAAACTATTCACATGCTTTGTCAAACTACTTTTTAAATTTGCGGCCTTATTGGCATGAATGACGTTTTTCTTGGCCAATTTATCAAGCATTGAGGCAACTTTAGGCAGTTGAACAGATGCTTCTTCTTTTTTAGTAGTAGAACGTAAATTTTTTATCGCATTTCTTGTGGATCTGGCATAATAACGATTTTTTTCTTTCTTCGTCTCAGTTTGTCTGATCCTCTTTTCAGATGATTTATGATAAGCCATGGCTAAAATTATTTTCTTATTTGTTAAAATATTTGAGGCTGCAAAAATAATCATCTTTTCGGATATATAAAATAATCAATAAAAAAATGATCTCTTCTTAGAAGGATATTCTAATATACATTTTTATTTTTTAAAACTTCTCGTAATCCGAATCCTTATTATCTTCATCGAACATTTTGAGGTTAAAGCCATCGGCAGGTTTGCGAGGTATTGTGGCTTCCTTCCTGAAAGAAGTAATGGGAATATCTGTTTTTTCTTCTTCAACTGTTTGTTTAACAACTTTTTCGGGAGGTTTAACCTTACCATTGACTCCTATATCACCTTTTTCTTCTGGTTTTACAGCAGCAACAGGTATTTTTCTTTTAACAGATTTGGCAGCCGCATGAGAGGAAACAGCGCTTGTTTTGGTATCAAGTCTGAAAAAAGCAGTAATTTCTTTCAGTTTTTCTGCTTCTTTTGCAAGCATATCCGAACCTTGGGCCAACTGGTCAGATGAAAGTGCATTTTGCTGGGTTACCTGGTTTAACCGCTGCAAAGCGCTGTTAATTTGCTCAGCACCAGAATTTTGCTCTATACTTGCAGCCGTAATATCCTGAACCAGTTTGGCTGTTTTCTCAATTTCAGGAGCAATAGTACGTAATTCATTAGCAGCAGTTTCTGAAATTTTTACACCCTGTGCCGAAAGATCATTAATTTGATCAGCGGCAACTTTGCTATGTTCGGCAAGTTTTCGGACTTCAGCTGCAACAACTGCAAATCCTCTTCCATGTTCACCGGCACGGGCTGCTTCAACAGCAGCGTTAAGAGCCAAAATATTGGTTTGAAATGCTATATCGCCAATAATTGATATTTTTTCAGCAATTTCTTTCATGGATTCTGCAGCTGTGACAACCGAACTATTACCTTTCATGATACCTGCAGCAGATTCAACTGCAATAATTTCAGTTTGCTTCGAATTGTCGGTATTTTGCTGGATATTGGCAACCATCTCTTCCATACTTGATGACACTTGTTGCGCAGATGCTGCCTGGTCCGCGGCACCCTGAGACAACTGCCCGGCATCCTGGTTAATTCTTTCGCTTAATGCTATTAAACTATTTGAGCTTTCCTGTATTTTAGATGCTATCTGTAGCAACTGTTGAACCAATTTGTCTGTTGATTTAGCCATATCACCTATTTCATCATTCCGTTCGGCAGCATTTTTATCAACTTCAATTTTTAAATTGCCCAGTGCAAGTTCATCAATATTGTTTTTTATCCCTTTTAATGGCCTTTGAATCATAATTACCACAAAATATGTGCTCCCCATGAACCACAGAAAAGCAGCCGGAATAAACCAATACAATGCAGACAATCCCACCTGACCAACAATAAAACTCATTAAACTGATCCCCAACAGTTCGAAAAACATTAAAAATGATATACTTTTTATAATGGTTTTTTTAAAAAGCAGCCATACAACGATTGTAACAACAGGAATGCAAGCCAGTAAAAACAAACTAAACGAGAGAATTGTATCCATATTTGAATTCGTTAGGTTTATAATTCTTAAAATTACTATTCTTTTTCAAATTCTGATAGTTAATTTTCAAATAACATTTGTACGTTCTTCAGCAAAGTTGGTTTATTTTTTTATGAATAAACAATGTTTTTTAATAGTTTGAATTTGAAAAAGTATTCATGGCTTAATTGTTATATGCAATTGCTATATTTGTCAGATAAAATAATTCAATATGGCATTTGTTAATGAGAACTACCTGAAATTAAAGGCAGGTTATTTGTTCCCGGAAATTGGAAGAAGAATAAAAGAATACCAGAATTTACATCCTGAGAAAAAAATTATACGCATGGGAATTGGGGATGTAACTCAACCACTTGCTCCAACTGTAATCAAAGCCTTTCTTGATGCCGTTCAGGAAATGGGCAATAAAGATAATTTTAAAGGCTACGGACCCGAACAAGGCTATGATTTTCTCAGACAGGCAATACTTGATAATGAATATAAGAATCGTGGAATAGCATTAACTATTGATGAAATTTTTGTTTCCGATGGTGCAAAATGTGATACTGGAAATATACTTGAAATTTTCGGTCGTCATAACAAAATAGCCATTAGTGACCCTGTTTATCCTGTCTATGTTGACACCAATGTTATGGATGGCCGCACAGGCTTGGAAAAAGAAAATGGTTATTTCGAGGGTATTTTTTATATGCCTTGCAATGAAGAAAATGGCTTTATACCTAAGGTTCCAAAGGAAAAAGTTGATATTATTTATCTTTGTTTTCCAAACAATCCAACAGGAACAAGTATTACCAAAAGCGAATTAAAACAGTGGGTTGATTATGCCCGTGAAAATAAATCAATTATACTTTACGATGCTGCATATGAAGCTTACATTTCTGATCCATCATTGCCTCACTCAATATTTGAAATTGAAGGGGCAAGAGAAGTTTCCATAGAATTCAGAAGTTTTTCAAAGACCGCCGGTTTTACAGGGACACGTTGTGCTTATACGGTAATCCCCAATAATCTGAAGGCTTATGATCCAAAAGGTAACGCTGTTCCTCTCAACCCGATTTGGTTGCGAAGGCAAACAACCAAATTCAACGGTGTTTCTTATCCTGTGCAAAAGGCTGCTGCTGCCATTTATACCAGCACCGGTAAAAAGGAAACTCATGAAATAATTAAGTATTACATGGAAAATGCCAAAGTTTTGCGAGATAGCTTTATAAATTTTGGTTATAAAGT
>Ga0182017_10003056_pt1 | contig 12537 bp, 3 predicted proteins | sample 712E3DmetaG_FD_120492 | JGI IMG/M metagenome (GOLD analysis project Ga0182017, IMG submission 120492) | Permafrost microbial communities from Stordalen Mire, Sweden - 712E3D metaG | ecosystem: Environmental > Terrestrial > Soil > Wetlands > Permafrost | place: Sweden: Stordalen | collected... | reverse complement strand
AATCTGCAGGACTCCTTGGAAATATGTTATTCGTCAGGTACCGCATCATAAATCGAAATGCCGCTTCTCCAGTGATGGACTCTGTCTTTTTCTCGATCTGGGCTGATCCCGATATAGGAAATTCCGCAGATGATCTTTGTGGATGTGATACTGTACGGAATGGCGGATTCGCATATAATTTTGGTGCTGATAATATTTGGGGAACCAACCCTCCATGCTTCTTCACAACATTTTTTCAAGGGCCAATTGTATCCATTCCGGGAGAGACATTTATTGATAAAGATGGTAACGGTGTGTTTAATGCCGGAGACACTCCGATTGATACCGCCGTCAGTATCTTAGGTCCGCTTATGGGAGCGCAAAAAATTCCCGGATCAAAGAACCTCGGAATTCATTCATTCGTGAACTATATTCAGAGCGATCCCAATCGAGGCGATCCCGCTACGGGCTTCCAGGCAATGAATTATACGCGTGGCCTCCTTAAAGACGGATCAGCATTGAATCCTTGCACGGACAATTTCGGATCAGTCTTGGGGTTGGCATGTACAAATGTGAATCCAAGATACTGGTATTCTGGAAATGTGCAAACGAATACGGGTTGGATGTATACCACTCCAAGCGATATACGGATCATGCAAAACATTGGACCGTTTACACTATATAAAGATCAACCGGTAGATGTGGTCGTTGCTTATGTTGTTGGTCGTGGATCTGATGCAAAATCAAGTGTCAAAGAAGCACAGAAAATTTCAGATTTTGCACAATTCCTCTACAATCGTAATTTTGCTGCTCCAGCTCCCCCACAAGACGTAACGCCGATCATCCGTACGACTGAAAATTCCATCGATCTGATTTGGAATACGGCACCTCAAGTAACATATCACGCCCTCCAATATACGGATCCGCCGTTTAATACTGTCAAGGCGTGGGATATGAACTTCGTCGGATACCAGGTATGGATGTATCGGACAAATTCGACTTCAGATATAGAAGGAGGCATTCAAAATTCTACGCTTCTTGCGAAATATGATCTCGCAGATAAAATGGATGACATCCTGAGCGAGAATGCTCTGACGGGAGAGAGAACAATCATTTATCAGAAAGGCACGCAATTAGATTCTAACGTTTATAAAGATCCTGTAAAAGGACGTCTTGCGTTACAGATAACGACAGACCCATTCACGAATGGCCCGTTAATAAAAGGAAAGCCCTACTATTTTGCTATCACTGCATACGCATTGGATAATCCCGGATTACAGCCTGTTGATAGCACCAAAGTACCGGGGAATTATTTATTAACATCGAAATCCGCAGTGGGGGGAACCGGAACATTCCCGATAATCTTCAATGGAGGTATACGACCCGGCATAGATTTTAATGATCCCTATGTCATTAATCAATCAATCACACCGACAACGGGAAACATTGGAACGGGTTTGACTCTTTCTTATGATGAGATAAACAAAGATTCACTGAAGGGAAATCAATATCGAGTGAATTTCTTCAAGAAAAGTGATTCGACATTGTACTTTATGTACTGGCGATTAACTAATACAACTATGAACACTGTCCTTCTTGATTCGCAGCGTGCCTATAATGCACCGAAGGATTCTGTTGCACAGAAAACTCCTGAAGGTATGTTGATTCACGTCGGTAAAACCGATCCCGCAATAGGATCGGTAACATATACCGGTAAATCATATACAAGTTCTCCGTATTATGTCAAGAATAGCACACACACACAATGGTACAAGTCAATAAGTGCTGATGCAGTGAATTCAGGTGCATTCTATACAGGCACAGATCAAACTGTGTCGCAGGGAAATGGAGCGCTTCCTCCTAATAAGAGTGCACTTATGAAAGCTGATCGCTTGCGAAAAGTGGAAGTTCGATTTGGAGTTACTCAAAAAGCATATAGGTATATCAAGGGAACTGTTGGTGGATGGGTATATGCAGCGAAGAATTCATTACCTGGATTTGTCGATGTCCCCTTCCAGGTATGGGTCAAGGATGACCGCTATGGAGAACAACGACAATTAGCGTGTGCGTTTTTAGAAACAACCACAAGAGGAGGAAATGCGGATGGTGTTTGGAACCCGGGCTTTAGTCTTGATTCCACCAAAGAATACATAGTTATTTTTGATAGACTCTATACTCCGGATTCACTTGTTGTCTATACAGGTGGAACACCGACAGGAACATCACCTGTCTGGGCGAATATTTCACTTGGCTGGACAAGACCTGACTCATGGCCTTCATCATATTTAAGTTCAGCGGATAGTACTATTGCAAAAAACGCTTGGTTTGATGCAGTATATATTGTGGGTCTTGCACGAGATACAGCCTTCAATTTTTCTACCGGACAAGTTGATACATTAAAGTGGCAGAATGGTGATGTAGTGACCATCAATGTAGCAAATTATCCTATTCTCCCGACAGATTCATTCGTCTTTACTACTCACAAAAAAGGAGAGGGACTGTCAGCTACAGATAAGGTAGCTTCATTCGATCGAGTTACCGTTTATCCGAATCCACTATTTGCTTACAATTCGTTGGCAAGTTATGATCGAACGAATTCAGATAATTCGTTTGTTACGTTCAGCAATTTGCCGATTGATGTGACCATTAAAATATTTTCAATATCAGGATCACTCATTCGTGTTCTCTCCACAACCGATAAAACGCTGGGACCAACTTCTCCATTCCTAAACTGGAATCTGTTAAATCAAAGTGGTCTTAGAGTGGCATCTGGAATGTATATTGCAGTCGTTTCATCACCAGGGTTGGGTGAAAAAGTACTGAAATTTGGAATCATCATGCCGCAAAAACAAATTGGTCAGTACTAACCACTTTGAATGATGATATGCCTCAATTGAAAGGAGCTTGAGACAATGAAAAGAATTCAAATAATTTTATCGATGCTACTTGGATGTGGGTTGCTTTACGCAGGTGACACTTCGCGAAAAGGGACAACAGGTGCCGATCAACTTCTTATTCCAGTCGGCGCAAAAACGGTTGCGACCGCCGGAGCTTTTATGGCAAATACTACTGGAACCGAGGCGATTTATGTAAATCCCGCTGGCCTTTCCGGATCGGAGAGTTCAGAAGCACTCTTTAGCTATACGGATTATATCGCCGGGATGAAACTTGCATATTTTTCTGCCGCGTATTACATGGGTGATTTGGGTTCAGTGGGGCTCAGTTTTAAAAATCTCAACTTTGGCGATATACCAATTACAACTGCTGCGAATCCGGATGGACTTGGTGCCACATACTCCCCCAGTTTTTTTGTACTTGGACTGACTTATTCCAAAGCAATTACAGATCGAGTGCGGGCTGGAGTGAATATGAAATACATCAATGAAAGCATTATGGCTACTGGCGCTAATGGTTTGGCATTCGATTTCGGTGTCCAATATAAGTTCCTTGGCAATCTGTGGCTCGGTGTAGCTTTGAAAAACATCGGGAGCGATATGAGATATACGGGAACGGACTTGCAATCAAAAACGCAGGTTCCCAATGCGACTCCCACAAGCTATGGATCAGGTATATATGAGCCGGTGACCGAATCGTTTGAACTGCCCAGCATTTTCGAGTTAAGCTTTAGTTATTTATTTGAAATATCACAGGATAATTCTCTCATGCTTGCAGCATTGTACCGAAATAATAATGCATTAGAAGATGAAGTTTGTGTCGGCGGTGATCTGACTGTTATAAAAATGATTCATATCCGCGGGGGGTATGAATACCTCACACAAAACCAGAGTGATTCTGAATATGGATTATGTCTTGGCGCTGGTTTGGAATATAATGTTTCTAATCTCATCGTGAATGTAGATTATGCATATCGTTCACTTAAATCCTTCAAAGGAAATCAAGTTGTTGGTCTAAGAGTATCTTTCTAAGATGTTTGTATGATTGAATAAGACTTATTAAATACGCCTCCCCCTCAACGGAGGATGGCGTATTTTTTTTCGTATAAAGGAAATAACCGTGAAAAAAACTTTACTTGTCCTTTCGCTGTTCCTCATTACTCAATCGACCTATGCAATTGCTCCGGCTAAAAAAGGTATAAAAGTGCCGCCGTATCTCGTCGAAGAATTCAAGCAAATACGGTCTGAGTATTCTTCTGGGTATTGGCCGCAGGAAATGGCCCGCAGACGCAGCATGCTGGAAAGCGGCAATGGAGAACTGGTGGCGCAAGCATCAATTCCAACCAGCGTTCGTATGCCTGTGCTTCTCGGTTATTATAGTGATTCTCAGCCAAAGTATACGAGACAAGATTTTCAAAACGATCTCTTCGATTCAAATCCTAAGGGGACTGTCACACAATTTTATACTGAAATCTCCTGTGGAAAGATGTATCTCACCGGAACGTTATCGGAATGGGCAGGTGTGCCAAAGACATTACTCTATTATGCAGGCACGAATGGACAGAGCAACGACGGGCGAAGAGATTTTGTGATAGATCTTCTTTTCAGTATTGATCCAACGTTTGATTTCTCGCCGTATGTTGATCCTACAAGTCTTGATTATGAAGGATATCATGTTCGGCTTATTGCTACGGTTCATACTGGCGCCGGTGCTGAAGCAGGTGCGAGTAATATCTGGTCGCATCGATGGAATGTTCGTCCGAGAATAACGGCCCGAAAAGCCGATCGTACGGATACACTTTATAACAATCCCAAAATATTATCAACCGGACATTTTCTCACCAATGATACTTATCTCGGTTATCCTGTCGTTGTTGACGGTGATTATGCTTGTGAACCAGAAATGTCAGGTGGCAGCAATACCAATGGGTCATTGATAGAGATTGGTGTCTTTTGTCATGAATTCGGACATCTCTTCGGTTTGCCGGATCTTTATAATACAAGTGCAACCTATGGTTCAACAGATCAGGGTCTGGGTAATTGGTGCCTGATGGCTGCAGGATCATGGGGGGGCGATGGCAGCACACCTGCAAAGCCAGCGCATATGTCTGCCTGGTGTAAAACGCAGTTGGGCTGGGTAACACCCACAGTCGTCACAAAATTTCTTCCGCAACAGTCTATTAGAAAGGCAGAAAAGTTTCCGGAAGCATATAAATTATGGTTATTGGGTCAGTCGAGTTCCGAATATTTTCTTGTCGAAAACCGTGAGAAAGTCGGATTCGATACAAGTCTTGTTCGAGGTGGACTTTTAATATTTCATGTGGATGAAAATCAATCCTCGGTTGGAAATACTGATCCCAATCATCATTGGGTTGATTTGGCACAGGCGGATGGTTTGCGCAACCTCAATACATCATCGAATCGTGGAGACGCAGGAGATCCATTTCCGGGCAGTGCAAACAATAGATCGTTTGATGGCTACACAAATCCCAACAGTATTAGTTATACGAGTGCTCAATCGTATGTGGGTGTTCGTACTATCAGCAGCGAAGCCGATACGATGTATGCTGATCTCGATGTAGGCGCGCGGCCGTATTTAAGTGCCCTTGCAGTCACACAAATTGATGCCGGCCAAGCATCGGTGAACGGGCGAATCGAACCTGGAGAGAATGGACCAGTGACTGTTCAGATAAAAAATATTTATCCGACGAGCGCCACGAATGCTGAGTTGCGTTTAGCTGCGACCGGATCGGGGTTTACTGTCGACACCAATGTGACAATATTCTCCTTGTCGTCGCTTTCCACTGCGAATATAACATCAATAGCAAATATCCGGTTGCAACAGAATTTTGTGCCAAAAGAAATTCAATTAAAAATTGATTTAAAGGCGGTAGATTTTCATCAAGTATATACCATGCCAATTACGTTAGGGTATCCTGCAGTCGCGATACTTGATGGCGATTCCATAGCACAGACCTCTGTCCTCTTTTTTAGAAGTGCTCTGGATTCTATCGGACAATATTATGAAGTAATTCGCACCCGAGATTCTGTTATGAGTAATTCGGCGCTTTACCGGCGTAAAACGTTAATATATCTTTCCGGGAATATGAAATCTCAAACAATTACTGCGCCAGTTCTGGATAGTCTTACGCTGTTTCTCCAAAACGGTGGACACCTTTTGCTGAGTGGACAAAATATTGCCGAAGACCTCCAAGGCCGTGGTGTAACGGCATTGACGACGTCATTCCATGTTCAATGGTCAAAGAATCTGCTGGTTGGGAGAACACTCTATGGCATTCCATCAGATGGATTAGGTTCACAGATCAATAAGGTAACAATTTCAGGTGCAGACGGTTTTGCCAATCAAACCTCACCGGACATCATTCTCTCTGATGGAGCTTCTGTACCTTTCCTGACGTACAGCAGTATTAATGGTACATCAATTGCAGGATTGAACTATCAAAATAATCAAACAAAATGTAAACTTGTTTTCCTAGGATTTGGTATTGAGGGAATCAGCAATCTCTCCAGTGAGACTTCACGCGGTGCTTTTATGCAAGCGATCTTTAATTGGTTCAATACGCCAGTGGGAGTATTAAATAGTCCTATACTTGTTCCACTATCATACGAGTTTAAACAGGCGTATCCTAATCCATTTAATCCATCCTGTCAATTGGAGTTTCAAGTTTCTCAAAAAGCATTTGTTGAAATAGAATTGTATAATCTGCTTGGTCAAAAAGTGAGAAGTGTATTTTCTTCTGAACTTGCAGCAGGTCAGCATCGATTGACCATTGATGGCGCGGGATTAGCCTCAGGAACCTATATTTGCCGAATGCATGCAGACAAATATGTTACGAGTCAAAAAATTGTTTTATTGAAATAATTTTATAGGTTTTTTAAACAAAGAAAAGCGCCAAAGAGAAGTTTCTGAGCCGTTTTATTATTCTTCCGTATCAGAATAGTATAAATAAAATAAAGGGGAAACTGAAGAAACCAACGCAACCATTGGTTTTAAAAAAATGAGTGAAGAAAAAAACTTGCGGAAAAGCTTGACAAACAATATAACAAGATATATATTCCCTATAACTAAAAACGCACTCAATTAAGAAGGAGGTGCCGAAGTTCCTTGCGCTCAGCAGTGTGTAGCGTAAGGAAAGTGAACATTTTTTACATCTATCTTTCCATGCTCGATGTTATGTGTATTTTCTCAATCGAGTACTTTTAAACCCCTTAGTTCTAAACCTAACTCTCCATATATAAAGGAGGTTTTTGTATGCAACAAAAATACTGGTTTACTCTACTCCTGTTGTTGCTGCTTCCAGGGATCATGTATGCTCAATCTGGTAAGATTCGTGGAACAGTTGTGGACTCAAAAACAAAAGAGCCACTCATTGGTGCAAGCATTATTGTTGAAGGAACAAGTTATGGCTCTAGTTCTGATGTTGACGGAACATTTATTGTCATTAATATGCCCGTCGGCACATATCATATCAAAGCCAGCTACATAGGATATCACTCAGTCACTATGTCCAACGTTCGTGTCAACTCTCAAATTACGACTGACGTTGCATTTGAATTATCGTCGGAAGACGTACAAGTTCAAGCAGTGGAAGTTGTGGCAGAGCGTCCTTTAATTCAGCGGAATACGACGAACACAGTTCGTATTACCAGTTCAGAAGATATTCAGTATTTACCTGTACGTGGTGTTCAGAATATCGTCTCGTTACAAGCAGGCGTCGTTCAACAGGCAGGGAATTTATATGTGCGTGGTGGACGTTCAGGCGAGGTTGCATACTATATAGATGGAGCGCCATCTATGAACCCGTTGACAAATACTGATAACGTTACGATTGTTCAAGAAGCTGTGGAAGAAATTCAGCTCCAAGCAGGAGGTATGACTGCAGAATTTGGAGGATCGAATTCCGGAGTTGTTAAAACGACTCTTCGAACAGGCGGTACGAATTATAAAGGTTCGTTGCAGTTTGAAACAGATGATTTTTCCAAACCCGGTGGAAAATTCTTGGGATCAACAAATCAAGGATGGCGTAATATTATCGCTAGTGTGAGCGGTCCATTCCCGGGTGTTGATAATATTCGATTCTTCGCTTTATACCAAAATAATTTTCAACGCAATCGTGATTATATGTGGCTCACTCCTTTCAGCTTTAATTTACTGAGCGATACATATGATCCTCGCGGTGCAGGTCACCCATTGCCGGGACCTCTCACCTTCCAAGAAAATTTTATTCCCAATAATTGGCAGGATAACCATACCGGCCAGGGAACACTTGTGTTTGACTTGAGGCCTGTGAAATTTAACGTCTCAGCAACATATACACACACAGACCAGACATCTGCTCAAGCAGATTGGCCTACGGCAATAGATAATTATTATCGTAGTAAAAGAGTCAGTCTGATTTCGAGAGATAATCTCATGTTGAGTGCCCGGGCAACGCATAATCTTAGTGCCTCTACGTTGTATGAAGTTGGGGTGAGTTACAATAGCCGGGCATCAAAGCAGTATGATCCGGACTTTAAGGATAATTGGAGATCATATACTGATAGCGCAGCCAACGCAGCGATAGGCTATACTGGTTTTATCAATCATTGGGCTGGACCGGTTGCGTATAGTGTTATTCAGGGGTTTAACATATTAAATGAAAACGCTCCGAATAACGCGTATAATATTAATAACCAAAATTCTCTCGGCGGTTCATTTGATTTAACAAGTCAGGTGAGTAAAACGTGGGAAATGAAAGTAGGTGCACGTTATGATTATTGGACAATGCGCAACTTCACGATCAATAGCATTACCGGACTTATGAGTTATTTGTATGGTCCATATAATAATGCACCACGCGATATGTCCAGTTTAACGCCCGAGCAATACCGGGCTCAGATCGGCAAAGCCGGTTCTATTAATAACTATGGGTACGATGTCGATGGTAATTCGGTAGATAGTGGTCCGGATGCTCCTTATCATCCGACGTTTGCTTCTGCCTATTTCCAGAATAAATTCGAATATAAAGACATTATTTTAAACTTTGGTCTGCGATATGAATATTTTAATTCGAATAGTAAAACATTTAGAGATCCGTTGCAACCCCTCGAGGATTTCGATGTGAATAATGATATAATCGACCCCACCACGTTGGTCGACGCACCGGCATATAGCTTTGTATTACCGAGAGTCAGTTTCTCGATGCCTGTAACAGTGACAACGGTATTCTACGCTCAATATGGCAAATATGTTCAACTGCCATCATTGAATAATCTCTATGTCGGACAAGTAGCGCTGAGTCGTACGGTAAGCCCCTCCAGCCGTGGCAATGCATACCTGACACCGGTTGGATACCTGATGACACCAGAACGAACGACATCTTACGAAATGGGTATCCGTCAAATGTTGTCGGATAATTTTGCACTCACTTTAAGCGGTTTCTATAAAGATACGCGCGATCAATTGGAAATTCGCAATGTCGTGGATGCTCAAGGTGTTGCGCTCTATAGAGCTTATACCAATAACGACTTTGGTACGATCAAAGGACTTGAATTAACTCTTGAACTTCGCAGAACCAATCGTTTTTCGGCGAAGGTCAACTATACATTGTCCGATGCTCGTGGGACCGGATCAAGCCCGAATTCCGGCTCTGGAATTGTCGAGCAGGGAATTGGACGTCAGATCAACTTTATCAATCCTCTCGCTTTTAATCAAACCCATAACGGCACCGTACTGTTAGATTATCGCTGGCCCGTGAATGAAGGCGGACCAATCCTTTCAGGATTTGGCGGCAACATTCTCTTCACATTTAATAGTGGCCATCCATATACACAAATCAAGGGGTTGTCGTCCATCGGTCAGGCGAGTGCATGGAATGTCGGTGTATATCCAACGACAGACCCGCGGTACAGTTATCCTATTGAGGCGATCAATTCATCTACAACACCATTCGTCCTCAATGTTGATTTGAACTTGAGTAAATTAATCCAGATCGGCAAATTAAACTTGGAAGTATTTGTTAATGTCACAAATTTGTTGAATACAAAACAAATATTTAACGTATATCCGACAACGGGCAATCCAGGAGACGATGGTTGGTTGACTAACCCATTAGCTGCTGGATACCTAGCAATTCCACAGTACGCAGAATTCTATAAAGCTATCAATTTGGACAATCGATATTCCTGGCAGAGTCTCGTTGCCGGTCGCGGTCAACTTCTTGGTGGCGACATTTATGGAATCCCGCGTCAGATTCGTATTGGAGCACGTATCGAACTGTAAGACATGCGGATGAGCATATTATTATAAGTGTAACAAACTAATGAGGAGTTTGAAAATATGAAGAACGTAGATCTCTCAATGTTTAGGAAGCTAAGTTTGTTCCTCACTGCAGTGATCTTCTTGTCCGGTCTGGTTGTTGCAAAAGATCTGGAAGGATTAAACAGCGGTGGGAAAAACCAAGCTCTTTCAAAAACATCAGCCACGCAAATTCCGTTGACCATGCTTAATATTAATAATGTCAGTTCCTTCTTCCGTGCGGACGGACAGGGCAATCATGACAGAACGGATCAAGCAGGGTTGTTTTTCCCAAAAGGAACATCCACCGCAATCTATGAAGATGGATTTGTGTGGGGTGGAAAATTATATACAAATGCAGGCCTTACAACTTCACCTTCGGTGAAAATCCGTGTTGGTGGTCAAACCTATAACCAGGGGACACGTCAAGGGTGGGTCACTGGGTGGGACGCATCAGCGGTTGCAATTGCCCCTGCAAATGCAAATGCAAAGGCATGGAGAATTCGCCGCGATTATACAACGATGACAGATGGTGAAATTATTGCTGATGCATCCAGCTTGAACGGTGTTCTTGCGGCAGAAGTAACGCAAGCACAAAAAGATGCAATTATTTCATCGTATGCTTATGACTGGACAAATTGGCCAGTGAATTTGGGTGCTCCATATATCGAGCGAAATGGGATTCCAGGGTATCAAGCACCTCCCGCCTTCAGTTCAACATTTACTGTCGATAGTCTCATCGCTGGAAACTATGACGAACCAGGAATTGCCGGTGCGGATCCTAATTCACCAGCGGATCAAGTTATCTGGACGGTCTATAACGATTTAGATCCATCAGCGACACAAAACCTCTACATGTGCGACCCGATTGGTCTTGAAGGACAAGTAACCATGTGGGGATATAAACGCACCGATGCGATGGGGAACCTCTATTTTAAGAGATTAAAACTCATCAACAAAGGCGGTGTTGATATCGGTGGTGGCACAAAAGGATCATTCTATGTTGACAGTATGTATATTTCGCAATGGTCCGATCCTGATGTTGGCGATTCAGGAGATGACCTGGCAGGCTGCGATACATTACTCAGTCTAGGCTTTGCTTATAATGGCAACGCCGTTGATCTTAATTATAAAGTATTCAATCTTGCCCCTCCTGCTATAGGATATGATTTCTTGGAGGGTCCGGCAGTGTCCTCTCCAGGAAGTACAGCAATCGTTAATATGCAGACAGTTGCCAATAAGAAAAATCTTCCGATGACAGGCTTTGTGTATTTTTCGGCAGGCAGTCCGATTTCAGATCCGGCTCTCGGCAGCCAAGCAGGTGCATCGTACGAATCAACCTTACGATGGTACCGCATGTTGCGCGGCCTGCGCCCAGATGCATCAAGTATCCCGGAACGGTATTATCCATTCCCTCCAGGAACCAAACCTGGACCGTATGCATTATCCGGTAACCCGGTTACTCAAACGGGATTTGTCGACGGGTTAGGAACGGATTTCTCGCTGCCTCCCGGTGACCGTCGTATTATTCTTACAAGCGGTCCATTCAAGTTAGTTCCCACAGACACTCAAGAAGTTGTTGTGGGAACCGTTGCCGGTATTGGTTCGGATCGAATGTCAAGTGTCACCGTTATGAAATTTAATGATCAATTCGTACAAAATACTTATAACGCGCTGTTTGTAGTCCCCAAATCCCCATCCCCTCCGAAAGTAGCTTATACGGAATTGGATGGACAGGTAGTTTTTGAATGGGGTTCAGATAAAGCGGCTGTCAGTGCGACAGAAAACACGACATCCCAGCCTGGCACTTATACATTTGAAGGATATAATGTGTATCAATTGCCCTCCAAGGGATCGAGTCTGAAAGATGCTAAACGAGTTGCAACGTATGATTTGCAGTCAGATCCGACAATTGTCCTTGACCTGCAAGTTGACGATGCAACCGGTCAGATTTTATCGAAGCCGGTTCAATTCGGATCAAACAGTGGAATATCGCGATACTTTATTTTTAATAGGGATTATGTGAAAGATATTCCGCGTTTGAACAACGGGTCGGAATATTTTATTGCTATTACTGCATATTCCGTTACCCGCACCGGTTATCTTCCTGCAGCATTGGAATCTTCACCGCAAGTTTACACCGTTTATCCACAGCAGCCGAAGCCGGGTGTGCGTTTTGGTTCCACACCTGCACAAAGTGGACAGATTACTCATACCGGAACTGCTGATGCATACACAAATCTACGGACTATTGATCCCGCTCAATTGACGGGTGCAAGCTATACCATGGGATTCTCAACGGTCGCGGATAAATTTGCGCTTTACAATAACGATATAGAAACTGATGAAAATGATAATAATTATTTT
>Ga0182017_10003055_pt1 | contig 12538 bp, 9 predicted proteins | sample 712E3DmetaG_FD_120492 | JGI IMG/M metagenome (GOLD analysis project Ga0182017, IMG submission 120492) | Permafrost microbial communities from Stordalen Mire, Sweden - 712E3D metaG | ecosystem: Environmental > Terrestrial > Soil > Wetlands > Permafrost | place: Sweden: Stordalen | collected... | reverse complement strand
TGGCCGGCCAGATGATCGCGCTCATCGATCAAGCCCGCGCTGACGGCGACTCTCTGGGCGGCGTGGTCGAGGCGGTGGCGCGCCACGTGCCCGCAGGCCTGGGCGAGCCGGTGTTCGACAAGTTGCACGCTGACCTGGGCAAGGCCCTGCTGTCGATCCCGGCCTGCAAGGGCTTCGAGGTGGGCAGCGGCTTCGCCGGCACGCGCCTGCACGGATCCGAGCACAACGACACCTTCTATGCAGAAAACGGGCGCATCCGCACCCGGACCAACCGTTCCGGCGGCATCCAGGGCGGCATTTCCAACGGCGAGGACATCATCGTGCGCGCCGCCTTCAAGCCGGTGGCCACCATCCTGCGCGAGATGGAAACGGTGGACGCCAACGGCAACCCCGCGACGCTGCAGCCGCGCGGCCGTCACGATCCCTGCGTGCTCCCGCGCGCGGTTCCCATCGTCGAAGCCATGATGGCCCTGGTGCTGGCCGATCACTTCCTGCGCCAGCGGGCGCTGGGCTAGCTACTCCTGAATCGACGGAACCTCCTGCGATCCGACCAGGGCCGCAAGGTTGCGCTGGGCCTGGGGATAGTCAGGCCTGTACTGAAGCGCCAGACCGTAGTGCCGCCGAGCCTCTTCATTATGGCCCAAACGACGCAAAATCGTGCCGCAGTTGTTGTGGGCTTCGGGATAGTCAGCTTTGTACTTCAATGCCTCTTCATATGCGGCGACGGCCTGCAAGAGCTGCCCGGTCTGCGCATAGGCGTTCCCAAGGTTGTAGTACGCCACGGCGTGATCCGGCTTCAGCGAGACGACCCTCCGGTACTCACCAATCGCCTCTGTCAGGCGTCTCGCCCGTGCCAGTGCCCGCGCATAGTTGTAGTGTGCCTCCGCGGACTCGGGCTGCAGTCGCGCCGCCACCTCAAAATGCGAGACCGCCTCTTCAACCCGTTCGATTTGCCAAAATGCGTAGCCGAGATTGCTGTGCGCACTGGCGTCCTGAGGATCCCCGCGCAACACGGCCTGCAGCCGCGCGATCGCCTCGGGCACCCTTCCGGCAGCCAATAGAGCGATCCCAAGATTGCGGGCCGCGCCGGAATCACTTGGCCGAAGCTTGAGCGCTTCCTCGTACAACACGATCGCGGCATCGCCCTGCCCGGCCCGCGCCAGCGCATCTCCCTTCCCTGCGAGAGCCATGAAGTAGGTCGGGTTGATGCGCAACGCCTGATCGAACTGCTCAATTGCCGCCGATGTCTGGCCCATTCGCAAGAGCGTCCCGGCCTTGTCACAATAGACCGTTATGTAGTCGGGCCTCAGTTGCAGAGCTTTGTCGTAGTTTGCCAACGCCTCCGCGGTTCTTCCTTCGCCTTCCAGCACCTTTCCAAGCTCTTTGTAGGCCCGGGCATTTGCTGGACGCTTGCTAATCGTGTCGCTCCAGAGGGCAACAGCGCTCTTGTAGACTTCATTGCGCTGCACAGTGTTCCAGCCGAGCAGCGACGCGACGACAGCGACCGCCACCAGCCTCGCCTGCTTGTTCACCTTGGCAAAGAGTCCGACAGTGGCGATCGCGACCACGGAAATCAATGGCAGGTACATTCGATGCTCCGCCATGGTTTGCGTGGCCAGCGGAACAACACTCGAACTGGGCGCGAGAAGGCCGAAGAACCAACACCCTGCAAATCCCAGTTTCGGCCGACAAAGCGTCGCGTACGCGGTCGCCGCTAGCAGCACCAAAAGAATCGATGCCTGAAACCAAACGGTCGCGAAGTCCCTCACCACATCCACACCGTAGTCGAATACCAACGTCTGTGGCCAGACGGCCAAGCCAAGGTAGTGAACAATGGCTTGACACTGAGTCAGGCCATAGGCCCACCACTGCACCCCCAAGCCGAACCCAGCGGTTCCGGCGCGGTCTTTGTGGGAAAAGACAAGCAAACCCAGCGGGACCCAGGTCGCCGACAGACCCAGATATAGCGGCCACCGTTGCGTCAGTGACTTCTTGAAGGAACCTGAAAAGAATGCCCGGTCGTAGAGCAACACCATGACCGGCGCTGTGGCCATGACCTCTTTGCTTGCCATTCCGAGCAAACAGGAGGTGATGGCCCAGCCGTACCAGAAGGCTGTCCTGGTCGAGTTGAACGAACGGCCGGCGCAGTAGAGTGTGCTGAGGTAGAAGAGGCCGACGACCAATTCATTGCGCTGGATGATAGCTGTTACCGACTCGGTGAGGAGCGGGTGAACCGTCCAAAGAAGAGTTGTCGCGAGCGCAATGGGCCGCGCTTTGCCTTCAAAGCGTCCTTTCAGCGATGGCAGCCGCAGGGTACGCAACAGAAAGCTGAAGAATACGAGCGCGACCGCCATGTGAAGGAGAAGGTTGACGACGTGATATCCCGCGACGTTGGTTCCGCCCAAGGCATAGTTGACTGCCAGGGAAAGGTTGACCATCGGTCTTCCGTTCGCCCCGGCCGAAGACAGGGGCGGAGCCAGGGCGTGGGTAATGGGCCACAGGTGCCTGATCGATGGGTTGTCGACGATTGCCGCGATGTCGTCGAACACAAACGGACCGGAGAAGCTATTGTGGTAGGCGGCCAAGGCCGCAGTAATGATGACAAGCAGACACAACGGCGCTGCGAGCTGCGTCTCGCGAGCAGGCGCCTCTTGATCGGGCGTCTTGGTCACGAGGCGGAGTCTACCATCGCGTTGCCATGGCCCAAGGTTCGATCATGATGCGCAGAAGTGTGGAATGTCCGCGTACGCAGCGGGGCTGTGGGTTCCCGGCCAACCCCTTGCAGGTCCGCGTAGATCGTGTCACCGCGGTTGGCGGGTCTCGAGAATCTTCAGGATCTTCGGTGCACCCCGCGGCGCGCTTTGCGCGCTTTCCTGGAGGGTGCGCTCGGCGGCATCAGTCAACTTGGGGTCAGCGCCGTGGTCCAGCAGTAGGCGAAAGGTCTGGGCGAAATCCCCTTCAATAGCCCGGAACAAGGGTGTCCCCCCGCCGGCGCAGCGCTGGTTCACGTCGATCTTCTTTGCCAAGAGGAAACTGACCACATCGGCGAATTCCCGATTGCCCATTGGATCACCCATGGCCGCGATACACAGCGGTGGATCGCCCAGCTGATCTTGATCGTCAAGCGGCGCGCCGCCCTCGACGAGCGCGCGGACGGCTTCCAAGTCTCCTCTTTGTAGGACGATAACCAGCGCTGATGACTTGTCTTCCGCACGCCGAACACGCGGATCCGCCTTCTTGGCCAGCAGTGCAGAAATGACATCCACATCCCCCGATTGCGCCGCCAGGATTAGCGCGGTACTCCCGTTCTTCGAGACCAGGTCGGTCTTCGCACCCGCATCCAACAATCGCCGCACCGCGCCGGGGTGACACCAATGGGAAGCAGACATCAAGGGTGACCAGCCCTCCCGCAGCTCGTCGACATTTCTACCCGCGAGCAGACGATCGATAGCCGGGACATCGCCAAGGGTCGCGGCCTCATACAGCGAGGTTGGCACCGGCAAATGGACCGTCGCCACGGACGGTGTGAGCCGCATCTCTACCTGCAGGGTCGCATCAACCAGCGAGTAGAAGGTAGCCGTTCCTTTCAGTACAGCCCGCTCGGAGGTCAGCTCGACGGCTTCCGCCTCAATGCGGCCCTTCGGCGTTCGGAATGTCATCCGCCTGGCGCCCAGAGCCCTGAAACGTCCCTGGTCAACCACCGCCCCCGACTTGTCCAGATAGAGATGTCGCTCGCCATCGACGAAGAGAATGTCGCCCGTCGCTTTGCTCGGGACTTCGCCCTCGTCGCTCGTTGCCTTGAGGGCAATCTGCCAAGGTCGGCCGTAGAGCAGGCGCAGCCCATCATCCTGGGTCACGGGCTGCCTTCGTTTCGAACAGGCAGTCCCAGAGCACAGGATGAATGCCAGCGCAAGAACCAATCGCCTACGCACGTTCACCATCACGCATTTCTAGCATAGAATCTCGTGCGCTAGCGCGACAAAAGGGCACGGCTCGCTTCGGATAGAGCGCGCTCCTGCTGAACGACGAGCCGGTCAACATCCATGAGGGGTCTGCCCTGTTCCCGCTCCCATTCGCGCACCAAACACCGGCGCAGCGAGGGTGGGAAGGTCGTGCGCTTCAGTGCCGCCAACGTTGCCGCCGAATCGCGCAGCTGTCCCAAACGAAATCGTTTTCCATTGGAAAATCGCGCTCCATTGGCCTTGATCCAAGTCTCCCATGAAGCTCGAGAGAGCGTGAGCGCACCGACCTCGTCCCGCAAGGCCGCCCCCGTGATGAGGTCCAACGCCCGTGCCGCCGCCAGCGCATCGGGGTGTCCCCCGAGCCGGCCCAACAGCACGGGAAGGCCGGATGGCTCCCCCGCCATGGCGAGCGCGTAGCAGTACGCCCGACTCTCCTGGAACTCCTGCGCCCGCGCTGCCAGGTTGCCAACAGCGCCCGAGAGCGCAGCCGTCGCCGCCCAGGGAGCGGTATTGCGTCGCAACTCCGCCAGAGCCACCTCACCCGACAGGTGCACCCAAGCCGCCGCGATCGGTTCGGCGTCCTCCGCCACTGCGCGGACCAGCCAGCTCTGCAGACGAATACCGTCGTTGGGATTGCCCAGTCTCGACAGCAGCTGAGCCCCCAAGACTGGGGCTGCGGCACCCAATCGGGCAACAGCGACTTGCGCACGGTCGCGCGCCACGGGTATCCCGTGACGGCTTGCCAAACATACCGCGATGTCACCGAGCGGGTCTGGCCGAGCCAACCAAGATGTGACCAACGCGGGGATCTCCGTGGCGGAGCTGATATGTTCGGCGGCCTCAAGAATGGCGAGGTCCAGGCGTGGGTTCTGACCTGCCAGCTGAGCCAGTGTGGCGGTTGCACTGGGCAGATTGGTGGCGGCCCATACATAGAGTGTCGCAGGGTCCTGTTCCTTGAGCCCAGCAGCGGTCAGCTCTGCGACATCCTTCAGCGCAGTTCGCAGGCCGACCAGCGCGTGAACCATGCGCCCTTCCAAACTGGCCACAGAATGCCAGTCGCAAGCGTCGGCGACTTCCAAGTCCCGCAGCAGGCCATGGCGTCGGTGCCACCACGCGGCCACCTCGTCAATCATCTCAGCTGCCAGTCCCTTTTCTGTAGCCGCGATTGCCGGGAGACGCGGCGGGCGCGCGCACGGTGTCCCCCTTCGCGATTGCATCGGGGGGGTCTCGACCAGCAACGCTGCCCGCTCCTTCCCTCGCGCGCACGCCCAAATCAGGCTCCAATCCCCATGCGCCTGCCCCTGCGCTGCCATCGCAATGGCAGACAGCAGGAGTCCTGGCCCAGTTGCGGCACCCAAGTCCCCATGCGCGACTGTCGGGGAAAAGAGGCGGGAAGGATCCTCGAGCCGATTGTTGATGCGCGGAACAGTGAACGCCCAGTCGTCGGTACGATGACGCTCGCCATTCAAGTCGACATAGAGGTCGGTCACCCGCGCAGGGGCAGGCAAAGATGCGATCGCGTCGCGAACCGCCGTGGTGAGCCCGCGCCCGACACAAGGCAATTGCGAGCCCACCGGATTCGCCTCATCGGCCAGTCCAACGCCAACCACGCAGCCAAGAGACGGCAATTTCAAGTGCTTCTGCACTCGGGGCGAACAGAGCAGCACACACGCAGCGGCTTCGCCGGGAACCAACCCGCCTGGTACCCCGTCGCGGAGCAGGCGCTGCTCATCATGCAGCGCTTTGAGAGTCTGGGTATCCACCTGAGAGTCCACAGCACCCACGAGAGCAAATTCCACCTCATCGTTGGCAATTGCGGTAGCCGCCAGAGCGATTCCCATGAGCCCGCCGGCATGGTCCATTCGTAGGGTCACCGTGCTGCCGATACGCAGTGGCGCTGCAGCCTCAGAGAGTACGTTGGTCAGAATCGTCGGCGCGTTTTCCGGCAACCACGAACACGGTGCCGGAAGCGCCAGCCAGGCACGGATAGGTGCTGGCCCCTGTATGTTCCGACCGTCGATCCCGGCAAGGCACTCGCTGACGGCCTCGCCGAGCAAGAGAATCATCCGACCAAGCAACGACGCAGCCTCTCCCTCTACGCCACTCTCCAATCGAGCCACAGTCACATCCACGACCTCATCGTCGCCAAGCTCAAGTGGGCACAACTGCACCCGCGACAATCCCACGGCACTGGCCGCGAGCGCCAGATCCGCATTGGCCCCCAGCGCCGATACCTGACCTTGTCCAATGATGCAAACCGGGTGCGCCAGCATGGGCTATTCGTTCTGCCAGGCTCTCTCGCCACTCCATTGGACCAGGGAGCGCTGCAGTTTATCTTCTCGGCCGTGGCACTCAATGGCGGCCCGCCAGACAAAGCGCACGAGAGCTCCCTCGGATTCGATGATGACGGTGTCGAGGGTAGGCACCGCGGCCATTTCACGGTCAGAGAACAGCGCCAGCACGCGAAACTCGATACGCGGCACAGCCACTGCCAGGCGACCAAACGGGACCAAGTTGAGGGTTTCGATCAGCTCTCCTGGCTGCAACACCCGGTCCAACCGTTGGTCCGCGGGAGCTTGCCGGCAGAATCGTTCATTGTAATCCAAGGGAAAGAGCGGCGCGCGATTGTCTTGCCATGCCTGATCGTAGGTGCCTGCGTCGCTGGCCCGCGGTTGCCAGCTGCGGTCAATGGGGCCAAACCCCGCCACTGTACCATCAAGAATCCCAGCTTTGGCGGGCTGGTCCATTGGCTCCACGGAGCACGCCGGCTGGCCGACCAGTCCCTCCACGACACGCGCAAATCCGCGACCGACGGGGTTCTTGGCAAAGCACAACGGCGGCTTCGCGCGTGAGCCCTCCGGATCCCATCCCCCATAGCCAACTTCATAGGTTATGGGCATTTGCGTAAACGACGCGGCAGGGCCCGGCACCACACTGGAAAGGCGCCTTTCCCATACCCGCGGCCCGTGCACGCGCAACCCTTTTGTCCGGCCAGCCACTCGCATACCGACGTCGATCGATCGGGCTGGAACGCCGCCGGGAGCATGGGCGATTCCGTGCGCAATAACGTCGGTGGCTGGCCTGCGCAGCACGAAATCCGTATCGTAGCGCAAACTCGATTGCCCAGGCTTGCCAAGATGCTGGGGAGCCATGATGGGCGGCTGTTGTTCACGCGGGCGAATCAGCCGGTTGCGGGAATCGAATCGGAACGTTGCGCGAATTGCCACAACCCATACCTCACGAGCCTCACAGTCGCGCACGAACACGCCATCTACGGCAAACGGAGTCTGATTTTCGACTTCCCACATCGAATACGTTCGCTAGCGGGTCACAATGAACTTGCTACCTTCTCTTCGAAACCACACCGGAAGGACTTGGGCATAGGTGCACGCGTCGTTGTCTTCGGTCACGTAGCGCAAGATGTGCGAGGCGTGGCTTCCATGGGCGAGAAACGTGGTTCGCATACGATCCGTACGGGCCTCGACCAGCCAAGGTTGCCCTTCGTCATCAATCGAGGCCAGTTGACCGCTTCCGTCCTTCCACATGTCCCGGATTCGGTCAAAGCACTGCGACCAGGTCGTTCCTGGGACGAGGAACAGGGCTCGGTCATACTCCCGGCTGCGCTCCGCGAACAGCGTCCGAAGTCGATCGCCGTTCTTGGCTGCCAGCGCCCTCCAAAGCTCCTGATACGACTTCATAAGTCCATCATACATTTGGCGCTCCACCCCGGTCGTGGGAGGCGCCTTCGACCATCCGGCCGGCATGAAGTCACCTTTGAAGAATGCCCAAGTGGGAAGGGGCAGCGGCAAATCGATCGTACGCCGAAGGGCGGGCGAATTGTTGGTGAACGGGGGAGGAAGCGTGTCCACCTCGAGCGGTCCAACCGTGACGTCGCCGAACCGTTGCTCACGGTATCCATCCGCAGAAAGCAGTTGACCGGGTGGACTGGAGGCGCTGGTTGCCTTGCCTGCACTGGCCAGCAGGCCATCGTACACGACGCGGGTTAGAAGTGCGCCGGTGCCGGGTGGGGCCGCGACCTCGCGAACCCTGACCTCGAAATGCAACTTGCTGACGTTGGGCTCATTCGCAGGTCCGAGCAGCAGCAGGACTTCGAATTCGTTCTTGCCACTGCGCACAAACGGGTTGATGACCTGAGTTAGATCAATGGGATCTCCGGTGTTGTCGCGCACCAATTGGCAGCCATTGACGACAATCATCAAACCGCAATCGGACGATTTGACCAACATTTCGACGGCTGGCTTGATAAGAGTGTTCATGCGTCAAGACAATCAGAATATCTTCCAGGTATGAGCCTCAAACAGTACGGCCAGGCAATTCTTCTTTTCTTTTCGGGTCTTCGAGTCCTTGCTGAAGTGCGCTCCGAAGTCCTTGCCCTCGGCCACCTTGGGCGCAGCCTCCGCGGCGGCGCTGCCATACTCGTAGTACAGCAGATAGTAGATGGCGAGGCCGGTGAACTTCAGCTCACCCGAGGTGGAAAAACCATCCTTGCTCTTCTTCGGGATGATGGAGCCGATGATTCCGCAGAATTCAGTCCCGTCTCTACCCTTGGCGCTGATCTCCGCGCAGGCGGACGCCGATACCTTCCACACCCGCACCTCACCATAGGCTCGGCCAACCAACGTGAAACCGACCTTCGCCTCGAGAAGCTTCTGGTCGGGCGAGACTGCGCCGCCCCATTCAAATCCTAGTCCACCGCCGATCTCACCTTCGACGGTCAGACGCAGCTCCAGAATCGCCTTTGCCTTGGGTTTGACTGCGGCTCCGATTTTGGCGACCTTGCCCTTCTTGGCAAGCTCTTCCTTTTCCCTTTCCTTTTTTTCTGCCTCTTCCTTTTCGTCGTCGGCGTCGCCAGCGGCCCACTTCTTGGCCGCAAGCAGGAACTTGGCCAAAACCGCGCCGCCGCCAGGAATGGCGGCCGTGGCCGCGATTCTGATCAGCCACTCCAATAAGTCGGTGCTGATTTCAAATCCAATGAGAGGCGAGAACTTGAAGTGAATCTCGCCCTTTCGATATACAACCGGCGAGGCCTCCTTCTCGACCAACTCCGCGCCGCCGCCAAACGAGACCTTCGGCCACTTGATTTCGACCTTGTCCACGGGTCGGCCGTACAGCTTGGGCGCTCCCTCACGCTTTGTGAATCGTTCCAAATCCTCGAACTTGCCGGCAAACTTGCTTATGAACGATTGTGCGAGGCTGAATGGCCCAGAGCTTAGCGGGCCAAGGTCGTCCTTGTGCGCACCGCGGGCGTTGAATGAGAAATCGATCTTCTTGGTGGAACCACAGTAGACCAACTCGACTGCGGCGCCGATACCAAAGTACCCAGTCGGGTCCAGTTTGTTCGAGGGCTTCTCCCCTTTCGGGACGGATTCCTTTTCGTATTCGTAGCCCATCCACAAATCCCCCTTCCAGGAGAAATTCGGATAGACCCGAATCCACACGGGGGACGTGACGCAGGTAGGCAGTCCGGTGCCTCCGCCACAAGTGAGGACCCGCACCTCGTAGACGTCCATGGGAATGTCCTTGAACGAGAAGACGTAGCGGACCCAGAAGAGCTGGGTGTCGATGAACCCAATTTCCGCGGTGTGCTCGGGGTGGGCCGATCCACGTTGGCCGGTATCCACCATCAACTCGTCGACCAGGCTGCCCCCCGGCTTGGGAAATTGCACCTGCCCCTCACCCTTCTGGTTGACGACATGGTAGTTGCGGTCACGCACCTCGATCCACGGACAGTCACCAGTGGACCCGCTATGGAAGCCGCAGGTGCCGACGAGACCGAATTTGACCGGATCAGGATCCTTGCCTCTGAGAATCTCTAGTGTAGCGCCAGGGGTCTTGAGTCCGTTGATCGCGTACTTGCGAGCGCTGTGGGAACAGGCCATCGTGAACTCGGTCAATGTGCAGGGCTTGGCTGCCTTCTGGACGAAGGGGCTGGAGTTTCTCGACGGATCCTCTGGATGATCCACGGCGGATCCTTCGCCCGATGGCGGTAGCATCGGCGATGACACGAGGACGGGGGTTACCACAACCCCTGCTGCGCACACGGTGTTGCCCTTGTTCATCAACGCCTTGTCGGTCAACCGAACCACCGGCTTGCCTTCGAAGAAGACGTTGGGGGAAAAGGAAATGAACGAGGTCTCCCCGATGAACACGCCGCTGGCCACTCCGCCCAAAGACCCAGCTTCATCGCCGGTACTCTTGGCGAACTTGCTGCTCTGGATGGCCGCAGGCTGCCCATCGAGCGTGATGGTCGTGGTCCCAGCGACCAGATCTGCGCTGACCGCGATGTTGGGATACGGAAGTGGAATTGGGCCCGCGGAACTCGGTGTCTTGCACACGTCCGGGATCGTCGCTGTGCAAATCGCGCCACTGCCCTGATGAACAATGGTCAGACCATTGGCCGACACGGTTGGTGGCATAGCGCTCCCCTCGGATCTCTAGTTGAGCGCGATGTGCCCGCCACGCAGGCGATGGGTCAGCTGGGCCACGGAGGTGATGTTGATGCCCTCAATGCTGATGTTGCCATCGGCGCTGAGGCGAACAAGCGCCTTTCCGCAGCGCAACTCGATCGACTTCTGTGCGGTAATCTTAACGTTTTCGCCGTCCACAACGGCATCCACACTGGCCGGCGATGCTTGAGGCACGGCGATCTCAGTGGGGCGCTTTTTGGGCTTCATTACTACAACCTCGCCCCCGTAGCGTAGGGCATCTTGGCAACGGTGGGCAAGAAGGAACGATGTGCGAACGCGTGCTGACGCGAGAGGGCAGACGCCCTTCCGGCAGCGCGGGCATGACAACGCGTTCCACCCCTGCCACGACCGCCCCACGGCAGATGACGCACGTGCCATGGGTGGCCAGGACGCACACCGCGGTCCTGTGGGGTCTTGCTGGCTCCATGTCGGAGAGCCTCCGTGTTTTTGGGAAGGACATGTCGTTCGCTTGCCCTGTAAGCTAGCCCGGTGGAAGAACCCAAGATTACGACACGCGAGTTGACCGATGACGAGCTCGAGGACCGGCTGGTGGCAGCTCTGCGCGGCCGAAAGGGTCAGGTCACCGAAGCGGACCTGGTGGTTGCGTCGGGGCTAGCCCCACAGCAAGTGGGTCCTGGGTTGCGCCGTCTCCTCGTGCAGTACCGCAGCAACCTGGCGGTCACGGCGGACGGGCAGCTTCTGTACCGATTCGATCCACAGCTTGTGCGACGGGATGCGCGGCCTTGGGCATTTCTCAGGTCGGCACTGCGCGCGGCCTGGCGGGCGTTCGCGCTTTGCTTCAAGGTGCTGACAGGGTTCGTGCTGCTCGTCTACCTTGGCCTCTTCGTGCTGCTCTTGCTGCTGGTTTGCGGGGCGGACGTGCTCACCTTCGCCGACGAGGCTGTAGGCGCACTCAAGAAGCCAGATCGGCTCGGGCGGCTTTGGGGCGCTCTCCGCGGAACCGTCGACTTCGCCTGCAAGGTATTCGCTTTCATCTTCGGCCCTTCCGAAAGAAGGCCGGACGAGTTCGCCGACGAGCGCGAGTTGCTCGCCTTCGTGCGGGCGCGCGAGGGTGTGATCGCGCCGGCGGAGATCATCGCGCAGACCGGCTGGCCGTCGTCGATGGCCGACCAGGAGTCCACACGCCTCGTGGCCCGCTATGGCGGCGATGTCGAGATCGAGAACGGGCAGGTTCTCTACACCTTCGCCGAACTGATGGCCAGCACGCAACCCGACCTCGACACTTGCCCGCCGCCCTGTTGGGAGCGCCTTGAGACGCCGGTAGACCTCACAGGAAACTCAGCGCGCGTTGACTGGGTCATCGCAGGCGTGAACGCGTACGTCTTGCTGGTCGCCACAGTACTGATGCTATTGGGCTTCGCCAACCAACTCGATACGAACCTCAGCGTTCCTTGGCTGGGCCATTGGCTGATCCAGGCGCCGATCTTGTATTCCGTGACAGCGTTTCTCATCTGGGGCCTGCGACGCGAGTGGCTTGCCAGGCCCGAAAACGAACAGCGCGCGCAACGCAACCTGCGCCGACTGCTGCTGCGTGAAGCTTTTCACAATCGCAACCCTGAGCCTGCCGCCTTGGCGGGCGAGCTGGCGAAATCCCTGACGCCCATCACCGCCGCGGCAGTGGAAAAGATGGCCGAGTCCATGGCCATCGAGCTGGGCGCGCGGATCGATCCGGGAGACGATGGGCGCCTGCATTTCTCCTGGCAGTCCTTGCTCGACAGCCAGGCGGCGGCAACCGTCCGCCGCTCTGGCCGACGTGGCCGTGTCCTTGGCGCGGGCCGACCCGAAGTGATCTTCTCGACGGATGCATAGAACCAGCCCGCCAAGGCGTGAAGCTCAACAACCAGCGTGGAGAGGATCGCAGGCTCCGAGACTCGCCGTCGGACAAGCAGGTCGGCTGTTTCCTCTCCTCCGCCTCCGTGCCCTCTGCGCTCTCTGTGAGAAACAGCTAGGAGCCTGTTGCGGATAGCCGGACCGAGCGTGGCGGAGCGCAGCCGGGCCGGATGCAAGGAGCAGCGAAGCGCCGAATACTGGACGTATTCAAGCGAGCGGCGACGCAGCAGACGGCCC
>Ga0182017_10003051_pt1 | contig 12541 bp, 19 predicted proteins | sample 712E3DmetaG_FD_120492 | JGI IMG/M metagenome (GOLD analysis project Ga0182017, IMG submission 120492) | Permafrost microbial communities from Stordalen Mire, Sweden - 712E3D metaG | ecosystem: Environmental > Terrestrial > Soil > Wetlands > Permafrost | place: Sweden: Stordalen | collected... | reverse complement strand
TGGCGGCATGAGTTACCGGGACAATGGCGAAAAAGGCCATAGCAAAAGCCGCAAATACGCCCGCGACACCAAAAGCCTTGTTATATGAGGTTTTATTCATGTTTTTAGCCATAATTAGTATGTGGGTGCTATTATATACTATCCCACATAACTTGTCAAGGGGGCTAGAGTTAAGGAACCAACCTAGCCGAATCGGAGGAATAAGATTCGGAGGATACGGGATATGATACGGTTTCGGCTTGCGCCGTCATGGCACTCGGCGCGATGGCTACGGGGCCACTTCCGTCTTTCAAGAATGTTCGGCCGATGGCTATCGCTCCCATAAGTATGCCCGCGCAGAGGACGAGACCTCCCAGAGTCAGCCAGACTAATGAGATATTTTCTATTGAGAATGATTTCGAGGCCTTCATGCATGTAATGACGGGGAAGTGAGCGATTCATTACAGGATGATCCGGTAACTTTTATGTAATAAGCCATGAAGCTGTACGGCAATATTAAAGTCGAGGTAATTTACACAAAAATAGCGAATTAACCAGTAAATAAAAAATATGAAAAAATTTAATAAAGGCTCGATCGTAGCCGTATTGGCCGTTTCGCTCGTACTCGGTCTTACCGGGTCTATTTCCGCGTTAGCAGCCGGCCCGGCAACAGTTAATCTAGGAACAGCCGGTAATTTCATTATTCTATCGAAAGCGGGAATATCAACCACCGGAGTGACCAAAATCACCGGAAATATCGGAGTCAGCCCGATCGCCGGTACCGCCATAACGGGGTTTGGATTGGTATTGGATAGGTCGGGCACATTCTCAAGATCGGCTCTCGTCGTCGGAAAAGTCTACGCGGCCAACTACGGGGTCCCGACTCCCGCCAATCTGACCACGGCTATAAGTGACATGAAAACCGCCTACACCAATGCCGCTGGACGAGCTCCTACTTCCGCCGCTACCATCAACGTAGGTGCCGGAAGCATCGGTGGATTGACCCTTAAGCCCGGTGTTTACAAATGGAGTTCTGCGGTGACGATACCTACGAATGTAACTCTATCCGGCGATCAAAATGGCGTTTGGATCTTCCAGATAGCCGGGACCCTCAGTGAGAGCTCCGGTAAAAGCGTGATCCTCAAGGGTGGCGCGGAAGCCAAGAACATCTTCTGGCAGGTCGCCGGCGCGACGACTCTCGGGACGAACTCCACATTCAATGGGAATATTCTAGACAAAACTAATATCGCCTTACAGACCGGCGTGAAACTGAACGGCAGAGCCTTGGCGCAGACCGCGGTTACGCTAGATGCTGTTACCGTTACCAACAAATAACGGTGAAGAAAAACTGTACAGGGGTTATGTAAGCATCCAGATCGAATAATTGAGATACCCGGCAAAGCTCACCCAGAGGATATACGGCAGTAGTAGCCACATGGCCGGCTTTGAGATTTTGTAAAAAAGAGACATGGTCCAGACGATTGAGAGCCACATGGCGGCAAGATCGATGAATGCCCAGAATGGACTGTGCAAGCCAAAGAAGATGACTGACCACGCGGCATTGAGAACGAGCTGAAACAAGAACACGCCGAGAGCCTTCCGCACGTCTTTGCGATCCCATCCTTTGTTCCAGACGAGGAACACGGCAATGCCCATGAGGAGATAGAGCGTCGTCCAAACCGGGCCGAATATCCAACTCGGCGGATTTAGAGCCGGCTTGGCGAGCGTCGCATACCATGTTGGAATGGCGGAAATCGTAAAGATAGATCCGATGCCGCCGGCAAGTTCACAGACGACGATGGAGGTCGCGAGCTTGAGGAAGGGAGTGAGTTTCATCTAGGTATCATAACATGTGCAGTGATTTTATTTACGAAGGCAATGGGGAAAGATAGGTAAAATAAAACCACCATCTCGCGACGGTGGTTCCCGTGTTCAGATGGTGGGGAAGTTGACTACATGCGATCGTAAGCTCGCTGTTGTTTGTAAGGCCGAATTCTTTCAGCGGGGATATTGAGCTTCTTCAGTGCTTCGGCTGTTGGGGCAACATCCTCCCAATCATCCATTGCTTGGTTCCAACGAACCCAGACCCGCGGAGTTTCACCAGGTATGGGCACATCAGATTTGCAGGTAATCCTGCACAAGAAGGTGTCCGGGTCTTGCACTCTTGTGATTTCGGCCCAATATTTCTCGGCAGCTTCTTCTGGTGAAGAACCACTCTCGTGAACTCCCAATGGACAATAACCTCCGCTGAACCCAGTAAGATAGACCGACTGGCTGATAAACCAGCGATTAGGACCAGGAGGAAAACTATCCCTCATATGTATAGACGTGCCTGATCGGTCCAATCTCATCAGGCGCTCCATTATCTCTTCTATTCCTAGCATAACTTTCTCTTTTGGTTGATGGTTGACTGTCAAAAAAACTATACGCCATCATGGTAGCATATTATGTACTGTATGTCAATCTGGCTCCCCGAACACGACATTATTATTACACTCCAGTAAGTTAGCGAACGTTAGTTCCGGTCGCGCCAGTCGCTCCCGTGGCCCCTGTTGCACCCGTGGCCCCGGTAGCTCCGGTTGCCCCTGTTGCTGACGGCAATACAGTCACATTCAAGCCACTGTTTTGTGGAGCCGGAGTATTATTACTTATTGCCGGAAGACCGTAGACGAAAAAGAAAACGACGACGACCAGGATCACTACAATGATTCCGAGTATCATACCGGCACCCATTCCAGAAGCCGAATTATCTCCAGATGGCGGAGTATTAACGATAGTTGTCATATTTTTGATTTGTTATTTGATAATTTGTAATTCGACCACTGTCTCTATGCTGATTATGCCGTTTCTATGCGGGAATGATTACATGAATGGGATCTACAATCAGTTATGTAATAAACTATGAAGTAGTACGGCAATGCTCTAGGTCGAGACGAGATAATCCTAATAAAGACAAATAAAAATCATGGCTAATGACATACAAGAAGCCGAAGAAAAGGTAGACACGGCCGAAGCAGAGGCAAAACAGGCGCGAGCGGATGCTGACAAGGCAGCGGCAGATGAATCAAGGGAGGCGGCTGAATCTTCCCAGAAGGCAGCTGACAAAGCTAAATAATGATAAAGAAATCAGGGACATTTCAAGGTAAAAGCAATAAGCTCGGACACGGCGGTCGAGCGGCGCAACTCAAGGCTCGTGGAGTGCCGGGAGGCGTCATCGGGAATCTCGCTCGTAAGGCAGCGGCCGCTCCGGGACAGAAAAATTATCATTCAGGTCGCTAGGGTAGGGGAAGTATATAAAAAATTCAGCGCCACCTTTCGGTAGCGCTGTTTGAATCTGGTGCCTATTAATGTAAATCATCGGCGGTTCGGAAACCTTCCTTGTCGACTTCCTCGACGAATTGGCAGATTTCACGACGGGGGACTTGGGTGTTTCCAAGCGACACTGAAACATCAGCAAGTCTCTCCAACAACTCAATTTTCCTGAATTGGGTCATTAGTTTGACTTGTTCCTTGGTGGTCCCGTCAGGCAACTTGTCCTGATGTCTGAAGAGCCACTCAATGATGTATTCAAGTCCAGTCGACGCTTCCATGTGTCGCTGGCTCATCTCATCCAAGTGCGCTTGTATTTCGGCGTCAGAGAACTTGTTTTGAGCTTTGATTACGCTCTGACGGTTCGGTGGGGCCTTTGTTGGCATAATTTTCCTTTCACAGTGAATTAACTGTGTTGAGTGGTGGGTTAATTGAACTTGAGATCATTGTTAGGTGCTTGAAAAATGCTTCCATCATTCATTTCAAAGCAGACATCGCCATCCATTGCAACTACCAACGGTGTTTCAACGACAGTGACTTTTTTGTCGGTCTGTCTGCTTATCCACTTCAGAAGGTATTCATCTTTGCCAACATAGTTCACAATGCTTCCAACCATCTTGTCACCCATGCGTGTTGCGTTTTGAATCGCAACAGGGCGAAATTGACGGATTTGCTCAATTTCCTCACGAAGCTCCGGGTGCATTTGAAGCACATCCAGAAGCCCGTTATCACTCAAGTGATGTTTGATCTTGTTCCAGAGTGCTAATGTTTGAATATTAAGCATTTTGGTTTCTTCGACGTATTGTTTGGAACGCCAAGGCTTCCTTAGGGCCATTGTCCATATCAAAAAACTGCTACTACCATCGTAGCATATTATATATTATTTGTCAATAGGCTCCGGGAGCTGGATTCGAACCAGCGACCAATCGCTTACACGTTCTCTATTATCGCTAATAGCGTGGACTATATCATTCCCATGTTCCGATGTGCATCGGAATTTAGGGACGAGGGGCTTCGCGCGTCTGTCACAGACAGACGAGCTACTCTTCGAAAAGATAGTCTCTACACCTTCAACCAGCAACGAATACTGGAAGCTTGGCTCGGTATTGCCCCATATCATTTAAATAGTGGGTTTCACCGAATTCACCTCGTTATTCGACCAGAATTTCTTCTGGAAGCTGCGTAATGCCTGCGCCGACTTCACGATGACAGTTGGCGCACAAGAGGACGCATTTATCCAGTTCCGCTTTTACTTTTTCCCATGAGCGCGTGTAACCCTTGTCACCGATACCAAAACTCTTTTCAGATTTATTGATATGGTGAAGTTCTAACGCCCCTTGGTATCTATTGTAATCACAGATCTGACATTTGCCTCCCTTATATTCGATCGACATGGCCTTAACCTTTCGCCGTCTTTTTGCTACGGCTTTGATAAGTGCTTCTCGTCGGTCGGCATATTTTCGGCGGTCTGACATAATAGTATTATATCAAACTACCTTAGTTCACAGGCGATCGCTCTACCGCTGAGCTATCCCGGAATGTATTTTTAATGTTCTCGCGCCTATGCTTATGAACGCAGGCATGAGAAAATGTAGCACATAAAGAGCGCGAAATCAAAATGATAACTGTAAGAAAAAATCCATCAAGCCGTCTTTACATAGCAACAGTCTGCACCATATTTGTAATAGCGGCAGTAATATCAATAACAATGTCTTCACCAAGCAAGTCTTCAATGAAACTGACCAGTTCGGCATTCGCTGACGGAAGCCTCATTCCCGTGAAATACACTTGCAATGGCAAGGAAATAAGCCCGCCATTGGAGATTTCCGGCGTGCCGGCCGACGCCAAGTCGCTCATTCTCACTTTGGAAGATCCTGATGCGCCTACAGGAGTATGGGATCATTGGGTAGTTTTCAATATAGATCCGAAAACGCTGGTGATATTGGAAGGAACAATACCTGAAAGCGCGATTCTCGGCTTAAATACTAGCGGTACGGTCGCTTATGAAGGGCCGTGTCCGCCATCTGGCACTCATCGCTACGTATTTACTCTGTATGCTCTCTCCGCCAAGTTGTCATTGCCGGAAGGCTCATCCAAGTCGGCCGTCTTGGCGGCGATGAACGGAAATGTCTTGGCCGTGGCGGAGCTTATGGGGAAGTACGGTAAGTAGTCCGAATAGATATGGTATACTGGTCGCGTTTTAATAATTAAATTTTCATCACATGAACATCAACGTAAAAGGCACCGGAATCTCATTGACACCTTCCATATCAGACTACGCGGACAAGAGGTTGGCGAGCGTAGCCAAGCTTCTGGGCGGAGATCCTTCATTCATATGCGATCTAGAGTTAGCCAAGACTTCTTCTCATCACAATAAAGGCGACATTTTCAGAGCGGAGATACATATAGTCGGCAAAGGCAAAGACCTTTACGCAGCTGCCGAAGACCAGGATCTATACGCGGCCATCGACGGCATGCGCGATGAGATAATGCGCGAACTCAAGGCCAGCAAAGGCAAGCGCCTGTCATTCATCCGTCGCGGTGGCACAAGAGTTAAAGAGATGATGAAGGGTATGTGGCCGTTCTCTTAGGAGCTATTTATTCTTCAAGTAGCCTCTGGCGAAATCTTCGTAAGGCATTTCCTTTTTTCCTTCAGGCAAGACTCTTTCTAATACCAATCGATCATTATTAAATGAGGCCTTAGTCACTTTGACGCGGATTTTCTTGCCATCACGCTCGATAAAGAAATACGCTTGCGGCCACTCATGGAAAGCTTGGATCTTGCGAAAGGCGGCGTAGGCTTTTTCCTGCGGGGCATTTGAAGCGATGTCTGCCGGATCGATCAGCCCGTCTTCTTTGGTTATCTTCTTGGTGTATGTTGCCTTGGAATGATCCTGCTCCTTCTCCGCGATCTTTCCGGCGACCCAATCCGGCAGTATGCGCGCCAATAGTTGAGCGCCTTTCCGCGCCATCATCTCCTCGAAGTCTTCATATATAGGCCACTCTTCAACTGTTATTTCTTGTTGTGCCACTATCGGTCCGTGGTCCATTTCCTCGTCGAGCCTCATTATAGTCACGCCGGTTCTCTTTGCATCATCGAGCATAGCCGATGGTAATGGAGAAGGTCCGCGGTATTGGGGTAAAAGGGAAGGGTGTATGTTCAAAGTTTTGTGCGAAGGTAGATTAATAATCGCACCAGGAATTATTTTTCCATAGGAGGCAACGATGAATAGATCACAATCCGATTTAGTCGGGTCACATAATGGAATATTCTTTTTTATCGCCCACTCTTTAACCATATTCGGCGTGACTGTGAGCTTACGACCTTTAGGTTTATCCGGCGTAGTAACTATACAAGCAGGAATAAGCCCCGCCTTCTCAAGCTCGTCCAAGACGATAACCGACAGTCGCGAACTGCCGAAAAATGCGAATTTGATTTTGGATGATGGATTCATCGATATATTTAGATCAATTAGGTCAATTAGAAATTAGGTCAATTCTCTCTGCTCTTTTTACTCGCTCTGTAATTCTTTGATTTCCTCTTCCGTCATCTCCCAGACTTCGTCGGCCTTGTCGGTGAATAAGATGCCATTTAAGTGATCGCATTCGTGCTGAAATATCTGGGCCAGAAGGCCGGAGGCACCGCGCGAGATTTTCTCGCCTTTTTCATTCAAGGCGGTGATGGACGCGCGAGTGGAACGCGGCACTTTGCCGTATAGCCAGCGGACGGAGAGGCATCCCTCTTCCATGTATTTTTTGTCTTTTGAAAGCCGGGTGATCCGGGGATTTATGAAGACCAGATCAGAATCGTCGCCGGTATAATTCTTGTCCGCCTTTTTGAGGAGAGGGCCGGATATGACGAATATCTGTATATGGGCGCCTATTTGCGGCGCGGCTATGGCTACACCGTCTTTCTGGGAATGCATGGCCGTTTGCATGTCGGCTATGATCTTGCGGATACGGGGCGAAGAGATGTCAGCCGCGGCCACGGGCTTGGCTTTTTCGCGCAATGTTGGATCGTCGCGTTGGAGGATGGGGGGCATGGCGAAACTATAACACAGATTTACAAAAGACTCTCCGGATCCACCTTGACCTTCACATTGGGCGGCAGTGAGCGGAGCTTGGCCATAAGTTCGGCATCCGGCCACGCCGTAGGGTCGGCTTTGATGAGCCCGTGAATGATGGAATTGCCGCGGACGGTCGCCGTGAAAGCGGGGAATATTTCTATGTCATAAGGCTCGACTATTGTGCGGATATCAGCCATTTGGATGGCGATGGGATCCTTCTTGCCCTCGATAGTCAGCTTGATCAAGGTTTTGAATGGCGGATAGTCGAATTGTCGGCGCTCGTCCAGAGTGCCTCGGCAAAAGTCGGAAAGATTTCCTTTGAGGCCGTATTCGAAGACTTTTTCTTCCGGTCTGCGTGTTTGGATGAGTATGGAACGAGTGGCCATGGCCCGCAGGCGGATGAGGGTATACATGATCTTTTCCGTGATGCGGAAATCAGGCAGAGCGAATAGTGAATCGAGCGAAGCCACGGCCACATGGTCGACTTTCTCCTTTATATGCAACATCGAAGCTTCCGTGCCGAGGAGGATGGCACCGGGTCTGGCTCGCCATTTTTCCAATCGGTCGGCGATTTCCTTGTCAGTCTTAACCGTGTCGGCGTCAATTTTCCATATATCTACCCCGGGGGAAATATTGCGGATCTCTTCCTCCACGCGGTCTATGCCGATGCCTAGCGGTGTCAACCTCCATGAGCCGCAACTCGTACAGACTTCATCGGCACTCCTCCTAGTGCCGCAATGGTGGCACATGAAGAAGTTCTGGCCTGAACTATTTGAGGCGTGCAGGACGACTGGAGCCGAACAGTTAGCGCACGACACGACAGTCTCGCAATCCTCGCAGACCGTCATAGTCGAGAGGCCACGCCTGACGGTGAATATGAAAAGGTGTGTGCTCTCATCCCGATTCTTGGCTAGAAGTCTTTCCAATTCCGGCGATATTGCCCGGAATTTTTTCCTTGACTCTGGACTTCCATTACCATCTTCAGTTGGCGGTGATTTTCTCTTCATATCGACTAATGTATCTTCCGCCGTGGAGACCGAGCGCCACTTGAAAGGCGAACCCTGCGATATCTCATTCTTGTTCAAGCGATGAAGCGTCTCCAATCGGAGCATGCAGTCCGACAAGTAGACGGATTGTTTATTGGCTCTGGCGAATGCCTCAAGAGCGCGGCGCAGGTCAAGGTATGGTGCCTTTTGCGATATCCAGCCGCGGCCGTTCTCTCGTTCTATGATAACGGTCTCAATGTCCGAGCGCGGCAATAGCGAGTATGTTCCGGTGGCAATGACTACTACCGGATGCGCCATCTTGGCTATTTCTTTCCATGTCGTCACGGTTTCCTTTTTCGGTAGCTTGCTATGCAAGATGAATATGTATTCTTCTATGCCTTTTGATAGCCCGGTAAAGATAGATCGTGCATCCTCTATCGTCGGGGCATAGAATACTAGGGATTTCTTTCTGGCGAATTCCTGGCGGACCAGGCTGCGCCAAGAGCTCATACGATCTTCGTCGTCGCCTTGGACGGCATAAGTCTCATCGGTAGCCACATGGGCCGGGATCATCGGAGGAATTATCTTGTGGGCGTTCTCAAGAATAATATCGGGCGTAACGGCGGTAATAATCGCTCCAATAGTCGTGGCGTAATGTCCGGAAAGAGTCCTGCAAGTATCCATGAAAGTCGCGGGGAAGAAGGCAGTAGCTTTGACTTTGGATAGTTTGCGAATCTGGTACGAGGCGCTACGCAAATCGCTTTTCATTTCGGAGGCTGGCCGAGATTCAGCTACGATGGCGTGAATGGACTTCGAGCGCAGTGGCACAGATACGATGGCACCTATCGGAATCTCCGAGGCGGTGAAGTATGACAGCGTTTCAGCCACCTTTTGGCGCGTGAGCGGGATGACGGTTAAGAGGTTCATGGGTTATTTATAGCGAAGACGATATATAAACATAGTGAATATACCTTATTTTTGGCAGGGAGGGAGGGTTGACTCATATTATTATATATGTTACACATTTATTAAACTAATCTGAACACCGAAAAAAAGGAAAATAATATGCGTACAGTTTCTGGATTGGAATCCGAGCTACTTGGAATCGCCATCCGAAGAGCGGTGAAGACGGGCCTAGCTTCAAAAGCCGATGACGTGACCCTTATTCTTCGCATCAAGGGCCACGGCAAACATCATGACGGATGGACGACGAATATATCAAATGATGAATGGAAGGCTATATTAGCGCTTCCGTTAGATGGCAATTGGAAAAAGCTCATCAAAAAACTAAGGATCATAAACAATGAGCCGCTCACCGGAGCCGAGGTAGTAGCATTGGACATATCCATCGGCGGTTATCCCCTATTCGAAGAGTTCAACTGGTTGATGAAAAGGAGCTATCTTCCTTTCTGTTTATCTGCCACCGGTAAGCTTCCATGGCACAGAAGAGAATCAGAGGGCAGGTATCGTCTTTTCAAAAAGCCCGTAGGTTGATCCGCGTTAACTCACGGTAAGACTGAAAGCTTCATGCGAGTAGGTCTTTTTTATTGGAGGGAACTTTTCTAGTCGCCCTTGCTCTTTTTCCCCCAGACCCCCTTATTGAAAATCTTGCTGTAGCAAGATTTGTCGGCTAAATTTGTAATTATACGTTGAAAAATCGTGGATGATTTTGCGGAAATCTTGTCACGACAAGATTTCCGGAAGGGGGTGTTGGCGGAGAAGTAATGCCACCTCCCACGACTTCGTTACGGCCTATAACACAAAACCCACCGAAGCGGGTCATGTGTTTAGGATTTTGTTTTCTTTTAGAAGATCCTACCCTGTCAACACTACAAATATACTCCCTTCAATTATGTATTGTCAAGAACGAAATGGTGAATTCAATCTGGTGGACCCGACGGGAGTCGAACCCGCAAAATCCTAATTGACAGAGTAGGATCGGAGACCGCTCCACGGGCCCACTCGGAAAGCCGAAACTTTCCGTATCTGCAAGCGTATCAAAGAGGTGATATAGAAACGCTCAAGAAGTTATGAAGAAACGATGAAGATCCGATATAGAAATGATGAAGATTTTGGCGCAAGCCCTGAAAATCGTGTATAGTACTCATCAATGAAACCTCATCCACCCAAACCATTATTTGTCATCTGCGGCCTCGCCGGCGAGAAGAAGCTCAAAGGCACAGTCAAGATAAACGGCGCCAAGAACGCGGCCCTGAAAGCCATGGCAGCAGCCATACTTTTTGATGGACCGGTCACTCTGGAGAATGTTCCTGATAATGCCGATGTCACGACCATGACGGAGATACTTAGGAGATTGGGAGCGACGGTAAATAGGAAAAACGGCTCTATTACTATAGATTCGACACCGATAGATTCCACTGACATCGACTTCAAGCTGGCGGCCAGCATGAGGGCATCAGTCGTGCTCACGGGTCCGTTACTTGGACGGTTTAACAGAGTTTCTTTTCCGGCACCCGGCGGATGTGTCATAGGTGCCAGACCGATAGACCTTTTTCTAGAAGGGTATAAAAAGATGGGCGCGACTGTGGATGAGGATAAATGCTCATATAAGATAGAAGCGTCTGATGGCGTCAAGGGCACGGAGGTATTTTTCAATAAGCAGACCGTCGGCGGCACCGAGACTTTGATGATGGCCGCTGTGCTCGGCACGGGCAAGACCGTCCTCAAGAATTGCGCCATGGAGCCGGAGATAGTGAATGTGGCCGAGTGGCTCAATGCTTGCGGGGCCAAGATAAAAGGCGTAGGCACGCCGACCATAGAGATACAGGGCACTGACGGCCAGTTGCTTTCGGCGAACAAACCGTTCGTAACCATACCCGATCGCATCGAAGCGGGAAGCTTCCTCATTCTAGGGGCATTATGTGCCGAAAACATGACTATAAAAGATTGCGAGCCCAAGCACATGGGAGCCGTGATAAATCTCCTTCGGGATTCCGGCGTGCCGATGGAAATAGGAAAGTCCGGCATAAAGATAATGAAGAACGTCGCGCCTTCGGCCATGCTTTCGCCAGTTGCCGATCTGCGCACCCACGAATATCCCGGTTTACCAACCGACTTGCAAGCGCCCATGGTAGTGTTTTTAAGCCAGACCAATGGAGAGAGTCGCGTATTCGAGACTATATACGAAGGGCGATTTAAATACATAGACGACCTGAATAAGATCGGGGCGAATATAACGGTGTTGAATCCTCGCGAGGTCTCCATACAAGGCCCGACGTCTTTTGATTCAGCCTCCGGAGAGGAAAGCGCCGAAGTATGCGCTCACGATATCCGCGCCGGCTTTGCTGTGGTTGTGGCGGCACTCATTGGAAAAGGGAAGTTCACCGTGAGCAATATCCAATTGATAGATAGGGGGTATGAGAAGTTGGAGGAAAGATTGCGGGCATTGGGGGCAAATATCGAGAGAAAATAATCCCAGTAAAATAACGGCTTTATAATCTCGTATCCTTATGTTATAGTCCTCTCCTATGAGCATTTTCTCGCCCAAGCTAGGCATCGACCTCGGCACCGCCAATACGCTCGTATTCGTGCCGAAAAAGGGCATAGTTCTGAATGAGCCGACCGTCGTAGCCATATCCCAAGTAGACAAGAAAGTCCTGGCCGTTGGCGTCGAAGCCAAAGAGATGGTCGGTCGCACGCCGGACACCATCATCGCTTATCGTCCGATGAAAGACGGCGTCATCGCCGACTATCGCGTGACCGAAGCCATGCTCCGCTATTTCATAGACAAGGCTCTCGGCCGTTTCTCTCTATTCAAGCCCGATGTCATGGTCTCGGTGCCGGCAGGAGTCACTTCCACCGAGCGACGCGCAGTCATCGAGGCGGCCATACGCGCTGGAGCTAAAAATGCATATGTAGTCAAAGAACCCATCCTCGCCGCCATTGGCGCCGGCATCCCTATTCAGGAAGCAAAAGGCCATATGGTCGTGGACATCGGAGGCGGTACCACTGACGTGGCCGTTATCTCGCTCGGCGGTATAGTCTCGTCCACCTCCGTCAAATGCGCCGGCAACAAGATCGACGCCGCCATCGCCGACTATGTAAAGAAGACTTTCAATCTGGCCATCGGTGACCACATGGCCGAGAATATAAAGATAGCCATCGGCTCGGCTATTCCAGTCGATGTGGAGCTTTCCATGACCGTAAAGGGCCGCGACTTCATCACCGGCCTGCCGCGCT
>Ga0182017_10003050_pt1 | contig 12541 bp, 13 predicted proteins | sample 712E3DmetaG_FD_120492 | JGI IMG/M metagenome (GOLD analysis project Ga0182017, IMG submission 120492) | Permafrost microbial communities from Stordalen Mire, Sweden - 712E3D metaG | ecosystem: Environmental > Terrestrial > Soil > Wetlands > Permafrost | place: Sweden: Stordalen | collected... | reverse complement strand
GCCTTCATCATCGGGACCGCGATGGGCCAGAACTGTATTCATCCGCCGCAACAGGTCTTCCGTGACGCCGCCGTCTTTATGCGTTAATTTTCCGCAGATCCCGCACATGAATCACATCATTTGACCATGAAATAGGCTTGGTCTGTTAATTTTCAATACCTCTATCGACTTTTCATACACATCATCTGGGGTAATCAAATTCAAACAATTCGGATCTTTACATTTCGTCTTGTAACAAGGGCGGCAATCAATATCTTTATACACAATCCTATGAAGGTCCGGCTTTGCATAAGGACCCATGAGGACCGGATCTTCCGGACCGAAAATTGCGACGAGCGGTGTCTTTGTCGCTGCGGCGATATGCATGGGGCCGCTATCGTTGGTGATCAGTAGATTAAAACGACTGATCAGGTATGTAAGTTCATCCAAGCTTAATTTGCCCGCCAGATTCACAGCAGGATGTTTCATGCTCATTTCAATTTTACGGGCTATATCTTCTTCACCCGGTCCCCCGAGTAAAAACAAACGGACCGGAAAGCGATCCATGATTCGGTCCGCCACCTCTGCATAATTTTCCGACCGCCAACGCCTGTTCTCCCTGTCGCCGCCGGGATTAATTCCGATCTTTAACTTTTTTTCAGTAATCTGATCATCATTGAGAAGCGAGACCCATTTTTCTTCTATCTGCCTGTCCCAGAATGCCTCAATGCCCCGATCATCAGGTATGCCCCCGGCCAGCACAGCCATATCCATCATGGCATCGGCAAAGTGCCGGTTCTGGAAAGTATCCAGAGGCACTTTATTTGTAAGAAACCACCCGAGTCCATGATCGTCATGCCCTATTTTAACATCGGCGTTCATACAAAGAAGCAACAGGCCCATCTTCACACCCCCCGTTAGAGAACCCACCATGTAAAGATTCAGGACTACATCAAACATGATTTTTCTAAGTTCACGGATCAGACGGAAAATGTCAAAAAGATATTTCTTATCTCGACGCAATTCACGAATGGGAAAGGCATGGACATAATCAATGTATTGATAATTCATGGCGAGAGGCGCCGCTTCTGTACTGGTGAGCAGATGAATGTCTGCATCCGGATGGCCTCTTCTTATGGCCCGGATGCTTTTCGAAGCAAGCACCAGATCTCCAATACCGGCAATCAATATAATCAGAATGGCTGGCCTTGATTTATGAGCTGAAGTGGACATTCAATTTTTCTGGATTTCTGACTTACCAGCTTTCCGACCTGCGGAAGTCCCTGTCATTTGATCAATTCCGCGTCGACCGTAAGAGCCGGAAATATTCTCAGGGGACTTTGTTCATAGACATTGGGAAAGCGGTTAAAGATGGGTCCCAAAATAATATTCCAGAATGAAAGCCGCTTGCCAAAGGTGATTTTTGCCTTGCATGATGAAAATTGGAAATCAAAATACCCGCAGTCCCGGGCATAGTAAAAAAATGTATTATAACCGAAAAAGTGGCGGTGCGTCGGATCATGAAAGGCAAATTGCCAGGTGAAATGGGGCACTGATATTCTTGCAAGCCCTCCCTTTTTTAATATACGATGAATTTCTTTCATTGCCCGGTTATGATCTATCAGATGTTCCAGACAATGTTCCATGAGGATCTCATCCGCAACTTCGGACTCGAACGGCCAGGGATATCGATCAAGATCGTGCACCACGTCAACTCTCGGCGCACATGGGTTCTTATCGATATTGACGTAGCCTTCCCGGGGTTCCCCGCCGGAACCAAGATTCAATTTCACCGTTATTTTACTCCTATGTTCAGGTTTGACTTCACAGGATCTCCTTTAATGATTAATCCGAGCCCCGCCCATTGCTGCTCTGGATCTTCTACAAACTCCTGATATCTATGTTTATTCTTTATTTCATTCCAGTACTTATCGACACCACAGCCATGCACTTGGCGATGAGGAACAACATCATGAAGCACAATCATGCCCCCGTCCTTGACCAAAGGTTCATACATTTCGAAATCTTTTTTTACACCTTCGTATGTATGGTCACCATCAATGAATAAAAGATCAATTTTATTGGCCTGCAGGATGGTCGCTACTTTCTCCTGTGTGACCGGCTCGTGTGAATCGGCGCGAATCAATCGGATGGTCTGCTCTTTTTTTGCAAATGATTTATAAAAAGGGCGCTTCCATGCGGGATAACCGCCTCCATAGGCGCCCAACGGAAGATCAATGCTGATCATGCAAGCATCTTCCGTCGCAACCCGGGACAATAGAAACAATGTCCCCCCGTTGGAAGTTCCAATTTCAAGAACATACTTTGGTAGTTTTGATCGTATGACGTTAAGAAGTTGAAGAATTTCAGAGCGAACCTGCAGTGGCATGATGAGACCACCGCAACCAGTGAAGGCATAATTAACCAGATCGTGCAAATCCAAATCCCGGCTAGTACGCATCTGCTGAAACGCAAACAGCAAGTAACGAGGGAATTTAAATACATAATGCCATGTTCTGTTCATGACAGAAATCAAGCCTTCTTTGCGGAATAGATGACCGGCCATTTTTAGTTCATAAAGCATGGAGTTTCAAACCAATAAGACAGTCTTTCACTGTTTTGTAAAAAAAAGATAGCTACAATTTTTTATAAATCTTTTCCAGTAAGCGGGACATTTATCGGATAAATAGCGTTTTATACCGTATAGAATTTTGGCTGTTTGAATATTTAACGATGTTATTTTACCATCGCGTCTGAACTTGACCATGGAATACAGATTCAAATGAGATAGATCATTTTTAACAAAAAATATCGGTTTTCGGGCTATCATAAAGACTCCAGGAGCCTCCAAATCTTTCTCAAGGGAAATTATTTCAAAATCTGAAAATATTTTCTTCAGGTCCTCTAACTCGTATCTCCAAAAATCACATGGATAACTATGATAATAAAAGCCTTTTGATCTTGTAGTAATTAATAAAATACCTGCCGGTTTTAAAATCTTTTTGAAATTGCTGATTATCTTCTTCCAATCCAGAACGTGCTCCATCATTTCCGTAGAAATTAGTAGATCAAATCTTTCCGGACCGAATATATTAATGAGTTCCTTTGCATCACATACGATATCCACTCCAGGACCATCAAAAAGATCAACACCAGTGTATAGAGCCGGTTTAAATGCTTCTACAATAGGCCTTAGCGTCCCATTGATGTCTAAGGCACCAACCTCAATAACGCTTTTTTCTTTAATATCTGATTCGTTAAGATTCTTTTTGACGAACTGAATACAGGCGCTATTGCACATACATGCTATCTTTACTTAATTTCGCCGAATCATCTTTGTCAGTGGTTGTAAAACTTATATTTCCTCCCAATCTTCCCCTAAAACCGTCAATCATGCCTTTCGTTACAGCCTCGATCGACTTTTGTCCATTCCATCCCTCCGATACAAGAATCATTAGTAGCACTTTCAAGGCATACATGACCGTGTGAAACAGTTTGAACACAAGATGATAATGCAGGTATATTGAGATTTCATTTCTGAAGGCATAATACAAACGAAAGGGCTCCTGGTAGCGTACGCTTTTTTTTCCTAATACATTTTGATGGATTTTCCCGTTTTGTTCCCGATGACGTTCCTCGCAAATACTTGCGGGAATCCAGTAAAAGCTATATCCTTTATTCTTCAGTCGCAAGGAATACTCCAGATCTTCACCATAAAGGAAATAATCCGGAGAGGGAAGTCCCGCATCCCGGACTATGCTTGTTTTGAACAAAGTCCCGCGCCAGGGGCAGATATCCAGTTTTGTCGGTACATCTTCGGGATGGTTCTTCCCCACACTCCGGACTGCACCGATTCTGGATGGTAACGATTTTTCAAGTAATTCAAAACCCTTGATGATTTCGAAAAGCGTATCCGGCTTCAAACAGACATCGTCATCCAAAGTATAGATAAAATCACTGGATTCAACAGCGTGCTTGATCCCTTCATAATATCCGCCTGCACTCCCCATATTCTCTGTGAGTTTAATATAATTTACCGCAGGGTAATTAACCCTCACCATGTTTTCCGTCTGGTCAAGGCTCGCATTGTCTACAACGATGACTTCATCTGGCAATCGGCTCTGAATATGAAGATCATGCATAAGACTCGCTAGCATGTCGGCATTGTTAAAGGTGACGATCACCACACAAATTATCTCATTCAAAATCAAACTTCCTAGCGTATCAAATCAATTTAGAACAGCTTGCTTCCGATGGTTTGGATTCGATTGTGAGAATGTGCACAGAGCGCGTTGAATATTACAAATAAACCCGCCGAAAAAATGATTATAACAAACGGATAAGATGGCAGCGAATATCTGATCTGCGGTGTGAAGGGCGTATAAATTGCCATGTTGTATATAGGGAAAAGCAGCAACAGGATGAAAAGTTTGTTATTACGACCGTGCACAATAGATAGTGTGACAATCAGCAGTGCAAGAACCTTCAGGGCAATTTTAGCCCACTGCCCTACAGCGACTGTTTTCGTTAGCCCATTTAAAATATTCGCCACATCTCCAAAGCGCCAGTGTCCCAACAGCCGGTAAAACGATCGTTGCATGAAGACAAAATAATTCTCATGAATAATTTTTAATCCAATTTTCTTCAACTCATTGTCCGCAGCAAACAATTCTAATCCACCATCTCCTCCATAATTGAACTCATGATAAAATTTGCGTAGTTCCGTTTTGGCATGTTCCATGTCTTCGGGCGGTAGATCTACCCCGTTTAATGAAAAGTCAGCATCGGGGTAGGGTATAAAATCCGGATTATTGATAATCGCACCACTGAACAAAGCAAGACCGCTCAACGGGGCAGAAAGAACGATGATCTTATTGAAGTTCAAATAATTTCTGATGGTCCAAGGCAAAACACAGATGAGAATTACTGTGCATAGTAGAACAAGATTAAGAATATTTTTTTTCATAAGGCTTCTGGAAGAAATGAATATAATGACCACAAGAGGGAATAAGAGGTATGCGGGTCTTGTCAACATCGTCAACGCCAAAAAAATACCTGCCAGAATAAAAAAAATCTTCTGCTTGTCTTTACGCGCTAATATAACGAATAACATCGCCAAGCAAACAAGGAATATTGTCAATGGTTCAGTAAAGAGATAACTATACACGCCTAATCCCGTGTAATAGTCAAATCCGCAAAAAGCACAAAGAGTCATGCTCAGGAATGCTATCGTCTTATTCTGAAATACAAGCAACGCCATCAAAAAAGTCAGCACTGACACGCAGAGCATAAGTATAATTTGGATTATTCTGACCATTTCGAAATTGTTAGCCCCAAACATGGCGTAAATTGATGCAAGGAAAAACGGATATGCGGGCGTTCTTTGAATGGATGGTTTGTACGGGGGGGCTATAGATTGAGAAAAGCCGTTATTCTGCAAAATATTGACAGCAATCTGATTGTAAACACTCTGGTCTCCGCCCAGCCTGGTTATGGGCTGAGAATTGAAGAAATACATATAAATCAGGCTCATCACAAGAATAAAGCCTATCAATAACAAATCCCGCAAATCAAATTTTATGGAAAAGTCTAAAATTTTCTTGCTGTCTTGAGATAGATTATTCTTCATAGAATCGAGAAATTTTACTTATCACATACTGAACATTTTCCCGTGTCATTTCATAATATAACGGTAAGCGCAACAGGCAGTCACTGACCCGCTGGGTAACGTCCAATGGTCCGCCTGCCCTGCCATACAACTGTCCGGCTGGAGAATTATGGAGAGGTACATAGTGAAAAACAGCCAATATGCCATGCTCTCCAAGGAATTTGATGAGATCTGTTCTCTCATCTAAAGATTGAGTTATGATATAGAAAAGGTGACTGTTACAACGACAATCATTGGATATGAGGGGAAGTTGGATGTAACCTTTTTCAGCCAGCGGCCGTAGGCCTTCCATGTATAGATTATAGATCAGATTCCTTTTGGCGATGATCTGATCAGCGTTCTCCATCTGGGCATACAGGAATGCGGCAAGGATATCGCTGGGCAGGTACGATGATCCAATGTCAACCCATGTGTATTTGTCCACTTCCCCACGAAAGAACTGGCTTCGGTTGGTGCCTTTCTCTCGAATAATCTCTGCCCGCTCAATCACTGATGGGTCGTTAATGAGGAGGGCCCCGCCCTCTCCACTAATAATATTCTTTGTCTCATGAAAGCTCAAACATGCCATATGGCCGATGGTTCCCAGGTACCGCTCCCGGTATTGAGATAAAAGCGCTTGCGCTGCATCTTCGATAACCAATAGCTGACGTCTTTTGGCTATCTCCATAATGGCATCCATATTACAGGAAACGCCGGCGTAGTGGACGGGGACGATGGCCCGCGTCTTGGACGTTAAGGCTTCTTCGATAAGCTTTTCATTGATGTTCAGGGTGTCTGGGCGGATATCTACGAAAACTGGAATGCCGCCTCGGAGAACAAAGGCGTTGGCAGTGGATACAAAGGTAAAGGAGGTCATGATGATCTCATCGCCGGGCTGAATGCCAGCCAGGATAGCCGCCATCTCCAGGGCCGCTGTACATGAGTGGGTCAGAAAAACCTTTCGGCAAGCGAGACGTTTCTCAAGCCAGTCCTGGCATTTATTCGTGAATGGTCCATCACCGGCTGTATGGCGATTCTCGATGACCGCCTGCGCGATGTAGAACAGTTCCTTGCCGACAATGAAAGGCTTGTTGAATGGGATATTAAAGGGTTTCATGGCTTACCTCCTGGCGGCGATGCCTGATAGAACAAAGCCAGTCCCGCAGCCGATCTCGAGCAGGCTGGAGGCATCCGAGCAATATCTTGTTAATGTATTCAGAATCAATTTATTCCTGTTTTTGAACCAGAAATAATCGGCTTCAAGTTCATAGAGCTTGGGATAAGCGTTTTTTGGGTAATGCTCATGGGGCGTCGTCAGCATCGGTGCAAATGCTGGAAAGCCTGAGACTTCAACGGGACTCCATCCGCATTGCATTTCAAGCAGTGTTTCATACTGGATCATTACTTTAATACGGATTAAATTCTGAACTTATGAAAGACGGTTCATTCATAGGAATAAATTTGATAAGAGGAATATGGTTTCTTAAAAAATTAATTTCTGCGAGAGTATATAGTTTCGTGTAAGTTCTGTCTGATAGGTTGAAACATGTAACCCCTTCTTTAATTTGCGAAGATGATTGGATAGTCATCAGTTGATCTTTGAATTGAACATTATCAGAAACAAATACATATATAAGTTTCTGTAATGAATCAGTTTTTTCTTTTATAGATTTTTCCTCAAATTGAGGACCAACTTTATCGGTGATATCCACCGCAGGGACACCTGCATAAACCCGGTTTGGCAACATGTCTTTTGTGATGACAGAACCGGCAAATGCCATACTTTTTTTACCTACCTCTACGGGCGAAACAATACAATGTCCGACAAACCAGGCATCGGATTCGATCTTCATATATTTCTTCGAAAAAAAACGACATCCTTCAATGATATCTCCAAATTGTATGTGTGACCATATCTGGCTATGTGCTCCGATGCCGACATTGTCGTCAATATCAAGGCCTCCCATGCTATCCAACACGGAGTTTCCGCCAATCCAACAGTTACGGCCAATTCTTAAAGGATTTTCTCCATTTGCATATGAAAATGCATGGAGCTTGCTGTAATCCCCAAGCCTAAATTCGGGTACGATTATTCTTGTGTGCCTGCCGATGTAACAGAAATCTCCTAATATGACGATGTCTGCGGGTCCATTTCGACCAGTTATCAGGACGTCTTCTTCAATAACAACACCTTTTCCAATGAATAACCGCTTTGCATTAATGGTTCCATGTATTTGTGGAAGAAGAATATCCTTCATACATTTACTCCTTCTCTCTGATTTCTTTGATCGTTTGGTCTGCCATGCTGCGAATGGCAAATGTCGGGCGGCCCAGTGTCCTGAAGTGCATGCGGGCCAGGTATTCTCCGATGATACCCAGAGCGAGAAGCTGAGCGCCGGAGAAGATGGCGATGATAGAGGCAAGAAATGGGAATCCCGGAACCACGCTGCCGTAGACAAGAAAAGTGACCAGTATGTAGATCAGGATGCAAAGGCCGAAAATCGTACAGGCAAAGCCGAGAAAGCTTGCCACCTGCAATGGCAGGATGGAAAATCCTGTCATCATGTTGACTGCGTGCATGAGCAGGCGAGAGAAGGTGTAATTGGACTGGCCGAGTACTCTTTGTTCATGGCGTACAGGTATGGATGAGAATCTTGTTGTCCCCCAGGTCAGGAGAACGTCAATGGAAACGAAGTATCCCTCATATTGGCGAAATGCCTCGCGCAGCTCTGTCCGGAACGCCCGGAATGCGCTGACCTGCCGGGCGGTGTCCGCGCCCATGAAACCCTGGAGGGCGATCTTGGTCAATGTGGAGGAGAGATCCCGCCATAAACCATGCTGCTGCGCCTGCGGCGTTCCATAGACGACGTCGTATCCCTCTTCGAGACGGGTAAGCAGGCGGGGGATTTCTTCTGGTGGATTCTGGAGGTCGTCGTCTAAAGTGACAATAAGATTATTTTTTGCCTGTCGGATGCCGCACAGCAGGGCGTTATGCTGGCCGTAGTTGCGCATCAGGTTTATGCCGTGGAGCCAAGGGAAACGTTCTGACAAAGAGACTATGGTTTCCCAGCTTCCATCGCGACTACCGTCGTTGACGAGGATTACCTCGAAGTGCCGAGAAGAAGCAGTTAACACGGAATTGAGACGGTCTATGAGGAGGGGCAGGGATTGTTCGCTGTTGTAGACAGGGATAACGACGGAAATGGAATTGCTTGAAATTAAATCACTTTTCAGTTCAATAGATCCCATTTTCAAAGTTCCTCGCTATGTCCTTAGGGGGCATCTGACGCTGGTTAAACTCCGATACAATAGATCATGGTGATCAGGTTTTTCAACGTATATCATCCTTTGCTCTTCGCTTGGAGGCTTGGATGATTCTGTTGATCCCATCAAGAATGCTATTGTCATTTTTTTATGATTCCATTTGCTCATGGATGAGATTGATCACTCTCTCCGGCCTGATCAATCTCATGCAGTCATGGGTCTCGATTTTACACCAGCCACGGTTGCATCCGATGCAAGGTAAATCATCCAATCTCAATACGCGATGAATATCCCCCACCGGCATCCAGTGCTCTCTGACAGTGGGTCCCATGAAGGAGACGGTGGGAATGTTGAGAGCCACAGCGCAGTGCAACGGCCCTGAATTATTGCAGACAAGCAACTCGCAATGCGAGAGGATGGCAAAGAACTTCCTGATATCCTGTTGAATGGATACACAAACGGGATGGTTGAGCCTGACCAGAATATCATCGACAACAATGGTATCCGAGGGACCACCCAGTAAAATAACCTCTAATGGAGTTTGCTGTAGAATCAGGCGGATCAGTTCGGCGTAATGCTCCGGCAACCATCGCTGTGTTTCATAAAAAGCGCCTGGATGGATGGCGACAATTTTTTTACCTTGAAATCCATTTTCTTGCAGCCATTGACCCACCCAAGCCTGTTCGTCCGCTCCAAGATATATGACCGGGGTCCTGTTTTTGGAAGGTATGCCGATACCCTTCAACAGATCAAGCGTGAGGTCAATAAAGTGTCTATGTCCCTCAATTTTTGGCGCAGGACAATTAAAAAAATACTCACGGCCAAAGGCAGCATAGCCGATTCTATGGGCTGCGCCACTCACACCCGCCAACCATGCCGTTTTCAATTCATAATCCGTATAAGGATCGATGGACAAATCAAAGTGACGGGATCTTAATCCCTTGATGAACTTCATTTTCTCGTGTAAACCGGCAGACCGATCATAAACAATGACCTCATCCACATCCTGATTATTTTTCAGGATGGGCGCATTGGCCGCTGATGCCATTACAGTCAGTCGAGCCTGCGGCAATGCAGCCTTGATCGCCTGGAATGCGGGCGTGGAAAGCACCATATCGCCCAATCTGTCCACGCGAATAAAAAGTATACTTTCGATATTCCGGAGCAAGAGTATGGATGTTCTTTGAGAAAGAACAAGGCTCAGCGTTTTTAAGGCAAAACCTCTAACAGTCAAATAGATTGTCTTGATAATTGATTTGAGTGACATCTCAGATGCTTGCTGCATGTGCCTCAAGGGCGTTGAATATCTTCAAGCCCGTTGCATAATAAATGGCCACGGCGATGGTATTGATCAGCTTCTTGGAATAGTCGGTAATGCCATAATCGGGTGAAATGCTAAGGCAGTGAAATCCCGTCTTCCGCAGATAATTTTGTAAAGTATCTGCAGAGAAATGATAAAGATGCAATTCTCGGTCGTCTTTCGAAAATAGTTTCAAGGGTTTTCTCTTCACCATCCTGTACGCTATTTTCATCATGTAATCATCGACGTTGGGCACGGCAATCACCAGCAGTCCGGATGGTTTTAGGATACGATTGGCTTCCTGCAGGTAACGCATCGGATCATGGACATGTTCCAAGACGTGCCAGAAGGTGACCACATCAAAGAATGAATCTTCATAATGAGCATCCATCAAGTGGCCGCAATAAATGTCGGTTTGCAGGAGATCGCTGGCAAACGTTGCCGCATAGGGGGAATATTCCGTGCCTCTGACTTCCCAGCCGTTGTTTTTTGCAAGTTGCAGGAAAGTTCCTGTGGCGCATCCAACGTCCAGCAGATGGCCCTTTTGGCAGCGTTTTTCTATGCTTTTCAGCCTCCCGTTCCACATCTGCAGACGCTTTTCTTGCTGATTCCCAATCCAATCAGCATAGTAACCCTCGTCATAATGCGTCGCCAAATAAGACAGATCAGGAACGGGATCTACAAAAACCAGCCCGCAATGAAGACATTTCAACACAGAAAATGGTTTTTCGTCATCCTCAATGACCCTGAACTGTTTCTCTGCGCAGAGATTGCATTGTGGGGTGTTTGGCTTCATGGTCTTTTTCATCCCAGGAGTCCCTCATAGACCTGCTCTGTCTTCTTTACATTTTTTTCAATCGTAAACAGGTCTTCGACCCGCTTTCGCGCTGCAGCGCCAAATTTCTGTCGAAGCGTTGCATCTGTCGCCAATATATATATTTTTTCAGCCATTTCGATGGTAGCCTGAGGCGGGATGATGAATCCAGAAATGCCATCTTCTATGGCCTCTTTTGTTCCGCCCACGTTCGTTGCAATGACAGGCTTGCCCATTGCCATTGCCTCAATAACGGCCCTTGAAAAGGCCTCCCCCGTGGATGGAAGAACGAAAACATCGGCGGCTTGCAGGATGTTGTCAATGTCTTCCCTGTAGCCCGTTAAGGTCACGCAACCCTGTATCCCAGATTCAAGGGCCATTTTTTTACAGGCTTTTGCGTACTCTGCATTGACAACCTCTCCCACAAGAAGGAGATGGAATTTTATCCGGTCTTTCAATCTGCCGCAGGCTTCAACGAGGTATTTTTGCCCTTTCTCAGCTTCAATCCGGCCGGTTGATACAATGGTTAAATGACCATCGGCTATCCCAAACTCTTTTCTGATTTGGGAAGGGGGTGAATGAATATGATTTCCGGGTAAATCAACACCGTTGTATATCGTAACGAATTTTTCAACAGGAGCAACCCCGTCAAATCTGTCTTGCAATTTCTGAGCAACCAGGATGATTCGCGTCGACAGATTACAAAGAATTCGGTCAAATCGATCCCGGTTGGCGTCGCGGACATGAAAGACAACCGGCAAATGTTTCCACTTTGCCGCCAATCCGGCATAGAAGGTATTTCGGGGGCCATCTGTATGAATCAGTGCTATCTTATAATCATCAATCAGTTTGATCAGATATCCGATAGCCGACAGAGATGGATGGGGATTAAACGCTATGATCGGCGGCAGGATATGAACAAAAACCCCGATCCCCTGCTCTCGCAGCGCCCCGGCAAAATCTTCATCCGTGGGCATCAAGACATAGGGTTGGAATTTTTGCTTGTCCAGACGGGACACCAGATGAAAAAGGCTCTTCTGTCCACCCCATCTGAGGTTGCCGAATGTGGAAATATACAGGATGCTTTTAGGATCTGACGACACGGACCTTATTTTTCAGCAAATGATCATAGAGCACTTCGATCTGTTTTATCATTCTTGTGAGTGTGAATCTTTCTTCAAAGATTCTTCTTCCTTGCTTCCCCATTCCTTCTCTTAGATCTTGATCGGTCACTAAGGTATCGATAGCACTGGCTAATTTATCTGTATCTCCTGGTGGAAGAAGGAATCCATTTACTCGATCTTCGATTGATTCAGGAATCCCGCCGACGTTACTCCCGATGACCGGGAGACCCATCGCCATAGCCTCAATCATAGCTATCGAGAGTCCCTCTCTAATCATGGACGGTAAAACAAAGATATCCGATATCGCTAATAATTCATAAACATCCTTGCGCTGCCCCGTGAAGATGACAGCGGATTCAATATCCAATTTCTTTGCTTCTTCCTGAAGCGTTGATTTCAACAGACCTTCGCCG
>Ga0182017_10003049_pt1 | contig 12544 bp, 12 predicted proteins | sample 712E3DmetaG_FD_120492 | JGI IMG/M metagenome (GOLD analysis project Ga0182017, IMG submission 120492) | Permafrost microbial communities from Stordalen Mire, Sweden - 712E3D metaG | ecosystem: Environmental > Terrestrial > Soil > Wetlands > Permafrost | place: Sweden: Stordalen | collected... | reverse complement strand
GATTATTATTTTGGTGCATACGAAAAAAAGAACGGTAAGCTTTACGAATTTCTTCCGGTGCAAATCGGAAACCTTACTACAGCGCTTTCCGTTATGACAAGAGAAACGATGATTGTTACAGACCGAATGGATGAAGTGAGGAAGACCTCAGATAAAAGTGGAGTTATTGAAAATATTCTCTCATATTGTCGCGGGGATGTCATAGCGCGTATCGCCATCGAAAGACTGAAGAATGGAGTGAAGAATGCTCCCGAAAATCTAGAACCGATGTACTTGAAAGATTTCGTTATACGGACGTGTGTGAAAGCGCGATAAATTGATTCAAGATTAGGTGAAGGAGATATATATGGCGTGGTTCAAACGATCAAAAGAAAATATCTCGTCGGATGGGCAGAAGAAAGATATTCCTGATGGTATGTGGACGAAATGTAATGGCTGCAGCGAGATTATCCACAAGAAACAATTAGAACAAAATCTGTTCACTTGTCCTAAATGTAATTTCCATTTTCGCATTGGCAGCAAACAATATTTCGAGATACTACTTGATGGCGGGAATTTTAAGGAGATGGATAAAAAAATGCGGTCAGTTGACCCATTGGGATTCGTCGATACGAAACCGTATGCAGGCCGTATATCCGCGACCATCAAAAAAACAGGACTGTTTGATGCTGTGCGGACATGTGAAGGAATAATGAACGGAATTCCCGTAGTGATTGCCTGCATGGATTTTGCGTTTATTGGTGGAAGCATGGGTTCTGTAGTTGGCGAGAAAATTGCCCGCGCTACTGAAATCGCACGAAAAAAGAAACAACCGTTGATCATTATCTCATCTACTGGTGGTGCACGGATGATGGAAGGAGCCCTATCTCTGATGCAGATGGCGAAGATGAGCGCAAAACTTGCGCAACTTTCCGATGCAGGTGTACCATATATTTCCATTCTTACAGATCCAACAACCGGTGGCGTCACGGCAAGCTTTGCTATGTTGGGTGATGTGCATATTGCCGAACCTGCGGCGCTGATCGGTTTTGCCGGTCCCCGCGTTATCAAACAAACGATTGGCAAGGATTTACCGAAAGGATTCCAGCGTTCAGAGTTTCTGCTGGATAAAGGATTCGTTGACTTAGTTGTACATCGAAAAGAGCTCAAGGAAACGGTCACTAAGATGCTGCGTCATCTCATAGGATGATCGATGAAGTCTGGGTTGCCTGTCCAAATTCTGAAGACTATCCGGGAAATGCAGGAAGTCTCTGATAAGTTCCGAAGTGAAGGGAAGAAAATTGCGGTTGTCCCGACTATGGGATATTTGCACAGTGGGCACACGAGTCTTATTGAGCGTGCCGATTCTCTCGCAGATATTGTCATTACAACGATCTTTGTTAATTCAAAACAATTCGGCCCAAACGAAGACTTTACTCGTTATCCCAGAGATTTCGAACATGACAAAGCTATTGCTCAAACGGCTGGTTCGGATATTATTTTCTATCCTAACGCTGAGGAAATGTATCCAACAGGATTCAGCAGTATCATTGAAGTCGAAGGAGCATCAAACATCTTGGAAGGGGCATTTCGTCCTAAACATTTTCAGGGTGTGACAACAGTCGTCGCGAAACTTCTGAATATCACAAAGCCACACATAGCAGTCTTCGGGCAAAAAGATGCGCAGCAGGCATTCCTCATTCGAAAGATGGTGAGAGATTTCAACTTTGATATCGATATTATTATTGCACCGATTGTTCGGGAACCAGATGGGCTGGCAATGAGTTCACGCAACATTTACTTAAATGAAACCGAACGAAAGAGTGCATTAGTATTATTCCGTTCGCTTCAATATGTAGCAAAACGAGTCCAACAGGGCGAACGTTCGATTGCATTGTTGCGGAAGGAAATGCTGAACATTATCCAATCGGGTGCGCCGACACAGATTGATTATATTACATTCGTCAATCCCACTACTTTTTCCGAAACGGAGCATCTCAAGGAACCTGAAATTTTAGTGGCGCTTGCAGTGCGGTTTGGATCTACACGTTTAATAGATAACATTCTAATTCCGATTACATTCTAAAAACATATGCAGGAAGAAAATACAACTCAAGTTCAGCGTCCACTTGCGGCAGTTATTATGGCTGCAGGGAAGGGAACGCGCATGAAAGATTCATCCAAAGCTAAGGTGATGTTTGAAGTACTCGGCAAACCGATGGTGCATTATGTTGTTGATCTCGCGAATATACTCAAAGCCTCTCGTGTGATCGTGATTGCCGGATACGAGCGTGAGACGGTCATTCAGTATCTCCAGAATTCTCATCCGAATGTTGAAATTGCCGTGCAGGAAGAGCAGCTTGGAACAGGCCATGCAATAATGCAAGCCGAAGCGGTGCTCAAAGATTTTACCGGTGATATTGTAGTCCTGTCGGGGGATGTTCCATTGCTTACTGCTGATAGTATGCAAGAACTCATTGGCCATCATCATCAAACAGCAGCAACGGCAACAATATTAACCGCAGATTTTGCTGATCCGACAGGATATGGCCGGATTATTCGCAACAGTGATGGTTCAGTAAAAAGAATTGTTGAGCACAAAGATGCGACCGAAGAAGAACGTCAAGTGAAGGAGATCAATTCCGGAATTTATGTATTTAATGGACTAAAACTTTTTGATGGGTTGAAACATATCACACCGCAAAATGTTCAGAATGAATACTACTTGACCGATGTGTTTGAATATTTCTGTAAATCCCAATGGAAGGTCTCAGCGTTGAAGACACTGCACGTGGAAGAAATTTTAGGTGTGAATACAGTGAACCAGCTTGAAGAAGTGAAGCAAGTTCTTTTGGCGCGGAAACAACAATAGCGTTTACTTTACTTACGCAGAGCCATGCTTTCGTTTGTTATTGTTCTTTTTGGTAGTTCCCTTGAAGTGCAGTCATAATATGATTATCTTAGTATCAAAGAATTGTATCAATCCTGTTTGGAATTCATAGAATGAAATCTTTCAAAGAACGGCTTCAAAGTGAAATTATTGTTTTCGATGGCGGGACTGGAACGTATCTGTATGATAAGGGTATCTATATCAATCGGTGCTTTGAAGAACTCAATCTGACAAATCCGGAATTGGTGATAGAATTGCATCGGGATTATGTTAATGCAGGTGCCGATGTTATCGAAACAAATACATTTGGTGCCAATAAGTTTGCTCTTACTCCTCATGGACTTGAATCGAAAGTATATGAAATTAATTACAAAGGAGCACAGTTAGCAAAATCTGTTGCGAAAGATTCTGCATTGGTTGCTGGATCGGTTGGGCCGCTTCGAGTCCAAATTGAACCTCTTGGTAAATTGTCGTTTGATGAAGCAAGAGCTACCTTTTCCGAGCAAATCAAGGGATTGCTCGATGGAGGCGTTGACCTCATTGTATTTGAAACGTTTAGTTTAATAGATGAACTTATCCAAGGGGTGAGAGCTGTAAGAGAATTGCATGCAGATATTTCTATTCTTGCCCAAGTAACAATCAATAATGAATGCAATCTTCTCTCTGGTGAATCACTTCAGCGGTTTGTTGAAGGGCTATCTCCATATCATGTCGAGGCAATTGGATTGAATTGTTCGGAAGGTCCTCGGTTGATGTTGGAAGCACTCGAACGACTGCGGGAATTGACGTCGCTGCCGCTTTCGGTTCAACCTAATGCAGGCTTACCGCAGAACATCGGCGGCAGAAATCTCTATATGACTTCACCAGAATATATGGCGGAATATGCCAAGCGCTTTATTCAAACGGGCGCATCGATTGTTGGAGGATGTTGCGGAACAAATCCAACGCATATCAAAGCGATTCGCCGTGCTGTGCATGCATTGCAACCATCAAAGCGGATGGATGTGAAAGTTGAGACACTCCGAATTGAGAAACCCGAGCAAGTACGCATGTATCAGAAAGAAGAAAAATCTCGTCTTTCAAAAAAGTTAGTCTGCAATGAATTTGTTAAACTTGTCGAGCTTGTTTCTCCAAAAGGAATCTCTGCAGAAAAAGAAATATCGAAAGCAAAGGCATTGTACGAATATGGTATCGACGCCATAAATATTCCTGACGGGCCGCGCGCTTCAGCACGGATGTCGGCTTTGGCGATGGCAGTACAAATTCATAATAAAGTGGGTATCGAGCCGGTGCTTCATATTGCTTGTCGTGACCGTAACATTATTGGGATGCAATCGGATTTACTTGGAGCATGGGCACTTGGAATTCGGAATATTCTGGCAATTACCGGCGATCCTCCAAAACTAGGCAATTATCCCGATGCCACTGCGGTCTATGATATCGATGCCATTGGTCTCACCAATCTCATTAACCGTTTGAATCATGGACTTGATTTCGCAGGTAATCCTATCGGTGAACCAACGGGATTTTCGATAGCGGTCGGAGTGAATCCCGGTGCTATTAATCTTGATGAAGAACTCCGTCGTCTCGATTGGAAGGTTCAAGCCGGGGCAGAGTATATAGTTACGCAGCCGGTTTTTGATCTGCAAATCCTTGAAAAATTTCTTAAACGAATTGAGCACATCAAACTGCCGGTCCTTTGTGGTATCTGGCCACTTGTATCATATCGAAATGCAGAATTCATGAACAATGAGGTGCCAGGTGCTTCTGTTCCAGCAGCAATTATGGAACGAATGAGAAATACGACCACAAAGGAAGAAGCATTTCTGGAAGGAGTAAAAATTGCCAGGGAAACCTATCGGCAAGTTCAAACTGAAGTGCAAGGAGTTCAGCTCTCTGCGCCGCTTGGCAGGGTAGATGCCGTCATGATGATGCTTGCGGATTAGCCGCAACAAAAAATACTTCACCATCGTTTTCCACATGAATAAAACTGAACGCATTATAAAAAACTGGTTACCGGTCATTCTTTGGATATGCTGCATCTTTCTTCTGTCAACTGAATATTTTTCAGCAGAGCATACTTCTCGAATTCTTGAACCTCTCCTTCGCTTCCTCGTACCTCATATAACTGCGAGAGAAATTGACACCATTCATTTCATTGTCCGTAAAGCAGGCCATTTGACTGAGTATTGCATCACAAGTCTCTTACTCTTTCATTCTTTTCGTAATACTTTGCCGTTCCAAAGACATTGGCGGTGGGTATTTTATTCATTGATGATTGTAATTTTTGTTGCTGCAACAGATGAATACCATCAATCATTTGTAGCATCACGTACATCTTCTGTCGTGGATATAGGAATAGATATTATAGGCGGTATCCTGGGACAAGGAATCAGTATAGCACTTTATCGATTACGACGAACGCTAGAAAAGTAGTCTGATATTTGTTGACTAAATGAATCCCTAGAGGTTAGGTACATCTTCTATTCTTGCTTCGGGTATCATCTTTCCTTATCTTAATCATATATCAGATTCAATTATCAATTGGAATTTTTTTTTGGGAGATCTGGCCGCCTACGTAAAAACACTTTGGCGGGTGAATAGAACGACTATTGCATCCCGATTGAAAGTTGGGACGAGTGCAAGCCCTTACGATCAAAATAAATCAACTGGAGAGCTGGCAGAACGGCTATTGCACCAGTCTTGAAAACTGGCGGGCGTAAGCCCTTGGGGGTTCGAATCCCTCGCTCTCCGCAATCAATAGAATCGCATTGCATTTAGTGGTTCTTTTCGTTTTATTATTACAACAAATTCAGCTCGGAGAGATGGCCGAGTGGCTGAAGGCACAGGTTTGCTAAACCTGCATAGTGGGTAACTGCTATCGAGGGTTCGAATCCCTCTCTCTCCGCTAAGCGAGTTCCGATAAAAGAACATCGGGAATTCGTTCAGTAGGTAGTCCTGAATGGTGGACAAGCGTCTCGAGTCTTCGGGACGCTTTTTTTGTATCAAAATAGTGAGTGTTTATGGAAAAACAAGTTCGTGTTCGTTTTGCGCCAAGTCCAACCGGATATCTACATGTTGGAGGACTACGTACAGCACTCTACAACTTTCTTTTCGCAAAACATCATGATGGCAAATTTATTCTCCGCATCGAAGATACTGATCAAACACGTAAAGTTGAAGGTGCTGTCGAAAATCTCATTGAAACATTAAAGTGGTCCGGTTTGGAGTACGATGAAGGCCCGGATCGAGATGGCGGCTTTGGTCCGTACATCCAATCTCAACGGTTGGAGTTGTATCGTCAGCATGCGAAGGAATTGATCGGCTCCGGTAAGGCATATTTCTGCTTTTGCACTTCAGAGCGATTAAAGGAAGTGAGGCAGAAGCAAATAGCGCTGCAGCAATCACCATCATACGATCGTCATTGTAGGAGCTTATCGTTTGCAGAAGCTGAACACCGTGTTGCTGCAGGTGAACGTTACGTTGTCCGTATGAAAGTACCGTTGGATGGAGAGATATCATTTGAAGATGCTATACGAGGAAAGGTGACTATCGCTCATAAAATGCTGGATGATCAGGTGCTTATCAAATCGGATGGATTTCCTACATATCATCTTGCCCTAGTTGTGGATGATCATCTTATGGGCATAACCCATATTATCCGCGGTGAAGAATGGTTGTCAAGCGTTCCAAAACATATTTTGCTCTATCAATACTTTGGTTGGGAAGTGCCGGTGCTTGTGCACCTTCCCTTGCTTCTGAATCCTGATAAATCAAAACTCAGTAAGCGTCAAGGTGATGTGGCAGTAGAAGACTACCGCACCAAAGGATATCTGAAGGAAGCGATTATCAATTTTATAGCATTTCTTGGTTGGAATCCTGGTGATGAGCGAGAAATCTTTTTTTTGGATCAACTGATTCAGGAATTCTCCCTCGAGCGTGTCGGTAAATCGGGTGCAGTGTTTAATATCGACAAATTAAATTGGCTCAATCAGCAACACATAAAGCTGAAATCCAATGAAGAGCTTGCACAGCTTATCAAACCGTATATTCAGAAAGAAGAGTGGAAAAATATTAATGAACAGTATCTTCACAAGGTCATCGGGCTGATGAAAGAGCGTCTCACATTCCCTCAGGACTTTATAGAAATGAGCAGGTATTTTTTTCTTGATCCGGAATCATTCGATGAAACAGGTTTCAAAAAGAACTGGGAACCAGAATCGGGTGAACGCCTGAGGTTGCTTGCTGACCGTCTTGAAGTATTACATGAGTATTCCCATGCATCCATCGAAGCTGCTCTGCGGCAGTTGTCCGAAGAGCTTTTAATCAAACCAAGCAAACTTATTCACCCGACACGTTTAGCGCTTTCTGGAAGAACAATTGGTCCCGGTCTTTTCGAGATAATGGAATTACTTGGAAAAGGAAACGTCATTCGAAGACTGCTTTACGCAGCAAACAAGTTCAAGGCAGGGTAAATTGCCTTTCGAGTATTGGTTCTCTATATTCTTCTATCATTGAAAAGAATTAACTATGCCTGTCAAAAAGGAAAAAAAACTTGGTATCATTCGCATCCATAACGCGGTATTTTATGCATATCATGGAGTACTTACGGATGAACAAAATCTTGGCGGTAAGTTCGATGTGGATGTCGATTTACATTGCGACCTTGCAAGAGGAGCAAAGAGTGATCACCTTCAGGATACAGTCAATTATGAGCGTGTATACGATTGTATTCGCTCATTGGTGTTGGATAAGAAGCACTTACTCCTCGAATCGCTTGCAAGTTCCATCGGGAAAGGGATCCTAAAGAATTTTTCTAAAGTGAACTCTGTAACGATACGAGTACGCAAACCGGGTGCACCTGTGAGGGGTGTGATCGATCACGTCGAAGTAGAGCTCACAGAGACGCGAAGGTAGATAGCAGAGATGGTTCAGATTTTTATTGGATTGGGTTCAAATCTTGGTGACCGCGCGTACTATTTACATCAAGCACTTGCCGAGATAGCAAATTCACGGCAAATAATCATGAAGAAATATTCCTCAGTGTATGAAACGGAGCCGGTTGGGAAAAATGAGCAACCACAATTTCTCAATATGGTAGCTGAGTTGGAATCGACATTGCTTCCACAAGATTTACTCCAGAGATTAAAAGAAATAGAGAATACTCTCGGCAGAACACACACTGAACATTGGGGGCCGAGGGAGATCGATCTGGACATTCTCTACTATGGCAGTGAAGTATTCAATGATGAAAAATTGCAATTGCCGCATCCTGAAATTGCTAACCGCAGGTTTGTTCTTGTACCCATGAGAGAAATTGCCGGAGAATTTCTTGATCCCATGCAACACTTAAATATGGAGGAACTTTTACAGCGTTGCTTGGATACAAAAACTGTACGTAAGATTTCTCTTCCTATGGATTTGCAGGTAAAGGTGTAAGCGGTGCAGATCCCTTCTGAAATTCATTACATCGCCATTGAAGGTGTTATCGGTGCAGGTAAAACATCACTTGCACGTATGTTGTCGGAGCGGTTGGGTGCACGCTTCGTGCTGGAAAAATTTGAAGAGAATCCATTTCTGCCGAGGTTTTATGATGACCCCGAACATTACGCTTTTCAGACGCAAATATTCTTTCTTCTCAGCCGGTATAAACAGCAGCAGGAATTGTTTCAAGCAGATCTTTTTCACGCGCACATCGTTTCTGATTACATTTTTGAGAAGGACAAGATATTTGCATACCTCACGCTGCGCGATGACGAACTGAAGCTGTATGAGAATTTATTAACCGCGATTGAGAGAACCATTCCACCTCCGGATCTTGTGATCTATCTCCAGTCGAGTGTCGATCGCCTGATGGAAAACATCAGGATACGCGGGCGGGAGATGGAAAAGAACATGTCAGAGGAGTATATCAAGGAACTCAACGAAGCGTATAATTATTTTTTCTTTCGTTACAAGTCAACACCGTTATTGATCGTAAAAGCCACGGACATAGATTTTGTCAATAATCCAGATCATTTTGAAGACCTCTTGACTCAGATCCTTCGCCCGAATAAAGCGCCGGTTGAGTATTACAATCCGCTAGTGCAGAAATAGCATGATTAGGTTATTAATATTTTCTCTTATTCGTTTTTTTATTGCAGCGGTTGTGATATATTTTGTACTGACGCTCGTGAAGGGAATGATGAGAGTATTGAAGGGAGCATCCCATCCATTTTCACGCTCTGCTCAGCCGGAAACGCCATCGAAGCCAAAAGAGAACTATAAAGATGTTCAAGATGCGAAGTTTGTTGAACTTCCGGATAAACAAGAAGAAGTCAAACCAGAGTCAGATACATAAGGTTACTCTCCATAATTCTTCATTCTGATTGAACAAGTCTGATTAGTTCGCTATATTCTTCAAACATTATTTCTCATAAATTGAATGGGAACAATGGTGCGTATCTATATTAGCCAATTGGACCAGCATGTAGGCGAAGAAGTTCAACTTCACGGCTGGCTGTATAATAAACGATCAAGTGGAAAGGTCCGTTTCTTGCTCCTGCGGGATGGAACTGGAGTGATTCAATCTGTCATGGTAAAGGGTGGAGTGCCGGATGCGGTTTTTGACAAATTTGATGTGCTCACACAGGAATCTTCTTTCTCGATTAAAGGAAAGGTTAAGAAGGAACCGCGTGCACCGGGTGGTTTCGAAATGGAGCTTTCCGATATTCCTCACGTGTATCAGATTGCGCATGATTATCCAATTACTCCAAAAGAGCATGGCATTGAATTTCTTGCCGATCGAAGACACCTTTGGCTGCGGTCATCGCGACAGCATGCTATTATGCGGATAAGACACAGGGTTGTTAAGGCTATCCGCGATTTCTTCGACGAGCGCGGCTTTACACTTGTCGATTCGCCAATTTTAACTCCAGCAGCGTGTGAAGGTACTTCGACATTGTTCGAAACAGATTACTTCGACCTTGGAAAAGCATACTTGACTCAGTCCGGGCAACTCTATGCTGAAGCAGGCGCGATGGCGTTCGGCAAAGTGTATTGCGTTGGACCGACGTTCCGTGCTGAAAAATCAAAGACGCGTCGCCATCTGACAGAGTTTTGGATGGTCGAGCCGGAAGTTGCATTTAACGATCTAAACGATGATATGGATCTGGCTGAAGATTTCCTGGAGTACATTGTACAAAGTGTTTTGAAGGATTGCGCCGTGGAATTGAAAGTGTTGGAGCGAGATGTTACCAAGCTGCAAAATGTAAAGAAACCGCTCCCACGTATTACGTACGATGAAGCAGTTAAGATCCTTCACGATAAAGGATTGCCATTCGAGTGGGGAAATGATTTAGGCGGAACAGATGAGACGGTGGTCTCGGAACAGTTTGATCGTCCGGTTATGGTGCATCGGTATCCTTCTGAAGTGAAGGCATTCTATATGAAACGCGATCCAGAAAATCCGAAGCTTGCACTTGCTGTTGATGTGTTGGCTCCGGAAGGATATGGAGAAATCATCGGCGGCAGCCAGCGTGAAGATGATTTGGATGTTTTATTGGCGCGCATCAAAGAGCACAAACTTCCGCAAGAGGCATTTGAATGGTATCTTGATCTGCGCCGTTATGGCAGTGTTCCTCATGCAGGATTTGGCCTTGGTGTTGAACGAACCGTTGGTTGGATTTGCGGAACAGAACATGTGCGCGAAACATCTCCTTTCCCGCGTATGATCTATCGGAATACTCCTTGAAATGTTGGTGAGTGCGTGCAAAGAACATCAAGATCACAAAGAATTTAATGTTGACTTGGCGAACTTTACAAGTTAGAAAATATTAGATATGCTAAAAGTAATAAATCTTAGAAAAGAATACGATACCGTCGTTGCAGTGGATGGTGTGTCGTTAGAAGTGAAGCGTGGTGAATTATTTGGTTTGCTTGGTCCTAACGGTGCCGGTAAAACGACTACCATTCGAACGATTCTGAACATCATCCAGCCAGACAGCGGCGAGATAACGTTCAACGGAAAACCTTTTGTTAAGGAAATGTGGAACGATATCGGGTATTTACCGGAAGAACGCGGATTGTACCGGAAAAGTAAAATCATCAGCACGATTCTATATTTTGCGGCTCTGAAAGGTCTGCCGCCAAAACAAGCTAAGCCATTAGCAATCTATTGGCTAGAAAGATTTGGGTTGGAAGATGAATGTCATCGGAAAATCGAGGAACTCTCAAAAGGAAATCAACAAAAAGTCCAACTTATCATCTCTATCTTGCATCGTCCTCAGTTGCTCATCCTGGATGAACCATTCACGGGTCTTGATCCAGTCAACCAAATTCTTTTAAAAGATGTTTTGCTGGAACTTCGCCAGAAAGATGTTGCTATCGTTTTCTCTACGCATCAGATGGAGCAGGTAGAAAAGATGTGCGATACTATTTGCCTCATTAATAAAGGGAAGCAGGTGTTGAGCGGGGAGTTGCACGAAATTAAGAAGCGATATGGAACGAATTCCATCCATCTCGAGTACGAAGGAAATGGTGAATTTCTCAAAGATTTCGATTTCATTCACCGTGCCGATGTGTATCAGAATTATGCCGAGCTTGAATTGACAGACATCTCCAAGAGCACCGAATTGCTTGCGAATCTCAATGGCAAATTATTATTGCGGAAATATGAAATTGTCGAGCCGTCGCTGAATTCAATATTCATCAATGTTGTTGGCGGTTCGGAGAAAATCGAACACGCAACAGTACAGCCCATCCCGACAATTCGGTCCGAAGGGATTGTGGAACGGGTCAATCAAGACCCGCGAGTAAAAAAACTATTGCGATCAGTTATTATGCTTGCCGTTTTTGCTGTGGGATTGTTCGTCTACAATTTATTTAGCGAAAACCCGTTATGGATGGTCTCTGTCGTACTACTTCTTGGTACCGTTGTCAATACTGTGCGCTGGATCATGACAAAGAAAAATGTGATGAAGGAAATAATGGCGAAACAATCAAGTGAGGCGCAGCCATGAAATCGAAAGCGCTCCAAGTTGCTTTGTGGGAATTCATGGAAAAGGTGAAGTCGAAGGCATTCATCATTTCTCTCGTTCTGATGCCAGTTATCACCGGAGCGATGGTGATATTACCAGCATTGTTTGCTTCCAAAACCGATGACGAATCAATTCAAATAGGGATTATCGATGGAACACAAAAATTGGTACAATCGTTAGGTGAAAAGCTTGATCGCGAGTTTCGCTTGAAGAATGATCAGCCTAATTATATCTTGCGCAATATTTCTGTCGGAAAATCATTAGAAGAAGCTCGTGCAGAAGGTGCTCGATTAGTTGCGTCGGATGCTCTTGAGGGATATTTCTCAATTCCTGCAACTGTGTTTGACAGTGGCAAAGTAGAATATCGGTCAAAGAATGTCGGTAATTTCAAAGTACAGGAACGTTTTTCAAGAGCTATCGAACAAGTTATTACGGAAATGAGATTATCGTCGCGTGGCCTCGATGCAGCGCTCGTTCAGAAGCTTACTGCTCGAGTCGAAATTAAACCAATTAAGATTTCTGAAAAAGGGACAGAATCAGAATCGAGTTTTGGCGAGACTTTGGCTAAATCGTATATTGGATTATTTATGCTGATCTTTATGGTTTTAACATCGGGACAGTTATTGGTTCGGAGTATGGTAGAAGAGAAATCGAACCG
>Ga0182017_10003048_pt1 | contig 12545 bp, 11 predicted proteins | sample 712E3DmetaG_FD_120492 | JGI IMG/M metagenome (GOLD analysis project Ga0182017, IMG submission 120492) | Permafrost microbial communities from Stordalen Mire, Sweden - 712E3D metaG | ecosystem: Environmental > Terrestrial > Soil > Wetlands > Permafrost | place: Sweden: Stordalen | collected... | reverse complement strand
ATGTCCGGTTCCAGTACGCTGCCGGCTTTCATCATCCCTTACAAATTTTCCGATTGGAAAGACAGCGTGAATAAATCAGAGGTTACAGACTTAGTCGAACAAAAGGCGGAGGAAAGGAAATTTTCCATACTCGGGGGCGGGGACATCGGGTTTCCGGTCTTGCTGGTTTCTTCGATTTATTTTGCCCACGGTTTGAATGACGGCCTGATTGTAGCTGGTTTTGCGCTGGTGGGGTTAATCGGCGCCTATTTTATTCAGGCGAAATTTCTTAAAGGCAAAGCGATGCCGGCGCTCCCGCCGATTGCAGTGATGAGTGTAATCGGGCTGGTGCTAATCGGGCTGATACACTAAAAGAACAGCCGCGTCTGATATGATTTTGTTGGAAGGATAACTTTTTTAATAATTCTCTCTTAATGAGGCTATCCGAAATCTCATTCCTGACCTGATCAGGAATCCATAAAAATAATTTCCAATGTCTATTTTCGGGCAGGCTCAGAAGAGATGCAGGGGCTTTTTCACGGAGAAAGCAGCAATAAGTTAAGATAATATGTATGAGCAATAAAACACGGTTATTAACCCCATCGGAAAAGATTATCCCTTTCAGCACACTGAAGAAAGTTTCGGACCGGATAAAATTGGTTTCAGGCACGGAAGATTTATGGGAGAAAATTGAAATCTACGATGGCCATGGCATCCTGTTGGCGACACTGGAGTATGCCGCGGTGAACCCGGAAAGCAGCGGGTCAGCGACGCTGAAGGAATTAGACAGAACCATCCAGAACAAATTTCCGGTGAATGCGCGGCAATGGCTAAAAAATTATTTTACCTCAGTCAAGGCGATATATACATTCAACCTTTACCCAGATAGTATGAATAAAAACAGCTGGCTGATTTTGGGCGGAATCCAGAATTTTCTGAAAGACTCGCTTGGCGGCATCATTCAAGCCGATAACGAAGGATATTATAATGAAGCCGGCCTTTATATTTTATGGCAAATGTACGAAGGCGCAACCGGCAACGCGACTGCTGCCAGTCTGGATGATAAGGGAGAATGGGTTCCTTATTCATATTCTTTAAAACTCGATGATAAAAAATCGGTCGATTTATTTAAACAGGGAATTGCCCCGAAAAGAGGGTTTTTCAGCCGTGTTTTCGGAATTTGATGGCGGTTTAGAGAAAGTCTGATGCCAATATTGGCGGATGAACCACTCGGAAAATGCGGGTCAATAAACCGGCATACAGCACTAAAATCCAAATTCCAAAATCCAAAAACCAAACAATTAAAAAAATTCCATACTAAATAAAAAAAATACTAATGAACGATGAAAATATAAACATTAGCAGACTTTTGTAAGCTTCGAGCGGACAGTTAGATGGATTCCTGCTTTCGCAGGAAAGACAAGGTGACGATGATAAATTCAATCTGCTGCTTGAATCTATCATGTTTCATTGAGCCACAAAGGATAATCTAGTCGGGGCGGCGGGCGGAGGAGGGTTTGGTGACGAGCCATTTGCCGGTGAGTTCCAAAATGGGCAGTTTAAATTCCAGGTTCTGGCGGTTGGCTGGAACCATATCCACCACATCGAAGCCGCATTCCGGAAGCATTCTTTCTAACTGGACACAGCAATACGGCGCGCCGCGTCCGCCGCCGCCGGCTAAACAAACCCCGACAGCGGGAGCGGAACCAGTCTGGGGCATCACCGAAGAAACACCCGGCAAAGTTTGAATGCGGCGCGGCGCAGTACCCGGACCCGGCCGGGGAGTGATACGGCGCAGCCGGTCGAGAAAACCCCGCAGGCTTTCACTGAGGTCGAAGAAATAGACCGGAGTCGCAAAAACGGTAGCGTCGGCGGCTTTCAGTTTAGCGACCGCAGAAGCAAAATCATCGTCAATGATACAACGGTGCTCGGTCTGACAAATACCCCAGCCGTCTTTTTCACACTGACGGCACCTTTCGAGTTTGAGTTCGGGCAGGAAGATAATTTCGGAGCAGCCGCCGGCTGCAGCGATACCTTTGCCAATAGCTTCAAGCGCACGCGCGGTGCGTCCTTCGCGGTTGCGACTACCGGATACCATTACGATTTGCATGCAATCTCCTTTTTGATAATGCGTTTTTAATAACCCGGTCAGCGCAGAGGGTCAAGAATGAACATCTGCGTCGAGGCGGGCAGGTTGTCTTTGGTGACGGAAATCTGATTATCGCCGATAATTTTAGCACCGGGGACGAGACGAACCAGGTCTTCGGCTTTGTATTTTTGGGACAGACAATGTATCGTCGAAAAATGCATCGGGATGACGAGGCGCGGTTGTAATTGATGGCAAAGAGCAATGATGTCCTGAAAATCCTGAGGATTCCCGCCGCCGGCAGGGACAAAGAGGATATCAGTGCCTTTTAGTTCCGCAATTTGCTCTGAGGAAAGAGGATGACCGAGGTCGCCCAGATGCGCCAGCCGGAGGCCGTCCATTTGAAATGTAAAAATAATATTGGTGCCGAGTTCGGCGCCTTTTACCTTGTCATGAAAGGTCATAACACCTTTAATTTCCAGTCCTTTCACGGTGGTAACACCGGCATTCCGGATGATAACATGGTTCCCTGAAACTGCGGAGACGTTGTCATGGTCGCCGTGGCTGTGGCTGACGGTGACGATATCGGCGGATTCATTGACCGGGGCATAGAGGAACCGGGGGCTCAAACCGGTCTCATAGGGATCGGTGATTAGCTTCAAACCGGTCTGTGAGGTAATACTGAAACATGCCTGACCAAACCATTGAATTTTCATTTCGTTTTCTCCGAAATAAGACTTTTATGATAATAAATCACTTCAAACGGCGGCACTTTCCCCCGGCCGGCGGCGGTAAAGCCGTTTTTCTCGTACATTTGTTGGGCGGCGATTTGGAGCGTAGTGGTGTCCAGGCACAATTCGGTGTAACCCAGTTGGATTGCTTTTGCTTCCAATTGGTTTAGAATAATTTGACCGAATCCTCTTCGCTGATATTCAGGAAGTACCCGCATTCTTTTGATTTCGGCCAGAGCAGCGGATTTCCGTCTGAAGGCGCCCATACAGACAATTTTACCGTCCAAAATACCGACTAAAAATTCGCCGCCGTTATTGAGGTAATGATTTTGGATATCGCTCAAGTCGTCATTCCATTTGCCCGGAAAATAAGCGCCCGTTGCCTCGAGCGCGCGGCGGTGCAGCTCCCAGACGGCAGGTTTGTCGGCATCCTGATAGCGCCTGATTTCCAACATCAGAATTCTCCTGGAGGCTTTTTTGAATGTAATCAATTTTAACACAAAAGGAGCGGGATTTATTGAACGGTTTGACTGTGAGTGGCAGTTGTTGTATTGTCATGATTGAAGAGCGTTCCGCTGTTTCACGGGAGCGCCGGGAATAAAAAAGAAAGGTAGATTCAATGGCACAGAAGATAACCAGAGAAGAACTATTAGCCAAAGCGAAAAAACCGGCGGCGGACGCCATGATAATGCACTCGTATTACCGGGGAAAAATGCAAACGCTGCCGCGCGCCGTAATCCGCGATATCAATGATTTTGCGATATGGTACACGCCGGGAGTGGCGGCGCCGTGTAAAGCAATCGAGGCGGACCGTGACAAGGCTTACGAATTAACCAGCAAATGGAATACGGTGGCAGTCGTCTCCGACGGCACCCGGGTCCTCGGGTTGGGCAACATCGGGCCGGAAGCCGCGATGCCGGTGATGGAAGGCAAGGCGATGCTGTTCAAATACCTGGGCGGGGTGGACGCGGTGGCTATTTGCCTGGATACAAAAGACCCGGAGGAAATCATCAGAACCGTCAAAATAATCCAGCCGTCATTCGGCGGGATTAACCTGGAAGATATCGAGAACCCGAAATGTTTCCACATCCTGGATACCTTGCGGAAAGAATGCCGCATTCCGGTATGGCATGACGACCAGCAGGGCACAGCGGCAGTGACGCTGGCTGGGATTGTCAACGCGCTGAAAGTTGTCGGTAAAGACATGAAAAAAGTCAGGGTCACGATGATCGGGGCCGGCGCCGCGAACGTGGCGATTATCAGGTTGATGCTGGCGGCTGGTTTTAAACAGGAAAATATGATAATCGTTGACAGCAAGGCGACGCTGCATAGCGGCCGAAGGGACCTGGAAGACAAGCAGATAGAAAATCCATATAAATGGGACCTGGCGAAACGCACCAATCCGGATAAGCTGGAGGGCGGTATTGCCGAGGCATTGATCGGCTGCGACGTGGTGATTTCGTTATCGACACCGGACCCGGATACAATCAAGCCGGCCTGGATCAAGAAGATGAACAAAAACGGCATCGGCTTTTTCTGCGCCAATCCGCTGCCGGAAATCTGGCCGTGGGACGCCAAAGAGGCAGGACTCCGCGTAGTGGCGACCGGGCGTTCGGATTTTCCGAACCAGGTCAATAACTCCATCGGCTTCCCGGCAATTTTCCGCGGCACCCTGGATGTCAAAGCCCGGACAATCACCGATGAAATGTGCATCGCGGCGGCCTATGAACTGGCAAAATTCGCCGAAGAACAGGGTTTAAGCGAAGAACATATCGTGCCGTCGATGGCCGATACCGAAGTCTTTGTCCGGGAGGCCGTGGCAGTCGGCATGAAAGCGATCGAACAGGGTGTGGCCCGGGAAAACCTGACACGCGAAGAATTAACAAAACGGTCAGGGAAGATGATAAGAGATGCCAAACAGACGGTGGAGACGTTGATGAAAACGGGGATGATACCGCCGGCGCCAAAAGGCGTATAATGCCGGGTTTGGGATAATTGTACCGCATGATATGCGGATGCTGTATCCCGATCCCCTATCAAGTATGGGACAAGCTTACATCAGGATGGAATGAGAAGGGTGAGCCAAGTTTACTAAGGAAGGAGTTGTTTTTGAGAGATATCGATGCCGGAGAGGTAACGAAAACCGTTACCCGACTTTTTCTCGAAGCTAATTACTACCTGACCGACGACGTTTTGGACGCGCTGGAAACGGCGGAAAAAACCGAGGAATCAGAAGCCGGGAAAGAAGTATTGCGGCAAATCATCAAGAACGCAGATATCGCCGCAAAAGAGCAAATCCCGTTGTGTCAGGATTGCGGTGCAGCGGTAGTTTTTCTGGAACTGGGACAGGACGCGCATATCGCCGGCGGCGATCTGAATGCTGCGGTTAACGAAGGCGTGCGGCAGGCTTACGAAAAGGGATACCTGCGGAAGTCAATGGTGAGACACCCATTTTCAACCCGGGTGAATACAAAAGATAACACCCCGGCCATTATCCACACTGAAATTGTACCGGGTAATAAGTTAAAAATTATCGTTGTGCCAAAAGGCGGCGGCGCGGAAAACATGAGCCGATTGGTGATGCTGACACCGTCCGCAGGACGACAGGGGATAATCGATAATGTATTGAAAGCGGTGGATGAAGCGGGTTCAAATCCCTGTCCGCCGGTGATCGTTGGGGTGGGGATAGGGGGGACGGCGGAAAAAACATTGCTGCTGGCAAAAAAAGCATTACTGAGACAAATCGGGGAATATAATGCCGACCCGGAGATTGCGGAACTGGAAAAAGAGCTGCTGGAGAAAATTAACAGGCTCGGAATCGGGCCGATGGGTTACGGCGGCAGGACGACAGCGCTGGCAGTGAATGTGGAAATATTTCCCGCGCACATCGCGGGGATGCCGCTGGCAATCAATCTGAATTGCCACAATGCCCGGCATAAGGAGGCAATACTCTGACAGAAATGTCAAAGTATGAGAAATGATGCCGAAAACAGTAAATCTGCCTTTAACCGATAAAGTTATCGCCGAGCTAAAAACAGGAGATAATGTCCTCTTGAACGGTGTAATTTACGCAGCGCGCGACGCAGCCCACAAAAGGATTGTAACTGCGCTGGAAAATGGTGAACCGCTGCCTTTCGAACTGAAAGACCAGACGATATACTACATGGGCCCGACCCCGGCCCGGCCCGGACAGGTGATCGGTTCGGCAGGGCCGACTTCAAGTTACCGGATGGACATTTATGCGCCGCGGCTGATGGCAGCCGGTTTAAAGGGAATGATTGGAAAAGGGCAGCGGACACAGCCAGCGCTGGACGCGATGAAGCAATATCAGGCAGTTTATTTTGCCGCAATCGGCGGCACCGGCGCACTGATTGCGAAAAGCATCAAAAAAGCCGAGATAATTGCATATCCAGAACTGGGGGCAGAGGCTGTACTGAGGCTGGAAGTCGAGAATTTCCCGGTCGCGGTGATTAACGATATTTACGGGGGCGACCTTTACCGGCAGGGGAAAGCAAAATACAGAATCGATATTTAAAATCGAAGGGCATACCGGAGCACGCGGGAATTTCCGGCTGGATTTTAGTGATTGGTGGTTGTGGGGCCGGGGTTAGTTAACTTATTTATTTGCAGCTGCGCATTTTGAATTAAATTGTTGTCTTTGCTCAAAGAAATGAACTGTAAGTAATCGGCAATTGCCTGGTCGTTTTTACCCAGGGCCTGATAGGCCAGCGCGCGGTGGTAATAGCCATCCGGCAGGGACGGGTCAATCTCCAGAGCTTCATCACAATCCGCGATTGAATCACCCATGTTACCCTCATAATAATAGGCGTCTGCCCGGTTGATATAGGCCTGCGGCAGGTTATAGTCCAGCGTAATAGCCTTGTCGCAATCCTGAATTGCCTGGTCGTAATTCGTCAATCCGTTATCCGCGGAGGCGCGGTTGATATAGGCCAGCGGTAAGTTCTGGTCCTGTGACAGCGCTTTGTCGCAATCGGCGATAGCCAGGTCGTATTCCTTGAGAAGAACATAAGAGGCGGCGCGGTTGACATAAGCTTTGGAGAGGAGCGGCTCGACTTTGATGGCATCTGTGTAACTGGTAACCGCGTCCCTGTAATCACCATTCAAAGCATATTGATAGGCACGGGCAAAATACCATTCGCCGCTGCCTTTGGGCGCAGCTTCGCAAGCGGCTAACAATATCACCGAAAAAAGAGAGATAACCGCCAGAAAAATCAATCCTGATCGCCGAAGCATAAAATCCCTGCTTTCAATTAATGCATCAAACCTATAAAAACGATACCATTAGTTGTCCATAGTGTCAATTTGGGGGACATTACCTGCCAGCGGTACTGTTTTAGCTAACAACTCTTGAAATTGGAATAAGTATTTCCGATTGCCGGTATTTACTTCGAATAAAACCTCACCCTCTGTCTCCCTCTCCTTGCGGGGCGAGGGAGGAGATTACTTAGAGGGGCTGCGCCCCTCCATACATTTGCTCCGAACTGCTACGTAAGGTACCTCCGACTGCGGTCTAAGGACTCAATCCTTGCTTAATATGAATGCTAATTATTCATGAACTTTGCTATTTGTCAAACCATGTACTGATTTATTTTGTTAATAACCTTCTCGGTTTTAGACTCTTTTCTAACGAAACTGGCCGAAAATAGTCACCAGCAGATTTTATTATCGATTCCCGCTTTCGCGGGAAAGACAAGCGGGTATATTTCCACTCATTGTCGAACTTGATCCGACAACCCAGAAGCTTCGGACTGCCTCAGAAATGATTTTTATGGATTCTCGCCTGCGGGAAAGACAGTGGGGATGAAGAGCTAGGTGGTGCCGTGTTTGTCAGTGGGCGCGGCTTTGTCATCATTGTAGGCATAACTCATGGTATAAAGGTGATAATAGATACCTTTCTTTTCGATGAGTTCCTTGTGGTTCCCCATTTCCACGATTTTACCGTTTTCCATGACGACGACCAGGTTGGCATCATGAATGGTGGAGAGGCGGTGGGCAATAACCAGAGAAGTCCGCCCCTGGAGAAGACGTTTCAAAGCCTGCTGAATGATGACCTCGGTTTGGGTATCGATATTAGCCGTCGCTTCGTCGAGGATCAGAATCCTGGGGTCGGAGAGAACCGCCCGGGCAAAACTGATGAGCTGCCGTTGACCCTGACTCAGGTTACTGCCTCTTTCCTGCAGTACGGTATCGTAACCTTTATCCAGCCGCATGATAAAATCGTGGGCGCCTACGGCTTTCGCCGCTTCAATCATTTTCTCTTCCGTGGCGAATTCCCGCCCGTAGATAATGTTTTCCCGAATGGTATCGGAGAAAAGGAAAGGTTCCTGTAGAACCACGCCGATTTGTTTACGGAGTGATTCCTGGGTGACTTTCTTAATATCATAACCGTCAATGGTGAGACTGCCTGTGGTGACATCATAAAACCGGTCGACCAAAGCTACCATCGTGCTTTTACCGGCGCCGGTAGTGCCGACGAATGCAATCGTCTCACCGGGATTAAAATGAAGATTGACGTCATGAATTACTTCACGGCCTTCCACGTACTGGAAGGAAACATGATCGTAATTGATTTCACCTTTGATGGTCGGTAATTCAACGGCATCAGGGGCATCAATGACCTCGATTTTGGCGTCAATTACCTCAAAGATACGCTGTCCTCCGGCCATGGCGCGCTGCAACTCAGTGTACCAGACACTTAAATCGCGGATGGGGTCAAAAAACCGCTGGGTATATAACACAAATCCCACCAGCGAACCCAGTAACAATTTGCCGGCGATGGCCTGCGAACCGCCGTAGATGATGACGATGGCGACAGCGGCGCCCATCAGAAGTTCGACAATAGGCTGGAGACCGCCGGCCAGTCTGGTGGCGGAAACATTGGCGTCAAAATTGGCTTCGTTCATGCTGTCAAACCGCCGGAAATTGACGTCTTCGCGGGACAAACTTTGAATCACCCGTGCGCCCGAAATATTTTCCTGCAAATTGGCATTAACGATCGAAATAGCCGTCCGGACCTTGAGGAAAGCGGTGCGGGAATATTTTTGCCAGATGATCATTACCACGGCCAATATCGGAATAACCGTCATCGTAATCAGCGCCAATTCCAGGTTCATGGTCATTAAAATAATTACGATACCGACAAGCGTGATCAGATCCGCGAATACCAGCAGCAGACCGTTGCTGAGCAGATTTTCCAGCGAGCCGACATCATTCAGGATGCGGGACATGATACGCCCTACTTCGTTGCGGTCATAGAATGCCAGCGATAATTGCTGCAGGTGATTAAACATTTGACGGCGCAGGGTGCGGACAACGCCGTAGCCGATATTAGCCATGGTGTACTGTTGAATATACTGGCTCCCCCAGCAAATTAGGCTATCCACGATAAAGACAATAAAAATCAGCGTGAGGATGTTCAAATTACCCTGAACACTGAAGACACGCAGAAAATACCTGATGATGAAATCCATGTCGGCGGCATTAGAGGTCTGCACGATATTAATAGCATCGGCGAACAGCAGCGGCATGAAAAGGGTGGTCACCGTTGAGATAATCATCGCGATAACCGCGAAGAAAGTGCTGATCTTATATTTCTTGATGTAAGCGCCAAAACGGCCGACAACTTTCTGGTCGTAGACGTGACCGAAGACGATATCATCGGACAGGTCAGAACTATGAGTCAAGCCGCTGCCCATGGGGCCGCCCGGAGGGCGCCCAAATAGGCCGCCGCCACCTACCATTCCCGGTCCTCCGCCGCCGTACATTATCCTTTCACCTCGCTGCCGAGAGCTTCTTCCTGCGCACGCAATTGAAGCTCATATATTTGCCGATAAATCTGACTGTCTTTCAGTAACTGCAGATGAGTGCCGCGTTCGACGATTTTACCTTTATCCAGAACAAAAATCTGCTGGGCGTCTTTGACGGTTTGCAGCCTTTGAGCAATAACGAAGGTCGTCCGCCCTTTCATTAATTCGCGCAGCGCCTGCTGAATCAGGAATTCTGTCTCGGTATCGACACTGGAAGTAGAATCATCCAGTATCAGGATACGGGGGTCGATCAATAATGTGCGCGCAATTGCCAGTCTTTGTTTTTGCCCGCCGGAAAGGGTAACACCGCGCTCACCTACCCAGGTGTCGTAACCCGCCGGCAGCGTGGTGATGAAATCGTGGAGGTGGGCTGTTTTGGAGGCGCTGATGATGTCTTCTTCCCCGGCATTAATCGCGCCGTAGGAGATATTGTCCCGGATGGTACCAGTAAACATGAAAGCATCCTGCTGCACAATACCGATATGTCTTCGAAGAGAAGCCAGCGTCACATTTCTGATATCGATATCATCGATGGTAATGCTGCCGGCCGTGACATCGTAAAACCGCGGAATGAGGTTAACCAGTGTCGTTTTGCCGCTGCCGGTCGCGCCCAACAAAGCAACCATTTCTCCGGATTTGGCTTCGATACTGATATCTTCCAGAATATTACCGGATGATTTTTGGGATTTGGCGCTTTCGTAACGAAAACTGACGTTACTGAATTTAATATCCCCTTTTATGCCGGATAGGACAATAGCATCCGGTTTTTCCTTAACCGCCGATTCGGTATCGAGAACTTCAAAAATACGTTTGCCGGAGGCGATGGCACGGGAGGTCATATTTATTTGTGGACCAATCATCCGGATGGGGGGTATGAGGAAACCGAGATAAAGGTAGAACTCAGTCAACTGACCGACATTGAGTTGGCCCTGGAGAACCAACCGTCCGCCGTAAAACAAAACCAGAGCGCTGGCGAGCGCGGTCAAGGCGTTGAACAAAGGCCCGCGGAAAGCTTGAATCCGGGCGGCGCGGAGCTGGGGTTCGTACAAAAGGGTTGTTTGTTCGTCGAATTTTTGCGACTCCAGTTTTTGCCGGGAGAACGCCTTGACGACTCTGACACCGGACAAATTTTCCTGAAGGTTGGTGTTCAGGGACGCCATACGCTGCTGAATCGTTGTCCATAACGGCAGCATCATGGTGCCGAATCTGACGGCGAAGAAGGCGATGAAGGGCAAGCAGGCAAAACTGATAAGCGTCAGCGACCAGTTCATCCGGAGCAGAATGACGGTAATGACAACGAAGGTTAACAGGAGGTTAACCAGACGGACGACAATCATCGACAGGAAGAACCGGACTGCTTCAACATCCTGAGTGGCGCGGGACATAAGCTGCCCCGTTTGAGATTTATCGTGAAAAGCGAAGCTGAGGCGCTGGATCCGGTCGTATAAACCATTTCTGATGTCGTAGGCTACTTTTTGTCCGGCATATTCGGCGAAATAACTTTGCCCGAATGAAAATAAACCGCGCAGCAGACTGAGGATGATGATGGCAATGCCGTAGAACACCAGCAATTTCATATCGCCGGTGACTTTTAAAGTGTCGGCGTTATAATGCAGAGCGTTATTGACCGCGTCCCCGATGAAGATAGGGACAATCATGGTAGCGGCCGTTAATGCCAGGAGACAAACGTATGTCAGGATGAGCCATTTCCAGTATTTTTTCAGGAGTATGAGTACCCGCCACAAAATCCGCATAGTTAAATCTAAATCCTAATTATTATCCGCAAAAATCCGCTAAGTTTTATTATTTGTCCGCTTTTGAATAAAGCTATTTTTCATCACCCAACAGCAGCATGATTATCTGCCGCGAACGTCTGAGCCGGTCCATGGCATATTTCAGATATTCCAGACCCTCTTCGGTGATATGATAAATTCTCCGGGCGGGGCCGCTCTCCTGGATATCCCAATTGGAGACCAGCAGCCCTTCCCCTTCCATTTTCCGGAGGATGGTGTAAATAATACCGCGGGGGGTATCGATCTGAAATTTTTCTTTAAGAGACTGATAAATTTCTCCGCCGTGGATGGGTTTAACTTTGACCAGCTCAATGATGGCGATGCTTAAAATACCTTTAAGGAGCGGTTCGGTAGGAAAATTTATGCCTTGAGGCAAGTCGTCCGAAGACATTAAATCACTCCTGAAAGATATATTTATGCCCCCAATATAACATACTATGGTATTTTCGTCAACGCGTCGGCGGGCGATTGCTGCCATGCGATAAAAAGGAAAATGCCAATTGAAATCCCGATTTCAGTTCCCACTAGGGGAGAAAGAACTGACCCTATGTTAATCTCCTCGCCCAGTACATTTTGATTGAATGTCAAAAGTATTTCACCTTCGAGCTCAAGGAGAGGACTAAGGTGAGGGGATATTGCACACTTTACGCAGTAAATGTGTATGAATCGCTGTAGTTTATTAGTCCCTCATATTTTTTTCTAATTGAAATTTTCAGGAAACATTTCCTGGAATTAATTATGCGGCGCCCCTCGCGGTAAACAGAATGTGGAGATGCGATTTGGGGTTTTGGCCCAAAGTGAGATGACTTTGCCGAATCGGAGAGTGAAATTCCCTGCGGTGCCTCTGGTGTAAATCCCGCTGTATCTCCCTTTACAAAAGGGAGAAAATCCTGTTTTGAGAGATGGGAGAGATGCCCCTTTCGGCATTTTTGGCAGTGAATTTCAATAATTCATTGCGACAAACTCAATGAATTATTTTCGACTGCGGTCTTCCGTATTAACCCTTTACTGGGCGCTTTTAGGACCGATTCTGACGGACATTTACCGTTCGGTTTGGTGTAGCCATAACACATGGGAGACTCCAGGTTTCCCATATTGACCCCGGCGGCCAGAACATGACGGAGCGTTT
>Ga0182017_10003045_pt1 | contig 12547 bp, 12 predicted proteins | sample 712E3DmetaG_FD_120492 | JGI IMG/M metagenome (GOLD analysis project Ga0182017, IMG submission 120492) | Permafrost microbial communities from Stordalen Mire, Sweden - 712E3D metaG | ecosystem: Environmental > Terrestrial > Soil > Wetlands > Permafrost | place: Sweden: Stordalen | collected... | reverse complement strand
GGCCGGCGACTCATCTCAAGAAGCCGGATGCGCCGGAGTCACTTCGTCCCCTTCAACCATGTCACCCAGCCGCCAACCCGGCACGACGTTGGCAATGCTGTGGCCTTTTTGGATGCTGCGGACGATGACTTTGGCAACAAGTTTGCCGTCGCGGCTGACCAGCATTTCACCATCCTCCAGCACACCCTGATCTTCGCCAATATTCAACACAACAAAGTCCCATTTGGGATCCACAGCGATGATTTTGCCTTTGAGATTGGCGCGCAACTTGACGACATAGTTCGTCCCTATAAATCCAGCAAGCTGATTGTTCAAACGGCCGACAGTGCGTTGCAAAACAATGTTTTCTTCCTTGGCGACATCCAGCGCTGTCTGGGTATTTTTGAGCGTTTTGCTCAATGACATCACCTGGTCAGGTGTAAGGCCTGTTACCGTGTAAGCAGCCAGTTGTATCTGTGAGTCGTTAAATTCCTGTGTCTTCTTGGCCAGTTTGTCGGATAAATCACTGGCGCGCTTGATTTGCACATCGGCCTCGGCCACGGCTTTGTCGCGCTGGGTTTTCGTGTCAGTCAATTCCTGCTGTGTCTGCGTCAAAACGTCTTTTGTTTTGGCCAGCTCTTTTTTGGTGTTGTCCCTGTCCGTTTCAGCAGCGACACGATGCGTATGTTCGTCATCGCGTTGGGAAATCAGCGTGGTGATTTTATCCCGGACTTGAAAAATGTTCAGCGTGCCAGCGGCCAAGGCCGCGACAATCGCCACAATCAGACTAATGCGAATTAGCATGGCTCAATCAGTTGGAATTTTCTGCACATTAAACTTTTGCCCCGAGCATGTCAATGCCGGTTTGCATCTTGTCAAATTCCGGTTTTATCACGCTTTTTATGGCCTAAAATCAAACTGCTCGCAGCAAAATACAAATGGATACTCGACGGCTTGCAGAACGGGAGCTGGCCAAATGATGATTTTTTTGATTTGCTCCACGCGATGAATCGGAACGTTTTTCGCCAGCTCCGCGCGTTGCTCGCTTTGGGCCGTGTGCCGAACCTGCCGACGGTTTGGTCGAATTGCCTCGCCGGCTGGTGGCTGGGCGGCGGCGGCAACTTCGAAAAGTTGCCCCTGCTGTTCCTTGGTGTCAGTTCATTCTATGTGGGCGGGATGTTTTTAAACGACGCCTTCGATGCCAACTTTGACCGTCAGCATCACCCACAACGATCGATTCCCTCCGGTGCGATTTCACTGCGAGCGGTGTGGGGCTGGGGACTGGCGTGGCTTGGTCTGGGCGCGTTGAGTTTGACCGCCGTGAGCAAAACGACCGGCATGCTGGCGCTGCTGCTGCTGCTCTGCGTCATCATTTACAACGCGACGCACAAAGTCATCACCGCCTCACCATGGTTGATGGGCGTGTGCCGGTTCTGGGTCTATGTCATCGCCGCGTCGGTGGGCATGGGAGGCGTCAACGGCTGGGCTATTTGGTGCGGCATGGCTCTGGCAATTTATGTCGCCGGGTTGAGTTACCTGGCGCGTCGGGAAAATTTGCGCGGACCCGTTCCTTACTGGCCATTGGCACTGCTGGCCGCGCCGGTTTTCCTGGCAATGCTCATGAACGCGGGGATGAACCGCACTCCGGCCATTTGGCTGTCACTTGCGCTTGTGCTGTGGGTCACACGTTGCGTGCGGTCGATTTTTCAGTCGGGTGAAGCCAACATTGCAAGAACCGTGTCCGGTCTCTTCGCAGGAATCATTTTTGTGGACTGGCTGGCCGTTGCGCCAATATGTCCACATGGGTTGAGCCTCGCCTTTTTGATTTTGTTTGGCGCGACGTTGGGACTTCAACGATTCGTTCCAGCCACTTGAAATTTATTGGCTGGCCGCATTATCGCCGCCGTTGCCTCCACCGCCGCCGTTGCCTCCACCAAATCTGCCGCCGCGGCCGCCGCCAAAAAGTTGTCGCATATCCACCGGCTGACCACTTTGAAGCGCACTAACAGTCTGCGAGATTGCCTGCGACAGTTGAGGATTATTGGCGAATTGAGGTTGGGACAGAAACTGGTTCAAAAGCTGAATCCTAGGACCGATAATTTGCGGATCGGTCGGACTTTGAGAGGCAAACGGACCGAAGCCGCCTCCCGCCAACTGCGCAATCGTCATGGCTTTCACTCGATCATCCAATGCGGCGTTATTCAACGTTTCCGCGAACAACGCATTGGCCTGTGAGTTTTGGCCGACATAAGCCATGATTTCACGCCCCAAGTTCATTTTGTCGAATTGATTGGTGAGGTTTTGATTTTCATAGGCCGCATAAAGCGCGGAGACCGACTGGTCTTTCAAAACCTCTGAAAGATAATTCATCGCATCCTGGTCGAGCCGTCCATCGGCGCCAACGAGCATTTGCTCCGCATTCGGCACAAACGACGTGTCGCCAAACATCTCCAAAACGCCGAAAAGATACGGCTTGGACAGGTCATCAAGCTGGTCGGGGCTGTTGATGGATGGCGGATTCATCAGCAACTCCTTCGCGGCAGCGACGGCAGTATCGCGATATTTGCCCGGCGCAATTCCTTCCAGGACACGCGCAAGGTAGGCGACCTCGACACCGCGCGCGGTGGTGCTCAACATTTCAGCCAGCGCCTGTTCCGACTCGCCTCCGCCGATTTCCCTCAATACGCCCACCAAACCCAGGCGCAGAGAGGGCGGCACAACCCAGTCGGTTTGCAAATCCTGCATGCGGCGAAAACGCCCCCCGCGCCGGGCGTTATTGGGACCGCCAAAGCGATTGGTGTTGGTTGAATTGTCCTGCACGCTGTAATTCACGTCAACGTTCCGCCCCAAAAACGCGCGGATGGCCGGCACTGCCGCTTTGCCGCGTTGCGCGAGACTTTCCAATTTGAAAACAATCATCCGCGAACCGGCGTTGCGCTCGCCCCCCACACCGAGTTTCACGTTGACCAAATCGTTGAGAATGTCCTGCGGCGATTCTTCAGCCGGAGCAGGCGCGGCAGCCACGATGACCTTTTCGACCGGCGCAGGCGCCACAACAGCTTGAGGCTGCACATTCTGCGCTTTTAATTGTTCAAGCAGCGCGTCTTTTTGTTTGGAAACCACGACGTAAGCCGCGGCGAACCCGACACCGAGGGCCAAAATAATGACAGCTAAAGTTTTCATGCTTAAATCAGGACTTCACGATGAAGATAGGACGTTTCAACTCAAGCTGTAGTTACAAAAAACATTCCGGGATCATGGCATGCACCCGGCTGTTTTTTTAGTGAAAAAGTCCGAAGAAAAATTCCTTCCCGCCGAAAATCCAGATCGCCGCCGCCAGCGCAATGTAAGGCCCGTAGGGCATCCGCGACGACCATTCCCGGCGGCGCATCGCGATGAGCGTCACCCCGACCACCGCGCCAATCATCGAGCTGATCATCAGCGAAAACAGCACGCCCTGCCAGCCGATGAACGCGCCAATGGCGCCCATAAACTTCACATCCCCGAAACCCATCGCCTCGCGCGGCAGCACGATTTCCGCACTCACCGCTTCGATGTGCCGCACGTCAGCGGGATTAATTTTCTCGTCGCCTATTTCCAGCAATGACGGCGACAACCGCACCATCACGTCCTTGTAACCGCGATCCACCAGCTCGACCGTGCGCGCGCGCAGCGCAATCACGTCCGACCGGCGGTAAAACAATTCTTCATAAGGAATTTCCTTGTCTGGCAAACACACAGCCGTTTCCGAAAAAACGATTCTTGTTTCCACCGGCAACTGCAATCGCTGCCGGCCGAACAGCAATTTGCCCAGTCTCAATATGATGTAAATGACTCCCGCGCCTACGACTATGCCAAGCAAACTCCGAAGCATTCCGGCAGTCAACGTGTGCGCATCGTGCAGCGACGGCAGCAAAATGGACGCTATAACCCCCGCGATGACACCGCCAATCGTGATTTCATCGGGAATGATGAAATGTTCAACGTCAATGAATGTCGCCACAATCAGTCCGGCGAGAAAAACCGCATAAACAATGGCAACGGGCATGGATTGAAACGGGTGAGTTGGATCGCCGAATTTCAGCCAGCAACCCAAAAACGCCATGCCGCTCAACAATTCCACGATGAAATAGCGCGCTGAAATGGGCGCACCGCAATTTTTGCAGCGACCGCGCAGCGCCAGCCACGTCACCAGCGGGATGTTCAGATACCACGGAATGGAATATTTGCAGTGCGGACAATGCGACTTCGGCGTCACGATGCTCATGTCCAGCGGCATCCGGTGGATGCAGACATTCAAAAAACTGCCGACGATGCAGCCCAGCACGAAGAAACACAGCGACCAAAAGTGAAATGGCACGAGCGTCCAATTATCAGGATTAAAAATCGCGTGAAACATGATTTAAGTCCAAGGTCTAAAGTCCAAAGCATCCTATTCGCAGTTGTGCCGACATTGGACATTGGGCATTGGACTTTGGACTATTATTTGCCATAAACATTTTGTTCCAGCGCTCGGCGCATCACGTCCAGCGGCGCGGGTTTGCCCGTCCAGACTTCAAACGCCTTCGCGCCCTGGTGCAGCAACATGCCGAGACCGTTCGCCGTTTTACATCCGGCGGCTTTGGCCGCTTTGAGCAATGGCGTTTCAGCCGGACGATAAATCATGTCGTAAGCCGCGCGCGCCCGGCGCAATGAAAACTGTTTTTCGTCCAGGGGCGACGGATCGCCGGGCTTCAAACCGAGCGGTGTGGCATTCAACAACAAATCCACCGGCCCCTGCGGAAAGCCGACCTTTACCTTCACCCGCGGATGCCGCTTGCGGATTTCCTGCGCCACCGCCTCGGCCTTGGCGCTCACGAAATCCACCAGAAATAATTCGGACACGTTTTCCAACGCCATCCTTAAAGCCGCCACCTGCCCTGCCCCACCCGTTCCGAGCAATAATACTTTCGCGCCCGCCAAGTCCAGCTTCAGGTCTTCACGCAACGAACGGGCGATCCCATCCGCATCGGTATTAAAGCCCTGCGACCGGATTTCACCGGGAACCGTTTCCAGAAAGTGACACAGCGGTTGCCATTGCCCCTTGCCGTCCCGCGCTTCAAACCTGACCGTGTTGACCGCACCCCACGTTTTGGCCGATTCATCAAGCGCATCGAGCATTTCCATCGCGAGCAACTTGTGCGGCACGGTGAGGTTCAGCCCGGCAAAGCGCATGGCTTTCGCGCCTTCGATGGCGGCCCGCAGATTCTTTGGCTCAACTTCAAACGCGAGGTAACGCCAGTTCAGGCCGAGCGCAGCGAACGCGGCGTTGTGCATCGCGGGCGACGCGGAATGGCGGATGGGAAAGCCATAGACCGCGCAACAGCGCGTGGCGGCATTGATGTCGGTTTGACCCGGTTGAGACACGCGAAATTTATACGCGGCAACCAGGGGAGTTCAAAGCGCAATTTGATTTTTTATCGCCTCGACCTCTTATCCGTGTTAATTCACGGCCATCCGTGGCCAAACCAATTTCAAACGACAAAACCCGCGCATTTCTCGACGCCGCCAACTGGAACACCGCTGCCAGCGAGCCGCTTTCCGGCGATGCTTCCGCCCGGAAATATTTCCGGCTGCGAAAGGGCAAACAAAGCGCTGTTTTGATGGACGCTTCGCAAGTTCCGGAAACCGTCGCGCCATTTGTCCGGATTGCCCAACACCTCCAGCAGCTCGGGTTCAGCGCGCCGGCCATTCTTGCACGGGACGATAAAAACGGCCTCCTGCTGCTGGAAGATTTCGGCGATGACGTTTTCTCACGCCTGCTGGATAAACAAGCCGAACCGGAAAAGCTTTTTACACTGGCCACCGATGTATTGATCGCCTTGCACAAACATCCCCAAGCCGTCCCATCGGATTTGCGGGCGTATCATCCGGAAAAAATGCTGGAAGACATCGAGTTGTTTCTGGAATGGCATCCGATTTCAGAAACTGGAAAAAGGGAATTCAGAACTGTCTGGCGGGAGATATTGCCCGTGGCACATCAGGTTCCGACCTCCCTCCTGCTGCGCGATTATCATGTGGCCAATCTGATGCTGTTGCCGGAACGCAAAGGCATCCGGCAGGCCGGCCTTCTCGATTTTCAGGACGCCTATCAAGGCCCGGTCACGTACGACCTCGTGTCGCTGCTGGAAGATGCGCGATACGATGTTCCTGAAAGCCTGAAGGAAAAAATGCTGGCGCGTTATCTGGCGCGACTTCCCAAACATGAGCGGGACTCCTTTGAAACTTCCATGGCCATTCTAGCCGCGCTACGGCACACGCGCGTGCTGGCCATTTTTGAACGATTAAGCCGGCACGAGAAAAAACACGATTACAAAAAACTTCACTCGCCGCGCGTGGAACGCCTGTTGCATAAGGCGTTGCGCCATCCCACACTGGCCGGCGTAAAACGATGGATGAAACGTTATGTCTTCGTAAAATGAACAATCGTCTGGCTTATTTCATTAACACCCGGCTTCAGCCGGGTGTGGGGAGCGACATGAAGGACAAGCCGTTTCAACGGCTTATCTGCGATGGAAAACCGTTAAAACGGTTTTTCTCCGTTTCCCAGTGGTTGCACCGGGCTAAAGCCCGGTGTTAATGAGAACATTCACTTTAAGGATTCTGACAACCATTTATGCAGGGCAAAATTAAAAAAGCCATGGTTCTGGCCGCCGGTTATGGCATGCGGCTGAAACCTCTGACCGATCGGATGCCCAAACCGCTGATTCCTGTCGCGGGCAAGCCGATGATTCAATACGCGCTCGACAAGCTGCAAGCCTACGGCATCGAAGAAGTCATTATCAACGTCTCGCACCTCAAGGAGCAACTGTCCGCTTACCTTTCCAAACTCCAAGGCCTGACCATTAAACTATCCGAAGAACTTGAACCGCTGGAAACGGGCGGTGGACTTAAAAAAGTGCTCCCGCTTTTGGGCAACGAACCCGTTTTCACCATCAACAGCGACATCATCTGGACGGATAGCGGAGAAACCGCACTCGACCGGCTGACCCGTTATTGGGACGACGCGAAAATGGATGTCCTGTTGCTCGTGCAACCCAAAGCCAAAGCCACGGGATACGATAAAGGTGAAGACCATCTTTTCATCAAACCGGAAAACACGATTGACTGGAACGCACAGGAATCGCCTTACATCATTGCTGGGATTGGAATCATACATCCCCGGATTCTGAAAAATGCGCCCGATGGAAAATTCTCCGTGAAAATTCTCTGGCATCAAGCGCTCGCCAAAAACCGTCTGTTTTGCCTGCCGCATCACGGACGCTGGTTCCAGACCGGCACCATTGCGGACATTAAAAGGGCCGAGGAATATCTGAAAATGGCATGAGTTGGTGGGGCGAGAGTCCCTCGAGCCTTTTTTTACCAGGAATCTCGTGGTCACATCCTCCCTCATCCCGGCCTTCTCCCCAAGGAGAAGGAGAATCATTCGCCGTCTCTTTTAAAATCCGAACGACTGGATTTGCCGAACGGTCGACCGCATAACCAGAATCTGCCAAAGGTGATTTCCTCTCCTGTCCGTCTTCGCTGTGCTTCGACGAGATCGCGCCGGAGCAAAAGGCGAAGGCGGAGGGGAGAGGATTCAAGGTGAGGGCGAGTGTTTAACTTGCTATGGACAAACCGCCAACACAGGAATAAGGTCGTTTCCGTGAAACAGGATAGGTTGCAATACCAGTCGTCCGTTGTCTGTTAGGTGGCATTTGCGCGCACATGAGAACAGTAATAATTACTGGAGCAGTTGTTTGCTGCATAGTCGGTCTATTTTTGTCCTTCAAAGTTTTGCAAGAAGTTATAGGAAGGTCGCCAGAGTTTTTCCATGAGCTGGGCAATTTCATTGGACTATTTGTTGCAGCGGCATACGTATTTTTAGCATTCGCTCCAGCCATCATGCTTTTTCAGTCAAGACGAAGTGAAAAGCCACGTTTCGGTTTTATACTGATTGGGGCGATAGAGTTCCTCGTCATCGGACTTTTCATAGCCATGTTATTTCCAGCGTTATGATTTCAGACAGTACACGACCTTTCAAAGATATACTGCCTAATAAGTAGATAGGCTGCACAGTTTCCTCCTCTTTCATTGCCGAATGCGCCGATTTCAATAAATTGTGCGCGTGAAATCGAATCCCTCCAAAAATCACTCATTGTCCGGCCAGCGCATTGTCGTCACACGCCCGCGCGAACAGGCCGCCGATTTCGCGCAGAAGCTCGCCAATCTCGGCGCGGACGTTTTGGAAATCCCAGCCATCAAAATCGTGCCCAGCACCCGCAAGCAGGATATTGTGGACGCGCTCCTGGCACTCAATTCTTACGATTGGCTGGTGTTCACAAGCGCGAATGGTGTCGCGGCGTTCTTCGATTTGTTTTTCAAACGATTTCAGGACTTGCGAGATCTGGGCGGCGCGCGCATCGCCGCGGTCGGCCCGGCGACGGCAGCCAAGGTGCGCGAATTGCATTTGCAGGTGGATTTGACGCCGGATGAATTTATTGGAGCAAAAATCGCTGAAGCAATGGCCAAATTCGAGAGCGTCGAGAATTTAAAAATCTGCCTGCTGCGCGCGGAGGATGCGAATCCCGATTTACCGCGCGCGCTGGAAGAACTCGGCGCGATTGTGGACGACATCGCAGTTTACAAAACCGTGGCCGAAACCGAAGACCCGGCGGGCGCAGGCGTGGCATTGCAGGAAAACGGCGCGGATTGGATCACGTTCACGAGCGGCTCGGCGGTGGAACATTTCCACGCGCGATTCGATTTGCCGAAACTGCTGAAAAAATTTCCGCAAATGAAACTGGCGTCCATCGGCCCGGAAACAAGCAAAGCCATCCGCGCCTTGAAAAGGGAGCCGTCTCTGGAAGCAAGGGAGCACACGACGGATGGTTTGATTGCGGCTTTGCTTCACGCGACGAAAGCGTGAGTTAGTCTTGGAAGGATTATGGGCTGGACGATTTGTCCATCCCATACACCAAAATTTTGAACGTGCCGGGAACCATCCTCGGCCGCTGACGCGGCGTGCCAGCAACCTGATTGGTCGAGGATTCAAATTGGGCTGCAGGTAGATAAATTTTGTGCGTCTTGGGATCGAGAGCCATCGTGCGTGAGCCGCGTTGGGTTTCCAGCGTTTGTACCACGGTTAATTTGTCCGGTGTTTCTTCCTTCGCAATCGTGGTGGTTCCATCGCCGCACGAAGCAAAAGCGAGTTGGGTGCCCGGATCAAACTCGTCCGCGTCCACGCCGTCGCCTATGGGCACACTTGCGAGCGCTTTGCCGCTGGTGCTGTCCATCATCACCATCAACTTGTTGTGGCAGCCGAGAAACAGCCGGTGATTTTTCAGGTCAATCGCCATGCCGGATGCTTCCTCGCCGGGCGCAATCGGCCAGTTGGTAACGACGGTATGTATTTGGGTATCAATTACGGCAACTTCATTTTTATCTTCGATATTGTTGAAGACGCGCCCGGCTTTGGGATCAGCCTGGGCGAATTCCGGTTTGCCGCCCAGCGGAATGGTGGTAACGACTTTGCCGGTCTTCGCGTCAATTACCGTCGCCGACTGGCTGCGTCCATTGAACATGTAAGCTTCCCGTTGCCCCGGCTCGTACAGCATGCTGTCGGGGTTTTGTCCGGTGTCCACCTTGGAAAGTGTCTGCAACGTTTTCAAGTCAACGATGGCCGCCTTGTTTTCCCGTCCACAACTGACAAAGCCGCGCCCGAGTTCCGGCGCGGGCGCCAGGCCATGCACGCCCGGCGTGTTGGTGATGACGCCGGCGACCTGATCCTTGGCGAGGTCAATCACGACCACTTCTGTCCCGTGCGAAACGTAGAGGCGCTGCCCCGCCGAATCCACGGAGCAATAATCCCAACCGCCTTCGCCGCCGATGGAAATTTCTTTGATAAAATGATAGGGCCCGTCGGCGCGGCAAACCGCGACGGCAAGGCTGAACAGAACCGGCAATAGGATTTTTTTCATGACATGACTCCCGTTGGTTGAATTTAACACGGCAACTTTTGCCCCCTGGCATTCCCGGCGTCAATCCGCAAATAAGGTCGCCGGTGGCGGTGTCTCCGAAGCAGGTGGGCGTTTCGTTCGGAGTTCCGCGTTTACGCGACAAAGGGTGGTGAGTGCCCCGAGCCGCCTGAAGGCGGAACTCCAAACGGGGCATTGCGCGGATGCGTCACTCGGCGTCAATGGCCGGCAAATTACATTGGCCAGTTTTGCTTCTTCCCGCTATGCTTTGTCACGCATGAAATCTCCGTTCAAGCTTCGCTCCGTCCTGACTTTCCTGGCTTCATTGTCCGTCATCGTTCTGCTGGCAGGATGCAAAACCGGCGGCGCCCCGGCGCGCGATGTGTCGCACTATCCGGCGGATGCGACGGTGTTGCCCGGCAAAGGACCGCTGCAAACCTGGACCGGCTTTACCAATGTCTGGGCGGACCGCCATGCCGCATGGCGGCGAGACACCAACAATGAAACCGGCGCGGTGGTGTTCCTGGGAGATTCCATCACCCAGGGATGGAATTCACTCGCGAGAGTTTTCCCGGATTTCAAAGTGGTCAATCGCGGCATCGGCGGCGATACCACGCGCGGTGTGCTCTATCGCCTGAACGCCGACGTGCTCGACTTGAAGCCCAGGGCGATTGTGCTTCTCATCGGCACAAACGACATCGGGCTCGGAGCGAATCCCGAAGATGTGGCGGAAAACATCAAGGCCATTCTGCTGGCGATAAGGAATTCCAATCCCAACATGCCGGTCATCGTTTGCAAGGTGATGCCGAGAAGCGACCGTAATTTGCATGCCGCCGACAAGATTAAAAAGCTCAACGCGCTGGTTGAAGATTTTGTCAAAAGCCAGCCGAATTTCGTTGAGTGCGACACGTGGAGCATTTATGCGGACGAAAATGGGGATTGCTCGAAGGATGTATTTCCGGACTTGCTCCACCCGAATGCCGCTGGCTATGCCAAATGGGCGGCAGCGCTAAAGCCGATCTTTGCCGGGCTGAACCTTGGCGCTGAAAAGATGTGACAGCTTTCCCGCTGTAACCTGCTTTCACCTGCCCTTTGCCAAAGGGGTCTTTGCGATGCCGTCGTATCGGTGGCAGATCACGGGTTCCCCACAAGTCCCTTGGGCAAATCCTCCCGATTGACGATCCAGGGATGATTCAATAATTCCATCGTGTTGGTGTTCCGGGCCAGGCTCCATTTGTTGTTCCAGCTCATAAAAAATGTCGTCCGGGGAAAATCCTTCTGCACTCCCTGAATGAACCGGAGATAATCATAGTCGCCCGGGGGATCGCTGGCCCCATGCGGCCCGAATTCCGTGAATCCAAAAGGCTTTTTGATTTGCGCCATCTTTGCATAGCCCTTGATGTGTTTGGTGTCAACGAAGTCCGTGTAGGTGTCGAGGCCGACCAGATCCACATAGCGGTCGCCGGGATAGTAGGCCGCAGTTTTATCTCTACTGCCCGGCGCGTAAACCCAGAGCAGGTTGTCCAGGCCTTTTGTTTTTGTGAAATACTCAAACATCTGCCGCCACAGTTTGATGAACGTCGCCGGGTCTTTGCCACCCCACCAAAACCAACCGCCATTCATCTCGTGAAACGGCCGCCACATCACCACCACGCCGGCATCCTTGAGTTGCTGCAACCCCACGGCCACCTGATCGAGTTCCTGCATCCAGCGAACATGCGTCTCGGACGAGATCTTGAGCAGGGTGTTAAGATCAACGTCCTTGTCGCGCAGTCCGCCGCTCGCATTCGTCCGGGCGGGGTTGTAAAGATGCACGCTGATGCTGACCAGGCCGCCCTGCTTCCAATACTCGATGGCCGCTTTGTCCGGTGCATCGTGGGTGAGGCGGAGGCCGTTTGTGGTGAAGTCGGCATAATCAACCCCAAGGATCGCCGGCCAGTGACCTGTCTTGTCGTGAATCTCGTCCATCACACTCAAGTTGGTTGCTCCGTTCCCAAAATTTGAGAACTGGCCGGACAGCACACATTTGTTGGTGCGCCCCTCAAGACTTTGAACATATTGTAGAATGGCTTTTACCCTGGTATTCGACTTCGGATTGGCGGCTGCCTGGGGGGTGGTGCGGCATCCGGACGCCAGGATCATGGCGAGCAAAAGGCAAATAATATTCTTCATGTTATTGTTGGCGCAAAAGGCCCGGATCAGGCCGGCCTGGTTTTTGAACTTTCGGCGGTAAAGAGTCATGGCGCAAGCTGGGTTGCAGGGGATAACGGCGGCAGCCCGGACGCGGCACGGATGGGGGCGATGCCCTTGACGAATTCCGGGTCGTCCCGACTTAACGAGCGCGGATCGCTGACCAATGTTTTCATCGGGCTGTTCGTTGTCACCGCCAACCTTCTGGCTTCAACCGCCCAGAGCATCCACCAGGTCCATTTCGGCTGCTCCTTCAGGACCGCAGGCGCTGGCACCGGCCCCACCTCGGCCAGGGTAACCGGCTTGCCCGCCGCCAGCTTGAGCAGGCCGTCGTAATAGGACTTTTGAAAGTCATTCCGGTACACGTCCAGAGCGGCTATATC
>Ga0182017_10003040_pt1 | contig 12561 bp, 9 predicted proteins | sample 712E3DmetaG_FD_120492 | JGI IMG/M metagenome (GOLD analysis project Ga0182017, IMG submission 120492) | Permafrost microbial communities from Stordalen Mire, Sweden - 712E3D metaG | ecosystem: Environmental > Terrestrial > Soil > Wetlands > Permafrost | place: Sweden: Stordalen | collected... | reverse complement strand
TGAATCGGCGGAGCAAGAATCCCATCGAGTGCACTTTGCACTTTTGTCCAGAGAGATTTTTGCTCTGCATCGGCTTTGATTCGCAAACGCAGATTCCTTCGCATATCCTGCAACAACGGCTCCTGTACAGTTATCGGCTGATGATACGATAAGGTTGCATGGATTTTTTTCAAATCACTTAATTCAATGCGACAACGCTCGCATGTGAGAAGATGATCGTTGAGGAGGGTTTGTTCTTGCTCACTCAACTCATGATACAGGGAAAGCTGGAGCCATTCCTCAAATTGTCTATGTTTCATATACCGTTTCTCGCTTTCTGACTCAAACCGCAAAATCTTTTAATTGCTTTCTTAAACGAGCTGTCGCTTCAAACAAATACTTTTTTACAGTTCCTTCGCTGCATTTCATCATTTCAGCAATCTCTTTTAACTTGTAACCTTCATAATGCTTGAGCGAAAAAACCATCTTTTGGCGCGGGGAGAGTGTCTTCAGAGCTTGTTCCACTCTCATAGAAATCTCCGCATCGTGCGTTTGTTGATCGGCCGCTGTATTATCGGTCAGCGTTTCTTTCAACGCATGCGGCTGACCGTCTTCATCGTTTACTTCCTGATCGAGCGAAGTATGTGTATGTCTTCGTCCGCGCATCCGATGACTTAAGCAAACATTCGTCGTAATCCTAAAAAGCCACGTTGAAAACTCGCTTTTATATTGGAATTTTGACAAACCTTTATATACTCGGATAAATACCTCTTGATAAATATCCTTTGCGTCGTCGGAACTATTCACATATCCTGCCGCAATGGTCAGAACCCGTTTATCGTACCGTTGAACAAGCTGTTCGAATGCGTCCATATTTCCACGCTGGGTTTGCATAATTAGTTCGGTGTCATTAGATACCATACGTTCGGAATTCCTTCGTTCGTCAGACATAGTATTAGACCTTTGGTCCGTGGAAAAAGTTGGGGGCTTCAAGGTAAGATAGTGAGTGATAGTGCTTCATTCAAGCCCATACGTTTGCCTGCTGTCGCTTGCTTCCCTCCTTATGCCTTGATATATTCTAAAAGAAGCATTGTTCAATCCGATTTCAAAGACATTTAACACAGAATATTGATGGCAATTACCTATAACCTGTTGATTCTAGCCGTTCTCTTTCTCATTCAGGCGACATTTGTCCTTCTCGTTACGGGACCGCTTATTCTATTAAAACCCATACGGCGTAAGAAAGGATGGTATGCACGCTTCACCAACCTCCTGGAACCGAAGGATGCCGGACTGCCTCAAGAACATGTGACTCTAGAGACGTTTGACGGATTGAAACTAAGCTGCTGGTTTGTACAACAAAAGAAAAAAGCACGCGGCACGATCATTTACTTGCATGGAGTTGGTGATTGCAAAATCGCAGGTGTAGCGTTTGCGCGATCACTCTACCAAAGGGGATTCAATATATTTCTCTATGATTCACGACAACATGGTGAAAGCGAAGGTTATTATTGCACCTATGGTTTTTATGAAAAACAAGATGTCTCAGCAGTGATTTCGTACTTGCATTCGAGAACAGATATCAAGATTGGCAAGATTGGCGTCTTCGGAACATCGATGGGCGGAGCAGTGGCAATTCTGGCTGCTGCTATCGATCATCGGATTGCTGCTGTTGTTTCAGAAGGGACATATACGTCTTTGCGTGTTGTGTTCGTTGATTACCAAAAACGAATTATCAAACTGCCTTGGCATTTCCTGCGAAACATTGCGCTGGTGCAATCCCAGAAATTGGCAAACTTCAAAGCGAGACTTGTCGCTCCGATTGATGATATTAAACGTGTGCACGTACCGCTCTTAATTGTTCATGGAAAAAACGATTCGTTCATTAAATCTGATTACTCCAAGCTGCTATATAATGCCGCTAACGAGCCAAAGCAGCTCCTGCTCATTGAAGGTGCTGACCATAACAACGTGTGGGATATTGGCGGTGAAGAGTATGAAAATTTCATCGCTTCGTTTTTTGAAAAACATTTGAAATAGAAAGTATTCTATGAAGATCCTTATCACAAAATACTTTCTCCTTGTACTATTCCTTATTGGGTCACTCTCAGCGCAAACACAATTTTCACCTGATAGCGCACTTTCCTATCTGAAAACTATTTCTGTCACAATAGGTGCGCGGCCCATGGGCTCGCCGAATGAACGGCGGGCAATGAACTTTGCACTTGACAAGTTTCGCGAGTTCGGATTGAGCGAAACGTCCATAATGGAAATACCCGTCGCGAGAAGCCAAATGACGCATTCACTGGTTAACACAAAGAGTGGTGTTGCAATCGGTGTGCTGCACGGAAAAACAAATCGCATCATTGTCATCGGCGGGCATATCGATTCCGCAGGACCAGATATCCCCGGTGCAAACGATGATGGATCCGGTGCTGCATCTGTACTAGAGCTTGCGCGCGTTCTCTCAAAAGAACAACATCAATCCACACTTGTCTTCTGCCTCTTCGGCGGCGAAGAAGCCGGCCTTGTCGGTTCAAAATACTTTGTCCAGCATTTTCCGAAACTCGATAGCGTCGCGCTTATGCTGGAAATTGATATGGCCAATGGCAGGGAACTGTTAATTCCAACTCTCGATGCGTCTGCAGGCAATTCACCTGTATGGCTGGTTCAGGCAGCATATGACGAATTTTATGGCAACCTCAAGGACTCGGGTTTGTATTACCCTACGCATTTTTTTACAGCAATGAGCATGATTCCGGGTGGCGGTGTCGGTTCTGATCATGAACCATTTCTTGAGAAAAACATTCCAGCAATCGATTTCACATCGGACATGAACGACCCCATCCATACACCACAGGATGACTTCGATCATTTCAAGCCGAGCGGCCTGAAACGGAGCGGCGACCTTGTCTATGCACTTGTCCATCGATTTGATAATGGCGTACCAAAAGAGACAAATGATAATTATTACTTCATGCAAATCGGCAGTCGCGCATTCCTATTTCCGTTGTGGATGTTATCCTCTTTCATAATCATCTCAGTCATTCTTGGACTCTCTGTGCTTCTCATTGTGCGGAAGCGACGAATTGAAGTAGAAAGAAGCCAGCGTTCTAAAGTGCCGGCGCTCAAACTTTTTCTATGTGCAGTAATGATACAGTCGTGTGTATGGCTTTCAGAAAATGTCGTCGGACTTCTCAAAGGCGTGCGCTTTCCCTGGATCGCTCATCCGGAAGGATATTTTGTGCTCGCGTTTATCGCTGCACTTCTGGGAATAGCTTTCTCGCTTAAGATCATTCCACGGATTCATATCAGCATGGATCCGTATCGGTGGTACCTTCGCACGATCATTTTCCTTTGTGTGTTTATTGGACTTCTTTGGCTTCTAAATGTAAAAGTAGCTCTCTATCCTTCCATTGCGCTCTTATTCCTTTCGCTTGCGATGGTTGTAAAGAAACCATGGCTGAAATTTCTTCTCTGGATGATTTCGCCCCACTTTATGTTCAGGTTATTCTTCTCGGAAGGATTTACTTTTTTGGGAAGGAACATGGCACTGCATTCCACTCAGCCAATATGGATGTATGCCGCTTTGAACATCTTTTATATTTTGTTCTTTGCTCTCTGGTCGTTCCCATTTCTCCTTGGTTTTGCTGCAGTCTATTTCGATAGCGGCATTCATCTATCGTTGCTGAAACGGTGGCGATCACGAAACAGCGTTATTGCTTTGTGCGCAGCATTTCTCCTCTGTGTCATAATTCTTTTCTTCTTTCCATCGTATTCCGATGAATGGCGGCAAACCGTCGCCATCAATCAATTAGTGGATTTGAATACAGGAAAAGGAACGTTGAAGCTGAAAAGCAGTGAGTATCTCAAACATCTCCAAGTACATTTTGCTGATAAAGACTCAATTATTTCATCGTGGGATCGAGAGCTTCTGCTCATGGAATTTACATTCGATCGGACACCATGGATTCACATCGAACATACAAACAGTATTTCTTCTGACTCAAACACGACATTTGATATATTGACGAAGATTCATTTCAAATACCGCCCGCTTAATTTCACTCTCACTTACGGCGCCGAGAAAAACAAAATTGAAAATGTCTCCACGCCGAACGCCGCGAACATTACCGATCATAGTGTCTCCATGACATGGGAATGGTTGCCAGATACAGTAATAATGATACCGATTCATTTTAGAGTGGCGAAGGCAGATAGTGTTCTAGAAACCATCGAGGCAAATTTTGGAGAAATGATTGAACCCGTACGGATCGAGAAAGAATTTACCAATATCAGTCATCAAACGACAATGCGGCGGACGGAGGTCATTCGAGCCAGATAATGGCTAAGAGATATTTGCAAATCGCATTTCTCTCAATACAAACTAACCACATCCATGTATTTTTATTGATTCAGAGTTTTGAAACTTGTTTGAAGAAGAGAACTTTGTCAAAGTTATATTCTACGCAATAGCGCTACATTCTCTATATGGAATGTATGCGGAAACATATCGAGCGGCTGAAGTTTGATCAACTGATATTTTTCAGTACACAGTATTCCTACATCGCGTGCCTGCGTTGCCGGATTGCAGCTGACGTACACGATGCGCTCCGGTGCCAGGCCAAGAATTTCTTCCACAACTTTCGGATGCATCCCGTTGCGCGGCGGGTCAATAACAAGCACATCCGGTTTCGGGTGAGACGACATCCATTCTGTATCTTTTGTTAACCGATCTTTCAAATCGCCAAGCAGGAATCGGCAATTGGTGATATTATTTGCTTGCGCATTCTTCTCTGCGTCACGTATTGCACTTTCGACGGACTCTATTCCAACCACTTCTTTCACCATATCGGAAATAAAAATAGCGATAGAACCCGTTCCAGAATAAAGATCAAACACAACATCCGTCGATTGAAGTCCGCCAAACTCCTTCGCCACGCTATAGAGTTTCTCTGCCTGTGCTACATTGGTCTGAAAAAAAGAACTTGCCGAAATAGTAAAATTATGGTTGCCCAATCTCTCATGAATCCATCCATTGCCGAGATAGACATTTTCTGTTTCCCCAAATGCAATTTGTGCTTTCCGGCTGTTAATCGTATTCACCACTGTCGTCACTTGCTCAACACTCGCTTTCAATTCTGCCGCATACTGCTTCATCAGATCCGGATGATTTTCGAATGTGACGAGATTGACCATTACTTCTTTTGTCTTCTTATCCCGTTGTACGGGATTCCGAACAGCGGAACTTTCGCGAATAACAAGGAAGCGGAGATAGCCGCTGTTGCGATCCGAATCATACACATCAAGCTGATTCCGCAGGGCAAAGTCACGAGTAAAGTTCAAAATCTGGTTTGAAACAGCGGATTGCAAGTGACATTCATTGATATCGAGAACCTTATCGTAGCGTTGCGGAACATGCAAACCCAGAAAGATTGGAGATTGAGAATTGTGTGCCTCTGGCTCAGGGGTTGGTACTTTGTTTTCTTCAACCGGCACTCGAAAATCGGCAATCGCAGATGGCTTTTCCGTGAGCCATTGTTTCTCGGCAAACGAATATTCCATTTTGCCTCGGTAGAAATAAATATCGTCCGCGCCAATGATGGGAAGAACATGAAGATTGGAAAATCCGCCAATGCGTTCGAATGAATCAACCACCTGCTGCTGTTTAAATCGAAGCTGCGCTTGATAATCGACATGCTGCCATTTGCACCCGCCGCACACACCGAAGTATTTACAGCGCGGCTCCACACGCAGCGGCGATGGACGTTCGACGCGAACAACTTTCGCTTCTACAAAATTCTTTTTTATTTTCAGAAGCTTTGCAGTAACAAGATCACCAGGCACTGCATTCTCAACGAAGAAGACCAATCCTTCACGGCGCGCAACAGCTTTGCCCTCAAAAGCCGCATCGGTAATTTCAAGCTGAAGTTCATCTCCGCGATGTAATTCAATCATAGAACACTCGTTTCTTCTGAGAATAAAAAAAACCTCCGAACTTTGCCGGAGGTTTTCTTATCATATATATAGTTGCCCGTCATTTTAGCAAAACAAGTTTCCTGGTTTCACTGTAATTCCCAGCCTGCAGACGATAGAAATACATCCCGCTTGGCAAACTGACTGGATTCCATTGTTGCGAATAATTTCCGGCTGTCAACTCCTGAGAGACAAGTGTCGACACTTCCCTTCCCAACGCATCAAATACTTTTAACGATACATACGATTTTGATGGGAGACTAAATGAGATCGTCGTTGATGGATTGAATGGATTAGGATAGTTTTGAGAAAGAGTAAAATCCTTAGGCACTTCGTTTCCTTCATTGACGCCCGTTGCTATTGCAGAAAGTGGCGCTCTAAACACTCCGCCAGTTTCTGTTCCAATAAAAATATTGGTGCCATATAATAAGGCAGATGTAATAGCTCCTCCCGAAATTCCACCAAGAGATAAAGTTGCTACTTGAGATGTCATAAGGTTAATAGAAGTGGCGACGTTATTTCCAAAGAAGTAATATTTTCCAGAAGTCAAATCTGATGCGCAAGCTCTAAAGTCTCCTGTTGGAACAGCCGTTGTCCAACCGGTAAAAGGTATTGCAAGGGAATTTAAATAAATTCCGTTACTTGTTAAGGCAAAAATTGAGAACATGTTATTAATTTTCAATGCCGTTCCAGTAAGTCCGGTGTTTGCCGGATTCCAAGTAACCCCGCGATCAGTTGACATAAAAGCACCGTTTTCTGTACCTACAATTGCCAACACAGTTATATCTTGACTTATAAATCCTCTAATGTTTTTTGATGCCCCTGCAGGAATTCCGGTCCCTTCCGTCCATGTCGCACTAGCACTATTATCATCAGTATAAAAAATACCAGCACTTTTGGTTCCAACGATCCTTCTCGTTGAAGGATTACTATACTGCTTATAAAGAGTTAAATTTTTATTCGTAAGGGTTTGCACAAACGGTGCTACATACAATTTAATCGGTGGTTGTAACAAAGCCATACCATTTGTGGTGTAAATAAAAATACCTAGTCCATTTATATCACCATCTATACCATTAATGTTAAGATTTGGTAAAGTATCATTTCCACTATAAGTGCTCCATGAAGCACCATTATCTGCGGAACTAAAAAGCCCTTTATCTGAAGTACCGGCATAGATTGTCGTGCCAACGCGAGCTATACCGGTAATCTTTAAGCTGCCAAGATTACTGTTGATTTGAGTCCATTGAGCCCACGATAAACTTATCGATAAACAAAGAGCAAAAAAAACATATAGAACTGATCTCATAACTTTTCCCCATGATTGATTAAAAAATATGCGAACCGAAGTTCACAATGAATTAAAAAATATTTCAGATGCCTCTCTACAATAAAGAACATCACACTCCCCATGCCGCTTTTAACAATGTTTCTACTTTTTCTGGTGTCTCTGCCTCCGCATAGAAACGAATCAGCGGCTCAGTTCCCGATGCACGTACCAACACCCAGCCATTCTCGATAAAAAGTTTGAAGCCGTCTTTGGTTTCGATCCGCTGGATTGGAAATCCTGCAATCTGTTTTGAGCCTTTTTTATAGAACGCCATGATGCGATTCTTTTCCTTTTCGGTAAGATGGGCATCGTTCCGATTGAAGTAATACCAGCCAAATTCATCCATGAGCTCGGTGACCAGTTCACTCAGTTTCTTTTTCCTTGTAGCCATGATTTCTGCAAGCAGAAGGCCTATATAAGTGCCGTCGCGCTCCGGAAGATGGCCTTTGACTGCTATACCACCACTTTCTTCCGCCGCAATAAGGATATCGCCTTCAACCATGAGTCGACAAAGGTACTTGAAACCAACAGGCGTCTCGTGCAGAACCAAACCGTATTTCTTGCACATCTTGTCGATAATTTGACTGACGGAAAATGATTTTGCTACTTCGCCGGTCATCTTTTTCTCTTCAATCAAATATTTTAGGAGAAGGGCAAAGATACGATGTGAATCGACAAAGTTTCCTTTTTCGTCGAATGCACCAATGCGGTCTGCATCGCCGTCAGTTGCAATACCGATGTCGCAGCCATTCTTTACAATTGCTTCAATCAATCCGGGTGTATTTTGCGGTAATGGTTCGGGATGGCTTCCGCCAAACGACGGATTAAAGTCACCGCGCATCGATACCTTCAACGGAAGAATTTGGTCCATCACACCCTGACCCGCGCCGTGCATCGCGTCATATGCAATCTTGATTCCTGCTGATTTGATTAAATCAACATTGATCTTGCTCTTAATATCTTCGATGTACACCGAAGTGAAGTCAATCTTCCTGATGATTCCTTTTTCCAGAAGTTCAGCAAATGATTTTTTACTTTTTACATCGAGCTTGATAACTTTTTTAAGTTCTTTTTCTACTTTCTCAATAGTCTCCGGAAAAGCGGGGCCGCCAAAATCACCTTTTATCTTGAAACCGTTATACTGTGCCGGATTATGACTTGCTGTGATGACTATACCGCCGGCGGCGTTCAATTTCTTGGTTAACAACGAAACCATTGGCGTTGAAGATATTTTATCGGAGAGAATAACCTTAATACCGCGGTTGCCCAGCACCTCGGCAACTTTTTCGGCAAACTCCTGAGAAAGGAAGCGTGAATCGTATCCAATCACAATTCCGTTTTTAATTTTCTTGTGGCGCTTATAGAAATTCGCTGTCGCCAGTGCAACCTTCGCGATGTTTGCAAACGTAAAGTCGTCGGCAATAACGCCGCGCCAGCCGTCTGTTCCAAATTTAATTTGTGGTATCATAATATTCCCCCAAAATTAAGAAGGCTGGTCGGGAGTACGAACTCCCTCCCAGCCAAAGGACAAGTATGGAAATTCTTTTACAGTTTTGCATTTACTGCCGACTTGCCGGCATAGTAACCGTTCGTTCCAAGTTCTTCTTCAATCCGCAACAACTGATTGTACTTGGCAATGCGATCTGTGCGGCTTGCAGAGCCGGTCTTGATCATTCCGCAATTTGTAGCAACAGCAATATCTGCAATCGTTGTGTCTTCTGTTTCACCGGACCGGTGGCTGATCACAGATGTGTAGCTTGCTCTCTTTGCCATTTCAACAGCATCGAGTGTCTCGGTGAGCGTGCCGATTTGATTTACTTTCACGAGAATTGAATTTGCGACACCTTTCGCAATTCCTTTTGCAAGATACTCAACGTTCGTTACGAACACATCATCACCGACAAGTTGAATCTTTTTGCCCACAGCATCGGTAAGGAGTTTCCATCCATCCCAATCGCCTTCCGACATACCATCTTCGAGCGATACGATAGGATATTGTTTCACCCAGTTCTCCCAGAATGTCACCATCTCCGCTGAAGACTTTTCCGACTTGTCCGATTTATGGAAAACATATTTTTTCTTCTTTGTGTCATAGAATTCGCTTGCTGCAGGATCAAGAGCAATGTAAATCTGTGAGCCCGGTTTATATCCGGCTTTCGTGATCGCTTCTAGAATAACTTCGATAGCTTCGTCATTCGATTTCAAGTTTGGTGCAAATCCGCCTTCATCACCAACAGCAGTGTTGTATCCTCTTTTCTTCAGCACGCCTTTAAGTGTGTGAAAAACTTCTGCACCGCTGCGCAGCGCCTCGGCGAACGTAGGAAGCCCGACAGGAAAAATCATGAATTCCTGAAAATCAACATTGTTATCAGCATGCGAGCCGCCGTTTATGATATTCATCATTGGTGCGGGAAGAATTTTTGCGTTTGTCCCGCCGATGTAGCGGTAGAGAGGCATTTTCAATGATTGAGCCGCCGCTTTCGCAACTGCTAAGGATACACCAAGGATGGCGTTTGCGCCAAGCTTCCCTTTGGTCGGCGTGCCGTCAAGCGCAATCATCATCTTGTCGATGCCAACTTGATCAAGAGCGTCAAAGCCGGCAACTTCTTTGCAAATTATGTTATTCACATTCTTGACTGCTTTCAGAACGCCTTTGCCAAGATAGCGTGTTTTATCACCATCTCGCAGTTCGACTGCTTCGTTTTCGCCGGTGGATGCGCCGCTAGGAATTGCTGCGCGGCCTATCATGCCGTTTTCTAATTCAACTTCAACTTCGATTGTGGGATTGCCGCGGGAATCGAGTATCTCGCGCGCCCAAACATCAGTAATTGTTTGTGACATTGTTTTGCTCCAAAAATGATTAGTGTCAGTAAGAGTTAAGAGTTCAACCTGAATTAAAATCCCGAATTCGCTCATCGCAGATTCGAGTTAAGATCGCCCCAAATAATCTTGTGCAACATTAATTAAGCCAAAAATTGCAGGAAAAGCAATTTCAGGTAAGTTGAAAAGTATTATAATAGAGATAAAGAGATTGGATGGAATTATAGAATACAACAAAAAATATCAGATTAAGATTGGGGATTGTTTCTCTTTTGCATCTTTTCTAAAAGGCGTTGTCTATCTGCTATTTTTTTATCGTAACCTGATAAATGCTTTTCAGCTTCACGGGCTTGCAATTGCCTCTGTTCCTCTGAATAATCAATCTTTTTCAAGGATGGTATTCTAAAAGACATGCAGGTTTTTCCATCGGCGTTAGTGATAGAAAAATCACCCGCGGTAATTATGTCCATGCCAATTAGTACATCGATATCATCACCTAAATTACCTTTTGTTACCTGAATTCCAGAAAAAGCAATTCCACTTGGTAACCTTACGTTAACGAGAAAACGATCAACCGAAAACTTCCCTCCCGCAGTATTCGCAATTCCCATTCCTGTTCGACTTATTCCTACTTCTTTAACAATCCGCTCACAAATGACAGTATTAGTAGCACCTGTGTCCCAAATCCCTCTGTAACTATGCCAAGGTGGTTGTGGATCTCCCGATGATGGATCATAAGCTTCACTTATATCTAAAGGCGTCATTATTGCAAGTGCACGGGTTTGTGCATTTACTGTTAAAGTATGCACGCGCGGTAGTTTATTTGTCATCTGTTCACTTAGGCAGGAACAAACCTAACTCGAGAATGGAAAGATTGTGTATAGCTTGCCTCTCCCGGTAAGCATTGTTGAATTAGAAATGAACCTTTTTCAAAACTATGAGATTTGGTTGCGGCTGTATAGGCATGCAATTCGGTATCAAATGGTCCATAAACAGTCTCATCTTTAATAAGAACAAATTTCCCATTGTATTTTAATACCATTTCATCCTGATGACTTTTATAGTATGCAAATTCTTTTTCTAACATAATTATTTCTCAATTGAATAGTACAACAAAAATCTAACCAAACTTCGTTAGATACATTCGATATTGTTTTTGAAGTTAACCCTTCGCTCTGTAACTCTTTGCACTATGATGTATAGATAGGTGTATTATAGTACCGATATTTCATAGTATTGTCAATAGCACATTAATTAGAAATTCCTAATCTCCAAAGATGTAAACAATGCTAATGCCTAAATAATTCCTGATTTATAAGTTATCCATTTTCTAGCAAAATCATCAATATTGTTCTTTTATCATGATGGAAGAAAATTCGTCAACTTAGTTTCATTCTATAAATAACAAAAAGTCCTTAAAGCATTACTAGATACGCTGAGAATTATGGAAACAAATGATCGACCCAAAAGTGGAGTGATGAAATCGATAAAATAAAGTCGTGGAGATATCCTTGTTAAGCTTTACCGTATTTTCCCGCTCATCACCGCTTGAGCAAAGGTGTGGAAACTGCGGTCGTACGTCTGCTCAATGTCATTCGGAAAACAACATGCCGGCAATTCTTGCATCCGCAAATGATACTGGATACACTCGCAACACGTTCCCTTGCGTGAGCATAGCTCATAACTGCAATTACAATTTTTCAGGTTTTTCGGTTTATTGCATTCCATTGTATGTCCTCGTTTACTATTTCGTCTATGTGTAATCTTCGGAAAGTCTCATTTACTTGAGCTCTGCGAAGATTCCAAAGATGGCTTTACTCCAAACTCACATCGTTCAATCCATTCAGTTGTTTCTAATTGAAGAAATGCATTCGGAGCTAACGGAAGCGATTCCACAAATGCAGTCTTCGCTTTTTCAAATTCCTGCAGCTTAAACCAGACTTTCCCCATTCTGAGGTGGCGGAAGAATTCGAGTGTCTTTGATTCCATAGATCCAATTGAATGAAAGACTTGTGCACTTTCCGCGAAACGTTCTTTTGCAGCATACTCACGTGCAAGTAAATAACGCGCTGCCGGACTGACCAATCGTTCCAACCGTGCAATGCGCATTGTATCTTCCATAGAATATGTGAAATAGATCTGAAGCTCGCTGCGATCCCGTGAACTTTTTAGTGCTTCCAAACGAAGCAGACACGCTTCTTCGTATAACGTATTCAAATGGATACGCGACATGACCTCGTACTCCTGTCTTGCTTTGGCAAGAGAATCCAGCGCCCAGTACGCATCGCCAAGCCGAAGATGAAGCGGCAAAAAAGCACGGCTCATTGTTGTGTCGTGAAGTTGTGTATCGACAAACTCGATGTACTCATTAAATCGACGCATCTCGAAAAAGGCAGCTGCTTTTTGAGAAACGGCCTCCGGTGTCTTGCTCAATCGCAAAGAGCGTTCTGCCGATA
>Ga0182017_10003036_pt1 | contig 12567 bp, 7 predicted proteins | sample 712E3DmetaG_FD_120492 | JGI IMG/M metagenome (GOLD analysis project Ga0182017, IMG submission 120492) | Permafrost microbial communities from Stordalen Mire, Sweden - 712E3D metaG | ecosystem: Environmental > Terrestrial > Soil > Wetlands > Permafrost | place: Sweden: Stordalen | collected... | reverse complement strand
CTCCTCTTACCCGCGCGGAGCGGAGTGGTGCCCGCGCAAGCCGACACCCGCACCCGTCTGAGCCGCGGCATCGGCCTGAACATTCCTATCGTCAGCGCCGCCATGGACACGGTTACCGAATCGCACCTGGCCATTGCGCTGGCGCGCGAGGGCGGCATCGGAATCATTCATCGCAACATGCCCATCGAGCGCCAGGTGGAAGAGGTTGATCGGGTAAAACGCAGTGAGAGCGGGATGATCGTGGATCCGGTCACCATGGACCCGGAGCAAAAGATCTTCGAGGCACTCGAGGTGATGAAGAGCTACCGCATCTCGGGCGTCCCGATCACGCACAACGGCCGGCTGGTCGGCATCCTCACCAACCGCGACCTGCGGTTTGTCACCAACCACGATCAGCCCATCTCGAACGTGATGACCAAGGAGAACCTGGTCACGGTTCCGGTGGGCACCACTCTGGAGGAGGCCGAGCAGATCCTGCACAAGCACCGGATCGAGAAACTCCTGGTGGTGGACGACAACTACGTTCTGAAGGGCCTCATCACAGTAAAGGATATACAGAAGAAGCTGAAGTACCCGAACGCGGCCAAGGATTCGCAGGGGCGGTTGCGCGTGGGGGCGGCGATCGGCGCGGGCCGGGACTTCCTGGAGCGGGCGCAGGAACTGGTTGCGCGGAAAGTGGACGTTCTGGCGGTGGATACGGCGCACGGGCACAGCGAGCGGGTGCTCGAGGTGGTCCGCGCGGTGAAGGCCAAGCTGCCGGACGTCGAGCTGCTGGCAGGCAACGTGGCTACCTACGAGGGGGCGCGCGATTTGATCGCGCTCGGCGCCGACGGCATCAAGGTGGGCATCGGCCCCGGCTCCATCTGCACCACCCGGGTGGTGACTGGGGCGGGTGTGCCGCAAATTACCGCCATCTCGGAATGCTCACGCGCGACCCGGGAAGCGGGAGTGCCGCTGATCGCCGACGGCGGCATCAAGTATTCCGGCGATGTCACCAAGGCGATCGCCGCCGGGGCGGATTGCGTCATGATCGGCAGCCTGTTCGCGGGCACCGAGGAGAGCCCGGGAGAAACCATCCTCTATCAGGGCCGCACGTTCAAGAGTTATCGCGGGATGGGTTCCACCAGCGCGATGTCGGTCTCGAGCGCCGACCGCTACGGCCAGGAGCAGGACGCGAAGCTGGTTCCGGAAGGCATCGAGGGCCGCGTGCCCTATAAGGGGCTGCTGGCCGAGATGGTGTTTCAACTGGTGGGCGGGTTGAAATCGGGCATGGGCTACTGCGGCGCCGCCACGATCGAAGAGCTGCACCAGAAGGCGAAATTCCTGCGCATCACCTCGGCGGGGCTGCGGGAAAGCCACGTGCACGACGTGATCATCACCAAGGAAGCGCCGAATTACAGGCTGGAGTAGAACAGCTCCCTAGCGGTCGCGGCTCGGAAAAAACTCGGTGACGCGGGCTTTGAGGCGGCCGCGGGCCAGGCGCACTTGGATGGCGGACTCCGGCGGGGCCTCGGCGGCGTCCTTCAGAACGCGACCCGAATCGTCTGTAGCGATGGCGTAACCGCGTTCCAGCACCCGCAGCGGGCTCAAGGGCTGGAGCTGCGCCTCCACGGGGCGGAAACGCGCCTGTGCGCGGGCGAGGCGGGCCTGTGCCGAGTGAGCGGCACCGGCCTGGGCGATCTCCAGACGGCGCCGGGCGCGGGCGAGAAGCCAGCGCAGGTCCAGCGCGTTGTCCAGTTCGTCGACACGCTGGAGCCAGCGTCCGATGCGGCGGTGGATCAGGCTGCTGGCGCGGTCCATGCCGCGAGTGTGGAGCTTGCGGGCGGCATCGGCGAGGCGGTAGCGCAGCGCCTGGCGCAGCTTGGATGCCGCCGCGCCGATCTGATCGAGCACGTCCTGCCGGTTCAGCACCACCAGCTCGGCGGCCGCCGAGGGGGTGGGCGCGCGGAGGTCGGCGACGAAATCGGCGATGGTGACGTCGGTCTCGTGGCCGATGGCCGAAACCACCGGCACGGCACAGGCGGCGATGGCGCGGGCCACCGCTTCCTCGTTGAAGGTCCAGAGATCTTCGAGCGAGCCGCCGCCGCGCGCCAGGATCACTACCTCCGGCCAGCGCGTCTGGCTGAAGTACTCGAGAGCGCGGCAGACCTCCTCGATCGCCCCCTCGCCCTGCACCTGAGCCGGGTAGACCCGGATGTGCAGCCCGGGGAAACGCCGGCCGAGGATGTTGAGCAGGTCGCGAATGGCCGCGCCGGAGGGCGAGGTCACAATCCCGATGCGCTTGGGGAACTTCGGAAGACGGCGCTTGCGGGCGGGGTCGAACAGCCCCTCGGCGGCGAGTTTCTTCTTCAGTTGCTCGAACGCGAACTGCAAAGCGCCGTGGCCCTGAGGCTCGAGCGACTCGACCAGCAACTGGTACTCGCCGCGCACCTCGTAGACGTCGATGCGCCCGCGGGCGATGGCCGCCACGCCGTCCAGGGGCTTGAATTTCAGGTAGCGGGCGGTGGAGCGGAAGCAGACGCAGCGCAGTTGCGCGTCCTGCTCCTTGAGAGTGAAGTAGTAGTGGCCGCTGGAGGCGAGCTTCACTCCCGAGATCTCCCCGGCCACCCAGACATCCTGGAATTCGCGCTCGAGCAGGGCGCGGACGGCGGCGTTCAGCTCGGCGACGCCGAACACCCGGCGGGCGGGCTCGAAAGAGAACTCAATCTGCTCCATAAGAAAAGGCGATCCGCTCGATAAAAAGGACTTTCTTGACCTCCAGAGGCCCAATCGCTATTCTAGGGGACAATTGCGGTTGCGGCATCCCTGCTAAGATTTTACCCACCCTAGGGAGGATGAATGAATCCGAAGGAAGTACTAGAGTACGCCAAGAAAAACGAAGCCAAGCAGATCGATTTGCGCTTCAGCGACATACCCGGTCTCTGGCACCACGTATCTTATCCAATCAGCGAACTGGACGAAGAAGTCTTCGAGGAAGGCTACGGCTTCGACGGCTCGAGCATCCGTGCGTGGGCGGCGATCAACGAGAGCGACATGCTGCTCATGCCCGACCCGGAGACGGCCTTCATGGATCCGTTCGCCGAAACGGCGACGCTGGTCATGATCGCCGACGCGGTCGACCCGATCACGCGCCAGCACTACGAGCGCGATCCGCGCTGGATCGCCAAGAAAGCCGACATGTACCTGAAGAACTCGGGCGTGGCCGACACCGCCTACTTCGGCCCCGAGGCTGAGTTCTTCATCTTCGACAACATCCGGTTCGATCAGAATCAGCATTCCGGCTACTACTTCATAGACGCCGATGAGGGCCGTTGGAACAGCGGTCGCGAGCTGGACAACCTCGGCTACCGGCCGCGGTACAAGGAAGGCTACTTCCCGGTTCCGCCCACCGATCACCATCAGGATCTGCGCAGCGAGATGGTGCAGACCATGATCAAGTGCGGGATCCACGCCGAGTGCCACCACCACGAAGTCGCCACCGGCGGCCAGGCCGAGATCGACATGCGGTTCGCTCCCATGGTCGGGATGGCGGACGACCTGATGCTGTACAAGTACATCGTCCGCAATGTCGCCAACCAGTACGGCAAGACCGTCACTTTCATGCCCAAGCCGCTCTTCGCGGATAACGGCAGCGGCATGCACTGCCACCAGAGCCTGTGGAAGGATGGCCAGCCGCTGTTTGCCGGCGATGGCTACGCGGGCCTGAGCCAGTTAGCACTGTGGTACGCGGGCGGGTTGCTGAAGCACGCGCGCGCGCTTTCGGCGATCATCGCGCCCACCACGAACAGCTACAAGCGCCTGGTGCCGGGTTACGAAGCCCCGGTGAACTTGGCCTACTCGCGGCGCAACCGTTCGGCCGCGGTCCGCATCCCCATGTACTCCTCGAATCCCAAGGCGAAGCGCCTCGAGTTCCGGCCGCCGGATCCGGCGTGCAATCCGTACCTCGCTTTCTCGGCCATGCTGATGGCGGGCCTGGATGGAGTGCTCAACAAGATCAATCCCGGCGAGCCTCTGGACAAGGACATCTACGATCTGTCGCCGGAGGAATTGCGCAACGTTCCGTCCATGCCGGGCTCGCTCGAAGAAGCCCTGAACTGCCTCGAGGAGGACCACGGCTTCCTTCTGAAGGGCGACGTGTTCACCGAGGAACTGCTGGAAGCCTTCATCGACTACAAGCGCAAGAACGAAGCGGACGCGGTGCGCCTGCGGCCGCATCCGTACGAGTTCGCCCTGTACTACGACATTTAACCGCGCAAATCGCTAGCGCTCCTATGCGGTCGCGGCTCCGAGCCGCGACCGCCCTCTCACTGCCGCATCGCAGGCGATGCTCCCCCGGCGATACACGAACCGCCTGAAGTTCCCCTTCCCACCGAGCAATCTCCACGACGCGCCCGTCCACGCGCTTCTTGCGCCAGCTCTCAGGATATAATCGAAACGCGGCTCTATGCAGCGATTGCTGGGAGAGATCGAATTCCGCGATGCCGGGCGCGCTAGAAGCAGCCTCCTCCACCTGGCGCAGCAGCTTTCCGTGGAATCCCAGGCGCACTTCCGGTCCCTGCTTGCCGCCTGCGCGGATCCGGACTCGGCGCTGCATTTTCTGGACCGATTGTGCCGGGAACAGCCCGCGGCGTTCGGCCGGCTATCCTCATCGGCCGCCAGTCTTCAGATTCTGCTCGCTCTGTTCTCGTGCAGCCGATTTCTGTCCGAAGCGGTGGTGGTGCATCCCGACTGGATGGAGGAGCTGATCGAGGGCGGCGACCTGGACCGGCCTCTGTCAACTGAGGCGTACAGGCAGCGGCTGGAGAGGATACTGGCGGACGAAGGCCAGCTCGTTCCATCGCCGCTGTCGCTGGCGCGATTCCGGCGCCGCCAGATCCTGCGCATCGTGGTGCGCGACATCCTGGGCCTGTGCACGCTGCCGGAGACCACCGAGGAAATCTCCGGCCTGGCCGACGCCATTCTGGACGTCACCTACCGCCGCATCGGCGAGGATCTGCGGATGCGGTACGGGAGGCCCAGCGACGCCGGCCTGTCCATCCTCTCGCTGGGCAAGCTGGGCGGCATCGAGCTGAACTACAGCTCGGACATCGATCTGATGTTCGTCTACGGATCGAGCGGCGAAACCGAAGGGCCGAACCGGATCACCAACAAGGAGTTCTACAAGAAAGCGGCGAACCAGCTCACGGATTTGCTCTCGACCTACACTGCCGCGGGCCTGTCCTACCGGGTGGACTTGCGGCTGCGGCCGGACGGCCGGCTGGGCGAAATCTGCACATCGATCGAGGGCGCGAAGAGTTACTACCAGAACCGCGCGAGGGATTGGGAGCTGCAGATGCTCATCAAGGCCCGGGTATCGGCTGGGGAGCGGTAGCCGGGGGCGGAGCTGCTGGAGTTCGTCGAGCCGCTGATCTATTCGAGCACGCTGGACTTCTCGGTGGTCGAGTCGGCCTCGGTCACGCGCGAGCGGATCAGCGAGAAACTGGCGAGCAGGCGCGGCGCCTCGCGCGGCTTCAACATCAAGCTGGCGCCGGGTGGCATCCGCGACATCGAGTTCCTGGTGCAGTGTCTGCAACGGCTGCACGGCGGGCGCGAGAAATGGGTGCGGCACGGCGGGACCATGCTGGCGCTCTCCCGTTTGCGGGACAAGGACCTGCTGTCCGCCACCGAGTACTCGCGGCTGACGGAAGCTTACCAGTTCCTGCGCGCGCTCGAGCACCGGCTGCAATTCTACGGCGACCGCCAGATTCATGCCCTGCCCGAGGAGCCCGAAGTTCTGGGCATGCTGGCGCGGGAGATGCCGGCCGGCCAGATCGGCACCGCGCCCTCGGCGGACCTGCTGCTGCGGGAGGTGAACAAACACCTGGAAGAGGTTCAGGAGCTGTACGAGCGGGTGATCCACGCGCAGCAGCCGGTCTACTACACTCCGGCGCCGGCGCCCGCGGCGTCCGGACCCGCCTATGACGAGCCGGATCTCCCTCCCGAGCCCGCCAGCAACCTGGTCCGGTTTCTGGACCAGCGCGCGCCGCGTTTGGCCATGACGCTGGCGCGGGGGAATCTGCGCCGCGGGCGCGTGTATTTCGAACATTTCCTCGAGCGCATTCTGCCGCACCCGGAGTGGATGGGATGGATGGACGGGGATCCGGTTCTGGCCAGCTACGTTCTGGATCTGTTCGAGCACAGCCCGTACTTCGCCGAGGAACTCATCCGCAATCCCGAACTCATCTCCGAGCTTCGCCACATGCGAGAGAAACCGGGTCCCGACCTGCCTTACCCGGACCTGATCTCGGGGCTGGAGGACGCCGGCGAGTTGCGGCGCTTCTTCCGCCGCGAGATGTTTCGCATCCAGTCCGAGAGCATCTGCCTACAGACACCGATCTTCACCACGCTGGAGCGTACTTCGGACCTCGCCGACGCCGTGCTCGCGGGCGCGTACCGCATGGCGGTGGGGCAGACGGCGGCGCAACATCCGCCTGCCCGGCCGGGCTACCAGCCGGCGGACCAGATGACCGTCATCACCATGGGGCGGCTGGGCATGCGGGAGTTCGACCTGGCCTCCGACGCCGACCTGGTGTTCGTCATCCCGGACCGCGACACCGCCGAGCAGACGTTCTGGACCCGGGTGGCCGAGCGGCTGATCTCGATCGTCAGCGCCTACACCGGAGACGGCATGATGTTCGCCGTCGACACCCGGCTGCGCCCCAACGGCCGCGAGGGGGCGCTGGTGCAACCCGAAGCGGCCTACAAGGACTACTTCGCCAACGTCGCGCAGGCCTGGGAAGGCATCACTTACATGAAGACCCGGGCGGTGGCGGGCGACATCGAGCGCGGCACGCGCTTCCTGAGCGAATTGCAGGATGTCGACTGGCGGCGCTATGGGCAGAGCGGGCGCTCCCGCAAGCAACTCGTGCAGATGCGGCTGCGGCTGGAGAAGGAACAGGGCGGCGACCACCGGCTCAAGGCCGGGCAGGGCGGATATTACGACATCGACTTCGCGCTGATGTACCTGCGGCTGAAAGGCGCGGGCATCTTTTACCGAGTGCTGAACACGCCGGACCGCATCGACGTGGTCGAGAAGATGGGCCACCTGGATCGCTCCGACGCCAGTTTCCTGCGCGACGCGGCGACCTTCCATCGCGCGCTCGACCACGGGCTCCGCGTTCTGACCGGACACTCCGAGGGGGACCTGCCGGCCGCCGGATCGCAATTCGATCTGCTGACCGCGCTGGTGCGGCGCTGGACGCCGGACCATCTCCACGACCAGCCGCTGGACGTCGAGCTGGCACAAATCCAGGCGCGAACCCGCGAGTTCTTCGACCGCCTGTTCTCGCCATCCGCGTCTGCCTGAGGGGGGCCAGCAAGCGTTTTTCTGCGGACCTCTGTACCGCCGTCCCGTATTCGTGTTACAGTGGATGAAAAGTTCTTAACCTCGGGAGGACAAGAACTCAGTGCGTCCGGTGATTCTGTGCGTAGACGACGATCCGCTGGTGCGGGATGTGACCCAGGCGGCTCTGGTGCGAGGCGGCTACCGGGTTTTGCTGGCCGCGAACGGGGAGGAGGCCGTCTCAGCCCTCAGGCAGGCGGCGAATGTCCCGCTCACCATCCTGGACTGGATGCTGCCGGACATCCCCGCAGCCGAAGTGATCGCGCGGTTGAGGGCGCTCCAGCCCGATCTGAAGATCCTGGTGACGAGCGGACACGACCGCTCCGAGGTTATGCCGTGGCTCGCCAAACAGCGAATCGAGGGGTTTCTGCCGAAGCCCTATCTGCCTAAGCAACTTGTGCAGCGGGTGGAGTGGTTGCTCGGGCACAAGGAGTCGTGCGCGGCGACGGGCAGCCCGTTTTGAAGCGGGATTCCTAGACGCGGTCAATTCACCTGGGCTTCGCCGGCTTCCACCAGGGTGATGCGGGTGCGCCCCCCTTCGTCCTGCACCGCGACGATGCGCTGGGAGCCTTTCTCGGAGAGCTTGAGCTCGACGCCGCCGTCACGGTTGGTCTTGACGGTCCAGTGCGGCAGATCCTTGTGGTAGAACTCGATCACCTTCTCGGCCGGATCGGCGGTGGTGTACTCGTGCGCGACCACCTCCCACTGCTTCTCGCTCCCGCCGAAATCGAACTCCACGTTGACCGCCTTGCCGGACTTTGCCGAGGCGGTTGCCCCGGGATAGACGGGCAGCCCCGGTTGCCTGGAGTCCACTCGGGCCTGCTCGCGAACTCGCAGCGAGCCCAGGGGGGTCTCCACCCGGACCGTCTTGCGGCCTTGCGAGACGGACTCCTCCACGCGGATGTTGTGAACGACCAGAACCGCTCCGGCGACCAGCAGCCCCATCAGAATCACGATCGCGATCGCGATCCCGGCTACGACTCCGCCTGCTTGCCGGCGATTGCAGCGCATGAATCCTCCTCTCGCCAGAAGATACGCAGAGCGGCCGAGCGGTGTTCCGCGGATGGAGCCTGGCGGGCTGTAAGCCGGTTTCTGTCCCCTTGCGGGGGGCAGTCATTCGTCTGGGCCGGGCATTACTGCCAGGCTCTAGCGACCTACCCGAGAGTCGGACGGAGCGGGCCGCTCCTCCCCTCCTATTTGGTCTTGCTCCGCGTGGGGTTTACCCTGCCAGCCGGATCGCTCCGGCCGCGGTGCGCTCTTACCGCACCTTTTCACCCTTACCCGGCGCGGAACCCCGCGCCCGGCGGTATATTTTCTGTGGCACTGTCCGTGAAACCCGCTTTGAGCGAATCCCCCCGGCCGTTAGCCGGCACGCTGCCCTGTGGAGACCGGACTTTCCTCCCCCTCGCGGGGGCGACTGCCCGCCCGGCAGGCTCCGGTCCCATTGTACCGTGCGGCGGCATTTGCGGCCAGGAGCTGAGTTGTGTATTCTGAATGCAGCTTCACGTTCACACTGGAGGTCATGCGATGCGAATCAACAGGAGTTTCGGGCTCTTTGCTATTTTGTGCGTTTGTGCGGCCATGCTTTCCGCGCAGGGGTTAACCACGACGGCCACCAAGGACGATTGGGAGGAGATCAACTTCGAGTTCAACTCCTCCATTCTCTCGGACGGTTACCCCAGCCTGTTGCGGTTGGCGGAGCTGCTCCAGCAGCATTCGGACTACAAAGTAACGCTGGATGGGAACGCGGATTGGGTCGGATCGCACCGCTACAACGACAAGCTTTCCGAAGCCCGCGCCGATACAGTGAAGAAATTCCTGGTGAAGTACGGCGCCGCGGAAGGCCAGATTTCGCTGGCGGCCCACGGGAAGCGGCAGCCAAAGGTGAGCAACGAGACCAAGGAAGGCCGGTTCATGAACCGGCGCGTGAGCGTGATGGTCGCGGATGGGCAGGGCAAGACGGTCAGCGCCGGCGGCATCCGCGAGGCCATCCGGGCGATGCAGGCTCCACAGGCCACGCAGTCCGGCGGGGCGATGGGGCCAATGGGGCGCGACTGCTGCGACGAGGTGCTCAAGAGACTGGACAAGCTCGATGAGATCCTGGCCGCGCTCAAGGAACTCAAGGCCGAGAACGACAAGCTGAAGCAGGACGTGGCGTCGCTGCAGCAGGCCCAGGCGGGCGTCCAGAAGCAGGTGGCCGAATTGCCCCGAGCGCCCGATAAGGCCGAGTTCCAGAAGATGATGGACTCGACGGCCGCCAAGGCGATCGAGCAGAACAGGCGTAGCCGGTTCGCGCTGCTGGGCTTGAACATCGGCCCGGCGCTGAACGACTCGTTCCGCCCGGGCTGGGATCGCGACATCAAGACGGCGAGTAAAGGCAACGTCACCGTCACCGGCAAGGGCCGCTTCTTCGCGCCGTTCGGGAAAGACGAGGAGCATGCGGTGCAGGCCGAGGGCGAGTATATGTACTTCCCCGACCGCCAGGAAGGGCAGATCGACCTGGGGTTGGTGAACCGCTGGAGCAACCTGCAACTCGGTCTGTTCAACAGCATGAAGTACATCCAGATCAGCAGCCTGGGCGGCGGTGGAACGCTGGGCCAGGGCGCGGTCACTTTGGACTACCTGTTCAAGTACGGCCGCATCGGTCTGTTCGGCACCAAGGGCTATCTGAGCCAGCGCACCATCGCGCGCACGCCGGTGCAATTGATTCCGGGGCTGACGACCTTCAATATCTTCGACGAGACCTACCTGCGGATCGTGGATCAGATCGGCGGGAGCACGACGGTGGGGTTGTGGAAGGACGCTTACATGGACGCCAATCTCGGCGCCCTGTTCAGCCACGCGGGCTCCAACCGGCCGGGCGGCATGATCCGCCTGGTGCAGCCCATCAATTCGATGTGGGCATTCACGGTGGAAGCCGGCCTGAACGAAACCATGGTGGGCCCGACCACCAGCGGCCGGCTCGCGTTCGGAGTACAGCTTGGGAATTGGATGAAGCCGAAACAGTTCACGGCCGTGAAGCATGCGGTCCCGGTGGAGGTCCCGCGGCTGCGTTATGAGCTGCTCACCCGCAGGGTGCGGACCGGGAACTCGCCGCCGGTAGCGGATGCGGGTCCCGACCAGATCGGAGTGGCGGCTGGAACCATCACGCTGGATGGCTCGGCTTCCTACGACCCGGACGGCGACGCAATCACGTACTCGTGGGCGCAGATCGCCGGACCGGCGGTAAGCCTCTCGGCGCCCACCGCCGCCAAGACCACCTTCGCCGCCACCGACGGCCAGACCTACAGTTTCCGCCTGACGGTGAAGGATCCGTTTGGCGCGCAGGGCACGGCGAAAGTCACGGTTGCCACGCAGGCCGCCCCGCAAGTGCGTATCACGCAGTTCACCGCCAATCCGACGAACATCGGCTCCGGGCAGAGCAGCACGCTGCTGTGGCAGATCGACAACGCCGACACCGCCGAGATCGCGGGCATCGGCTCGGTGAACGCCAAGAGCGGGAGCACCAGCGTAACGCCGGCGCAGACCACCACCTATACCCTGACCGCCCACAACCGCTCCGGGTCGGTCTCCGCGACCGCGACGGTGACCGTGGCGGCTCAACCGCAGGCGGTGATCGTGACGTTCCAGGCCAATCCGGCGAGCATCTCCTCGGGCCAGTCCTCAACGCTGACCTGGGTGACCCAGAACGCCGACCAGGTGAGCATCAGCTCGCTGGGGAGCGTGGCGCTGAACGGATCGACCAGCGTCTCGCCGGCGCAGACCACAACTTACACGCTGACCGCCAGCAACAAGCTGGGGCAGACTACGGCGTCGGTGACGGTGACGGTGTCCGCGGCGCCCCCGGCGGGCCCTCCCACCATCGTCAGCTTCAGCGCCAATCCGCAGCAGATCGCGGCAGGAGCCCAGTCAACCCTGGTTTGGCAGGTGCTGAATGCGACCAGCGTCAGCATCACCTCACTGGGTACAGTGGGCGGCTCGGGAAGCCAGAACGTCAGCCCCGCGGCCACCACCACCTACACGCTGACCGCCTCGAACGCCATTGGCCAGGTGACCGCAACCGCCACGGTGACGGTCCTGCTGCCCGCCAAGATCCTCTCGTTTACGGCGACTCCGAGCACCATCACGGCGGGTGACACGGTGCTGCTCTCGTGGACCACCGAGAATGCCACCACCAGCAGAATCTACAACATTGGGAATGTCGTGGCCAACGGATCGGTGCAAGTGAATCCGACGGTGGATACCACTTACACGTTGTACGTGAGCGGCGCCGTAGGGCAGCCATCCACCGCTCAGGTGACCGTGAAGGTGAACCCCGCGACGCCCACTCCGAAACCTCCGGTGGCGAACGTCGGCCCAGCGAATATACAGACGAACGCGGCGAATGTTCCTCTCGACGCGCGTGGCTCAACGGACCCGAACGGCCTCCCGTTGACCTTCTCCTGGGTGTCGGCGAACCCCACCGCTACCCTGCTGAACCCAACCTCCGCGACGCCCATCGCGATGTTGGGCGATAACCGGGGCGACTACGTGTTTACCGTGACGGTCACCAACAGCGCGGGCCTAAGCAGCTCGGCCTCGGTGACAGTCACCTATGTCCATCCTTTGAACTAATCGGGACGACGGCTCCGGGGCGGGTTTCGAGCCCGCCCCGGGGGGCCTGTCTCGGAGCGGGAATCGGCTTGCCGGGTTGCGTGGGGCAGCCCTTCGGGCCTGACCCCACCTCCCTCAGACCAGTTCCACTTCCCTGAAGAAGTAGCCGAGCTCGAAGTGCGCGGTGTCGGGGGCGTCGGAGCCGTGGACGCAGTTGCTCTGCATGCTCGTGCCGAAGCGCTTGCGGATGGAGCCTTTGGCGGCGCTCGCGGGATTGGTGGCGCCCATCGCTTCGCGCCACTCGCGAATGGCGTCTTCGCGCTCGAGCGCGACGACGACGATGGGGCCTTCGCTCATGAACTCCACCAGATCGGCGAAAAAGGGTTTGCCGCGGTGCACGGCATAGAACCCTTCCGCCTGCCTCCGGTCGAGGCGCAGCATGCGCACGCCGAGCATGCGGAAGCCGGCCTGCTCGATGGTGGACAGGATCTCCCCGGCGATTCCCCGGGCCACCGAATCGGGCTTGATGATGGCGAGAGTGCGTTCGAGCTGGCTCATAGCGCCGCCTGTACCTTTTCTCCGATCTCGGCGGG
>Ga0182017_10003032_pt1 | contig 12571 bp, 12 predicted proteins | sample 712E3DmetaG_FD_120492 | JGI IMG/M metagenome (GOLD analysis project Ga0182017, IMG submission 120492) | Permafrost microbial communities from Stordalen Mire, Sweden - 712E3D metaG | ecosystem: Environmental > Terrestrial > Soil > Wetlands > Permafrost | place: Sweden: Stordalen | collected... | reverse complement strand
GGTGCACCGGGCGTCCTCCGTCCGCAAGCGTCGAGGCCGGTCGCACGCAAACGCGACCGGTCCGACGGGGCGAACGCGCCCGAGCACGTGTCTCGAACCGGGTCAGCGGGTGTGGGGTGCACGGTTCACCGGCTGGGGGCCGGTGCCACACCGCCGAGCGGGCCGTCAAGGCAAGCTCTGGCACTGCGTGAGCACTGATAGTATTACTCAGGAATGGAGGAAAGCAAGGCGAGGCGGCGATGGTGTTGGCCGCTGGCGGGTGCTGGGCGAGATTGGCGGCGGGGGCGCGATTCTGGCGGAGAAAGTCGAGGCGGAGCGTCAGAAACGCGTTTCGTACTCGCGGCAAATCCTGGTCAGCGCGGCGCCGTACTCGACTTTCGTTTCGGGTTCATCCACCCATTCGAACGCGTATGGCGGCACGTTCTCGGCGCGGAAGCGGAGGAAGAGGAACTCGTCGAACGCCGGACACGCACGGCGGAGCAGGCGGTCCTCGGCCTCTTTGGCCTCCTGGACGGGGTGCTTGTACTTCTTGCCGTCGGTCGGGAACTTGCGGCGGCCCTCGAAGGACAGATACCGTTCGGCGCGGTTGATGCCGACAATTCCGACGCAGATGGCCCGCGGATTGCTGCTCTTGAAATGCGCGACCTGCGTGGACAGATCGTTAATCACCCGGTCGATCTGCTTGATCATCGCCTTGGCCAGAATCTTGGTCTCGGCGCCGATCTCGATCGAGGCGACACGCCCGCGCGGCACCGCGAAGTCAGGGACCACAATCGCGGCCACGTCCGGCACGGCCTCGCCGAACGTGCCGTCGCCGCGACGTGCGTGGCGGCCGACGGTGACGTTGGCGGTGTTCAGGATGGCGCGGCCGGCCCGGACACGCTCGACGAGCTTCGGCGAACGGCCCAGCGCGAGCAAGTCCTCGTACAGGAACGACGCAACGTAGTCGCCGAGGTTCGACCGGCGGTGTTCATACTTCTGGCCGTCGAACAGCCCGCGAAACGCCCCGAGTAAGCGGTAGTCCACCTACGCTCTCCTGCTCGCCGGCCGCGCCGGTGCGGCCGGCGCGGCGAAGAACTCGACGCTGGCAGTCAGCGTGCGTTGCGCGAGCCGCTTGCGGATGAGTTGGAGGTACGACGGTTCAATCTCGACCGAGATGGAGTTGCGGTCGCACTGCATGGCGGCCAGCGCGGTCGTGCCGGTGCCGGCGAAGGGGTCGAGCACGGTGTCGCCCACGAAGCTGAACATGCGGATCAGGCGGCGCGGGATTTCCACGGGGAACGGGGCCGGGTGCTCGCGGCGAATCTGGCCCGTGACATCGCTCCAGACCGCGGAAAACCACTTGGCGTAGTCGTCGGTCGTGATGTGGCTGAGCTTTTCCTGCTGGGCCGTCGGTTTCCGGTATCCGCCGGGCTTGCGCAGGAAGAGGATGTGCTCGACATCGTTCTTGACAACGCCGTTGGGGAGGTTCGGCTTGCCGAGAAAGCGGCTGGACTTCGACGCCTCGAGGCGGATGTTGGCGACCTTCATCCAGAGGATGGGCGTGAGGTTGTCGAGTCCGATGCGCCGGGCCCGCACCTGGATGTCCGCCGACAGAGGGAGAACGTGGTGCCGCCCGGCCCGTTTGCGAGAGATACACACGTCGCCGACGACACACGCGACGCGTCCGCCAGGGACTAGAAGGCGGAGGCATTCGGCCCAGACCTTGTCGAGCTCCTCGAGGAACAGCTCGTAGGCCTGGATGTTGCCGAGCTGGCCCGGGCTGTCCGAGTAGTGGACGAGCGCCCCATACGGCGGGGACGTGACGACGAGGTGGACGCTCTCGGACGGGATGAACGAGAGGTCGCGAGCGTCACCGAGGTGCACCGCGTGTCGCGTGAGCATCGGGCCTTCCTCCGGGGCGAACGGATTATACCAGGTCAGCGGAAGCGCTGGTCACGAGGCAGCCTACGACGTGCGGCAAGTTTGGTCAATGTGCGGAGTGGTGAACATGCGCCGGGTTGGCCAGGACGGGGGATTGGAGCGAGGCGTCGCATCCGAGCCGCGGAAGGCGGCGGCACATGCAAGCCGCTTGTCCGTCGGTACTTGCCCGTGCCGCCCAGGCTAGTCGCACCCGGCCCTTACGGCTCGCGGGGCGGCGTGGTTAGAGAAAAGCGCACGCTTTATAGCCCGAAATCGCGCCCATTGCCGAGACGCACCGCCGGCCTTGAGCTATCCTGAGTGCTGAGGGAAAGTTGCGGCCGGAGTCCGCGCCATGTGCCCCAAGTGCCATGAACCGCTGATCGTCGTCGAGTTCGAGGGCGTCGAGATCGACTACTGCCCGGAGTGCCGGGGCACGTGGTTCGATGCCGGCGAGTTGGAATTCGTGACGGAACTTGGCGGTGTCCCAGCCGGACCACTGCACCGCGCCTTGCAGTTGGCCGGCCCCGGCCGCGGTGGCACTCGCCGTTGTCCACGCTGTCGGCGGAAGATGCACGTGATCGCGCTCGGCGATTCGCCGCCCGTCGAAGTGGATCGCTGCCGCGCGGGGCATGGGCTCTGGCTGGACGCCGGCGAGTTGGTGACGATCGTGCGCGAGTTCGCGGGCAACGAGGATGCCGTCGTGGCGGGCTTCCTGGCGGACCTGCTGCGCCACGGCCTGGCTGAACACACCGGGAGAGGTGAACTATGAGCACCACGCTGATTGGATTGCTGATCGTCCTGGCCGTCGTATTGGTGCTGCTGTTCTGGATCATCGGCATGTACAACGGCCTCGTACGGCTGCGCAACGAGGTCAAGAACGCCTGGGCGCAGATCGACGTGCAGCTCAAGCGGCGGCACGACCTGATCCCCAACCTGGTCGAGACCGTCAAGGGCTACGCCGCGCACGAGCGGGGCACGTTCGACGCGGTCGTGCAGGCCCGCACCAAGGCCGTCGGCGCGCAAGGCGTTGCGAACCGGGCGCAGGCCGAGGGCGAGCTGTCGCAGGCCCTGGGGCGGCTGATGATGCTCGTCGAGGCCTACCCCGACCTGAAGGCGAACCAGAACTTTCTGGCCCTCCAGGAGGAGCTGACCTCCACCGAGAACAAGATCGGCTTCTCGCGGCAGTTCTACAACGACACGGTCATGCGCTACAACACGCAGATCCAGTCGTTCCCGCCGAACATCATCGCCGGCATGTTCGGCTTCGGCGAGTCGGAGTTCTTCGAGCTCCAGGACGCCGCCCAGCGCGAGGCGCCGCAGGTGAAGTTCTAGCTGACGCCCGAAAGCTGTTATGTGGGACGCGATCGCCAGCAACCAGCGCCGCTCGTGGGTGCTCATCTGCACCATGGGTATCGTGCTGATCTTGCTCGGGGCGGTCATCGGCGGGGCCGTCGGCACGTACATCGGTGCCCCAGCCCACGGCCATTTCGTCGCGTTTCAGCCGCCAGCCGATGCGCCCTGGACGCGAGCACAGACAGGCGTCTACTTCGGCATCGCCGCCGCCACGCTGCTCTGGCTGATCCTCTGGGCCACGGCGGTCGGCGCCGGCGATTCGATCCTGCTGGGCGCGGCCCACGCGCGCGAGATCCAGAAGGAGGACCTGCCGCAACTCTGGAACGTCGTCGAGGAGATGACGATCGCCGCCGGCCTGCCGAAGATGCCGCGCGTCTTCATCATCGACGACTCGTCGTTGAACGCGTTCGCCGTGGGGCGCCGGCCGGACAAGGCCGCCGTGGCCGTCACCGCCGGGCTGCTCAAACGCCTGTCGCGCGACGAGTTGCAGGGCGTCATCGCGCACGAGCTCGGCCACGTCCGCAACCTCGACGTGAAGTTCATGACGCTCGCCTCGGTCATGCTCGGCGCGATCGTGCTCATCTCGCAAGGTTTCCTGCGCGCGCTCTACTACGGCGGCGGCCGGCGCCGCTCGTCTCGCGAAGGGGGCCAGGCCGCGCTGATCCTGCTGGTAATCGCCATCGTCGTGGCCATCGTCGCCCCGTTCGCGGCCCAATTGCTGTACTTCGCCTGCTCGCGCCGCCGCGAGTACCTCGCGGACGCCTCCTCGGCCCTGTTCACCCGCTATCCCGCGGGCCTCGCATCCGCCTTGGAGAAGATCTCGGGGCAGGCCGCCCCCGAGGCCGGCGCCAGCAAGGTCGTCGCGCCGCTCTGCATCGTGAACCCGCTCCAGGAAACCGCGGCGTTCAGCCTCTTCTCGACTCACCCGCCGACCGAGCAGCGCATCCGCGTGCTGCGCGGCATGGCCGGCGCGGGCCTGGCGGCGTACGAGGCCGCGTTTCAGCAAACCCGCGGCAAGAGCTGCCTGGGGCCGCGTACCCTGCAAGACAGCACGGACGTGCCGATCCGCGCCGCCGCACCCGAGCCCGCCGGCCGCGAGCAAGCCGTTGCCCGGGCCCGCGCCGTCGGCGAGCTGCTCGACAAGGTCCTGCCCTTCGTCGTCATCCCCTGCCCCTGCGGCGTCCGGCTGAAGCTGCCCCCGGACTCGAAGCGCGCCAGCATAACGTGTCCGCGCTGCGGGCGCGAACACGAGGTGCCGCAAGCGGCAGGGGGGTCCCTGGCGGCCAACGCGGGACCTCCCGGGCCTTCGCCCGCCGCCGAGCCGTTGGAATATCACCGCAAGGGAACCGGCTGGGAGTCGTTCCAATGTCCCTGCGGCGGCACCGTCCAGCTCAGCCCGAGTTTCGGTGCCCCGGAAGCGGTCTGCCCGAAATGCGGACAAGTTATTCGGGTACTTTGAAACCGCCGCCCTGATCCGCTAGACTGACCCCATCTCGGCACCCGAGGGTGCCCAAATCCTACGCGCGACAACTAAACGGATTGTGACGATGGATTTCAATCTACCGGAAGACCTCGCCGCCCTCCGCGACGCGGTACGCAGGTTTGCGGCGGAACGGATCCGTCCGCACACACGTGAGTGGGACCGCGAGCAGCATCTGCCCGACGAGCTGATTGCCGAGCTCGGCCAGATGGGGCTGATGGGCATTGTGACGCCCGAAGCCTACGGCGGGGCCGGGCTCGGGTACCTGGCCAACGCGGTGGTGATGGAGGAGCTGGCGCGCCAAGACGGCGGCTTGGCCCTCACGGTCGCCGCCCACAACGGCCTGTGCCTGGCCCACTTGAACCTCGCTGCCTCGGAGGAGCAGAAGCAGCGCTACCTGCCGAAGCTCACCGCTGGCGAGTGGGTCGGCGCGTGGGGGTTGACCGAGCCGGGCTGCGGCTCGGATGCGGCCGCGCTGCAAACCCGCGCGGTCCGCGATGGCGGCGGCTGGCGCCTCAGCGGCCACAAGATGTTCATCACCAACGGCGCCCGCGCGCACGTCTTCGTCGTCATGGCCCGCACCGACCCCGACAAGGGCCCGAAGGGCATCTCCGCGTTCATCGTCGAGCGTACCGACAAGGGCTTCGAGATCGGCCGCAAGGAAGACAAGCTCGGAGTGCGCTCCAGCGACACCGTGCCGCTCGACTTCGACCACGTCTACTGCGGCCCGGAGGACCTCGTCGGTGAACTGAACCAGGGCTATGTTGATGCCCTCCGCACACTCGAGCGCGGCCGGATCGGCATCGGCGCGCTGTCAATCGGGCTGGCCCGCGGTGCGCTGGAGGAGGCCATCGCCTATGCCAAGGACCGCAAGGCCTTCGGCAAGGCGCTCGCTGACCAGCAGGCGATCCAGTTCATGCTCGCGGACATGGCGACCGAGATCGAGACGGCGCGCCTGCTCGTGCACGACGCCGCCCAAACGCTCGACCGCGGCGAGGACTCGCGCCACAAGGCCTCCCTCGCCAAGCTCGTCGCCAGCGAGATGGCCACGCGCGTCGGCCTGAAGGCGATCCAGATCCACGGCGGCTACGGCTATACCAAGGACATGCCGGTCGAGCGCTACATGCGCGACGCGAAGCTCTGCGAGATCGGCGAAGGCAGCAGTGAGGTGCAGCGCATCCTCATCGCCCGAAACCTGCTCGGGTGGTGATTTCACGAAGTTGACGACGGAGGACGGTCGTGGATTTTCGGCTCGACGATGACCAACGGCAATTACGCGAGGCCCTGCGCGACTTCTGCGACAACGAGATTGCCCCCAAGGCCGCCAAACGCGACGAAACCGGCTGCTTCGAGGAGGGCCTCATCCCAAAGCTAGGCGAAATGGGCCTCTTCGGCACCTACATCCCCGCCGAGTACGGCGGCACCGGCCTCGATTGCGTCTCCTACGCCATGACCGTCGAGGAGCTCTCGCGCGCCTGCGGTGCGACCGGCATCCTCGTCTCCGCCCACCACTCGCTCTGCGTTGACCCGATCCTCAACTACGGCACCGAGCCCCAGAAGCACAAATACCTGCCGAAGCTCGCGACTGGCGAGTGGATCGGCTGCTTCTCCCTCACCGAGCCCGGCAGCGGCAGCGACGCTGGCGCCGCCCGCTGCACGGCCGTCGAAGACGCCAACGGCTGGGTCATCAACGGCACGAAGAACTTTGTCACCAACGGCCGCGAGGCTCACGTCATCGTCCTCTTCGCCGTCACCGACGCCGACAACCCGCGCCGCCGCCTGTCCGCCTTCATCGTCGAGAAAGACACGCCCGGCTGCACGCTCGGCAAGCTCGAGCACAAGCTGGGGATCAAGGCCAGCAGCACTGCCGAGTTGATCTTCGAGAACTGCCGCGTACCCAAGGACGCCCTGCTCGGCGAGCGCGGCAAGGGCTTTCACGTCGCCCTCGGGACGCTCGACGGCGGGCGCATCGGCGTCGCGTGTCAGGCGCTCGGCCTCTCGCAGGCCGCCCTCGATTTCGCCGTCGAGTACGCCAAGACCCGCGTCCAGTTCAACCAGCCGATCGGCAAGTTCCAGGCGATTCAGTGGAAGCTCGCGGACATGGCCACCGCCGTCGCTGGCGCCCGCCTGCTGACCTACCGTGCCGCCTGGCTCAAGCAGAACAAGCAGCCCTACAGCCCCGAAGCCGCGATGGCCAAGCTCTACGCCAGCGAGATGTCGAATCGTGTCACCGACGCTGCGATCCAGGTTTATGGCGGCTATGGTTATTGTGCGGATTACCCGGCCGAGCGCCTGATGCGTGACGCCCGGATCACGGAGCTGTACGAGGGCACGAGCGAGATTCAGCGGATGGTGATCGCCCGCAGGGTGATCGACGACCCGGCCTGGGTCGCTCGGTAGCGACGGAGATGTAGCGGCCGACCCCCGTGTCGGGCGTAGAAGTCCGAAACGCCTTACCGACGCAAAGGAACGACGTATGGCGGACAAGTGTGCGTATCTGGTAGCAGCGAAGCGTAGTCCGATCGGCAAGTACCTGGGCACGCTCACCAAGCTGAGCGCGATGGAAATCGGCGCGCAGGTCGCCAAGACGCTGCTCGCGGAGTCCAAGGTCGATCCCAAGGCCATCGAAGAGGTCTTCGTCGGCCAGGTCCTCCAGGCCGGCTGCGGCCAGAACCCCGCCCGCCAGGTCGCCCTCGGCGCCGGCGTCCACGACGAGGTCTCCTGCGTCACCGTCAACAAAGTCTGCGGCAGCGGCCTCCAGGCCGTCATGTTCGCCGACCAGGTTATCCGCGCCGGCGACGCCGACCTCATCCTCGCCGGCGGCATCGAATCCATGAGCCAGGCCCCGTACCTGATCCGCACACTGCGCTCCGGCAACAAGTTCGGCCACACCGAGCTGGTCGACGAGATGCTCTACGACGGGCTGACCAACGTCTACAGCAAGGAGCTGATGGGCGAGCTGGCCGACTACACCGCCGAGAAAGCTGGCATTACCCGCCAGATGCAGGACGAATGGTCTGTCCGAAGCCAGCAACTTGCAGCGAAGGCCACCGCAGACGGCAAGTTCAAGGGCGAAATCGTGCCGATCGTCGTCCCGAAGGGCAAGGAGCCCTTCGCCGTCGATGAGACGTTCCGTGCGGACTCGACCGTGCAGGCGCTGGCCGCGCTCAAGCCCGCCTTCAAGAAAGACGGCACTGTCACCGCCGGCAACTCGTCGCAGCTCTCCGACGGCGCCGCGATGCTACTCGTCGCCGGCGAAAATGGGCTGACCAAGTGCGGCGGCAGGCCCCTGGCGCGCATCGTCGCACAGGCAACCGCCGGCGGCCCCCCGCGCGACCTCTTCTTCACCCCGCCGAAGGCCGCCATGATGGTCTGCAAGAAGGCCGGTTGGTCGAAGGACCAGGTGGACCTGTGGGAGCTGAACGAGGCGTTCGCGTCGCAGACGCTGGCCGGCCTGAAGGCCCTCGAAATCGACAACAACAAGGTCAACGTGCACGGCGGCGCCATCGCCCTCGGCCACCCCATCGGCGCCAGCGGTGCCCGCGTGCTCACGACGCTCCTGCACGCGCTGAAGCAACGCAACGCGAAGCGTGGCGTGATGGCCGTCTGCCTCGGCGGCGGCAACGCCGTCGCCATGGCCGTCGAAGCAATGTAGCGGCCCGCGCCTCGCCGGCCGTTTCCAGAATGTACCGGCCGACCCCGTGTCGGTCGGGAAATGTAGCGGCCGACCCCCGTGTCGGCCGTAGAAGTCGGAGGAGATCGCGTGGACATTCGCACGAATATCAAAACCGTCGGCGTCATCGGCACCGGCACGATGGGTTCGGGCATTGCCCAGACGTTCGCCCAGTCCGGCCGCAGCGTGCTCCTATACGACGCGCTGCCCGGCGCGGTGGACAAGGCCCTGGCCGGCATCAACAAATCGCTCGACAAGTTCGTCGAGAAGCAGAAGCTGTCCGCGGCCGACGCCGACGCGACCAAGAAGAACCTGAAGCCCGCCGCGCTCGACGACATGGCCCGCGTCGATCTCGTCGTCGAGGCGGTCTTCGAGGACGTGAACGTCAAGCGCGAGCTCTATCAGCAGCTCGCCCGGTCTGTCGCGCCCGACGTCATCCTCGCCAGCAACACCAGCAGCATCTCGATCAGCCAGCTCGGCGCGCTCAGCGGCCGCCCGGCGCAGTTCATCGGCATGCACTTCTTCAACCCCGTCCCGCTGATGAAGCTCGTCGAGATCGTCGTCGGCCTGCGGACGGCCGAGCCGGTCGCCGACACGATCGCGAACCTCGCCAAGGAGCTGGGCAAGACCCCGCTCCGCGTCAAAGACCACCCCGGCTTCGTCAGCAACCGCGTGCTGATGCCCCTGATCAACGAGGCGATCGCGTGCCACGCGGAGGGCGTCGCCGACGCCGGGACGATCGACGAGATCATGAAGCTCGGCATGGCCCACACGATGGGGCCGCTGGCGACCGCCGACCTGATCGGCCTCGACGTGTGCCTGCACATCATGGAAGTGCTGCGCCGCGACCTGGGGCCGGACAAGTACGCCCCGCATCCCGTGCTACGGACGATGGTGCACGCCGGCTTCCTGGGCCGCAAATCCGGCCGCGGCTTCTTCGACTACAGCCAGAAATAGGTGCGCAATGGCCAACGAGAAATCCCAAACCGAAGTCCAGCTCGTCAAGGACGGCCCCGTCGCGACCGTCAAGTTCGTCGCCGCCACCGGCGTGAACATCTTCTCCTCGCGCGTCATCGGCAATCTGGGCACCGTCGTCGCCCAGCTTGCCGCCGACCCGCGCCTCCGCTTCGTCGTCTTCCGCGGCGAGGGGCGCGTGTTTCTGGCCGGCGCGGACATCAGCGAGATGTCGACCTTCACCGAGGACCAGGGCCGCGCCTTCGCCAAGAACGGCCACAACGTCTTCAACGCCATCGAAGCCCTGCCCCAGATCACCTTCGCCGCCATGAACGGCGCCGCGCTCGGCGGCGGCTGCGAGTTGGCAGTGTCCTGCGATTTCCGCCTGCTCGTCAAGGACGCCAAGATCGGCTCGCCCGAGACGCGCCTCGGCCTGATCCCCGGCTGGGGCGGCACGCAACGTGTACCCAAGTACGTCGGCCTCGGCGTCGCCCGCCGGCTGCTCTTCTCGGGCGAGGCCATCACCGCCGAGGAGGCGTACCGCATCGGCCTCGTCGATGAGGTTGTCCCCACCGCCGCCGACCTGGACGCCGTGCTGCAGAAGTGGTTCAAGCTGCTGGCCCCCGGCTCGCCGGCGGCGATCGCCCGCGTCAAACGGGCCATGCACAGCCGGGACGAAATCGGCGAGTTCGGCACTTGCTTCAGCACCTCCGATGCCCGCGAAGGCACCCGCGCCTTCCTAGAGAAGCGCCAGCCCGGCTGGGCGCAGTGGCCGGGGTAGCCGCGGAGCACTCGCCATCAGAGCCCCGAGCGCAAGCGAGTGGGTTGCCGGTGCGCCCCAGACTACCCGCCACTCCCTCGCTCGCGCACGCACATCCGGCGAGCGCTCGCGCGGCGGGGTCAGCAGCGCGGCTTCCGCGCCACGGCGATCAGCCGGCGTGCGCCGCGCGTAAGTTGGCCGACGGGTGGGCAACCGTAGAGCCTGGTCTCGCCAAAGCCGGCTTCCTGCAGCAGCGTGCGCAGCTCGGGGCCGTTGTAGATGCGGATTACGATACGGTGCCGTTCGACGCGGCTGCCCCTACGCATGGTCCACGTGTCGGCGACGCGCGCGCCGCGGGCGTCCCAGCGGCGGCGGTGGACGATGCGGACGCCGCCGATCGTCTCTTCGCTGTGCGGACGGAAGTGCCGCCGCAGCCACGGCTGGTTGAGTCCCTCGACCAGGAACCGCCCGCCCGGCCTGAGCGCCGCGAGCACGCGCCGCGCGAACGCCAGGTTGTCGCGGTCGGAAAAGTAGCCGAAGCTGCCGAACCAGTTGAACGCCGCGTCGAATTCCTCGCGAAAGTCGACATGACGCATGTCGCAGCGGACGCAGTCCACACGTACGCCCGCGGCTCTCGCGGCCCGCCGCACACGGCGCAGGTACGAGGCCATGCGGTCAACGCCCGTGACGTGCAGACCCATTCCCGCCAGTGGAATGGCGATGCGCCCCATGCCGCACGGTACGTCGAGAACGCGCTGGCCGGCCCGCAGACGCAGGAGCCGCCTGATCGTGCGCGCGTGGCGCCGGCTGTCGGCGTCCGCGAACGTGCTCGGCAGCACGTCGCGGTAAAGGCCGTCGAAGAACTTCTCGAACCAGGCCATCACGCAAGCCTCGTCAGTCCGGCCACATCGCCGGCGAATTCGCGGCAGGCCGCCGCGACGCACGCTTGCCAATCCTCGCCATGTTGCTTGACGCGCTGCGCGTCGTTGAACGCGTAGATCACCGACCGCGACGCGTTGACGACCGCCCCCGTCCCGTCCGCCCGGAAGCACGGCCGGCAGCTCTCCGCCGTCGCCCCCTGCGCCCCATACCCCGGCACCAGGAACGGCGTCCGCGGCATCATCGCCCGCAGCGCGGCCGTGCTGGCGGCGTCCTTCGGCGCGACGACCGCCCCCACGCACGACAGCCCGCACTCGCCGATCAGGTCCGGCCCCTCGCCCCAGCGCCGCACGAACTCGGTCATGTGCTGGTAGAACCGCCGCTCGGCGCCGAACTCATGCACCTCGTCCGCCCCCGGGTCCGACGGCCGCACCAGCACGTACAACCCCTTCCCGAGCCTCCGCGCCGTGTCGATGAACGGCCGCACCGCGTTTTCGCCGAGGTAGCCCGCGAGCGTCACCGCGTCGGGGATGCTGGCCGGATCAACGTCGTCGAACGCCGGCGAATCGAGGTGCCCGCGGGCATACAGCTTCGCGGTCGAGCCGATGTCCCCGCGTTTGATGTCGCCGATGACCAGCAGCCCGCGCGTGTGGGCGTACGCGACCACGCGGTAGTACGCGGCCAGCCCCACGCCATAGAACGCTTCGAAGAACCCCGCGTTGACCTTCACCGCCGGCACCAGCGGCGCCACGACGTCGATCACCCCGCGGCAGAACGCCTCAATCGCGGCCACGGCGGAGGAAACGTGACGGTCTCGTGGACGTAGGCCGCCCGGCAGACTTTCCAGCACCGGATCGAGCCCGACCATCGCCGGCGTGCCCCGTTCTCGTATCGCGCGCGTCAGCCGGTCAGAAAAATGCTCGCCCATGTCGCCGCCTCGCAGGTCTGCGGCGCGATTATGGCACGGAATCCCTCCTCTCGCCACGCCCACCTTCTTGGCGCCTGCGCGTCTTTGCGCGAGCCCCTATTGCCCCGGCAGCGGCGGCAGATCGCGATACTGGTAATCCGGATCGTCGGGATTGTTCCACCACGCCAGCGGGTCCACGGAGTTCATGCCCGAGCACGACTTCCACCCGAGTCCGGTCGCGCCCTTCGTCGTGTCGGTCAACACGTTGGCCGCGTGTCCATCCGTGAAAAGCAGGCTCCAGCGGTTCCACTTCTTGTGCCATCCGCGGCGCGGCAGGCGCATGCGCTGGGCCATGTCGAACGGGTCCTCGTACAGGATGATGAATCGCGAGGCGTCGCGCAGAAGCTGCACACGCAAGAAGGCGTTCGCCCGTTGCAGCCACCGCCCGCCCTGGTCGGTGCCCGCGAAGCGGTCGTGGGCCCAATAGCGGACAAAATGATAATTGAGCGTGTAGCTGGTCCCTACGGCCCAGTATTCGGATTCATACGCATCCTGTTTATTTCTTGCGCTCGATCCAGCGGGTTCTGCAGAGCGACCGGATTCGCTCGGGGGTGAGGGCATTCCAGGCGGCGGAAGCTTCGGCCAGCAGGTTGTCGTAATCGG
>Ga0182017_10003031_pt1 | contig 12573 bp, 8 predicted proteins | sample 712E3DmetaG_FD_120492 | JGI IMG/M metagenome (GOLD analysis project Ga0182017, IMG submission 120492) | Permafrost microbial communities from Stordalen Mire, Sweden - 712E3D metaG | ecosystem: Environmental > Terrestrial > Soil > Wetlands > Permafrost | place: Sweden: Stordalen | collected... | reverse complement strand
CCGCGCGGAGTGGGCGACTCCTTCTACGCCGAGGCGGTCAAGGAGCTGTCGCGCCGCGGCGTGCAGAGCGTGCTCGACTCGGAAGGAACGGCGCTCCGTCTCGGCGTCGAGGCCGAGCCCTTCCTCGTCACTCCCAACCAGCACGAGGCGGAAAGCCTGGTCGGGCAGGAGTTCTCAGACGAAGAGGACTTCCTCATGGCTCTGGAGACGATTGCCGAGATGGGGTCGCGCAACGTAGTCATCAGCCACGAGGGCGGCTGTTACGCGCTGCTCAAAGAGGAGCGCAAGCCATACCGCTTCAGAGCGAACACCACCCGTATCGAGCCGGTCTCCCCGGTCGGCTCGGGCGACGTCCTTCTGGCCGGTTTCCTGGCCGCGCGCAGAGGTGGACGATCACTCGAGGAGGCGCTGTGCCAGGCGGTCGGAGCCGCGACCGCGTCCACGCTCGAGACCGGCGCCGGGCGCTTCGACTCCGAGCAGGCAGCTGAGTTCTCGCGCCAGGTCGAGATAACCGAACTGCAGCCCGTAACGGCTCCGTAACCGGGCTTCGTCCGGTGGGAGCCGCCGCCGGCCAGCGGTGCGAGATGCAGGCGAAGCTGGGCAAGAGTCCGCGTTCTCGGTCTACCGGACGGCCGAGCGCCTGAGCGCTAGCCGTTTTGCAGGGTCATAAAGATCTCGCTTGACTAGGGCCGCACTCATGTGCATAGACTCACACCCGCAATGACAGCGTTGTCGGCAACGATGTCGTTAATCGCGCCGTCGCGTGGGCCGGAGCCCTCGCCGCCGGCGCTCGCCTGAGGAAAGAGCCTTGCCCGTCCATAAAAATGCCGTAGCAGACGCCGGATGACAACGTTGTCCGGGGCAGACCTCGCCAGTGTCTTGGACCAGCCGCGCTCGAAGGAGCGCCCGACCATGCGCGATGTCGCCGGCACCGCTGGGGTGAGCCTCAAAACCGTTTCCCGTGTTGTCAACGACGAGCCCGGTGTGCGGCCCGAAACCGCAGCGCGTGTCCAGGCAGCGATCAGTCAGCTGGGCTTCCGCCGAAACGATATGGCTCGGGCGCTTCGGCATGGTCAACCGTCACGCACGCTCGGCCTGGTGATAGAGGACGTTTCGAACCCCTTCTACTCCGCGATTGCGCGTGGGGTCGAGGAGGTCATACGCGAGCGCGGCCTCCTGCTCGTCACTGGTTCCTCCGACGAGGAGCCAGATCGGGAGCGGGAGCTCGCTCTGCTTTTTTGCGAGCGGCGAGTCGAGGGCCTGCTCATCGTGCCGACGGGCAACGACCACCACTATCTCCTCCCCGAGCTTCGTCTCGGCACGACCGCCATCTTCATCGACCGCCCGCCCGTTTTCATCGAGGCAGACACCGTCTTGCTCGACAACGTCGGTGGTACGCGCAAGGGGGTCGAGTACCTGATCGAGCAGGGCCATCGCCGGATCGGCATGATCGGCGACGATCTGGCGATCTTCACGGCGCGCCAGCGCGCGCGAGGCTTCCACGAGGCGCTTCACGACGCCGGGATCGCCGCCGACGAATCGATCATTCGCCTCGGTGCTCATAGCGCCGACACTGCCGACGAAGCGGCGCGCGAGCTGCTGACGCTGCCCGAGCCGCCGACTGCCCTCTTCACAGGCAACAACCGCATTACGATCGGCGCCCTACGTGCGTCGGCCGCGACCGGCTGCCGCGTCGCGCTGGTCGGCTTCGACGATCTCGAGCTGGCCGAGCTCCTCGCGCTCCCGGTAACGGTCATCGCTTACGACCCAGCCGACCTCGGCCGTCAAGCCGCCGAGCTGCTCTTGCGGCGGCTCGAAGGTGACAAACGCCCACCCCAGACGGTGATCTTGCCGACGACTCTGGTCGCCCGCGGCTTCGGGGAGGTGCGAACGGTATGAGGCCAATCCGCCTCGATACGAGCCAGCCTCTCCCGCCGTCGCACCTCTCAGCCCCGAGAGGAGCCGTGTGAACCCCGTCCTTTTCTTAGGCGAGACGCTTGTCGATCTCATTTGCGAGCGCCCTACCCATGACTGGGCGGAGGCGGACACGTTCACGCCCCGCTGCGGTGGCGCTGTCACGAACGCGGCAATCGTTGCCGCTCGTTGCGGAGCGACGGTGGCGCTGGGCGGCGGAGCCGGAGACGATCAATGGGGCCGCTGGCTCGAGCGGCGTTTGCTCGAGGAGCGAGTCGACCTGCGCTGGTGGTCGAGGCTCCGAGGACAGGAGACCGCAGTTTCGTTCGTTGTCATCGACGAGCACGCGGTGCCCGAGTCCCTGGTCTACGGCCGCGGCATCGAGCGTGCGATGAAGTCGCTCTGGCTAGGTATCGACGAGATGATCCGGTCATCCGCGGCGATCGTGCTCGGATCGAACACGCTTGTCGGCGAGAGCGAGCGGGAGTTCTCGCGCAGGGCTCAGAAGCTTGCGCAAATCGCCGGAAAGCCGATTCTGTTCGACGTCAATCTCCGCTTGCACCGCTGGCACAGTCCTAAAGCAGCCGTCAGCGTCGTGAAAAGGTTTTGCGAAGGCGCGCTTCTCGTTAGCGTGAACCGCGACGAGGCTCGTCTACTAACCGGTGAGGACGATCCCGCGACGGCGGCCGAGATGATCTGCTCGTCGCTCGGAGTCCGGATCGTGGTCGTGACGCTCGGAGCGAACGGAGCGATCTTGCGAGGAGAGGCGACGACTGAAGCACACAACGGAGCGATCTTGCGAGGAGAGGCGACGACTGAAGCGCACGGCATTGAGACCTCGGTCGTAGACACGACGGGAGCCGGTGACGCGTTGACCGGCGTTCTAGTTGCTGCTCTTGCGCTCGCAGATTTCGATCCGGAGGCGGCCGCGCGGGCACTGCCGCTCGCCGTCGAGATCGCGGCTCGGGCGACAGAAGGGTTCGGAGCGACCGATTCGATTCCCCGCTCGATCTCGCTTCCCCGCGAGCGCCTCCGCGTTTCACGACGGGTGGTGTCGAAGGCGGCTCCGTAGCTGACCGCGCCCGGTCGCGAGGAGCGCCGGCCAGTGATGCGAGATGCAGGCGGATTCGAACCAGGAGCCTCTCTCGCTCTCGGCGGGCGGCTTCGGCGATCGGTCGCGCTCTCCGGAATACGCGGATCAGCGGCTCGGCTTGCTACGATTGATCGCCACTTGAAAGATCTTGGTGGCATCCGGTTTTTTCGGCCCAGGCGACCTTTCGGTGCCTGGGCTTTTTGCATTGAAGGGACATGGAGAAGGGGCGGGCGACGTGGATCTTGAACGACTGATCGAAGGGGCCGGCGAACTCGATGCTCTCTCGATGGAAGAGAAATTCGGCAAGCATGGGCTGACCTTCGACGACGTCCTGCTCGTGCCGGCCGAGTCGGCCGTGCAGCCGAGCGAGGTGTCGACGGTCACGCGGCTGACGCGCACGATGACAATCAACATCCCGATCGTCTCGGCCGCGATGGACACGGTCACCGAGGCCAGGCTCGCGATCGCGCTGGCGCGCGAGGGCGGCATCGGCATTATCCACCGCAACCTCTCGATCGCCGACCAGGTCGCCGAGGTCGACAAAGTCAAGCGCTCGGAGTCGGGGATGATCGTCGAGCCCGTGACGCTGGGACCGGACGCCCTCGTCGCCGACGCCCTCGACTTGATGGCCCGCTACCACATTTCCGGCGTGCCGATCACGAGCGAGGACGGAACGCTGGTCGGCATCCTCACCAACCGCGACCTGCGCTTCGAGCAGAACACCGACCAGACCGTCTCGGCTCTGATGACGCATGCGCCGCTTGTCACCGTCCCGATCGGGACGGGTCTCGAGGAGGCCAAGGAGATCCTCTCCAAGCACAAGATCGAGAAGCTCCCGGTCGTCGATGGCGAGGGGAAGCTTCAGGGTCTGATCACCGTCAAGGACATCCAGAAGAAGATTCAGTACCCGCTCGCCACCAAGGACGAGCGGGGGCGCCTGATGGTCGGCGCGGCGATTGGAGTCGGGCCCGACGCGCTCGCACGGGCCGAGGCGCTGCTCGAGGAAGAGGTCGATCTGCTCGTCGTCGACACCGCCCACGGTCACTCCAAGGCCGTCATCGACACCGTGCGTAAGGTCAGAGAGCGCTGGGCCGACATTCAGATCATCGCCGGCAATATCGCCACCGCCGAGGCGACCGAGGCGCTGATCGCCGCCGGCGCGGATGCGATCAAGGCAGGTATTGGCCCTGGTTCGATCTGCACGACTCGCATCGTCGCCGGCACCGGCGTGCCTCAGGTGACCGCGATCTACGACTGCTCCAGGGCGGCCGAGAAGCACGGCGTACCGGTGATCGCCGACGGCGGTGTCCAGTACTCCGGCGATCTGGCCAAGGCGATCGCGGCCGGCGCCGACTGCGCCATGCTCGGCTCGCTCCTGGCCGGAGTGGACGAGAGCCCCGGCGAGGTCGTCATCTACCAGGGCGAGCGCTTCAAGGAGTATCGCGGCATGGGCTCGCTCGGAGCGATGAAGGCGCGCTCCTTCTCCAAGGACCGCTATTTCCAGGGCGATGTCGAGGAGATCTCCAAGCTGGTGCCGGAGGGGATCGAAGGGCGCGTCGCCTACAAGGGCCCGCTCGCCAATCTCGTCTACCAACTCGTCGGCGGCGTCCGCGCGGCGATGGGCTACTGCGGCGCGCGCACGATTGAGGAGATGCAAAGGAACACCAAGTTCATCCGCATCACCGTGGCCGGCCTGCGCGAGAGTCATCCGCACGGGATCTCCATCACCAAGGAAGCTCCCAACTACCCGACCTCGGGTTCTTGATGGCGGGCGAAGAGCGGCCCGTCCTCGTCCTCGATCTCGGTGGGCAGTACTCCCAGCTGATCGCCCGGCGCGTGCGCGAGGCTCGCGTCTACTCGGAGCTCGTCTCGCACCGACTCTCGGCGGAGGAGGTGGCGGCGCTAAATCCGCGCGCGCTGATCCTCTCCGGCGGCCCGGCCTCGGTCTACGTCGAGAACGCGCCTCGCATCGACACGAAGCTGTTCGAGCTCGGCGTGCCCGTGCTCGGCATCTGCTACGGCATGCACCTGATGGCGCAGGACCTCGGCGGCAAGGTTGAGCGAACGGGGATCGGCGAGTTCGGCAAGACCGAGATGCGGATCGACGAGGGCACGCTCTTCAGCGCCGAGCTGGCCGGCGAGCAGACCGTCTGGATGAGCCACCGCGACTCGGTCACCGCGGTACCGCCCGGCGCTCGCGTGGTCGCCAGCTCCGAGACGACGCCGCTCGCTGCCTTCGAGGACCCGGAGCGCGGTCTCTACGCCGTCCAATTCCACCCCGAGGTCGTGCACACAACCAACGGCCAGAAGATGCTCGAGCGCTTTCTGCATCAGGTGGTCGGGATCGAGCCCTCCTGGACGCCGGCTGCGGTGATCGACGAGCAGGTCGCCCGCATCCGCGCCCAGGTAGGCGCAGAAAAGGTCATCTGCGGACTCTCGGGCGGCGTCGACTCCGCGGTCGCGGCTCTGCTCGTCTACAAGGCCATCGGTGCGCAGCTCACTTGCGTGCTGGTCGACCACGGTTTCATGCGCAAGGGCGAGGCCGAGCAGGTCGTCGAGGCCTTCCGCGACCACTTCCACGTTCCGCTCGTGCTCGTACAGGCGCAGGATCGCTTTCTGGCCAGGCTCGAGGGAATCGAGGAGCCCGAGGAGAAGCGACACCGCATCGGCGAGGAGTTCATCCGCGTCTTCGAAGACGAGGCGGCCAGGCTGGGCGACGTGCGCCTCCTCGTTCAGGGCACGCTTTACTCGGACGTGATCGAGTCGGGTGGCACCGCGGGTGTGGCGGCCAAGATCAAGTCCCACCACAACGTCGGCGGCCTGCCCGAGGAGATGGCGATGGAGCTGGTCGAGCCGCTGAGGCTGCTCTTCAAGGACGAGGTACGGCGCGTGGGCGAGGAGCTCGGGATGCCGGAGCGACTGGTCTGGCGCCAGCCCTTCCCCGGGCCGGGGCTCGCCATCCGCATCATCGGCGAGGTCACGCGCGAGCGCCTCGAGATCCTGCGCGAGGCCGACGCCATCCTTCAAGAGGAGATCCGCGAGGCCGGCTGGTACCGCAAGCTCTGGCAGTCCTTCGCCGTCCTCCCCGCCATCCGCTCGGTCGGGGTGCAGGGCGACGAGCGCACCTACGCCTATCCGATCGTGCTGCGTGCGGTCACCTCGGACGACGCCATGACCGCCGACTGGGCGCGCCTTCCCTACGAGTTGCTGGAGCGGATCTCGAGCCGCATCATCGCCGAGATCCGGGGCGTCAACCGGGTCGTTTACGACCTCAGCTCCAAGCCGCCGGCCACGATCGAATGGGAGTGAGCGAGGGCGTCTGCGCCGAGGCCACTTAGCTCCGGCGCTAAGGGTTAGAGGCCTGTCTCTACGCCTTGACGTTCTTCGCTACCCACTCGTCCAGCTCGGAGAGCGCCGAGTCGACCATCGTGAACAAGTCGTCTAGCACGGTGCGGTCGGCAACGAGCGGCGGCGCCAGCATCAGCATGGCCGGGCCGCGGTCGTCGGCGCGCGTGAACAGGCCGGCGCGGGCCATGGCGTCGGGGAGGACTCGTCCGCACACCTCGACCTTCTCCGAGGGAGTGAACTCCCGCGACGTGTCGCGATCGGGCGCCAGCTCGAGCCCGTAGAGGAAGCCCGCGCCGCGCACCTCCTTGACCGATCGGTGCTTGAGCGCCAGCTCGTCCAGTCCGGCGCGGAAGTAAGGCTCGAGCTCGAGCACGTGCTCGGGGATTCGCTCCTCGCGGAGTGCGGTGATGTTGGCGACCGCGACCGCCGTGGCGACGGGATGGCCGCCAAAGGTGGCGCCGTGCGTGAAGGTGGCGACGGGTGAGTCGAGCAGACCGTCGACGAGCGGCCGGCGCACGATCATGCCTCCGAGCGGTACGTAGGCCGAGGTCACGCCTTTGGCGAAGGTAACGATGTCGGGCTCTGCGCCGACGCGCTCGAAGCCGAACCAGTGGCCCAGGCGCCCGAACCCGCAGATGATGTCGTCGCTTGCGAGCAGCACTCCGTAGCGATCGCAGATGCGGCGGAGCTCGCGCCAGTAGTCCTCGGGCGGCACCAGCACGCCGCCCACGTTCTGTACCGGCTCGGCGATCAGAAGCGCGACCGTTTCGGGGCCCTCTTCGATGATCGCCTCTTCGATCGCGCACAGGCAGGGCAGCTCGGCAGCCGATACGTCGCCCGCCTGCTCCCAGCCGTAGGTGTTGGGCACGTGCCGGAACCAGGACAAAAGCGGCAGAAAGGGGTCGCGGAACCTGGGGATGCCGGTTGCCGAAAGCGCGCCGAGCGTCGTGCCGTGGTAGGCCATCTCGCGCGAGATGACCTTGATACGCTTCGGCTCCCCCTGGCTCTGGTGGTACTGGCGCGCGAACTTGATCGCCGACTCGTTCGCCTCCGAGCCGGAGCTGACGAAGAAGACGACGTCGAGGTCGCCCGGCGCCAGGCTTGCGATCAGAGCGGCCGCTTCGCTCGAAGGCGGGTGGGCTGCCGACCAGTTGGTGGCGAAGGCGAGCCTTTCGGCCTGCGCCGACGCGGCCGCTGCGAGGTCGGCGCGACCGTGGCCGATGTTGACGCAGAAGAGCCCCGACAGTCCGTCGAGGTAGCGGTCGCCCTTGTCGTCCCAGAGGTAGCAGCCCTCGCCGCGCACGAACACCGGCCGCTCGGGGTCGCGCCAGGCCGAGGCCGAAGCGAAGTGCATGCCGAGGTATTGGGCCGCCTGCTCGCGGGCAGCGGCGTCTCTCTTGTCCGCCGCGGTTGCCATCAGCTCGCCGCCTTTCCGAACTTGCCCTCGTCCAGATGCGCGTAGCGCTTCAGGTGGCGCTTCGGGAACTGCAGAGCGTCACGCCGGAACGGCTCGGCCAGCTCCTTCGGATCGACCATGATCTCGACGACGACCGGAGCGCCGGCCGCGAGCGCGTCGGCATAGGTGTCCTGGAGGTTCGCCGGATCGGATACGCGTACGCCGATAGCGCCCATCGCCTGGGCGATCTCGGCGAATTCGAAGCCGCCGACGCTGTGGCCGATGTCAACGCCCACGTAGCGGTCGTCGTAGAAGTCGATCTGGTTCTTCTTCTCGGCGCCCCACTCCTGGTTGTTGAAGACGCAGGCGACCACCGGCAGCTTCTCTTCGACCGCGGTCATCACCTCGTGCAGGCTCATACCCCAGGCGCCGTCGCCGATGATCGCGAGCACCGGCCGGTCTGGCGCCGCGACCTTGGCCCCGAGTGCAGCCGGGTAGGCAAAGCCGCAGTTCCCGAAGCCGAGCGCTGGCAGGAACGAGCGCGGTCTCGTCGGCTTCAGATAGGCGTTCGCGACCGAGCAGATGTTGCCGATGTCGCTGGTCACGATCGCGTCCTCTGGCAGTGCGCGAGCCAGCTCCGCGAGCGCCCGGCGAGGGCTGATCGGGCTGGCGTCCGAGGCGGAGATCGACTCCAGCTCCTTCGCCCAGGCCTCTTTCGCCTCCCGGATCGACGCGAGTCGCGCGGGATCAGGCTTACGTTCCCCCTGGATCGCTGCGAGGCGGTCGGCGATGGCCCCCGCGGCCGCTCTGGCGTCGCCGATGATGCCGACGTCGATCGGCCGCACTCGACCGATCTGCCTCGGATCGATCTCGATCTGAATGATCTTTGCCGCCTTCGGGAAGTAGTCGAAGCCGTACTGCGGCAGGGTGCCGAAGCCGCTCAGCCTGGTGCCGACCGCGAGGATCACGTCCGCCTTCGAGAGCAGCCCCATCGCCGCCTTCGAGCCCTGATAGCCGATCGGGCCGACCGCGAGCTCGTCGTTCTGGGGGTAGGCGTCGGCGTGCTGATACGAGCTTGCGACCGGGGCTCCAAGCTGGCGAGCGAGCCGGCGAACCTCGTCGGCGCCGGCCGTCTCGGTTACTCCCAAGCCGGCGATGATCGCCGGGCTCTTGGCGGCTGCGAGTATTTCGGCGGCCTTGTCGATCGCGGCGCGGTCTCCCGGCCCACGATCGGAGACGCGGTAGCGCTCGGGCTCGAGGATGGTGAAGTCGCCCTCCGCATAGAAGAAGTCGCGGGGAATGTCGATTTGCACAGGGCCGCGTTCGGCGAGCGCGACGCGAAAGGCGGTGCGGAAGGCCTCGGCCATCCGCTCGGGCCTGCTCACCTGCAGCTGGAACTTGGTGATCGTGCTGAAGATCGGCAGCTGATCGACCTCCTGGAAGCCGTCGAGGCCGCGGCCGGCGCTCATCGCGGACGGCGTCACGATCACGACCGGAGAATGAGCGTGGTACGCCGCGGCGATGCTCGTGACCATGTTGGTGATCCCGGGGCCGTTCTGGCCGATGCAGAGGCTGGGCTTGCCGGTGACCCGCGAATATCCGTCGGCCATATGCGCCGCCGACTGCTCATGCCGCACGGCAACGAAGCGAATCCCGGCCGCAGGGAGTAGATCCAGTAGGTCCATATATGCGGAGCCGACGATTCCGAAGATCTCGGTGATGCTCTCCGCCCTCAGGGTCTCGACCACTGCTTCGCTAGTAGTCATACGAGTCACGTTTGATCAGCTCCTTGTTTGCGCGGCGCGTCGGGCGCCGAGTTCGAAGACGGAGAACTTGTTTTCTCGCGGCCGATCATCAGGCTGATACGGGCGCGCAGCGCGGTGAATTCCGGCAGCAGGCGCGCGTCTTGTCCCGACCCGTTCATGCTCGGTAGTCGCACCGGCTCGTCGCAGACGATCCTTCCCGGGCTCGGGCTCATGACCACGACCCTCGAGCCGAGGAAGACAGCCTCCTCGACGCTGTGCGTCACGAAGACGATCGACTTGCCCGTGGCGCGCCAGATCTCCTTCAGCTCCTGCTGCAGGCGCTCGCGCGTGAGGGCGTCGAGCGCTCCGAACGGCTCGTCCATGAGCACGATGGCCGGATCGTTGGCCAGCGCTCGGGCGATAGCACAGCGCTGCTGCATGCCGCCCGAAAGCTCGTAGGGACGCTGGTCGGCAACATCGGCGAGCCCCACTAGCTCGAGGTAACGATTCGACAGCGCCTTCAATTTACTGCGCGCGAGGCCGCCCATCCGTGGGCCGATCTCGACGTTTCCGCGAACGGTCAGCCACGGGAAGAGGGTCGGCTGCTGAAACACCATGCCGCGATCGGCGCCGGGATTCTTGACTCGAACGTCGTTCACGAGCACTTCGCCGAGCGTTGGCTCGAAGTAGCCGGCGATCAGCTTGAGAAGCGTGGTCTTCCCGCAGCCCGAAGGCCCGACGAGACATACAAATTCGCCGGGCTCGATGGTGAGATCGACGCCGACCAGTGCCGGCGCCGATCTCTTCTTGTTTCCGAACAGATGCGTGACTCCACGCAACTCGATGCGCTCGGGGCTAGAGCCCTGGACTGCGACCGCTGGATCGCTCTCTTGCGGCTGCTTCATCCTTTTAGGGCGCTCGCCCACACCGATCACTTCTTGGCGGCCTTAGCGACGAACTGGTTGGCCAGCGCCGCCCGGAAGACCGAGAGTGCCGGTACCTTATCAATCTGACCCTGCTGCTTCAGGAATGCGGCCGCGCTGGCGAGGTTCGAGGCCAGAGCACCTGGGGCGCCGGGCTTCCCGAGGTACTTCGGGCCGGCCTGCTCGCGGGCGTTCAGGAAGATCAGCTGCTTGGCCTGCGAGAGAGCGTCGGCCGGCGTGATGTTGAGTTGCCGGGCGATTGAGGCGGCGGCGCTTTTCGGGTTGGTCCGGAAGTACTGAACCGCGCGTGACTCCTGCTCGACCCAGGTCTGAACTGCGCTCGGGTACTTCTTCGCGAACGCTGTCGCGACGATCGCCAGGTCGGCTGTGAGCTTGCCCCGCTTGGCGAGATCGGCGCTCGTGATCAGCACCTTCCCGTTCTTCTTGATCGCGGCTAGCGTCGGGTTCCAGACGTAGGCGGCGTCGATGTCGCCGCGCTTCCAGGCCGCGAGGATGTCTTGCGGCTCGAGATCGACGATCTTCACCTTGGTTGGGTCCACGCCGGCTCCCTGCAGCGCCGCGAGCAGGCTGTAGTGGGAGGTTGAGCCGAACGGCGTGGCGACCCTCTTCCCCACCAGGCCAGAGATGCTCGTGACTCCCGTTCCGTTCCTGACCACGAGCGATTCAGCGGCGCCGATGACGTCGAAGATCCACGGCACCCGATACTTTAGGCCGATCGATATGCCCTTCGCGACCGGGCTACTTCCGACGAGCCCGACATCGACGCCGCCCGCGGCCACCGCGGTGTTGACGTCGGCGCCGGAGGCGAACTGCGCCCATTTGATTTTCGTGTTCGGAAGAGCCTTCTCGAGCCAGCGCTTGTCTTTGACGATCAAGTCGCCGTTCGGAATGAGCTGATAGCCGATACGCAGCTGGGACGGAGCGGAGCTCGATTTAGCCGAGCTCGAGCCGTACGCTGCTAGGGGAAGGGCGACGAGGGCTACGACGAAAGCGAAAGCCAAAAGGCCTGGCTTCAACAGTCGAAGGCGTCGCGCTTTAGGACGCGTGGAAGACATGGACAACTCCTTCTTCATTGGCTGGTTGACACAGACCGGATTTGGGTGCGAGCCGAATGCTACATAAAAAACCGCAATAGCACCTATAAGTAAACTTGACGGCCTCGCGAGCGTCCGCCATCATGCACCGAGCGGATTCACCCACTGAGCGGTTCCGTTGGCTACTGCATCGAGAAAGGACGGGATGGCCTCAAGCGACGGAGAACATACGGCCTGGTCGGCAGACCAAGCCGTGATAGAAAGTGCGAGCCAGGCATCGACTCAAGCCGTCCTCGCGGAGAAGATCGACGCGGAGGTTCCGCGGCGGAGCTTCTGGCAGCGCTGGGGCGTGGCGCTGGTGCGAGTGGGCCTGATCTTTGCGGCGTTCGGAGCCTGGTGGCTGGTCGCGCGCCTGGAGATCTGGCCGCGCTTCTTCGTGCCGACGCCCTCAGCGGTCTGGCAAAAGTTCATTCTGACGGTGACGACTCACGACGGGACCCGCGGCTACAGCGGTTTTTACCTCTGGCAGCTCGTCTGGGCGAGCATGAGGCGCATCCTCCTCGGTTCGGGAATCGCCATCATGGTCGGTGTTCCGTTCGGGCTTCTGCTCGGCGCGAACCGCTGGGCGCGGGTCGTCCTCGAGCCGTTCATCACCGTTATTCGAAGCCTTCCTCCGCTCGCCTACTTGATGCTCCTCATCATCTGGTTCGGGATCGGCGAAGAGCCAAAGGTCATCCTTCTCTTCCTGGCCGCGTTACCGCCGGTAACGCTTGCTACTGCCGACGCCGTGCGCAACGTTCAGCAGGATCGCTTGCTGGCGCTGCTGACACTTGGTGCCTCGCGCTTGCAGGTCGTGCGCCACGGCCTCTTCCCGTCGGTGCTGCCGGAGGTGATGACCGGTATCCGAGTCGCGGTCGGATTCGCGTTCACGACGATGGTCGCGGCTGAGATCTTCAACGGTATGCCAGGGATCGGCGCCATGGTATTGAACGCGCAGCGTTTTCTCCAGACCGATGTCGTGATTCTCGGCATCATGGTGATCGGGGCTTGCGGCCTTATTCTCGATGCCACGATCAAGCTGATCGACCGCCTGCTCGTG
>Ga0182017_10003030_pt1 | contig 12576 bp, 7 predicted proteins | sample 712E3DmetaG_FD_120492 | JGI IMG/M metagenome (GOLD analysis project Ga0182017, IMG submission 120492) | Permafrost microbial communities from Stordalen Mire, Sweden - 712E3D metaG | ecosystem: Environmental > Terrestrial > Soil > Wetlands > Permafrost | place: Sweden: Stordalen | collected... | reverse complement strand
GCCGGATCCATGCAAACTGTCGGAGCGAGCTTCCACCTTCGCATGAAGCTACGGCGGACAGGTGCTCGCGACCCGTCCTCCGTAGCCTCGGCGAAGGAGGATTGCAGGGGAGAAATCGCCGGCGAGCAGGCTCCTACAATTTGTATCGAAACGGCACTGGCGAACGGCCGAATCCAGGCTGAAAGGTTTCCACCCGCCACTGGAATGATGGCGATGACAAAAGTGAGATTCCACTGCGTCAAATATCTCCTAGATCGTTGTTTGTAAAAGTATTGTATTGTTTTTTGTAACGAATTTCCGCCCGATGCCGATCCGGGCGAAAACGATGACGAGTCGTGCTTCATGTCACAGAAATCTCGACCATTCGCGTTCTCGCTGCCATCTTCCCGGCCGCCTTTGATTCGGCGCCGCCGCCCGATTCGTTGCCGGGCGGCGTCCCTTCCGCCCCAAAACCCATATGCCCCCTGCAGCTTGCCGACCGGTTCACCTGCGTTGCGAATACTGCGAGAATCCCCTCGGCCTCGATGAACGCCAGCCGCGCCTGAGTTGGTGGTTTGAGGCCGAACAACGCCGCGGTGCGCACCAGACTGCCTACCAGATTCTCGTCTCGTCCGCGCCGGGCGGCGGGTCCGATCTGTGGGACTCCGGCAAGATCCTCTCCGATGCGTCGACCCAGATTGCCTACGCGGGCAAACCGCTGCATTCGCGCCAGCGGGCGTGGTGGAAGGTGAAGGTGTGGGCTGAGCGCGGCCACGCCGGCGAGTCGACCGAGCGAGCTTTTTGGGAGATGGGCTTGCTCGAGCGGAATGATTGGAAGGCGCAGTGGATCGCGGGCACGCTGACCGGCAGCCGGTGGACGGCGGTGCCCGCTCCGTATCTCCGCAAAACCTTTTTCGTGGGCGCCCGGGTGAACCGCGCGCGCCTCTACGCCACGGCGCTCGGCCTCTACGAAGCGCATCTGAACGGCCAGCGCGTGGGCGACCTGCAGCTGACGCCCGGCTGGTCGGATTACCGCAAGCGGGTCTACTATCAAGTCTTCGACGTCACCAGCCTGCTCGTGGTGGGCGACAACACGCTTGGCGCCGTCCTCGGCGACGGCTGGTATTGCGGCCATGTCGCCTGGCGCGGCCGGCAATTGTACGGTGACCGACCGAAGTTCCTGGCGCAACTGGTCATCGATTATCTCGACGGTCGCACGGAAATCATCGGCACCGACGCCACTTGGAAGTTCGCCTACGGTCCCCTGCTCGAGGGCGACCTGTTGATGGGCGAATCCCACGATGCGCGTCTCGAGTTCGCCAGCTGGGACCGGCCGGGATTCGATGAGCGCGCCTGGCAGGCAGCCCGCCCGTCCAACGGCAATGGCCTCCTTTTCGCCGCGATGCGCGCCCCGTCCATCCGCATCCAGCACCTGCTCAAGGCCCGGCTCATCCACGACGCGCCGGTGCGCGACCATTGCCGCCTTCGCCGGTACGATTTCGGCCAGAACCTGGTGGGCCGGGTGCGCCTGCGGGTCAAGGGCGCCGCCAGCACCACGGTCACGCTGCGCCACGCCGAGATGCTGGAACCGGACGGACGGCTCCACCTGGCCAACCTCCGCACCGCCCGCGCCACCGATCACTATACCCTGCGCGGCGATCCCGCCGGTGAAACCTTCGAGCCGCGTTTCACTTTTCACGGTTTCCGCTATGCGGAACTGACCACCCACGGCGCCGAGGTGGAGGTCGAGGACGTCACGGGCGTCGTCCTGCACTCGGACCTGCCAATCACCGGTGAATTCTCCTGCTCCGATGCGCTGGTCAACCAGCTCCAGAAAAACATCCAGTGGAGCCAGCGGGGCAATTTTCTCGACGTGCCGACGGACTGCCCGCAGCGCGACGAGCGGTTGGGCTGGACGGGCGACGCCCAGGTCTTTGTCCGTACGGCCGCGTTCAACATGGACGTCGCCGCGTTCTTTACGAAATGGATGCAGGATCTGGCGGACGCCCAGACCGAGCGTGGCACGATTCCGGCCGTTGCTCCCGCCACCGACGACCTCCCGCCCGACGGCGGCCCGGCCTGGGCCGACGCCGTGACCATCTGCCCGTGGACCATCTACCAATGCTACGGCGATCGCCGCGTGCTGGAACGCCATTACCCCACCTGCGCCCGGTTCGTCGACGAACTGCACGCCGCCAATCCTGGATTGATCCGCGGTCCCACGACCCTCGGCTTCGCGGGCTTCGGGGACTGGCTCGCGCTCGATGGCAGCGACAAGACCGAGGGCGGAACGCCGAAAGACCTGATCGGCACAGCGCTTTTTGCACACAGCGCGTACCTGGTCGCCGAGATGGCGGCGGTCTTGGGCCGGAAGGCCGACGCAAAAAAATACGGCGCCCTGGCCGAGGCTGTGCGTGGAGCGTTTCAGCGGCGCTTCATCGGATCCGACGGCAGCCTCAGCGGCGGCACCCAGACGGCGGGCGTGCTCGCGCTCCACTTCGATCTGGTTCCCCCGAAATTGCGATCGCGGGTCACCGCTGATCTCGTCGCCGACATCGAACGGCGGGGCGGCAAGCTCTCCACCGGCTTCGTCGGCACCTGTTATCTGCCCCATGTGCTCGCGGCGGAGGGGCGCCTCGATGTCGCCTACCGGCTCCTGCACCAGAAGGAGTGGCCCTCCTGGCTTTACGCGGTGACCCAGGGGGCCACCACGATCTGGGAACGGTGGGACGGCTGGACAAAGGACCGCGGATTCCAGGATCCGGGCATGAACTCCTTCAACCACTACGCCTACGGCGCGGTCGGTGCCTGGCTGTACGCGGTCGTGGCGGGCATCGAGATCGATCCGCAGACCGCCGGCTACCGGCGTTTTCTGCTTCAGCCGCGCCCTGGCGGGCACATCTCGTCGGCCCGGGCCAAACTGGCCTCGCCGCACGGCGAAATCATCAGCGCCTGGCGGGCGGGGGCCCGCCGTTTCGATTGGGAGGTGACCGTGCCCGCCAACACCACGGCCTCGGTGCGTCTGCCGGTTCCGCCCAAGGCGCACATCACGGAAGGCGGCCGGCCGATCGAGCGCGCGACGGGCGTCACCAAGGTGGGGCGGGGCAAGAACGAGGTCACCTGCCTGCTCGATTCGGGCCGGTACCGTTTCGCCGCCGAATGGTCGGACAAAACCACCTGACCAGAACTGTTCCATCGAACCACGAATAGAACTGAAACGGCTCCGCCGCTACCGAACGGAAACAGATTGGTTTAACCACTAATGGACACTAATTATCTGATTAGCGGCAGTCTGTTCACCTTTTCTGAAAATGCACGAGGGCTGCGATGACTCTGCAACATGCTCCAACCACATCCGATGAAGTTGACCACGGATCACACGGATTTCACTGATGTTATTGGTTCCCCTTCCCATCCATGTCATCTGTGAAATCCGTGGTTTCAGTCCTCTACGGTTTGGTTGCGGCGGAGCCGCGCTAGGTCCATTCGTGGTTTCCCGCTGAATGGATCCGGCTGAGCGCGCTTTTTTCGTGGAGACGCGACGCCATCGTCGCGTTTCTGGCGGAATCCGCGGCTGGATCACCGCCGCTCCAAGAACCACCGATGAAAACCCGTCTCGATGAGCTGCTCGTGCAGCGCGGCCTCGCCGCGTCGCGCGCCCAGGCCAAGGCGCTGATCATGGCGGGACAGGTGCGGCACGGCACCGAACGGCTCGACAAGCCAGGCAAGGAATACCCGGATGACATTATGCTGGCGCTGGAGCAGCCGCCCCGCTTCGTCAGCCGGGGAGGCGAGAAACTGGCCGCTTTTCTCGCGCGATTTGCGGTCGACCTCCGCGGCGCGCATCTGCTCGATGTCGGCGCCTCCACCGGCGGATTCACGGACTGCGCCTTGCAAGCGGGTGCGGCCGATGCCACCTGCGTCGATGTCGGCCGCGGGCAGTTGCATCACCGGCTCCGCGCCGATCCGCGCGTGGCGAACCTCGAGCGGGTCAACGCCCGTCACCTCCACCCCGGCGATCTGCCCCGCGCCGCGTACGATGCCGTGGTGATGGATCTTTCTTTCATCTCGCTCAAGACGGTGCTGCCCGCGGTGTGGCCGTTCCTGCGTCCGGACGGGCGGCTGATCGCCTTGGTCAAACCGCAGTTCGAGGCCGGCCGAGAGGAGGCCGACCGCGGCCGCGGGGTCATCCGGGACGACTCGGTGCGTGAGACCGTGCTGGCGGATGTCACCGCTTTCGCGCTGGCGTCCCTCGCTGGTGCCACTGTTTTTGGCACGATGGAGTCCCCGGTACCAGGGAGCGACGGCAACCGCGAATTCCTCCTCGGGCTGAAGAAATCCGCCTGACCGGGCCACCACCGGGGCCGGCGGCCCCGGACCGCCCACCCGCAAAAAATCCGTGCCTCGCGGCGCAATCCGTGGATGATACGCAGTCATGCCCCCCATTCGCCGACTTGCCTTTGTGGTGAACGAACGCAAACCCGGGGCGCCGGAACTGGCCCTGGCGCTCATGGGAGCCGCCGAGCGCGCCGGGGTCGAATACACCCATACCGCAGGGTTTCCATTGCCAACCGGTTTTTTGCGGGGTGTGGGCGCCTGTTGCGTCATCGGCGGCGACGGCACGCTGCTCGGGGTGGTGAAAGAGGCCGCCCTGGCCCAGGTGCCGGTCATCGGAATCAACCGCGGCAGCCTGGGCTTTCTCACCACCTTTTCGGCCGATGAAGCGCGGGCTCATTTTGCCGACCTGCTGGCGGGCGCCTACTGCATCGCCGTGCGCTCGCTCCTCGATTGCTCCACCGGCCCGACGCAGCACGACTTGGCGCTGAACGACGTCCTGATCAAGGACGAGGTCAATTCGCGACTCGTCCGGCTCGAGGTGCGGGCGGACGACGAGCTGGTGACCGAATTCTCCTGCGACGGCCTGATCTTCACCACGCCCACCGGCTCCACCGCCTACAACCTGTCGGCCGGCGGGCCCATCATCCATCCGGCGGCGGATGTCATCGCGATGACGCCGATCTGTCCGCACACGTTGAGCAACCGCTCGATCATCTTCCGCCATGATGTGAAGCTGCGGGTGTTCAGCCGCTCAGCCCACTCGCGGCTGCTGGTGGCGATGGATGGCCAGCGCAACCTCACGTTCTGCCAGGGCGCGCCGGTCGAGATCTCGATTTCGCCCCACCGGCTGCAGCTCGCCCAGCGCACCGACTACTCGCATTTCGAGGTGCTCCGCTCGAAGCTGAACTGGAGCGTACCGGCCGGAGCCTGAGCGATCTCTGGTGACCCGCCGGACCCCGGCCATGACCCCGCGGATCGGCGTGCGCGGGCCCCAGACACGGTGGTCGCGCCACGGCAGAAAAAAGCCCCGGGCCGGGCCGGGGCTGCGGGCGAAACGCTGGATTCGGGAAGAAGTCAGTCCCGTTCCGTGTCGGGTTCGTCTTCCGCCGCCTCCTTCGGGGCGGCCCGCGTGGCCTTTCTCTTTTCCGCCGCGGCCTGGCGCTTTTCCGCATCGGCCTTCACCAGCGCCAGCTCATCCTCATCGAGCTTGCCATTATGGTTCTTGTCGTATTTCGCGAGCTTCCGGGCCTCCGCGGCCGCCTTTTTTTCCGCCCGCGCGGCCTCGCGTGACGCCTGCTTTTCCGCCCGCGCCTTCGCGGCGTCCGCCTTCTCCGCCGCCCGTTCTTCCGGGTTGATCTTGCCATCCTTGTTGGCGTCATACCGGGCCAGTTCCTCGGTTCGTCGGGCCTCGCGGGCGGCCTGTTGCTTTTCCTTGCCCGCCTCCTCCGCCGCACGCTCGGCTGGATCCAGCGTGCCATCGTGGTTGGCGTCGTATTTCTTCAGCACCGAGGCCGGGATCTTCTCCTCGGCGGCGCCGAGGCGGGGGGTGAGGGCCAGCGGCAGCCCGAGCAGGGCCGCCACGCAGATGATGGGAGCATAGGGGATGTTTTTCATAACCGCGAAACGATGTAGTAGTCGCGATTTTTCCTGCAAGCAAAATATTTCACCGTCCGCGTTCCAGCCCGGGCGATCGCCGACATGTCAACTATTAGTTGACATGTGACGCAGCGCGGCGCCCGGCTCCGGCGCAGGGCAGGAGGCCGGCAAGATACCGCCGGGCGGGAGTGGCGCCGTCGCCGTTGCCGGCCGTTACGGGCGCACGACCAGCTGCGCGCGGAGGTCCCGCTGGAATTGACTCCGGGCCCACCGTTGCAGATCCGCCGGGGTGACGGCGTCGACGCGGGCGTCGTAGTTCTTCCAGTCGTTGACGGGGAGATCGAAGAGGGCATGCAGGCCGGCCTGCATGGCGCGCGCGGAGTTCGTCTGCAGGCCCAGGCGGCGGGCGGCCTTGAGCCGGGTCTGGCAGCGGCGCAGTTCCTCGTCCTCCACCGCGCCCGCCTGGACCCGGGCGATTTCGGCGTCGAATTCGGCCAGCACCTCGGCGTGGCGTTCCGGGCTCGTGCCGGCGAAGAAGTAGAACATGCCGGTGCGCAGCCCGATCACCCGGGCCGCGCGCACAAAATAGGCGAGCCCCTTTTCCTCGCGCACCCGTTCAAACAGCCGCGACGAGAGACCGCTGAACAGCTCCTCCGCCACCTCGCTGACGTAGTAATCCGCGGCGAGCAGGCCGGGTCCGGGAAAAGCCTGGAATACGACCGCCTGCTGCCGGGGCCGGTGTTCGACAAAATCGCCCGCGGCAGCGGGCCGGGATGGGCCCTCCTCCACCGCCGGCCGCGGTCCGGAGGGAAGGCGCGCCAGCAGACGTTGGAGCTTGGGCAGCAGGACCCGCGGCGCGAAATCGCCCGCCACGGCGAGGACGGCGTTGCCCGACACCGCCAGGCGGCGGTGAAGCCGGACCAGATCCGCCGGCGCCATCGCCTGGAGACCCGCCTCGTCGCCCTGCGAATCGAGAGCGAACGGATAATCGCCAAAATAAAGCCGCCGCAGGCGTTTCTGGCCGAAGGTGACCACGTCGTCCGCATCCTCGCGCAACCCTGCGAGCTGGGCGTCGCGCTCGATGTCGAGCGTGGTCCGCCGGAAGGCGGGCGCCAAGACGGCCTCGGACAGCAAGTCGAGGGCGCGCGGAAGATCGGTGGGCAGCACCTCAAGGGCGAGTCCAAAACTGCTGTTGCCGGAGAACGGAAAAAAGGCGCCACCAGCCTCCTCGATCAACCGGGCCACTTCGGCTGCGGAACGCCGCCGCGTATCCCGCGTCAGCATGGTCGCCAGCAGCTCGGTGGCGCCACGGCGGTCGGCGGGCTCCTGGAGCGGGCCGCCATGGAAAAGCAGGCGCAGGTGGACTTGCGGCAGCCTCGGGTCGCGCTGAAGAACCAGTCGGGCGCCGCCCGGGGCGGCCGCTTCCGCGAAGTCCGGCAAGGCGGGCGTGTCCTCGGTGCGGCGGCCAGCGCCGGCCGCGGCGGCCGCTCCGGCCGGGTTCATTGACACCGCAGTCAGCCGTTCGGGCTGCAGGTAAGTTTTCAACACCCGACGCAGGTCGTCCGGCGTGAGCGCCCGCAGGCGCCGAAAGTAAGTGCGGGCGTAGTCGAGATCTCCCACGACCACCTCGCCGACACCCAGGCGCGACGCCTGACCCGACATAGTCTTGCGGGTGTTGATTTCGCCCACCACCATCTGGCGCAGAGCCTTGGCCAGGAGCCGCCGGGGAAATCCGCGCCGGGCGCACTGGGCGATCTCGCGTTCGATGGCCGCCACGGCCGCCGCGCGCCGGCCGGTGTCGCAGGTGAAGGAGACGAAGAACAGGCCGGCGGAGCCAGGATTCCAGGCATGCGCATCGATGGCATGGACCAGCCGCGCTTTTTCGCGGACGCTCTGCCACAAGATCGAGCTGTCGCCGCCACCGAGAATGAGGGAGAGCACGTCCAGCGCCGGCGCATCGGGATGGGCCAGCCCCGGGATCTGCCACCCCAGGTCCGCCCGCGTGAGCTCGACGTCTTCAAACCGGTGGAGTTCCCGGCGGGCCAGTTGGAGCGGTTCGCCGGGCACCGTGACTGGCGCCAGGCGTCCCCGCGGAACCGAGCCGAAGTGCCGGTCAATGGCCTCGCGCAGCGCCGCCGGATCGAACGCGCCGACAGCCACGAGCACGAGATTGTTGGGCACATAGCGCGCCCGGTAGTAGGCGAGCAATTCGTCGCGCGTGACCGCGGCAAACAAATCGCGGTGGCCGATGACCGGGTGGCGATAGGGATGTTCGCGGAAGGCCGTGGCGAAGAGCGCCTCGCCCAATCGGTGGTCCGGATCATCCTGCCCCATGTCGATCTCGCGCAGGATGACGTCGCGTTCCCGCACGACCTCGTCGGCCGGGAGTGTGGAATGCAGGACGGCATCGGCCAGGACATCCACGGCCACCGGGGCGTGTTCCGCCGGCAGGTCGATATAGTAGACCGTGCGATCGAAGGTGGTGTAGGCGTTGAGATAGCCGCCGTGAGCCTGGACGGTGGTGGTCAACTCGCGCCCGCTGCGCCGTTCCGTGCCCTTGAACAGCATGTGTTCCAGGAAGTGCGACAGCCCGGCGCCGAGGCACCCCTCCTCGTGGATGCTCCCGGTCTTCACCCACACCTGCACCGAGGCGACGGCCGTGGACGTGTCGCGCTTGAGCAGAACGGTGAGCCCATTGGGCAGGATCACGCGCTCGGGCGTGTCACGCCACAAACGTTCCAACAACGGAAAACCGGCCGGGAGCGCGCGCATGAGCGAACCAGACGAGGGTAGACGCCACCAAAACGCAAGATCGCACGACCGCGGGCCGTCGGCCAGTTCCCGCCGGTACCAATGATCAGGCGGAGCCCAACACCTCCGGCGGCAGACTCGGGCGGCGCCGACCCGCCGGTTGGAAAGGCTTCACGAACGCGTCTTCAAAACCGTAGACCTCGGCGAAATCCTCGCGCCGGTCGTTCTCGGTTTTGCTGAAAACTTTGTATTCAATCAGATTGAAAACGATTTCGCCAAAATCCGCGCACCGACCCACTCCCCACGACTCGAGGACGGTTTTGGACAGCGGTCCAAATTGTTCGAGCGCGTGTGCGCGCAGTCCCTCCAACAACTCGCGGCCCGACACATGCTGTGACTGCTGCAAGCGTTCCGGATCGCTTTTCTTCAGTGTTTTGACCGTGTCATCGAGCCCTTGTCGCACGAAAAAATAGGCCTTTTTGTCGTAGCGCGTATCCTCCCGGCAAATGAGGTCGACGACTTCCGCGAAATCAAGGTCATGCATCATGGCACGATGGAAGTGGTAGCACAACTGGCCGCGGCCCGCAATCCGCAAGACCGCAAACGCAACCTTGGAACAGTATCGTATTGTAATTTCTAATTAGTGACAAGAGCGATCCATCCCTAGCTGAAGGAAGTATTGCATTTAAAAAATTGGTTATCAATTTATTACGCAAGATCACTAGGTTTTGTTCGAAAGATCACCTCCGCGGCATCTAGTGCAAACATATTGCTCGCATTCATAGAGAATACACCCTTACTCTACTGCAAATGATTGCTTCTAACCAATCGAGTCACCCGCTGAGCGGCGTGAAGGAGAGCGGTCGCGCCGTTTCCCCACTCGAGCTTGCCTGCGCGCGCCTGAAATCCGCGGGCATGAGGATAACGCAACCGAGAATCGCGATCCTTGAGGCACTTATTCGCCGCGAAAGTCCGGCCAGTATTGAGCAGTTGCACAATGAATTGGCCAGTGACTCCTGCGACTTGGTGACGGTTTACCGATGCCTGGCGGTCTATGAGGAATTGGGATTGGTGCGCCGGTGTTTTTTCCACAACGGCACCAGTTTGTACGAGATCAACCTGAGCGACTCGCGCCACCACCACATCGTCTGCAAGACCTGCGGCAAAGTGGAGCGGATTGACTTTGATCTCACCCAGGGAATCGAACGGACGTTGCGCGAGCGCGGGTACGACCAGGTGACGCATATGATCGAGTTCTTCGGCGTCTGTCCTGAGTGCCGGAAGAAGGTGGCCGCCGCGGACCCGGTGTTGGGCGCGATCGTCCGCTGAAGAGCTGTCGAACGTCCTGCGGTTTCGCCGCCCCAAGAGCGGTGATGCGCACGGGGGCGTCTGCCGCGCTCGCTGGCCGGGTGATTGACCCGCGTCATGCCATCGGCAACTCGTTTTGAGACGGATGGAGGGACGGGCTCCGTCCCGTCCGTTATTCGGCCCGCACGGAGGCGTGCCTCCAGGAAAGAGCCCGAGTATGGATGGTGAATGATATTATCGGGTTCCGCGGGCCAGGCGAATCCGCGGATCGAGCCACAGCAGCAACAAATCACTCACCAGCGTGCCCACCATCCCCAGCAGGCTCATCACCATCAGCATGGAGCCGGCCAGATAGACGTCCTCGGTTTGCAGGGCATCGAGCATCACCGGGCCAATCATCGGCAGGTTGAGCACCACCGCCACGATGGCACCGCCGGAAACGAGTTGGGGAAACAGGCTGCCGAGGCCGGAGATGAAGGGCGTCAGCGCCAGGCGCACCGGATATTTGAGCAGGAGCCGCAGCGGGCGCAGTCCCTTGGCCCGGGCCGTCGTGACGTAGGGCTTCTTGAGTTCGTCAAGGAGGTTGGCGCGCATCACCCGCACCAAGCCGGCCGCACCACCGGCACCGAGCACCACGACCGGCAGCCAGAGGTGCCGGCCCAGATCGACGATCTTGGCCCAGTTCCAACCGGGCATGGTGGCGTAGGACGGTGAAAACAACCCGGAGACGTTGACGCCAAACCACGCCTGACCGAGGTAGATCGTGACAAGCGCCAGCAGGAACGACGGCACCGAGGCGCAAGAGAACGCGAGCAGCGTGAGGACGTGGTCCCCCCACGAGTAACGCCGCACCGCCGAGTAGATGCCCGCGGGCAGGGCCACCATCCAGGTGAACACGATCGTCGCCACCGTGACGATCACCGTGAACAGAAGCCGGTCGCCGACCACCTGGTTGACGCTGCGGTTGTGTTCCATCGAGAGGCCGAGGTTGCCCTGCAGCAAACCGGTGTCCCGCTCGTCCAGCGTGGTGAACCACACAAAGCCGGCCCAGCGCAGATACCGCACGACGATCGATTCATCCAGATGGAAGTTCCGCCGCAGGTCCTCGATCTGCGGCAGCGAGGCCTCGGTTCCCTGCATCTGATACTCGAGGATCCGCGATTCCAGGTAATCGCCCGGCGGCAGTTGCACGACGACGAAGACCACGATGGAAACGACCAGCAGCGTCGGCACCATCAGAAGCAACCGGCGGCCGACGTACGGATGGCGCGCCGCCACCATCGCGACGCCCAGCAGCGCCACGCCCATCACCAGCAGGCGGAGCAGGCCGCCGAGCGCGCGCCCGGATCCTTCGCTGCCCGCGCGGCCGGCTGCCTCCGGCGCCATCCCCGCCACGGCCCGTTTCGTCATCGCCACGACCCCGGGCGGATCGGCCGGCGCGTCCCAGAAATAGGTCTCGAGGCCCGCGTTGCCAGGGGTGTTGTAGATGGAGCCAAACACCGCCGTCCGCGGCACGTTGCGGAAGCCGTCCTTGACGACCACGAGCTGGGGCGGTGGCGTGCAGATGCTGATGTGCCAGACCTCGCGGGCGTTGATTTCCTGGATGAGGCCGAAGAGTTCGCGCCGCTGGGCCACGTCCGGGGCGGTGTCGATTTGTTGCAGGAGCCGCATTTCCCGCAGGATCGGGCTGCCGGGCGGCGGCTCCTCCGCCCCGGGCCCGTGCGAACGCGGATCGCCGAAGAGGCCGCCGCGTTGGTACCACATCCCGTAAGACGGCGCAAAGAACGACTCGATGTTGGTCGCGACGAAGCTGCGGGGCTCGCTGAACGGGAAGAACTCGCTCTCGCCGGTCCACACCGTGAAGTCGTGTTCCAGCGCCGCCTTCTCCGCCTGGAACAGCGCCCGGGCGTGAAAGCGCGGCACGCAGCGGATCCCCACCCGCCCCCAGTCCTCGACCACAAACGGGGCCGGCCCGTTGCCGGTGTAGTCGCACAGATTGAGGAACCAGACCATCTTCGTGCCATCCGGAAAGGTGCGGAAGCCCTCGCCGTCGCGCCGCGCCAGCCCGAGCTCGTCGAGCAGGCGGTCGGCGCGCCCGGGATCGAAGTCGGTGAAACTGTGGAACAGCTTCTCGCTGAAATACGGGGAATCGCGGCCCGGATCGATCTGGGCCGGCTCGCCCTGGCCGTTGAACTCCGCGTCGATGATCTGGCGGCGGTTGATCGCCAGCGAGAGCGCCTGGCGGAAGCGCCGGTCGTTGAGCAGCTCGTGCTTCCACCGCGTCTCGGGGCGCGCCGGATCCACCGCGCGATTGAGCACCGGGTAGATGGTGAAGAGCGAGCGTGAGGCGGGGAACCACTGGTACACCGCGTAGCCGTGGCGTTTCGCCTCCCCGAAAAGCAGCACGTGGTCCTCGTACCGGATGCGCCGGTCCTGCATCGACGCCTCGCCGTTCGAGGCGGCCACACCGAGCAGGTTCGTCGACCGCAGATCCATCACCAGCCGGTCGAGATAAGGCAGCTGGTTGCCCTGCGCATCGACCGCGAAGTAATACGGATTGCGCACGAAGACGTACGGCGGGAGCTGCGACTGGCTGCGATAGAT
>Ga0182017_10003027_pt1 | contig 12578 bp, 8 predicted proteins | sample 712E3DmetaG_FD_120492 | JGI IMG/M metagenome (GOLD analysis project Ga0182017, IMG submission 120492) | Permafrost microbial communities from Stordalen Mire, Sweden - 712E3D metaG | ecosystem: Environmental > Terrestrial > Soil > Wetlands > Permafrost | place: Sweden: Stordalen | collected... | reverse complement strand
TCGTCCATGCTGATGATCAATCCCCAGCATCCCGTTCTTTGCCTTCAGGCTCATCTTGTATGAGAATCCGGCACCCGGCTCAGGCTCATCTTGCATGAGACAAGAGTGAAGCCCGCCCTCCAAGGCGGTCGATGTATAATCCGGGGAGGCCGGGAACCGACAATACAAATCCTGGCTGGGAGAACTATGCGAGAGATCGTTCTGGAAGAGCCGCGGCGGCTGGTGGGGCACATCGTGCCGCCGGTGGAGAGAAAACCCGGTGAGGCCCTGGTGCGCATCCATCGGATCGCCATTTGCGGCAGCGATTGGCACGCCTACGACGGCAACCAGCCCAATTACAGTTACCCGCGCATCATCGGACATGAGTTGAGCTGCGAAGTGCTCGAGGCTCCCGAGAACAGTCGCGGCATCAAGCCCGGCGACCGTTGCGCCATCGAGCCTCACTTCAGTTGCGGAACGTGCCGGCCTTGTCTTCTCAATCGTCCGAACTGCTGCGAAGACATGAAGGTGTTCGGGGTGCACGTGGATGGCGGGATGCGCGGTCTGGCGGCCGTCCCGGTGGAGCGCCTGTTCAAATCCGAGACGCTCTCGTACGACCAGTTGGCGCTGGTGGAGTTCCTGACCATCGGCGCGCATGCCGTGGTGCGCAGCGGCCTGACGGCGGGTGAAGACGTTCTAGTCGTGGGCGGCGGACCGATTGGCCTGTCGGTGCTCCAGTTCGCCCTTCTGATGGGCGCCTCGGCCCGCATCGTCGAGAAGGTGGAATACCGCCGCGAATTCGCCCGGCGCTTCGGCATTGAAGTGCTGGCGGAATACGATGGCCGCCCCACCCCCGTGGTTTTCGACGCTACCGGAGACGAGGAAGCCATCCGGGCGAGCTTCTCTCGCGTAGCCGCGGCCGGCGGACTGGTGCTGGTGGGCCAGTTCCTGGGGATGATTCCTTTCGATCACACGCTTCTCATGAGACGCGAGATGACGGTTTCGATGAGCCGCAACAGCCATCACCACTTCCCGCGCATCATCGGGATGATGGAACGAGGCGAACTCGACGTGGCCCCATGGATCACCTGCCGCGGGCCGCTGGCCGAGGTGCCGGAGGTGTTCCACGGCCTGACCAGCCACAAGAACTACATCAAGGCCGTGTTCGAGGTTCAGGACTCGGATATTTGAAGCGCCGCAGGGCCCCGCGGACTTCCTCGATCTTGAGCAGCGCGGCGGCGGCGAAGTAGACCACAACATACGGCCCCAGGATCAGCGCGGCGGCCAGGACCGGATGCCGCGGGCCGATGGCCAGCTTCATCGCCCACCCGGCGGCGGCCGCGGCGCCTGCGGCGAGCCACAACCGCGCCACGAACCCGATGGGAAGCCCGGTCGTCCCGATGCGCCGGTTCAGCGTGCGGCGCAGCAACGCGAACTCGACCCAGCCAGCGATTCCCGCAGAGGCGGTCAGCCCGGCCACTCCCCAGCGCTGCTCGATGCCCAGGATGCGCGGCAGCGGCAGGGCGCAGAAATATCCGAGGGCGCTGGTCAGCGCGACGCGGATCAGCGCATAGCGCAGCGGCGTGCGCGTGTCGATGAGCGCGTAGTAGGTGGAGGAATACAGCCGGCCCAGCGTGGTGGCCAGCAGGCCCACCGTCGAGCCCGCCAGGATGCCCCAGACGTAGATCGCGTCGGCGTGGCGGAACAAGCCGGTCTGGAAGAGCGCCGCCGCAATGACGTCGCCCAGCGCCAGGAACGCCATGGCGGCGGGCACGATGAAGAACGCGATCCGGCGCAGGCCCGCATCCAGCCGCCGCCGAAGGTCGCCCGACACGTCCGCCTGGCTGGCCACCGCGCCCGACATGGCCGGCAGTTCCGCCGCCGAGACGGACATACCGAATAGACTCACTGGCAGGGTGTAGAGAAGCTGCGCATTGGAGAGCGCGGCCACGGCGCCGGTGGGCAGCAGGCTCGCCAGCAGCGTATCCACGTAAGCGCTGATCTGCACCACCCCGCGGCTGATGAAGACCGGAACGAAGCTGCTCAACACGGTGCGCACGCTGCTCGAGCGCAGGCTGAGGGAGGGACGCAGCCGCCGGACGAGCCGGAACACCCAGGGAAGCTGCACGCCGAATTGCAGCGCGCTGCCAACCACCGATCCCCAGGCCAGCGCCACCGCCAGCGGGAACTGCTCCACTCGCCCGCCGTAAAGAACCAGCGTCCCGATCATGGCCAGGTTCCAGATCACCGGCGCGGTGTAGGAAAGGAAAAATCGCCGGTGGCTGTTGAGAATTCCGAGGCACCAGGCCGAGAGCACCAGCAGCCCCGCGCCGGGGAACAGGATGCGCACCAGCCGGATAGTCAGCTCCCGCTTGGCGCCGCTGAAGCCGGGCGCGATGCCGTCGATCAGGTAAGGCGTCGCGAGCACTCCGGCCAGCACCAGGACCGACGTGACCAGAGCCAGAATCGCGGCCACGGCGCCCGCCACGTGGCCCGCCTCCTGGTCGTCCTCGCGCGCCAGCAGGCCGGAATAGACCGGGATGAAGGATGCGGAAAGCACCCCTTCGCCAAACAGGTTTTGCAGAAAGTTGGGAATGCGGAAGGCGGCGTTGAAGGCGTCGGCGGCGTCGGAAACCTGCCCGAAGTAGTGCGCGAAGACGCGCTGGCGGACCAGCCCGACCAGGCGGCTGAGCAGGATGCCGGCGGCCACCAGGAACGCCAGGCGGCCGGTGCCGGTCTCGCGGCGCGCAGAACCTCGCATCTCCGTAAGGATACCCTGCCTGGCCGAGACCGCGTTACAATAGACGGTTTCATTTCAAGGAGTGTGTTCCGTGTCTGAAACCACCAAGTACGTGCTTCAGGACGACCAGATCCCATCGGCGTGGATTAACGTTCTGCCTTATTTGAAAGAGCCGCTCGATCCGCCGCTCAACCCGGCCACGCGCCAGCCCATCGGGCCCGAGGCGCTCGCACCGATTTTCCCGATGTCGCTGATCGAGCAGGAGTTCTCGCCCCTTCCAGCCATCGACATCCCCGGCGAAGTGCTCGACATCTACAAGTTGTGGCGGCCGACGCCGCTGTATCGCGCGCGGCGGCTGGAGAAGGCGCTGGACACGCCGGCCCGCATCTATTACAAGTACGAGGGCGTGAGCCCGGCGGGCAGCCACAAGCCCAACACCGCGGTTGCGCAGGCTTACTACAACAAGCAGGCGGGCATCAAGCGGTTGGCCACCGAAACCGGCGCGGGGCAATGGGGCAGCGCGCTGGCGCTGGCCAGCCGGATGTTCGGCCTGGAGTGCACGGTCTACATGGTGCGGTGCAGTTACGATCAGAAGCCCTACCGCCGCATGATGATGCATACCTGGGGGGCGGAAGTTTTCCCAAGCCCCAGTGCGCACACCCATTCCGGAGCGGCGGTGCTGGCGGCGCATCCGGATTCCCCCGGCAGCCTGGGCATCGCCATCAGCGAAGCGGTCGAGGACGCCGCCACGCACAGCGACACGAACTATTCGCTGGGCAGCGTGCTGAACCACGTCCTGCTGCACCAGACGGTCATCGGACAGGAAGCCAGGGCGCAGATGACGCTGGCCGGGGACCAGCCCGATGTGGTGATCGGCTGCTTCGGCGGCGGCAGCAACTTCGGCGGCATCGCGCTGCCTTACGTGCCCGAGAAGATCAAGGGATCGCAGGTGCGGCTGCTGGCGGTGGAGCCCGCGGCCTGCCCCAGCCTGACTCGCGGCGCCTACGCCTACGATTTCGGCGACCTCGCCAAGCTGACTCCGCTCCTCAAGATGTACACGCTGGGCCACGATTTCGTGCCGCCCGGCATCCACGCCGGCGGATTGCGTTACCACGGAGCCTCGCCGCTGGCCAGCAACCTGCTCAAGAACGGGATCATCGAGGCCAAGGCATACAAGCAGCTCCCGGTATTCGAGGCGGCGGTCCAGTTCGCGCGGGTGGAAGGAATCCTGCCGGCGCCGGAAGCCGCCCACGCCATCCGGGCCGTGTTCGATGAAGCCGCCGCGGCGCGCGAGGAAGACCGTCCGCGCACCATCCTGTTCTGCCTCAGCGGGCACGGCCACTTCGACCTGGCCGCTTACGAGGCCTATCTCTCCGGCAAATTGCAGGACTACGAGCATCCCGGCGCGGAGATCGCCGAGGCCATGGAGACGCTACCCTAGAAGCAAGTGACCGAATTGCTTCAGGAGTCGATCGCTCTCTGGCAGGAGAGCCCGGTCTCGCTGCCTCGGTTCGAGCGCACCGTCACTCCCGACGAGCAGGCGGCTCGGGAAGCGCAACTGGAGCGGTTTCTCGCGAGCCTTCAGGCCGAGCTGCGCAGTTTGCCGCGCACCCGGCCCGAGCGGGATGCGGCGCGCGAGCGAATCACGTCCGCCTTCGTGCGTCTGGGCAGATCTGCCCTGGATCTCGAGGACCGGCATCTGGACCTGTTGCTGAACCGCGGGTTTTCGGCCATCGGCACGGAGCTGGCGCGGCGCGCGCGGCGCTTCGATCCCAGCGTGAGCACCGCGGACATCCTGCAAGCCAGCCGCAATGCCTGGACCGCGTGCGGCCTGCAGATGCTGCTGGGACGCGCCATGCAAGTGACGCCGGCGATTTTCGCCTACAGCATGCTCTATCCCTACACCGACAACTACCTGGACGCCCCCAACATCTCCCGCGAGGCCAAGCTCGGTTTCAGCGACCGGTTCGGGCGGCGGCTGGAGGGACAGGCGGTAGCCCCGGCGAACCATCGCGAAGACGCCATCTGGCGGCTGATCGGCCTGATTGAAGAGGAGTACGCCCGCGCCGAGTGGCCGCAGGTTTTCACGAGCCTGCTCGAGATCCATCGCGCGCAGGAGAACAGCATCCGCCTGCTGCGGCACGGTCTCTCCCGCCAGGGGATCGATGTAGTGAAGCTCAGCTTCGACAAAGGGGGCGCCTCGGTGCTGGCGGACGGGTACCTGGCTGCCGGATCGCTCACTCCCGTGCAGGCCCGGTTCGTCTTCGGCTGGGGAGTCTTGTTGCAGTTGGCCGACGATCTGCAAGACGTCCGCCAGGACCGCCAGGACGGGATGCTCACGGTCTTCTCGGAGCACGCCGGGAGGAAGCCGCTGGACGAGACGACCAATCGCACGCTGCATTTTGGGCAGATGGTGATGCGGTGGATGGATGGCCTGGGCGGGCCGGACTGCCTGGCGCTCAAAGAGTTGATCCAGCGCAGTTCCCGCTCCATGCTGATCCGCGCCGCCGGCGAAACGCCCGACCTGTACACCGCCGAATACCTGGCGGAGTTGGAGACTCACTCGCCGTTCCGCTTCGCGTTCCTGGCCCGTCAGCGCCGCCAGCTTGCCAAGCGCAGCGGACTTCTGATCCAGCTCTTTGAAGTTTTCCTCGAGGGGGAGGAGGACGAACCCGCCTTCCCCATGCTGCCCGGCGCGCTGATGCCGCGGTTCTGAGTGTTGCCGGGCCTGGTGCACGACCACTTCTCGGCACCGCTGCCCGAGGCGCCCGAGAAGAAGTAGCGTCCGCCAGCGGGATCTAGGACGCGTATCCTTTCCGCCGCTCGGTTAGTTCCTCCATCATCCGGATGTTGAGCTGTTTGTCGATCTTGTACAGGAACAGGCAGACGATTCCAATGAGGAACGAAAGCGCCGGGAACACGCTCGCGGTAAGTCGGATGCCCACCAGCGCCTCTCCCGGCTGCGCGGCCGCATTCGCGTCATACCCGTACAGAGAGAGCAGCCAGCCTCCGATCGCGAGGCCGAGGCCGAGACCGACTTTCAGGCCAAAAACGATGGCCGAGGATACCATGCCCGTCGCCCGCCGCCCGGTCTTCCATTCGGAATAGTCCGCCACATCCGCCACCATCGCCCAGAGCAACGGGCAGGTCCAGCCATAGGCGAACTGGCGGATCACTTCGACCACGAAGATGAGGCTCATCGAGCCGGCCGGCAGAACCACCAGAAGCGCTGTCAGCACGGCGGCGATCGAGAGGCCCACGATGAAAACGTTGCGCTTGCCGAAGCGCGCCGCCAGCGATGTGGAGAAGAGGATGCCCACGATCAAGGAGGCCAGGCCGAAGACGTTGAACAGGCTGAACAGCTTCTCGTTGACCAGGCAGTACTTGAAGTAGTAGTACATCATGCTGCCGCGCAGCGGAAGCGCGATGAACAGGAAGACGGTGAGCGCGAACAGGGCGATCCACGGGCCGTTCTTCATCAGATCGGCGAGATCCTGTCTCAGGGAGGTCTTCTGGCTCGGGTCGGGCTGGATGCGCTCTCTGGTGCTGAGAAACGCGATCACGAAGAAGACCACGCAAAGGGCCGAGAACGTGCCCATGGTCCACTCCCAGCCTTTGGCGCTGGCGCTGTTCCCGCCTCCGAAGAAGGTGCGCATGGGGATCGACAATCCCTGCACGATGAACGCCGCGCTGTTGGCGAACACCTGGCGATAGGACAGCAGGCTGGTGCGCTGGATGGAATCGCCGGTCATTACGGCGCTCAACGCCGAGTACGGCACGTTGTTAGCCGAGTATGCCGCCATCAGGAGGATGAACGTGGTATAGGCGTAGACCAGTTTGCCGGATGGGCCGAAGCCGGGCGTCATGAAGGTGAGGAAACCCAAAATGCCGAACGGCGCCGCAGTCCACAGGAGCCACGGGCGGAACTTGCCCCACTTAGTCGTCGTGCGATCCGAAACCACGCCCATGATGGGATCGAAAATGGCGCCGCCCACCACCGCCACGAAAAACAGCGTGCCCGCCGCCGCCGCGCTAAGCCCAAACGTGTCGGTGTAGTAGTTCAACTGGAACACCATCAGCGTCTGGAAGATGAAGTTGGCGGCCACGTCGCCCAGGCTGTAACCGACCTTCTCTTTGATCGAGAGCCTTCCCAAGCTGTCACTCATAATCTGGCCTCACCCGAACGGCAATCACTTCCCCACCTGCAACACCACTTTCTGCAAATCGCAGTCGCGCGACGAATTGCCCACCATGATTTCGAACTCGCCCGGCTCGACGACATACTTCATGTTCACGTCGTAGAACGCGAGCGACTCGGGCGCGATGTCCAGGGCGACGGTTTTCGTTTCGCCCGGCTTTAAAAAGACTCGCCGGAAACCCTTCAACTCCTTGACCGGCCGGGTCACCGAACTGACCAGATCGCGCACATACATCTGGACCACTTCCGATCCCTCGCGCGCGCCCGTGTTCGTCACCTCCGCCAGGACCTGAGTCGAGCCGTCGCGGGCGATCCTTTTCTTCGCCAGCCGGACGTTTTGAATGGCGAACGTCGTGTAACTCAACCCGTAGCCGAAAGCGAACAGCGGCGACACATCGTCGAACAAGTAGCCGCGGCGGGCGGATGGTTTGTAGTTGTAGAAGGCGGGCAAATGACCCGCCGAGCGCGGAATCGTCATGGGCAGCTTGCCGCCGGGGTTGAAGTCGCCGAACAGAACATCCGCGATGGCATGACCGGTCTCCTGCCCGAGGTACCAGCACTCGAAAATCGCGGGGACGTTCTGGCTGACGTAGTTGATCGAGATCGGCCGGCCGTTGAACAGCAGGACAATCACTGGTTTGCCGGTCGCGATCATCGCCCGGACCAGTTCCTCCTGCCTTCCGATCAGGTCCAGGCTGGTCCGGTCGCCCATGTGATTGAGCATCCAGGCCTCGCGCGAAGTCTGCTCGTTGCCGCCGATGGCCAGCACAATCACGTCCGCATGTTTGGCAACGCGGACGGCCTGCTTGATTTGCCTGCGGTCTTCTTCGGGATCGCTGGGGACGACCTCGTCCTGCTGCCAGGAGCCGCCGATCGTAATCTTGCAGCCCTCGCTGTAGAGCACCTTGGCCCGGCTGCCCACCTTGGCCTTGATGCCGTCCAGCACAGTGACATTGCGCTTCGGCGCGCCGCTGTAGCCGCCCAGCAGGCTGCGATTCGCGTTCGGCCCGATGACCGCGATGCTGCCGATGTTGTCCAGGTTCAGCGGCAGCAGGTTATTCTCGTTCTTCAACAGCGTGATGGCCTCGCGGGCCGCCTGGTGCGCGAGTTTGGCATTCCGCTCGCAACCCACCACACGCTCCGCCTCCGCCGGATCCACGTAGGGATCGTCGAACAGCCCCATCTGGAATTTCCAGAAAAGCATCGGAGCGACCAGATCGTCGAGCTGCGACTCCTTCAGCACGCCCTTCTTAACCAGCTCGACCAGGTGCAGGTAGCAGTCCGGCTCGGGCAGCTCGATGTTGACCCCGGCCTGGACGGCGAGGGCGCACGACTCCTTCTTGTCTTTCGCCACGAAGTGGCCGTGGGTGCCGGGGCGGTAACCGAGTTCCCAGATCGCGTAATAATCCCCCACCACGTACCCTTTGAAGCCCCACTCCTTGCGCAACACGTCCCGCAACAGCCACTTGTTGGCGTGGGAGGGAACGCCGTCGATTTCGTTGTAGGACGCCATGACGCTGATGGCTCCGCCCTTCTGCAACGCCTGTTTGAAGGTGAAAAGGAAGGTCTCGCGCAGCACGCGCATCGAGACGTTGGCCGGCGCGCAGTTCATACCCGATTCCGGCTGCCCGTGCCCTACAAAATGTTTGAGCGTCGCGATCACGTGCCGCTTGTCGCGGAACGTGGCGTCGCCCTGAAAGCCGCGCACCGCCGCGATGCCCAGCCGCGAGACCAGGTACGGGTCCTCGCCGTAGGTCTCCTCGACGCGGCCCCAGCGCGGTTCCCGCGCCACGTCCACCACCGGCGTCAGCGCCTGGTGCGTTCCCCGCAGGCGGGCCTCCTCCGCGGTCATCGTGAACAGCGATTCGACCAGGGCGGGGTCGAACGTCGCGCCCAGCGCGATCGGCTGCGGGAAACTCGTGCCGTCGATGGCCGCGTGGCCGTGCAGGCACTCCTCGTGGAAAATCACGGGAATGCCGAGCCGGCTGTTCTCGACGAAGAACTTTTGGATGGCGTTGGTGAGTTCCGCCATGCCGCGCGCATTCTTGCCGCCTCCCGAATCGCTGGGGCGGCCCACCTGCCCGAGCCCGCGGCCCGCCTTGAAGGCCGCCTTGGCTTTCTGAAGATCGAAATTGCCGTCGCCGTCCAAGAGCGTCTGGGACTTCTGCTGCCACATGCACAGCATCTGCGCGGCCTTCTCTTCCAGGGTCATCCGGGACAGCAGGTCCCGGACCCGCCTCGCTACCGGCAAACTGGAGTTCCGGTAGGGTGGCGGCCCAACTTTCCGGCTCTCTTTCTTAGAGACAGCAGACTGCCTTTTCATAGGTTTCATTCTTGCTCAGGGGCTGCTCGAAGAGCCATGATACACCACCCGCGGGTTTTCCCTCCCGCTCACCTCTTCATGCAATTCTCGGGAAACCTGGCCGATAAGTACCAGCGGGACATGTATCGATGTTGAATGCAACACCACTGCTGGAACGGACTCAAGAAGCCAATCCGGATTGCTGCGCCTGGGAGCCCGCCGGGAAAGCCACCGCGATCCGCTTGAGATTGGACCTGGTCGAGCGACTCGAACGGGAAGCCCTGGAGAGCTTCCGCGCTTTCACCAAGCGCGGCTCGGAGATCGGCGGACTGCTGCTGGGCCGCGTATCGCGCAATCCCCAAACCGTCACCGTCGAGGACTACGAGATCATCGCCTGCGATTACAGCCGCGGTCCGCTCTACCAGCTTTCGGAGGCGGACGAGCGGCAGCTCCAGGCGGCCATCGAGCTCCCGCGCGATTCGCTCTCCGTGGTCGGGTTCTTCCGCAGCAACACCCGTAAGGACCTGGCCCTCGATTCCGACGATCTTGCCGTGGTCGAGAAACACTTCACGTGCCCGAAGCCGCTGGTTCTTCTGCTGAAACCGTTCTCGATGAAGGCCAGCCTGGGCGCTTGGTTCCTGAGCGAGGATGGCTACGCGTCTCCCGCGATCCAATTCACGTTCCGGCGCGGCGCAATCGAGCAGCGTGAGATTGCGGTTCCCCGGACTCCCGCCCCGGTTCCGCCGGCCGAGCCGCCGAAGGAGCAGGTGGTGTCGGATCTGCGCCTGTTGGACCGGGCCACGGCCCAGCAGCGCCCGGCGCGTCGCCCCAGACGCTGGGTGTGGCTGCCTCTGCTCGCCGCGCTAGTCGGCGGCGGCGCCTATCTCGGATACCGGGTGAGTGGCCCCCGCCTCGCCGTGCAGGCTGCCGCCGGCGATGGGCTGGCCTTGAAGGTCGAGCGCGTCTCGGGCCAGTTGTCGTTGAGCTGGAACCGGTCCGCGCCCACTGTCGCCTCGGCACAGAAGGCCACCTTGTCGATCCTGGATGGGACGCAGGAACAGACCCTGGATCTGGATCTGGCGCAACTCCGCCATGGCAGCCTGGTGTACAGCCCCTCGACCGGAGACGTGGTGTTCCGGCTGGAACTGTCGGGCCTCCAGAGCGGCAAGAGCGTGACCGAATCGATCCGCGTAGTGACCGGCCGTCCTTCCGCGCTCGGTCCGCCGGCGCTCAAGCTGCCGAGGCGGGCGCGCGCGCCAGTCGCAGAGCCGGAGTCCCAGCCGGAAGCTCCGCCAGCTGCAGATGCGCCGCCGCCGGCTGAAACACCGGCGGCCCCAAAATAGCGGTCTTCGGGGCGAGCGCAGAATCTCCGAACTTCGTCGCGGTATACTTCGTACTTGAATGCTGGAGGCTTAACCTTGAAGAAACTTGCATCCCTACTTGCGCTCACTTTCGTGCTTGCCGCTGCGGCGCTAGCCCAGCCGGCGGCGCCAGCCCAGCCGGCGGCCGATCTTCCCACCGTGGACCAGGTCCTCGCCAAGGCCATCGAGGCGACCGGCGGCAAGGCCGCGGAAGAGAAGATAACCAGCCGCGTGGCAAAAGGCACCATCGAGGTCGTGACGTTCGGCGTCAGCGGCCCCGTCGAGATCTATGCCAAGGCGCCCAACAAGATGTTCACCCGCAGCACTTTCGAAGGCTACGGCGAGGTGGTCCAGGGTTATGACGGCAAGTCCGCCTGGATGAAGACCCCGGACGCCGGTATTCGCGAGTTGAGCGGCGTGGAATTGGAGCGGGTCAAGCGCGGCGCCGATTTCTACCGCGCGCTGCACCTCAAGGACCAGTACGCCAAGATGACGGTCACCGGAAAAGGCAAGGTGGGCGATCGCGAGGCGTTCATCGTCGAGGCCAAGCCCACCGAGGGAGCCGCGGAGAAGTTCTACTACGACACCCAGACCGGCTTGCTGCTGCGCAACGAGACAACGGACGATTCGGGCGGCCAGACCACGACCACCGTGGAGGATTACAAGGTGGTGGACGGCCTGAAGCTGGCGCATACCATCCGTCAGGAAAGCGCGGCGTTCAGCATGGTCATCAAGTTGACCGATGTGAAACACGGCGCCGAAATCGACGACGCAAAGTTCGCCAAGCCGGCGAATTAGAATGATCGTCGAGTAGCGCCGGCGGTCTTGCCGCCGGTGTGCCGATAGCCAGTTCTGGGGCCGGCGGCAAGACCGCCGGCACCACCCAGGACGGCGGAGCGCGCGGTCGCGAAGAAGATAGATCGCTCCCTGTTCTCTATCCCCGCGGTGCTGCTGTGCAGCGAGCCCACACTCGAGCGCTGTCGCCGGCGCCTGGGATAACCCACCTATTGGGCGCGCCTGCGCCTACCGCTCGGAAGCCTTGATCGTAAACCGAATCGGCTTGTATTTCATAAGGAACAGGGTGAACTTCTCTTTCCCGATGTCGCGGCCGGACACGAACCACAGCGCGCTTGCCACCGCGTTCTTGGTGTAGAACATGATTACGCCTCTGTGATCGTCGGTCAATGTGTACGCCATGCCGGTACAACACTTCAGACGGCCGACAGGCCACGGGTCGAGGCGGCCCGGCCCGGATCTGTTATCGAGCCTGGCCGGGTCAAAGTGATCGCCGATCAGAATGGACGGCCGGTCGGTTGTGAGCGAGTACTCCTTGGGCATGTATTCAATGGCAACCACGGCAAACGGCCCACGCTCCGGGGCCAGCCTGTCGTCTCCGTGGCTGGCAATCGACAGTTCTTTCGGAGCATTTGAGGCTTCCCAGTACCAGCGCTGATCCGAAGACAGCTTCGTCTCATACCACTCGCGATAGTCGCGGAAGACCTTCCATCCGAGTTTGAGATGAGCCTCCCAAGCGGAGTCCGAATCCAGGACGTTGGGAGCGAGTAATGGTTCCATTCCCGGAACAGGGTTGCCGGCAACGACGACGGCATTCAATCTGGCAGCCATCAACGCCCGGATGGCAGGGTCGGTCTCGGTCTCGAGGACGGCCGCATACACGCCTCGATCCGACAGTTTCTCGATTGCCTCCTTGCGAGCCTCCACCTCGCGTTCACTGCGCGCAATCGAGGCCAGCACGGTTTGGTCATCGATCTTCGCGATCGCAGTCCGGCGGGCCACCGGGTCTCTTGCTTCAACCGCGATCTTGGTCAGCAAGGCCTGGTCAGTCAGCTTTCCAATGGCGTCGTGCAGCTTGCCGCAGGTCTTCGGATCGCCCTTCTTCGAACAATCGGCGCTGAGTTTCTCTATGTTCTTGGCATCTGGGACGACAGCCGTGCCGATAGACGCGAACAGCAGGCACGCTGAAACCAACCGGATTCT
>Ga0182017_10003024_pt1 | contig 12593 bp, 9 predicted proteins | sample 712E3DmetaG_FD_120492 | JGI IMG/M metagenome (GOLD analysis project Ga0182017, IMG submission 120492) | Permafrost microbial communities from Stordalen Mire, Sweden - 712E3D metaG | ecosystem: Environmental > Terrestrial > Soil > Wetlands > Permafrost | place: Sweden: Stordalen | collected... | reverse complement strand
CCTGGGTGTGACCAGGGCTATTGGGTTTTAAAGCCTCCGGCTTTGCCATTTCGTTAGACCAACTTTAGGCTCCTAGTATAACTTTAAATCAATATAATAAAAAGATGTGTATAAAGGGTAGCCCCCCTTCTCCCAGGGGAGACGGGGGCAATGTATAGATATACAGCGAATTAGTCCCTCTCTCTTGGGAGAGAGCCTGTCCCGCTTAGGCGGGAGGTTGGAGTGAGGTAACCGAGAAAGGACAGGACAGAAGTAAACAAATTAACCTTCAAGCGATATGGATTCCTTTATTCATGATTGCCAATACTCAATTATTATTTATTTACTGTTAGAAAAAAATAAGTATTTTCGTCATCTGATATTTTTTGACAGATCCCAGCAAAATTAATATGGTTTATTAATGAAAAAATTCAAACTAATAAATAACATATCCGGGTGGATAGTATTTGCTTTAGCCGCATTTACCTACCTGTCGACCATTGAGCCAACTGCCAGCCTATGGGATTGTGGAGAGTTTATATCTTCAGGGTTTAAACTTGAAGTAGGACATCCTCCCGGCAATCCGGTTTTCCTGATAATGGCCAGGTTCTTCACTCTTTTTGCGGGAGGCAATGTATCAAAAGTTGCGGCTATGATTAATTCTATGTCGGCTCTTGCAAGTGCGTTTACTATCCTCTTTCTTTTCTGGACAATCACTCACCTTGCCAGGAAGATTATCATAAAAGATGAAAGCCACTACTCTTTTGGCAAAATTGCTGCAGTAATCGGCGCAGGTGTTGTGGGGGCAGTTGCCTATTCATTTTCAGATTCTTTCTGGTTCTCAGCAGTTGAAGCAATTGTATTTGCTTCATCGGCATTTTTTACAGCACTGGTATTCTGGGCTATTCTTAAATGGGAAGATGTTGCAGATGAAAAACATGCAGACAGATGGATCATACTGATAGCATTACTGATAGGATTATCAATTGAAGTTCATCTTCTCAACCTGTTGACTATCCCTGCAATTGTACTTGTATATTATTTCAGGAAATTTGAATTTTCATGGAAGGGTTTTTCTGTAGCAATGATCAGTTCTGTTATCATACTGGCGCTGATTATGTACGGTATCAGGCCAGGGATTGTCACAATTGCTTCAAAATTTGACCTCTTCTTTGTTAACAATTTTGGGCTTCCTGTTAATAGCGGAGTATTGTTTCACGTGACTTTGGTCATACTGTTTTTTGTTTTGGCAGTCAGATCTACCCTCAATAATTCAAGTCAGAATAAAATTGCAATTTTCTCCTTTGCAGCACTATTTTTTAGCGGGATATGGGTCCTGACAGAATCGACTGTTTTTAATCTTATAATGCTTGTAGTTCTTGCAGGGTCTGTCTGGTATGTCTCTGGAAAAAGTAAGCTTATCCTGAATACAGCACTGACTGCAATAATAGTAATCCTGATAGGTTTTTCTTCAAATGCCATTATTGTGATAAGGTCTTTGGCTAACCCGCCTCTTAATGAGAATAATCCGAGTAATGCTTTTAATCTTTTATACTATCTGAACCGTGAGCAGTATGGAGACAGACCATTGTTTAAGGGTCCCTATTTTAATGCCCCTGTAACATCTTATAAGGACGGGAAACCACATTATAGTTATGTCAATGGCAAATACGAAATTACAAGCCATGATCTTGTGAGAGAATATGATCAGAGATTTATCACTTTGTTCCCCAGAATGTGGAGTGAGCAGCAAGATCATGCCCAGGAATATCAGATATGGTCCAAACTGAAGGGGATTCCTCTTCAGGTAACGGACAATTCAGGCGAAAAGAAAATTGTTCGCAAGCCAACATTTATTGAAAATCTCCGGTTCATGTTTTCGTATCAGATAGATTATATGTATTTCAGGTACTTCATGTGGAATTTTTCAGGAAGACAAAATGATACCCAGGGCGCAGGAGGATCTGTAAACGGGAACTGGATCACGGGTATAAAATTCCTGGATGAGCCGAGGGTTGGTTCTTCCGATATGCCCGCTGATATGAAAAACGAACCATCAAGAAATGTCTATTACCTGCTTCCTTTTATACTCGGTATAATAGGAATGTTATATCATTTTAACCGCGACAATAAAAACTGGTTTATTATTCTGTTACTGTTTTTTATGACTGGTCTTGCTATTGTTTTGTATCTGAACCAGTATCCCAACCAGCCGAGGGAGCGCGATTATGCATATGCCGGTTCGTTCTACTTTTTCGCTATTTGGATAGGAATAGGCGTTCTTGCTCTGTTTGAGGGGCTTGCAAAACTGGTTAAGGAGAATATTGCAGCGCCTGTTGCCGGATTGATTTGTTTTGTTGCCGTACCCGTAATTATGGGTTCACAGAACCTGGATGATCATGACAGGTCGGGCCGGTACCTGGCGAGAGATGTCGCCTTTAATTATTTGAATTCATGCGCCACTGATGCAATTCTGTTTACAAATGGAGACAATGACACCTTTCCGCTTTGGTACGCCCAGGAGGTTGAAGGGAAAAGAACCGATGTAAGAGTATGTAACCTGATGCTTTTAAATACAGACTGGTACATCGACCAGATGAAATTCAAAACATATGAATCAGACCCGTTGCCAATATCCCTTCCGAGCAAAAAATATTATGATGGTGTAAATAATCAGATTTTTATTGTAGAAAAAATTAAAGAGCCGGTAGATATTTCAACAATAATTGAATGGGTAAAAAGTGAAAATCAGGCGACTAAGGTACAGGTCTCAGCAACGGAGGAGCTTGATAATATTCCTTCGAGAACAATAAGGATCCCTGTTGATGCGGCCAAGGTACTTGCGTCAGGGACCGTAAAACCTGAAGATGGCGATAAAATAGTTCCTTATATTGATATTAAGCTTAAAGGCAGTTCAATTATGAAAAGCTCGCTGGTGGTTCTTGATATACTGGCTCATAATGACTGGAAGCGGCCAATATATTTTGTTACGGGTTACCATAGTGATGCTCTCGGGCTTGAAGAATATTTTCAACTGGAAGGATTAGCATACAGGCTGGTTCCGATTAAGTCACAAAACAAAAGTTGGCTTGAATATGGCCGGGTCGATGTGGATATTCTGTACAATAATATGATGACTAAATTTGTCTGGGGTGGCGCAAAAGAGAAAGGTGTTGATCTGGATTATAATCATAAGCGAACAATAATGGTTGTTAAAGCAAGATACAATTATGCAAAACTGGCTAAATCTCTTGCAGCAGCGGGTAAAAACGAAAAAGCGGTTCAGGTGCTTGATTATTGTATGGAAACTTTTCCTGTCGGGAAATTATCCTATGATATGTATGTCCCTGATATAGTTGAGGCTTATTTTGATGCAGGGGAAAAAGAAAAGGCCGAGGATCTTACAAACAAGCTTTCAGCCTATTATTTTGAAAAGCTGGATTATTATTTCAGACAGAAAGTCGCGATACTTTCATCGGCTGAATATGAGATAGAGACATCTATGCAATATGTATCACGCGTTGCAAATGCATGTAAAGCAAATGGGAAAACTGAACTGGCTGATAAATTAAACTCAAAAGTGAATACCTATTATAACTCATTTATGAAAGCACTCCAACCGAATATCAGATAACTTCGGCAGAAGAAAGACTAAAATAATTTTGAGCAGGCAATTTCAGCATTCAGATATTTCTCCAGGAAGTAAAATATTTTTTCCGGGAAGACAGGTTTTAATATATATTCATTGCAGCCTGCAATGAGTGCTTCTTTTTTCGTATCATCCGAAAAATATGCCGAAACCATCAGGACCGGCACATTCTTTCTTTCTTTTCTAAAGATCCTGATGCACTCAATCCCATTAACCAGCGGAATAAGAAAATCTATCAGGACAAGATCAATCTTATCGTTCGTAGTTGAGAAATAATCAATAAAAGCTTTCCCGTTGCTGAAAACTATTACATCTGCCCCTGAATTATTCAATAATGTTTCGTAGTACTTTACCGAGGGTATATCGTCTTCAACTATAATGATCTTTTTATTGTGCAAGTCTAAGTTACTGAAAGACAGACTCATAGGTGATGGTTGGTTTGGTCGTATAAATTTACTATAAGAAAGGTACTGTATTCCAGTAAGTAATGGCAGTTATTAACAATTTATCAACATGGTGTGATTTCTAGAAAAGTACAATATTTGTTTTCCTGAAGAAAAATGTGCAAATTCGTCTTATCTAATTGATAGAATCATGGCAAAGCAAAACCATTTATTTAAAGTGATCATCCTGGCTATAGGATTGATATTCAGTGTCAATAAAGCGAATAGCCAGAATGGATTTGATAACCCGACAAGGGCTCTGTATATATTTGACCTCGCAAAATATGTTGATTTTGGCCCGGGCTTTGCCGATTCATCTTCTTTTAAATTTGTGGTCCTTATTGGAGATTATGATCTGATCAGTGAGATGGCAAATCTGTCAAAAACACGTAACAGAGTCCAGGATAAACCGGTATCCGTTATTGGAATCAGAAAGCTGGAAAGTCTTGTACACTCACAGGTTCTTTATGTCAACAAAAATGCAGGCTTTGACCTTGAGAAAGTCAAATCTAAAATTGCTGGCAAGCATACAATGCTTATAACAGAAGGTTATGAATTCAGAGAATCAATGATAAATTTCATGGTTGTCGATGGCAAACCAAGATATGATATTAATGAAGAATATATAAAAAAGGAAGGTCTGGCAGTACCGCAGACACTTCTTTTTAGTGCAATAAAGACAAAAGAGGACTGGCAGAATTTGTTTGATGTAGCCAGCAAACAAATTGAGGTACAAAAAGAAACTATCAGGCAACAGCTTGAAATGATTGATGTGCAGAAACAGGAGATTTTAAAACAGAAAACTGTACTTGACAGCCTTGATAAAGAGGTAATTGCTAAAGAAAAAGCCCTTAATGAAAAGCAAAGGGTTTTAAACCTCCAGGTAGCACAGATCTCGAAACAACAGGGAGAGATCTCGGTTCAGAAACAAACTATAATTGTTCAGCAGAATGCAGTTAAAGTTCAGCAGGATACGCTCGCAAACCAGAAAGCAAAAATTGGTTTGCAGATTGCCATGATAGACGGGCAGCTAAAAAAGATAAGTGATCAGGAAAGCAAGATTAAGATTCAACTGGCAACTCTCGAAAAACAGAAGATAATTCTCTATTTTATTCTGTTTGTACTCGTCCTGGTCAGCTTCCTTGTCTATTATATTTACAGAGGTTACAGGATCAAAAAAGAGGCGAATATCAAGCTCGAAGAGAAAAACAGGACTATCTCTGCGCAAAAAGATGAAATTGAAAAACAAAGGGATGTTGCTGCTGCCCAGCGCGATCAGATTGCATATCAGAAAAAGCATATCACTGATAGTATTATGTATGCCAAGCGAATACAGACAGCCCTCTTGCCCTCGCTTGAACTTTTCAGCGACAAGCTGGAGCATTTTGTATTATATAAGCCTCTGGCTATTGTAAGTGGCGATTTTTACTGGGTAAGCTCAAAGGATAATATTCAGGTTATTATTGCTGCCGACTGTACCGGGCATGGGGTCCCGGGCGCCTTTATGAGCATGCTTGGTGTCACAATGCTGAATGAAATTGTAAACGGGAAAGGGATATTAATGCCGGACCAGATAATAGAAAACCTCAGACAGGGGATAATTAAATCTCTTAAACAGGTTGTTGATGAGGATACAGTGAAAGACGGGATGGATATTGCTGTGTGCGTTGTGGACTTTAATGAGAATATTCTCTGGTATGCGGGAGCGAACAATCCATTGTATCTTATAAGAGGAGGAGAGCTTATCCATTACAGACCGGATAAAATGCCTGTAGCAATTCACTATAAAATGCTGCCATTCACTCTGAATAAAATTGAACTTCAGAAAGGTGATACCTTTTATATCTTTTCTGATGGTTATGCTGATCAGTTCGGCGGACCGAAAGAGAGAAAATTCATGTCAATGCAACTTAAAGAGACACTTGTGGAACTTGCAGGAAAACCAATGCTGCAGCAGGGGGAAAGATTAAATGAGATTTTTGAGGAATGGCGCGGAGACAACTCCCAGGTAGATGATGTTACCTTAATAGGAGTAAGGTACTAATCACATTCGTACTTTGTGGTGTTCCCGCCGACAGTTGTACCCGGATCTATTTCTTTTGCAGTTAAGTCAACACCACAATACTGCGTTGGATCACCAGGATTACCAACAATATTCCCATTACTGTCGCGCGTAACCAGCTTGCAGTTTTTACAGGCCTTTGAGCAGGATGGAGCTGTAAATACAAGCAGAATTAAGCACACTGCATAAATAATTTTCTTTTTCATGGTAATTTTATTTCAGGTCAAATATACAAAACTCTTTTTATTTGTTTTCACACAATACATTAACAACAATTCAGGGATAAAAGTTGCCTTGGGAATAATTAATAATCGATTATTGTCTGTTTAATGCAGCAAAAGGTTAAATTTCAAGTCCTTCTATCAGGAATGAAAATATTTATAAATGGAATTTAAAAATTAATATCATGGAAGAATCAAGAATGAAAAAACATGTAACCGTGGTAGGCGCTATTCAGGTTGGCGCAGGTATTCTCGGTTTTATAGGAGCACTTACTGTATTCTTTGCACTGAATTTTGCAAAAGGGATGGTTGGGGATGATGATGTACCAACTGTTGTACTTAGTTTTCTCTCAATTAGTCTTCCCATACTTATCGGGTTTATGGCAACACTTAGTCTGGTAGGCGGTATAGCTCTTTTGTCGTTCAGGAGCTGGGCAAGAATTCTTGTCATGATTGTATCTGTAATGGGGTGTTTCTTTATTCCAATTGGTACACTGATAGGGGTGTATTCAATCTGGACCCTTATGCAAGATGATACCATAAAATTGTTCAAGCCACAACCATAGAAATTAAATTTAACTTATCGGAGGGTCGAAGATCGATAATTGCGGATTGCGGATTTGTGATTGCGGATTAAGAATACAATCCGAAATCCGAATTCCGAAATCCGCAATTTCTTAAAATATTAGTACTAAATTAGAGGTTGAATTTTTTATATTCGGCCTCTTTTTTTATTACAAATAGTTGATAATATGAGTGACGACAATAAAATTATTTTCTCAATGTTCCGTGTGGGGAAAGTATATCCACCGCACAGGCAGGTGCTTAAAGATATTTCACTTTCATTTTTTCTCGGAGCCAAAATCGGAATAATCGGTCTGAATGGTTCCGGTAAATCAACTTTGCTTCGTATCATAGCAGGCCTCGAAAAAGAGTACCAGGGACAGGTTACTTTCACGCCTGGTTATTCAGTGGGTCATCTTTCCCAGGATCCGCTTCTTGATGAGACCAGAACGGTGCGTGAGGTAGTTGAGGAAGGAGTTAAAGAAACTGTTGAAATAATTGCAGAGTTTGAGAAGATTAACAACAGTTTTGGTGATCCTGCGGTTTTTGAGAATCCTGACAAGATGCAACAGTTAATGGATAAGCAGGCCATCCTCCAGGAAAAAATAGAATATCTCGACGGCTGGAATCTCGAACATAAGCTGGAAAGAGCAATGGATGCCCTGCGATGCCCTGAGAGCAACAGCAGGGTGAATGTCCTTTCCGGCGGAGAAAGAAGACGTGTCGCATTATGCAGACTGCTGCTCCGGCAACCCGATATTCTTTTGCTGGATGAACCCACCAACCACCTTGATGCAGAATCAATCCAATGGCTCGAGACATTCCTGAAACAATATCACGGAACAGTTATTTGTATTACACATGACAGATATTTCCTCGATAATGTCGCCGGCTGGATCCTTGAACTCGACAGGGGAGAAGGTATTCCATGGAAAGGTAATTATTCATCCTGGCTTGAACAGAAAGCGAAGAGGCTTGAAGCAGAAGAAAAGGGAAACGTAAAAAGAAGAAAGATACTTGAAAGGGAACTTGAGTGGGTGAGAATGTCCCCCAAAGCAAGACATGCAAAATCCAAGGCAAGATTAGGCGCATATGAAAATCTTCTGAATCAGGACGTAAAGCAAAAAGAAGAGAAACTTGAAATATTCATTCCCAACGGACCGCGACTTGGGGATAAAGTAATTGTTGCATCGCACCTGGCAAAGTCTTTTGGTGACAAGCTCCTTTTTGATGATCTTGAATTCAACCTTCCTCCAAACGGTATAGTCGGGGTTATCGGTCCGAATGGTGCCGGCAAAACAACCCTTTTCAGAATGATAATGAAACAGGAACATGCTGATAAAGGAGACTTTGAAGTAGGTAATACCGTGACTCTTGGCTATGTCGACCAGGCGCATGAAGCAATTGATCCGGCAAAAACAGTTTATGAGGTTATTTCCGGCGGTCAGCAGGATGTAATGGTCGGAAACCGGCTTGTAAATGCACGGGCTTATGTTGCCAGGTTTAATTTTACCGGGGCAGACCAGGAAAAAAAGTGTGGGATGCTGTCAGGTGGAGAAAGAAACCGGCTTCACCTTGCTCTTACTCTGAAATCAGGAGCTAATGTTCTCCTTCTGGATGAGCCTACCAATGATATTGATGTAAATACTTTAAGGGCGATTGAAGAGGGGCTGGAGAATTTTGCAGGCTGTGCCGTAATAATATCGCACGACAGATGGTTTCTCGATCGGGTTGCAACCCACATCCTGGCATTTGAGGGAGACTCCAAAGTAGTATGGTTTGAAGGTGGCTATACCGACTATGAAGAAAACTTCAGGAAAAGAGTGAATGACACTACGCCCAAAAGAATAAAATTTAAGAAACTTATCGCTTAAATTTGACCTGGAACCTATTTCTTCAGGCTGGCTTTTGATAAAATATAATCGGGAATTGCGACATTGAAATTTATATCTTCAATCAGGAACTCTGTCCCTTCTCCATCTTTAAGTACATCCTTGAATAAGATCCTTTTGGGGAACCATCTGCCTTGAATTTGCTTAACATCAGATAATTGCATCTTTTTCAGAAGAACACCACTTTTTGCATACAGCTCCTTTTTTAATGGGATAAAGCGATCCTTATCTACCCAGACTTTTTGAGTCTGGTAAGCAACGTCGGGAGTATTTGCAGTAAGTGAAATAACCCAGCAAATCCTGTCGTCAAGTTTTTCTTCCCCATCTATTTTCCCGGAATAATGATTAAGCAGGTGAGGATCTTCCATCATATCTTCATAGGACAGATCAGAGCCCATAACTGATTGTCTGAGCATATGACCTGAAATCTGGATAATCCTGTCTGTTGAAGGAGAAAAAATCCATAACTGATCTTCCAGCTTCAACATTTTTGTTCCCTGCTCACGAGGTGGAGATAAGTACTCGGAATAGGATTTCTTTTCACCGATGCTCCATGTCTTGGATTCAATTGTACGGGTATTTCTCGGGTTATGGATCACCATTTTGGAAGTAAAAATCCGGCTCTCCGCCGACATGTTTTTATCTACTTTTTCAATTATTTCTTTAGCAGAAGGATTTTGTGCATTTAATGAAATACACAGCATCAACAGTGGTATAATGTTTTTTTTCATGCTTCTAATTCTTTAAATAATTGGGCAGTTTTACGTCTGTAAATGCCGATTCCCGATAACATGGTCCCGATTACTGTGGAAAATAATCCAGGAATAAATCCGATAAAGAAAGCCGGAGCAGTAATCCTGGTATGAAAGACAGTCGGCATCAGGATCGTGGCATCTTTCATCATCGAACTGAGATCAAGTCCATGCTTTTGTAGATAAAATGATCCGGCAAGTCCGATTAATGCACCAATAACGGAACCAATTATGCCAATCAATACCGACTCATAGATCATTGTTTTATAGATGTGGGAATAATCCTCACCGATAGCCAGACGGGTACCAAATTCTGTATATCTTCTCAATCCTCCCAACAATCCTGCATTCCACAACACAAGCGACATTGACAGAACAAAAATAAAGACCGCAAATCCCCCCACTTTTTTAATCTGATCCATCATATTGCCAAGGTCATTTTGTTGTCTCAGTGTGACAATCACCGGATTGAATTCATCTTTCGAGGGAGGGAAGAGTCGGTTAAACTTTGCGACCACCTGACTGACTTTCTCTTCATTATAATAATTATCCGGAAGATAGCCAACAATCTCACCTGCTGAATTATTCATATCCAGGGCATTGCGCACATCTTCAATGTCAATTATGACCGAACCCTGATCCATAGGGCCTGTTCCGAAAACTATGGTACCACAAACTGTGAAATTATACATTGCCATGCTTCCGTTCATCGTAGAACCAATAAGGGTTACTGAATCGCCAGGATTAATTTTAAGTTTGTGCGAAAAGTCTTCACTCATTAATATCTCCCCAGGATGAGCCGGCAGTCTTCCCCTGCGCACTGATTTTGCAAGATTGAATCGTTCGGTTTCTGATTTATCTTCTGAAAGCAGATCGATCCCAAAACCTATTGCAGGCCCCTGTGCACGGGTCTCTCCCCTGGAATCCGGAGCATCAATTAATCCCCCAAATCTAATTCGTTCTCCCCATTTCATATCCGGAAAATTCTTTTTCAGCTTTATCATCAGAGAATCCACCCCGGTAAGAGCAAGATCATTTGGAACCTGATCAATATTTTTGGAATATGCTGCTGTCATAATTTTGATATGTCCTGTTGAAAAGCGAGCATTCATTTCTATACTGTCGTTCAAAATGCCTGTCAACCAGCAAAACAGGAAAACAGTAAGCATAACGCCGATGGTCACCACCACAATCGGGAGAAGGCTGCGTTGTTTGTCTCTTAAAATCCCTTTCAATAAAAATTTTATCATTGCAATTTCCCCCTTAGAGCTTCAGTTGGTTTCATTTTTGCAATCTTTCGTGAAGGAAGATAACTTACAATTATGGTGGTTATCATAATCAGGATAATAGTAATTAAAACAAGTCCTATACTATAGGCTGGATAAATCTTATCCGCGACCGCCAGGCCGAAGCCTTTGCTGCCACCTGGCATTGACAATCCTCTGCTGGCCTGCCAGGCAAGCAGAGGAATTCCATAAATAGCAGCAAGAATACATGCCAGAACCGAATTAAGCGATCCTTCAATAGTGAAGAGACCCACCACCTGGTACCGTGTCATTCCAAGTGCAATGTAAGTACCAATTTCTTTTTGCCTTCGGAAGATTGATAATATCTGAGTATCGAAAATAGCAAGCATGGCAAGGCTGAGAAGAATAATATATAACACTATTCCTGCAACAGATTTCATTTTAATGAGGTCGGTAATGGATTTTAGAAGAACTTCGCTGCTTTTGAATTTCCATCCTGCAGGATACAGGCTTCCTGATTCTTTATTTTTACAAACCAGAATGGTGGCTTCTCCCGGCATTCCCATCATCTTTTGAAGTTGGTCAAGGGGAATCCAAATCTGACCCATATCGACAGTAGGCACCTCTGTGTCAAAAATAGCAATCACTTTCATATCACCTGCATCAAACGTTCCGTGAACATCGCGCCAGCGGAGCGTGATAATATCGCCTTCCTTCAGTTCATTATCCGTGGCCATCCTTCTGCCGATTAATACTGGTATTTCATCGCTGCTCTTTAAAAACAAAGCAGCAGGGATCTTAAGAATTTTTTGATTTGAGTCTATCCCTTTTATCAAGATACTCTGGATACGACCCCCGGGATAAATGGTTCCCTGTGTTATCAGGATGGGTACCAGATTCCCGTTTAATAAAACAGTATCCAGGGATGAAGGTATCTTTGCATGTGCCTCAGTCAAAGAAAAGGCATCATACGGATCATAGCTTTTCTGCCAGAACTGCCCGCGGCCTGTTTCCCATTTAGCTGTTTCGTTTTTTGCCTGCCTGTCCCATCCATCAAGGATTCCCTTATGCCATATAATAATCACAAAAGAGAAAGAGAGTACTATCACATTAAGCCAGGTTCTCAGCCCTGCCCCGATGAGATTTTTTATCGCGAGTTGAAGTAGCAATTTCATTGTTACTGGGATTTAATTGTTTGTGATTTCGTCCTTTGCAACTTTCCCGTCGATCAGAGAAATTTTACGCCTGAGGTAACCAATTACCTTGTCATCGTGAGTGGCAAAAATGAACGTAGTCTTAAACTCTTTGTTTAATTGAACCATCGTTTTAAGTATATGATGGGAATTGGCAGCATCGAGGTTAGCCGTTGGTTCATCTGCAAGAACTATTTCAGGTTTTTTCACCATTGACCTGGCAATTGCCACTCTCTGACACTCGCCTCCTGAAAGCTGTGCCGGTTTGGATTTCACCTTATCTGTCAGACCAAGCCATTCAAGTGAATCCATCACCATCTTTTTTCGCTGTCCGTCATTAAGTTTTAAAAGAAGAAGAGGGAATTCCACATTCTCAAAAACTGTATAAACAGGAAGCAGGTTATAACTCTGAAAAATGAATCCGAGCCTGGATCGTCGAAGGAGAGCAGCCTGCTTAACATTAAGTTCTCCGATTGATTGCCCGAGAACAATAGCTTTTCCTTCTGAAGGAGAATCGAGTGAACCGATAATATTAAGCAGGGTGGTTTTGCCGCTGCCGCTTGGCCCGACAACCCCTGTAAACTCTGCTTT
>Ga0182017_10003022_pt1 | contig 12600 bp, 11 predicted proteins | sample 712E3DmetaG_FD_120492 | JGI IMG/M metagenome (GOLD analysis project Ga0182017, IMG submission 120492) | Permafrost microbial communities from Stordalen Mire, Sweden - 712E3D metaG | ecosystem: Environmental > Terrestrial > Soil > Wetlands > Permafrost | place: Sweden: Stordalen | collected... | reverse complement strand
TCATGACCGAGCTATGGGCCACGATCCAACCCGTCCTCGAACGCGTCACCCCCAGCGACGCCGCCGGCTTCTTCCGCCACTGTGGCTATGCAACGGAGAAAAAGTGAAAACGCTCTAGTGCAGCGCCTCGTTAAGAGTGAGAGATCTGAACGACGCGTGCTGTGTGCTCGAAGCTCGTTTCTGGCGTCCCCCGGCTTGTCGCGCGGCGCATGCAGCCGCCTGGTTACGTCGAGATTATTGCGAGGCGCTACACTAGGTCAGCGCGAGGCAGGTTCCCCGCTAGTGTCGCCTGCGCAGCACTGCTCAAAATGGGCGGCACACGACCGACAGGAAGCGAGCGGGAGCCTGCGCCAGGACCGGTGTGACCGCCCACGAGAAGAGGGGTTCTTCACGGATTCGCAGGAGGCGCCGGCCCCATACGGGAGGCGGAAGGCCGAACGCGCCGCGAACCTTCCGTGGCGGACCTCCCACCCCGCCGCCGTGTAATGCCTCTCGACCTGCTTACTCGTCGAAAGGAACCGCACTGCATGCGCACCACGCGACTCGGTCTCGTTGCGGGGTTGCTCGCCGGCACGATTTCATCCTGGTCTTCGCGCTGGTGCAGAGCCTGGTGCAGAGCGCCATGCCCGTTGCGGCGGCCGAAAGATGCGGCGTAAGTCAATGCCGCGCGTGGCTGTCCACGGTTTCTCACAGATCCAAGACGGAGTTCGCCGGACGGTTACGCTCATCCTCCCGCCGCGTGGGTCACGAAGGCGAGAATATCATTGGCCAGTTGTTGGACGTCGAGCCCGTCCTTGCGGCGCGCCGGTCGCGCGTGGGGCAGTGCCGCCTCAAGCTGCGCCGGTTCCCGTACCCAGCAGAAGTCGAAGCGTTCGGTCAAGGCCTCGAGAAACTCGAGCTGGTGGTTCTCGGGTTTGAGCGGATCGGGCACGGCGATGAACGGCCGGCCGGAGACGATACACTCGGTTACGAGGCCCGTGCCGCCATGCGTGACGATCAGGTCGGCCGCTGCGAACCGCTGCCAGAGATCGGGCTCGTAGCGCACCCACGGGAAGTGACGCGGGACGTACTGCCCCGAGCCGATCTGCCCGAAGGCGTCGGGCGGCAGGCGACCAACCGCCACCAGCCGGTCCAGCTCGGCCACCAAGGCGTCAAAGTGCTCGGTGCCCACGACCACCAGCGTCACAGCACGGCCCCCACAAAACGGCTGCCAGGATACGCGCTGACCAGCCCCGGCCACTGGACGTAGAGGCGGTCCGTCAGGCGCAGACGATGAAGCAGCCGGCCGGTGCGGGACAATCGCCGAACGCGCGTCACCGTCTCGACGAAGATGCAGCGAACGCCGAGCAGTTTGGCAGCGGCGAACAGCGGGACGGCGACCACGGACCCGAGGGCCAGGACGGCCTGCGGGCGCAGGCGGCGTAGCAGCCGATACGCTTCGACGAAGCCACGACCCAGCCACAGGAGGTTGACGAGATGTCGCCAGGGACGCCCCTGGGTGCGGCCGAGATAATGGATGGGACAACGTTCGCCGGGCAGGGGCGTCGGCAGGTGCCCGCACGCGTCGTGTCTGTACATAGCATAGGCGTAGGCGACGCGCACGGCCTGGGGGTCGAAGGCCTCCAGCAGGCGCAGCGTCTCGCGGTACCAGCCGCCGCCGGCGAGAACGACGAGGATCAGGGGCCGGTCGTCCGTCAGCGCCACACTACCTCCTCGGCGTGCCTGGCGTGGCCGCCAGAGCATTACACGGTCCAGCGCCGGGGTGCCCGTTGTGCGCGTGCGGCGCGGCGCGCGCGAAGCGTTGTCAGCACCTATTCCATCGGTGCTTTCGGGACGTCGCTTAGCGGCCCGGCACGCCCCTCCGATGGGGCGACGCGCAGCGGCTGCGCGGGCGTCCGCCAAGCATCCCCTGCACGGCGCTGGAAACCCCGAGGCCGCTCCAATAGTTGCGCGGCGACACCGACGTTGCGACCGCGGGGATGGTTCCCCTGGGCTGGCCGAGAAGCCCCCAATGACCATCGACACGACGTCATGCCGTTTGCGCCGCACGGCAAGGCTCTGTCGCTGGCTACCGCTGGCGGCGTCCGCGCGGGTGGCACGCTGGCTGTATCCTGACAGCGTAGCCTGTGCCGAGAACGCCGCCTTCGAGGCCCGTAGCGCGCTCGGCCACGCCTTGCCTGCGTTCGGGCAGTTTGACTGCATCGCGACCACACCTCATTCTGGAAGTGGCCCAGCCGGGTCTTGAGCGGCGCGGCCTGACCGCGAAGGACATCTTCACCCAACTCGCGGACCTCGGTTCCTCAAGCTGGGCTATCCATCGCTGGAGCATCCGGCCCCCCGATCTTCGCACGCGGCAACTCAACTGAGTATGCATCCCCGCCTCCGCGCACGTTCTGGGGCCGGAGCCCCCGGACGTCGGCCACCGTCTGCGGCGGCAGAGGATCGCGCGTCTGCTGCGGACGAGGGCTCTGGACGACGGGCGCTGGTGTGGATGGTCGGCGACGACCCGGGGTCGTTGATCTTCCGCCGGCGGCATGGGCCCGGAGTCTCCGTAACCACCCGATCTCCGTGGAAGCCCGCGCCCCGCGCGCGGACCGGGCCAGGCAGCTCCAGCGCAACCGTTCCTGACCCTCCGGCCTGCTGCCAGCGGGCCCGGAGAGAACCCGCCTGTTCGCCACCGCCCCGCGGAGTCACCCGTCTCAGCCTCCAGCCCCTGTGCGCCCTCGGCCGTGGAATCTCGCTGATCGCCCACGCCCTCTCACGACGCCATTGGGTCCGTCATCGCTGGCCATCGGCATTCTCCGTTGCGTTTTATGATCGGCTCGCTAGGATGCCCCGTCGCGACGTAGCCGCGGGTTTTCTGGTCAATGCGCGGGCGCCGCCCCGGATGAGTCGCACACCCCTGGACCGCCTCCCCAACCGCCACCCGGCGGGCGGGTCCGTACGGGCGTGGGCAGACAAGGCCGACACGCGCCAACGCGGCGGACCCGCGCCGCAGCTTGCTCAGCCGGAAGCATCGTCATGTACTGGATCAGCAAGGGCATCCACCGGCTCGGACGGCTGAAGCGTCGCACGTGGATTCTGCTCGCGGTCCTGGGGCCGGGCATTATCACGATGGTGGCGGACAACGATGCGGGCGGCATCTCCACCTACGCCCAGACCGGCGCGAAGACCGGCTTCAATATGCTGTGGGCGTTCATCCTCCTCGTGCCCATGGCCTATTACGTGCAGGAGATGACCGTCCGGCTCGGGGCGGTCACGAAGCGCGGCCATGCAGAGGCCATCTTCGACGGCTTCGGCCCGTTCTGGGGCTGGTTCTCGATCTTCGACCTGGCGCTTATCAACTGGCTGACGCTGGTCACCGAGTACATCGGCATGACCCAGGCCATGAGCCTTTTCCACGTCCCGCCGTGGGTGACCTTCATCGCCGTGACGGCCTTGCTGTTCGGGATCGTCGTCACCGGCCGCTATTGGACCTTCGAGAAGATCACGTTGTTTTTCTGCCTGTTCAACCTGGTCTACATCCCCGCCGCCATCTGGGCCATGCGGACCGGCAATGTGGCCGACGGCTGGGTTGCCGTCGGGCATGGCTTTTACAGCCCCCACTTCCAATTCACCAGCACGTTCACGCCCGCAGCGCTCGTCACCCTGATCATGGCGAACATCGGCACGACGATCACCCCGTGGCAAATCTTCTTCCAGCAGTCGGCGGTCGTGGACAAGGGCATGGAAATCAAGGACGTACGGTTCGGCAAGATCGACACGTTTGCCGGGGCGTTCATGACGTGTCTGGTCGCCGCGTTCATCATCATCGCCACCGCCGCCGTGTTCTATTACCACCCCGCCGGCCAGTTGACTGTCGAGTCCGCGGCCCAAACGGCCGCAAGAATGCCAGCGGTGATGCCCAACCAGACCATCGGCGAGTGGGCCAAGGTCTTGTTCGCAATCGGGCTGTTCGATGCCGGTCTGCTGGGCGCCTTGTGCATCTCGCTGGCCACGAGTTGGGCCTTGGGCGAGGTGCTGGGCTGGGCCCATTCGCTCAATAAGTCGGTGCGCGAGGCGCCCTGGTTCTACGTGGCCTATGTGGCGATGCTGCTTTCCGCCGGCGTCGTGTCGCTCATCGCCAGCGTCGAGGTCCAGAATGTCATCACGATCTTCGTGCAGGTCGTGGCGGTTACGCTCTTGCCCGCGGCCCTGTTCTTCCTGATCCTGCTATTGAACGACAAGCCGCTGATGGGCGCGCATGTCAACACGCGCTGGCAGAACATCGCCAACTGGAGTATTGCTATCTTCGTCGTTGCGGTGTCCACGTTGTACGGCGTTTCGGTCCTTTTCCCGGAAATGTTCGGGTCGGGCTCGCAAGGGTGACGTCATGACGGCCATAACCAACCACGGGCCGAAAGCCCCCTTCCCGCCGCCCGCCGCCAAGGACGCGGTCGGGGTGTACTTCTCGGACCTGCTCAAGCGGCCGATCTGCACCGGCAAGATCAAGGACCGCATCGGTCGGCTGTCCGACCTGGTTTTCCGCCTGGGCGAGCCCTACCCGGAGGCGGTGGGGATCTACATCGAACACGGCTGGGGCAAACCGACGGAGTTTGTCGCCTGGGACAAGGTTCAACGGATCGAGGACGACGCGATCTTCGTCGCCCGGCCGGAGGGCGGGCACTATCCGCCCTTCGTCGATCAACCGGGCTGGCTGCTGATCGACGAGCACTTGATGGGCCGCACGATCTTCGACATGGACGGCCGGCGGATCGAGGTCGTCAACGATGTGCACCTGCTCGCTTCCAAGGGCCGGATGCTGCTCGTGCACGTGGACGTGTCGTTTAACGGCTTCCTGCGCAAGTGGGGTTTGGGGCGCCTTTCGCGGGGCAAGGACCGCTTCATCTCCTGGCGCTACGTCCAGCCCCTTTCTCGGGAGGACGTCGGAACGACCGACGCCGTTACGCTCTCGGTCACGCGCAGTCAGCTCCGCGACCTGCCCGGCGAAGACCTGGCCGACGCGCTCGAGCAGGTTTCGCACGAGGAACAGCAGGCCATCTTCTCGGCCCTGGACACGGAGAAGGCCGCCGAGGCCCTGGTCGAGGCCGAGCCGCGGGCGCAACGGCAGCTCATCGCGAACCTCCGCCGCGAGCGGGCCCGCATGATCCTCTCCGAGATGTCGATCCCGCAGCTTGCCGACCTGCTCTCGGTCCTGCCGCACGAGGACCAGGTCAAGATGCTCGCGCTCTTGCCCGCGACGGAGGCCGAGCGGATCAAGGCGATCCTCTCGGAGCGCGAGGTCACCGCCCGGGCGCTGCTCTCGTCCGACTACGTCGCGATGCCGAAAGAAACCGCCGTCGACCAGGTCTTGCAGCAGATCCGCGCGGCATACCGCGAGCATGAAGCCATTTCATATATCTATATCGTCGTGCCCGACACGCACCTGCTGGTCGGCGTCGTGGACCTGCGCGACGTCGTCCTCGCGGCCGACACGGTTGCGCTCGGCGAGCTGATGGCCTCGCCGGTGGTCGCCGCACAAGAGGACGACATGCGCGAGGACCTTGCGGAGCTGTTCGCGAAGTACCACTACCGGATGCTGCCGGTGGTTGACGCCCGCGACCGGCTCCTCGGCGTGATTCGGTACAAGGACATCATGTCGGGTCTGACGACCCGTGCGAAGGCGTGACGGCCACCATGCCGCGAATCAAAACGACAGGAATGGTGAAGGTGGCCCTGTATGGGCTGCGGGTCTACCTGCTCGTGCTGCTGGGGCTGATCGTCTTCAAGTTCGTGCGGACGTTCCTGCGCGGCTAGCGCGCCGGACGCCCCCTCCCTCTGGCGAACCGACCGCGGGGCGCACCGCTCACACGATCCCCCGGTACTCCTCCAACGCGTCCGGGTCCGCCAACGCGTCCTTGTTCGGCACGTCCTGGCCGTGGATCATCCGGCGGACGGCCATCTCGACCTTCTTGCCGTTGCGCGTATAGGGGATTGCGCTGACCTGCTTGATGTACTTGGGCACGTGCCGCTTCGTGGCCCCCTGCGCGATCGCGGTGCGGAGCTTCTTGTCGAGCGCCGCATCCAGCGTCACGCCCGGCCGCAGGACGAGGAAGAGGCACACCTCCACGTCGGCGTCCGCCGTGTCCTTCCCGACCACAAGGCTGTCGGCGATCTCCGGCATGCCCTCCACGATGCGGTAGATCTCCGCCGTCCCGATGCGCACGCCCGCCGGGTTCAGCGTGGCGTCGGAGCGGCCGTAGACGATGACGCCGCCGGTACTGGTGATCTCGATGAAGTCGCCGTGGCGCCAGACGACGGGGGCGTCCGACCGGGCCCAGGGATGCTCGAAGTAAGCCGCGCGGTACTTGCTGCGATCCGGGTCATTCCAGAACGCGACCGGCTGCGAGGGGAACGGCTGGCAGCAGACCAGCTCCGCCTTCTGTCCAATCACCGGGCGGGCGTCATCCGTCCACGCCTGCACGTCCATCCCCAGACCGCGACACTGAATCTCGCCCGCGTACACCGGGAGAATCGGGTTGCCGAGCATGAAGCACGAGATGATGTCGGTCCCGCCGGAGATGGATGCAAGTTGCAGGTCCGCCTTGACATCCTGGTACACCCACTCGAACAGCTCGACGCTCAGCGGCGAGCCCGTCGAGCAGATGCAGCGCAGCGCCGTCAGGTCGTGCTCGCGGCCGGGATGCAGGCCCGCCTTCTCGCACGCCGCGATGTACTTCGCGCTGGTGCCGAACACGTGCAGCTTGGTCTCTTCGGCCATCTGCCATAGCCGGTCCATCGTCGGATAGCCCGGGTTGCCCTCGTACAGGACGACGGTCGCCCCGATGCCCAGCCCGCTGACCAGCCAGTTCCACATCATCCAGCCGCAGGTCGTGAAGTAGAAGATGCGCTCGCCGCGCCGCAGATCGGTGTGCAGCATCAGTTCCTTCATGTGCTGGAGCAGCGTGCCGCCGTGGCCGTGCACGATGCACTTCGGCACGCCGGTCGTCCCCGACGAGTACATGATGAACAGCGGATGGTCGAACGGGACCTCCGCAAACGCCAGCGGCGGCGCCGGCCGATCGGCCGGCCCCAGGAAATCCCGCCACAAGATCGCGTTCGGGATGCCGGCCAGTTCGGCCTGTGCCACTGCTCCTTGAGCAGTGCTCGCTGCCAGGAACGGCACGACCACGACCCGCTTCACGCTCGGAAGCTTCGGCAGCATCTCCTTCACGCGCGACAACGTCTCATACGGCTTGCCGCCATACGTGTAGCCGTCCGCGACCACCAATACCGTCGGCTCGATCTGTCCGAACCGATCTAATACACCGCGCACGCCGAAGTCTGGCGAGCACGACGACCAGATCGCCCCCAAGCTCGCACCGGCGAGCATGGCAATTATGGTCTCGGGTATGTTCGGCAGGAACCCGGCCACGCGGTCGCCGCTCTGCACGCCGGCCTGCCGCAAGGCGGCCGCACACCGCGCCACTTCGGCGCGCAGTTGCCGGTGCGACAGCCGCCCGCGTCGCCCCGCCTCGTTTTCGAACAGCAGCGCGTCGTCGTCATCGTCAAACCGCAGCATGTGGCCCGCGTAGTTGAGCTTCATCCCGTGGAACCACCGGGCGTCGAGCATGTTGCGGCTGCTCATCACCGTGTCGGCCGGGGACGTTGGCCGGATGTCCGCGTACTCCAGCAGGTCGGGCCAGAACACGGCGGGCCGCGCGACCGACCACTCGTACAGCGCCTCCCACTCCGGCTTGATCCGGTGTCGCTGGGCCACACGCTTCATGAAGTCGTACATCTGCGCGCCGCGCACCCGCTCGGGCGCGGGGGTCCAGAGTCGCTTGGAGTCAGGCATCGGGCCGCTTCCTTCGCTGAAGTTGGTGATTGAACGATATTCTGCCCCCCCCGCGCGCACCGGTCAACGACGGGCCTGCCCAGCGCCGCGGCGCACCGGCTCAGAAGCGGATTCTCAGCCCCAGGTCGGACGCAAGCTCTCGGGCATGGCTGACGGGCAGCTCCGCATCGGCGCTGATCCTGGTAACCAGCAGCGGCTCCGCGCCGATCAGGTTGATGACGCGGCCTTGGCCCGGGCCGAGTGCCCCGCTCGGCACCCGCAGCAGGTAGCCGTTCCAGTTGCAGACGTACGTGCCCGGGTCGCGGATCGTGTCAAACGGGATGCTGGCGACTGGACTCGCGACCCCCATCGGTGATGTGCCCACTTTACCCTCCAGATTCTCCACGGCCGCACCTCTGCCTGTCGCCCGAGAGCGGCAGCCGGCCCCGCCGGCGCGGCCGCTCAGAAGCCCGCCGTCACCCCCAAGCTCGCCGCCAGCGCCCGCGCGCGCGTGAGCGACACATCCGGGTCGTCGCTGATCTTCGTCACGGTGAGCGGCTCGCGACCGACAATGTTCAACCCCAGCGGCCAACCCACGGGCACAAGACCCTCCGGCACGCGCAAGAGATGGCCGCTCCAGTTGCAGACATACGCGCCCGACGAGCCGATCGTGTCCAAGGGCACGGACCTGCCGGGCTGCGGGCCACGCCGCTCGGTTGTATTCGCGCTTGCCATGCGCCGGTCTCCCATGAGCATCCTCGCCTGCCTCTCCGCGAGGGGCGGTCCGCGCAGAAAGCGCGTACCTGATCACTATCTATAATCGGGCCACCGACCTTCGGCTCTTTAATTATAGCAGGCTCTCGGCCCCCCGATCTGTTTAACCGTCCTAAACACGTCGCGCCGGCCGCTCGTTGACAAGCCACCGCTCTTCGCACACAACAGCCCGCATGGAGTGCGCCGCCACGCTGCTGGACGGCCCCGCATCCGCTCGGGCCCGCTACCTCGCGAACCTCGCCGCACTCTATGCCGCCGACCCCGAGTTGGCCGTGCGCATCGACGCCCTCCCCTTCTCCCGGCTGCCACGCCTCGAACCCGCGCGCGACGGGAACCTGACGGTGCGGCTGACGGCCGACGATGGCAAGTCCGTGTACGCGCACAGTCGCCACCGGCCCCTCGAAGAGGCCAGTGCCCTGGTGGCGGGCCAGACACGGCGGAAGGCCGGCGGGCCCCATGAAACCGGGGAAGTGGGACGCGCGGGCGAAGGCGCACAGGCTCCCGGCCGTGCAGACGCGCCTGCCGCCGACGCGGAAGACCTGGACAGCTCGTGCTTCGTCGTGAACGGGCTCGGCCTGGGCTACCACATCACCGAGCTGGAGCGGCAGTTTTCCAAGCCGCTCCTGATCGTCGCCGAAGACGACCTCAGCCTCCTGAAGGCCGCCTTGTGCGTCACCGACCTTACCACCCCGCTCCGCGGGCGGCGTCTCACGTTCCTGTCGGCTGCGGACAAGGCTGCCGTGCACGAGCGGCTCCGCGCGGCGATGACCTACTTGGTACTCGGTATGAAGTTCATCACGTTGCCGCACACCACCCGCTATCACGCCGAGTTCCACACGCAGGTCCGGGCCCTGTTGCGGGACTTCGTCTCGTACTCCCGCGTGCAGATCTTCTCCCTGTTACGCCACGCCCGTATCACCTGCCGCAACGTCGCGTTCAACCTGCCGGCGTACCTGCGGCAGCCGGGCGTCGAAGCGATCAAGGACCGCGCCCGGGGCTACCCGGCGATCCTCGTGGCCGCCGGCCCGTCCCTCGCGCGTAACGTGGACCAGCTCAAGGAGTTGCGCGGCCGCGCGGTCTTGATCGCCGTCCAAACCGTGCTGAAGACGCTGCTGGCGCGCGGCATTCCGCCACATTTCGTGACCAGCCTCGACTATCACGAGCTGTCGGCCCAGTTCTTCGAAGGCGTCGCCGATTTCGGCGAGACGATCCTCGTGGCCGAGCCGAAGGCGCATTGGCGCGTGCTGGACACGTACAGCGGGCCGATGCACGTACTGCACTCCGGCTTCGTGGACGAGCTGCTGCGCGACGTGTCCCCGCCGCGCGGCGAGCTGCGGGCCGGCAGCACGGTCGCCCACCTCGCGTTTTACCTGGCCGAGCACCTGGGGTGCGACCCGATCATCCTGGTCGGGCAGGATTTGTCGTTTACCGAGGGGCTCTACTATCCGGCCGGGATGCAGATCGAGCGCATCTGGTGGCCCGAGCTGGGACGTTTCAACACGATTGAGATGAAACAGTGGGAGCGGATCGTGCGCGCCCGGGCCATGTTGCACGTCGTCAAGGACATCCACGGCCGCGACACGTACACCGACGATCAGCTCTACACCTACGCGGAGCAGTTCCAATCCGATTTCCTCGGGTCATCGGCGCGGATCGTCCATGCGACCGAAGGCGGGATGCGCCTCACCGGCGCGGAAGTCATGACGCTGCGCGAAGCCGCCGGACGCTTTTGCACGCGCGACCTGCCGCCGCGGCTCTTCGCGCTGCCACCGCAACCGCCGCCGCCGGACTTGCCGGCGCGCGTTGGCGCCGCCCTGGAGCAACGGCTGGTCGAGCTGCGCGAGATTCGGGAGATCGCCCGCGCGACCGCGGAGATTCTGGAGAAGCTGGGCCGCCTCTTCGATCGTCCGGCCGAGTTCAACCGCCTGGTCATGCGCGTCGACGAGCTGCGGGCGCGCATGGTCCAGAACGACCTGACGTACAGCCTGGTCGTCCAGGTGTCGCAATTGGCCGAGCTGCGGCGTGTCCACGCGGACCGCGCCATCCGCGACGACGAGTGCGAGACGGTGGAAACGGCCCGCCGGCGGCTCCGCCGCGACCGCGAGTACGTCGCCGCGCTCATTGACGGGTGTAACTACCTCGAGCAGATGTTGCCGCAAGCCCTCGAGCGCGTGCGCGAGCGACTGCCATGAAGATCGTGGGTGCCGTGTTCGCTGACTTCGTCGAGAGCAACCTGGGCGGACCATCGCATTTGCGCACGGAATTGGCCGGCCAGACCATCCTCGCCCGGACGCTCCGACGCCTGCTGCAAGTGGAGGGTTTGGCCGGCCGGTGCCTCTTTGTCCGGGAGCGCGACCGAGCCGCGGCGGAAGAGGCGCTGCAAAACGCGGGGCTGACCGGGCAGGTCGACCTCGTCCCCGAAGATCCCGGTGACCGGTCGCGCCGCGAATTGGTGCGGGCTGCCCGCAAGTGGTGCCTGGAGTCCTGGCGCGGAAACCCGCTCGGATTGTCCTGGTTTGACGAGTTCATCGACCCGCACACCGTGGCTCGCGCGCTCGATCACTACCGCTGCGATGGGGTCTTCTGCTTCGACGGGCACCAGCCCGTCCTCGACCCGGCTATCGCGACTGCCATGCTGACCCACCTGGGCGAGCACCAGGACGCCTGCAAGATCGTGTTCACGCAGGCCCCGCCCGGTCTGGCGGGCGTGATCCTGCGCCGGGAGGCGATCGAGGATCTCCTGAAGCTGGCCATCCCTTTCGGCCTCCTGCTCGCGTACCGCCCGGAAATCGCCCAACCCGACCCGATCATTCACCCGAGCTGCTGCCCCGTTGCGCCCGTCCTGACACATATCGCGGCCCGCCTGACCGGCGACACGCGGCGGTCGCTGGAATTGCTCGAGCTCGCCATCCGCGAGGTCGGCGAGCAAGCGTCCGCGGAGGACTTGCGCCGCTGGCTCGCTCTGCCGGGCCGCGACCGGGCCGGACCGCTCCCGGTTGAGGTGGAGCTGGAGCTAACGACCGACGATCCGTTGCCCGAGACCACCCTCCGACCACGCGGCGACCGGGTCCCGCGCCGCCAACTGGCTGACCTGGCCGCGCTCGAGCGGCTCACCCGCGAACTCGCCCAATATGATGACCGGCTGGTGGTGCTCGGCGGCCACGGCGACCCCCTGCGGCACCCCCAATTTGCCGACGTACTCCGCCTGCTCCGCGGATCGGGCGTCCGCGGCGTCGCTGTCACGACTCCGCTAACGGAGCTGCCCGAGGAGGCGATGGAGGCGATGTTGGCAAACCGCGTCGATGTCCTCGAAGTGCTGCTCGACGCCCATTCGTCGGCGACATACGCGCAAGTTAATAATTCAGAAGCACATGCGCGCGTGGTCGCGAACGTGGAACGCTTTGAGCGCGTTCGTCGCGAGCGGCGCAGCCCCTGGCCAATCCTCGTTTGCAGCCTGACCCGCTGCGCCGCCACAATCGGCGAGATGGAGGCCTTCTACGATCATTGGATCAAAACGCTTGGCAGCGCTGCGATCCGCGGCTACAACGACTACTGTGGGGCCCTGCCGGCCGACATGCTCCTCCCGACGAGTCCGCCAATCCGCGAGCCCTGCCGCCGCCTGTCGAGCCGCTTGATGCTGCTAGCGGACGGCCGCATTCCCTGGTGCTCACAGGACTTCGGCGGAGAAACATGCCTGGGAAGGTGGACCGACGGGACACTGCGGCAGGTTTGGGAAGGGCCGGCCCTTCAGGAACTCCGCGCCGCCCACGCGGCGATCAACCTGGGAGCGCTCCCGGTTTGCCAACATTGCCGGGAGTGGTTCCGGCCATAGGGAACGATCTCGGACGTTCGTGTGTCCCCTGAAGCAGTTCGTGACACCGTGAGGCGCAGGGCAACCGCATTCTCGCCGGTTCGGCGGTTCGGGCGGGGTGACCGAGCGAAGCCACCCGCGACGGTCGCACAGGAACGGGGTTCGCCGGTGGCGACAACCCGTCTTTCCAGGTTTCGAC
>Ga0182017_10003019_pt1 | contig 12609 bp, 7 predicted proteins | sample 712E3DmetaG_FD_120492 | JGI IMG/M metagenome (GOLD analysis project Ga0182017, IMG submission 120492) | Permafrost microbial communities from Stordalen Mire, Sweden - 712E3D metaG | ecosystem: Environmental > Terrestrial > Soil > Wetlands > Permafrost | place: Sweden: Stordalen | collected... | reverse complement strand
GATAGTCGAGCGGCCGATGTACTTCAAGTACCGCGGCATGTGGACCGGCGGTCACGACGTGATCGGTGTCACCTCGCCCGGCAATTCATACCTGTTCGCTGAGGGCTCGCGCAGGCCCGGCTTCGACCCGTTCATCTCGATACTGAACCCGGGCACGACCGACGCCCCGGTGACCATCACTTACATGACGGGCGACGGGAAGACGAAGACCCAGAGCGTGACAGCGAGGGAGCAGTCAAGGACGACGGTCGACCCCAAGCTCTTCCTGGGCAGCGGGGCGAGCGCGGCCTACGACTTCTCCGCCAGGGTAGAATCGACGACTCCAATAGTCGCGGAGCGCGCCATGTACTTCGATTACAACGGGGTATGGCCCGGCGGCCACGACGTGGTCGGCGCGCAGGCTGTCGCCAACTCTTTCCTATTCGCGGAAGGCAGCGTCAGGCCGGGGTTCGACCCATACTTCTGCATAATGAACCCGAACGACAACTCGACAGACGTGAAGCTGACTTACATGTTCCTGGACGGCACGTCGAAGGACCAGATGGTCACGGTGCCGGGCAAGTCACGTGTGACAGTCGAGGCCAACAAGACGCTCACGGTAGCCAACAGCGACAAGAGCGACTTCTCGTGCAAGGTGTCCACGCTTGACGGCGCAAAGATCGTCGTCGAGCGGCCGACCTACTTCAACTACCAAGGCAAGTGGACCGGCGGACACGACGTGATGGGCGCGACGGCGCCGAGCACTTCCATCTGCTTCGCGGAAGGAACCTGCCGGCCGAACTTCGACGAGTACCTGACCTTGCTGAACCCGACACTGCAGGACGAGACGGCGACCATCACCTACATGATGGGCGAAGGCGCGAGCAAGGTGCAGACACTTGCGGTAGGCAAGATGTCGCGAGCGACCGTGAAGCCCGCGGACTTGATTGGGATCGCGGATAACGCGGCTCACGACGTATCGTGCCGGGTGGACTCCACCGGTTCCGGCCTGGTCGTGGAGAGGCCCATGTACTTCCTCTACAAGGCGGTATGGCCCGGCGGCAGCGACGTGATGGGGCTGCCTTTCTAAGAGCAGATAGACATCGCGGATGGAGGCGCGACTGAAGTCGTGCCTCCAACGCGGGTTGGACTGAGGGTCGGTGTCACACGGCCATCGTAGAAATGACTTAAGGAGAAGTCGGATGAAAAGCATCAAGCGGTCGGCGATAGTCCTGCTGACACTGGCCACGCTTGTGATGGCCGCGGTCGTGCCGCTGATATCGCTCGCGGCGCCGTCGGCGGTCGCCTCGACGCGCAAGGTCGACACCTCCACCGGAGCGACCCCTAACTACAGGACGATGTTGACAAGCGACCTGAAGAGCATGCCCATCGACGGGGGCAACTACACCTGCCTGAAGGCGCAGGCGCCTTACACGTACTGGTCGCAGGACTGGTACGGCGTGTCGCTAGATTACTTCCTGAACGTAGAAATCGGGATGAAACCCGACACCACGGCGGTGAAGTTCATCGCGGACGACGGTTACTCCGTGACGCTGACCCCGGCGGACATCACGGCGGCCTACCCCAACGGCCTGCACCCGCTGCTGGGCTACAGGAAGGGTGCCGAGAACACGACGGGAGGCAACCTCACCGACCTGGACAACAGCGAGGGCCCGTTCAGGCTCATCCTGCCGCAGGCCGTCATTGGACCGCACGGCGTCGGGACGGACAACTGGAACAAGGCCGTCCAGAGGGTGCGGGCCATCGAGGTGCAGCCTACACCACCCGGAATGCCTTCCTTCGACTACAACTCCCCACCAGCGGGGCAGATCGTCGTGTACGGCAACGTGCTGAACAGGCGCACCCTCACTGTCGCTCAACTCAAATCGATCAAGCAGGCCAGCGGGAACTACAGCTGGATGAACAGCTACGGGACGACCGGGAACACGGCGTTCATCGGCATCCCGATGAGCTTCCTCATCAACCAGGTCGCGGGCACTTTGCCCGGGGCTACCGGCATCACCGGTATCGGCGGTGACGGATACGCGGCGGGCCTGACGCTCGACCAGGTCAACGCGTACTACGGCGGACTCGGAGCGCTCGCCGCCTGGAACGAGAACGGCGCCGACATGGGGCCGGCTCCCGGCAACGGGCCCATCAGGCTGATACGCCCGCAGGCCGCACCCGACGACGTCAATACCGGCGCGTGGGTGAAGAACCTTCGCGTCATCAGGGTCGACCCACTGGACCCGGCGCTGACTGTCGACGCGACCAGGGTGCCCGCCGACCGGATCATCCTCTGCGGCATGAGCAGCCCGGAGAACGTCCCGAATACCTGGTACCTCGCCGAAGGGTACACGGGGGGCGGCTTCGAGGAATGGATATGCATACAGAACCCGAACCCCTGGAAGACCCACGTGGACATCGAGTACATGCTCCAGGGAGAGGGGACCAAGACTCAGGGCGTGGACATTCCCTCCCGATCGCGCACAACGATCAAGGTGAACGACGTGGTCGGTGACAACAAGAACGTCTCTGCGAAGCTCGTCGGTCACGAGGGAGACTCGATCGTGGTCGAGCGAGCCATGTACTGGAACAACCGCGCCGGGGGCCACTGCGCCACCGCGGTGACCCAGCCGTCAGCGAACTGGTTCCTCGCCGAAGGCTGCACCGCGGCGGGCTTCGAGACATGGGTGCTCGTGCAGAATCCCGGGGACGTCCCGGCGAACGTGGTCCTCACGTACATGAACGAGTCAGGTGCGAAGGCGGGGCCGAACGTGACTATGGCTCCACACACGCGGATGACCTTCAACGTGGCCGACTCTGTCCCCAACGACTGGGCGGTCTCCACAAAGGTGACTAGCGACCAGCCGGTCATAGCCGAGCGCGCGATGTACTGGAACAACCGCAAGGCGGGCCACTGCGCCAACGGCGTGAGCGCCCCTGGCACGGAGTGGTACATGGCTGAGGGATGCACGGCGAACGGCTTCGAGACCTGGGTGCTGCTGCAGAACCCGGGCGACAGCCCGGCTAATGCCACGCTGACTTACATGAACGAGAACGGCGTCACGGCGGGTCCGACCGTGAATATGCCACCGCACTCGCGGGCTACGGTCGACGTGTCGAAGACGCTGCCCAACGACTTCCAGGTGTCAACGAAGGTGACTAGCGACCAGCCGGTCATCGCCGAGAGGGCCGTCTACTTCAACAACCGTAACGGCGGCACCTGCGAGAACGGCGTCGACTACCCGAAGTTCAAGACGCTGCTCGCCGAAGGCTCGACGGCCAACACCTTCGAGAGCTGGATACTGATACAGAACCCGGGGCCCTCCGACGCGACGGTCTACATCACGTACCTGACCGAGCAGGGGGCCAAGGAGCGCGCCGCCCTGACAGTGCAGGCGGGCAAGCGGGTCTCTATAAACGAGTCGGCCGACATCGGCTCCGACGCCCAGGTATCGGCATCCGTGCAGTCGACCACGCCGGTCGCGGTCGAGCGCGCGGTCTACTGGGCCAACCGGGTGGAGGGCTCCTGCTCCAAGGGGTACTCCAGCTGGTGAGGATGAAGGCGATATAGTTTCCGGACAGCAGGTCCGGGAGGGGCAGATGACGGGGAGCCGACGAGCTCCCCGTCTTTCTTTCAGGCAGGGCAATCACCGGTTATGCGATAATCGAAAAGTGGAAAATGGGGTCAGGTCTAAAAAGTGGAATTTTCGAAACGGACAGACCCGACAAGCTGACAATCCGATGTAAAGCCGCGGGAACGGCACATCGAGAGCGAAGGAAGGGGCTTCAGATGACCAAGGCCAAGGACATAGAGACCCGATGGTGGGGATGGGGCGATATAGAACAGACGTTCGCGATTGAGGACAGACCTGACCTGGTGCCTTACCTGGAGAAGAGGCTCGGCATCAAGGTCGAGAAGCTTCGCGAGCCAGATCCCACGCTCGACGAGGTCGAGCTGCGGGATTCGCGGCTCTCCAAGAAGCAGGTCGACAAGCTCGCCGCGATCGTCGGCGCGGACAACGTGAAGACCGACAAGAAGTCCCGCGTCTACCACGGGCTCGGCAAGAGCTATCGAGACCTCCTGCGCGGCCACATGAAGCAGATCCCCAACCCGCCGGACGCGGTGGTCTATCCGGGCGAAGAAAACGAGGTCTCAAAGCTCCTCGAGCTCGCCGAGGCCGAGAAGATCGCGGTCGTGCCGTTCTGCGGCGGCTCAAGCGTCGTGGGTGGCATCGAGCCGCTAGACAAGGACGGGCTCTCAGCGTCCGTGAGCGTCGATCTGCGCCGTATGGACAAGCTGGTCAGTGTCGATGCCGAGAGCCGGGTCGCCACCTTCGAGGCGGGCGTCTGGGGGCCGCAGCTCGACGAGGAGCTCGCGAGCAGGAGCCTGTACCTGGGCCATCAGCCGGAGTCATTCCTGTTCAGCGGCCTGGGTGGATGGATCGCCAGCCGCGGCGCCGGCCGCCAGTCGACCAGCTACGGCAAGATCGAGGACATGGTCGAGGGCGTCCGGATGGTCACGCCGCGCGGCGTCATCGATTCGCTCGCGGTGCCCGCGACGGCCACAGGTCCCAACATGAGGCAGGTCGTCGCCGGCTCGGAGGGGACGCTCGGCATCATCACCAAGGCGACGATGAAGGTCCACCCGCTCCCGGAGGTCTACGACTACCGCGGCCTGCTCTTCAAGGAGTTCGAGGGCGGCGTCCAGGCCGTCCGTGAGATGCTCCAGAAGCGGCTGTTCCCGGAGTGCATCCGCATCTCCGACACCGAGGAGAGCCACCTCGCCAGCTTCATCCGCAAGCCGTCGAGCAACCCGGTCAAGGAGGGCGCCGTGCAGGCAGCCTTAAAGGCGATGAACGCGATGGGCTACTCGTTCGAGAAAGGGGCGTTCGCGATACTGGGCTGCGAGGGCAAGAAGGTCGACGTCTCGGGCCGCATGAAGCAGATGCAGTCGATCTGCCGCAAGAACGGCGCGCTGCCGCTCGGCCACATGGCCGGCGACGAATGGTACAAGGGCCGCTACGACAACCCGTACTTCCGCGACCTCCTGATGAACTGGGGCGTCATGATAGACACGCTGGAGACGGCGACGAACTGGGACAACATCATGACGCTTTACCGCAACGTGAAGAAGGCCATCAGCCAGGCGCTCGACGACTACGGCTCGCCTTCGATCGTGACCTGCCACCTGTCGCACTCATACGTGCAGGGCTCCAGCCTCTACTTCATCTTCCTGGGGCGAATGGTCCCGGGTAAAGAGATCGAGCAGTGGGAGCACCTGAAGCAGCTGGCCGGCGACGCCATCCTCGCGAGCGGCGGGACGATCACTCATCACCACGGCGTCGGTTACGAGCACGCCCCGTGGTTCGAGAAAGAGATCGGCGAAGAGTCGATGAAAGCGCTGAAGGCGCTGAAGGCCTCGTGCGACCCGGCGGGCATCATGAACCCGGGCAAGCTGGGGTTGTGATTGTACTAAGCTCGGGCCTGAATCTGCGAGGCATCTTGATCAGAACTACTCATACGCTGTGACGACGGCCAATCTCGCCCTGCGAGGGAAGTGCCGTTCATCTCTCGAGCGGAAGCGTGGATGTGAACCAACCGGTCATATGAATCTGACAACCATGCTCGCCATGTAGACGCCGGTGAAAATTACGACGGAATACCAGGGAAGAAGCGCGCCCTTGTAGAGCAAGAAGAAGAGGGCTAGCAGCACCAGGAAGAGAAAGAGCTGGGAGAATACGAAGCGTCCAAGATTGAGCTTGCCAGAATCTACGCGCTTCTGAGTAAAGAGCATACTCAGGGTCTGTCCATAAGGAATCGTCTTCAGGTCGTTCAGTCTTTCCTCGTATATCTTCATTATCGCGTTTGGCTCCCCGCGGATGTATTCCCCGTACTGGGTAGCCTGGATGGAAGGGTCTTTTACAAAGACATCAGCAAAGGTCAGCACGAATGCCATGACAAGCAGCACCGCAATCAAGTATTTTACTTTGCCGCGGCCAATAGTCTTCGCTACGACGAACGTTAGAAAGAAGGCGAACACAAACAGCATTGGGAGTGCCCGTCGGGTGTTCTTCTCGAAGTCAAAAACACTCGTTACGAACATCTCAATCAGGAAGACTCCCATCAGGAGGTACAGGAACTTGAAGAGCTTCGAGCCTTTGATGGAATTCCTGAACTTGAAGAGGTAGTAGCAGACGAAGATCAATATCGGCCAGTAGATATAAGCAATGATCTCCCTGAAAGCGACCGTAAGACCAACCTGGAATGCATGAAATGGGAGTGAAAACTCTTTAACAGGATGCTTGAAATAGTCGAGCCAGCCTTTGATCGTCGGCTTGATGAAGCTGTTGTAGTTCTGGTTGGTCGCGCCCGGCGGCTTGATCAACTGAACGAACAGGGTCCAGGCGAGCACCGGCGCGGCAGCCGCGACGAGAAAGTAGAGGTAATGGCGTTTCTTCTCCAAGCGGTCGACGAAGACGAAATAGAGGATGGCTGCCATGAAGAAGACGTACGGGTCGTAATTGAGAAGGAAGATGCCGGTTAGGAGACCGAGCCCCCAGGCGTTCTTGTAGCCGCGATGGCTCAAGCTCATGAGGCCGATGAGGATCAGGAAGTTCACCGCGGTGCCGGTAATGTAATGCATCGGCTGGCCGACGTATTGGGCGAGGAAAGGTAGCAACAGAATCATGCTCCCGGCGACGCCCATCGCCAGATATGAGGTTCCCAGGGAAGCGGCGAAGTTGATAAAGACGAGGAACAGCAAGAGCAGGACGGTGATGTTCGCCATATAGCTCGCCAGGGTGTAAGACCTCGTGAATCCCATGAAAATAGAGGTCATGAAAGAGGGGATGGGAAGGGACGCGAGAGAAAAAGTCGCCGGTTGCTCAGAGAGTGACGGTTGTGAGCCGTAGAAAAATTCCGCCATCGGGACGTTCAAAGGGGCGTCCCAGTTCGTAGCCAGGCCTTCCACGGCGGCTGGCCATTGTTTGTAGACGACGGGATATCCATATGTGTAAGGTGAGTTTGTCCCAAGGTGGGTATCGAACAGAAGCATTGTCAGGGCGAAAAAGACACAGAAGACGAGAAGCTTTCGCCTGTCGAACCCCTTAAACTCCTTCGATGCCTTGAGTTCCTCGGCCATTTGCAGTAACTCCTGATCGCAAGAAGCGTGCGGTGTAAATGCCGGCACTGCGCGAAAAAGCGAACAAATAGCGGCCACCGTGGTCAATCGGGCGGCTGAATTGCGAGTGTTACGCGCTTTACGGAGATTGATTATACTTGCCCGGCTAATCATGCGCTACCTGACTACGGCGGCAACATTGGACAGGAAGATTACTTTCATCGTTCCTACCTTAGCCTGGATTTCTCATACTATAAGGGGAAGAAACTCAGTTTGTATTGGTTTATTATTGATTGGCTTACGGAGATTGGCCTTGCTACCCGATCTACGACTCGGTGCTCTCAATCAGAATGGCGCAGTTCCACGTGAGGAATTCCCTTAGAATCGGAACTCTGGTAATAAATGAAAGTTCTGAATAATACCGTGGAGCCATTCGAACGATACGCAAGCCGGTATTTCTGCGAATCATTCTCAGAGTCCGCCCTATGTAAGTCAGAAATATCGTTTCAAAAGGAACGTTGACGCGCGGTTTGCCAACAACTCTATCGCATGCCCTCGGCCCTAGGTGCGGACCAAGATAATGAAAGGGCGAGAATTCATGGCCACCCCAAGGAGAAAGCCAATTGGTCCAACTGAAATACAACGCTCCTTTCGGGGCTAGCAATTTATCAATCAATGCGATCAATCTTGCTGGCTCCGCGAGATGCTCGAAGACATTGGAAAAAATGACCAGGTCATATCTTCCAAGAAATGACAGGTCATCCATATTCAGGTCTATCTTATAAAAACGGTGCTCAGGGATTTCCGAACTGACATAGTCATCCACATCCGCGAAGCTTGCATCGCATCCTATCTTTAGAAATTCAGCTCCGAAATATCCATTGCCACACCCGAGATCCAGGACCCGTGTAGTCTCGTCCAGTTTTACCCCGGACTTCTTCAACCATGCAATTGAATCCCTGGCTTGTATCCCGGAAAAATCCCTGTCAATTCCATGCCTTATGTGTTCCAGGTGCTCGTTCGTTCCCGTATCAAGATCTCTAATGTGTTTAACATGCTGGAACATCAACCTATGCAGGATCATCGTAATACCCATCCATGTTTATGTCTGACAATAATTTCATGACCGACATCCTTCATATACTGCCCCCAATGCCGTGACATTACCACGAACCGTTTCTTACCGGCACGGTTGACTGGTGATTGCCGCCCGCTCTTAGCCCGACCTCGTCATGTCCCTCCACGCCGTAACTTGGACCTCTCATTGCCGAAATTGCTTACTCTAGAACGTAACTTCAGCAATTCAAGACAGCTCTCTGTCCCGTTTGATATGATTTATGCGCGGTGAATATAAGGAGGCAACCACCGGACTTACTAAAGTCCTGAAACCAGGAGGATACTTCATTCTAACATTTCCCAACGAACCCTTATGTAAAATCGTTCGCCTTCTGGCTTCTCGAAATTCTGTCATAGAGAATCATGTCAATTCATTTTCTCCAAGGAAGATGTTCGAGATTGCGCCACTTTCGTTTCGAAAGTTGAGGGACCTGCCGCTAGATATGCTTAACTGTGTCTCTCTAATCCATACGTTGGTTTCTGAGAAGGTACTACAAAAGCCTGAGCCGGAGAGAAGAAGCATAAAGGAATCGCCTAGATGGATAGCCGGAACATCAAGTTAGCCATCATCATACCGACGTTGAACGAAAAGGATATCTGTTGCTGCCTCGAAGAGCTGGTTTCTTCGATAAGGGACTGCGAATACGAAGTAGTAATTGTTGACGATAGCACTGATGACACTGTGCAAAGGATTGAGGACTATAAGATCAATTCTGGCAATACGAGGATTAGTGTTATTAAGGGCAAGGGGGAGGGGTTGGGTAGCGCCATCAGGGAGGGTAGCTCCGCAGTAGATGGGGATATCATCTTTTATATGGATGCGGATATGCGTATTCCACTTGAAAACATTGAAAAGTTCGTAAGCTTTATAAGTGATGAGGGTTATCAAATTGTCGTTGCCGAAAGGAGCTTCAGGGTTAGCTATAGAAGCCCGCTTCGGCTGGTATTGTCTATTGGCTTGTTCATCATACAAAGAGTATTCGTATTCAACTCCTCTCAATTCCACGATACCCAGTGTGGTTTTAGAGCTTATAAAAGCGATGCCTTTAAACAGATAGTTGACAAACAGAGGGTGAACGGGGGCATGTACACCCTGGAACACCTTTACATTGCGCGGAAGAACGGCATGAGAATCGCCCGGGTCCATGTGTACCCGCAGAATGAGATAAGGAAATCAAAGATCAAGGTTCTTAGCTGCATGCTTAAGGATCCCGTTGACATAGTCAGAATCAAAGTTAATGGTCTTTTGGGGCGCTATGGGCGCTGCCTCCTGGCTGACAGGCATCTATCATAAGCTAGTCACCATCTTAGCGAACACTTCCAGCTTTTCTATAAGCAAAGCAGTCAGATGACGTAACCTATCGTGTGTAAATTCCTGCTGAGGGCTCGCGAATTCTCGACTGGTTAAATAGGATTGCTTGGGGTGCACTGAAATGAATCATAGACAGATTGTCAGCTTCATATGGGGGAGTAGCGGACTTTATCCGAGACACGTTCACCACCGCTGCTCATGCTTGAACGTTGATCCGCGTCCGCATTATTTGGTATCAGGGCAGGCCCTAGTTCACTATCGGCCGGCTGCTTCTCTCCCGGAACCGAGACGAAGAAGACGATGCACAACGCGACCGCGACGCAGGCGAAGCCGCCGATCAGCAGTGCGGTCTTCAAAGACAGGGCATCCGACAGGAACCCCAGCAGAAGCCCGCCCAGCGGGAAGATACCGATATAAGCAACCACCAGCATGCTCGAGACCCTTCCTTGCATCTCAGGACTGGCGTTTGCCTGGAGCGCCGCCGCCGCAACCGCGTTGAAGACCAGGAAGCTACCTCCGACTCCGATCGCGAGGAGGCAGGACAGCCAGTACGCGCGCGAGAGAGCGAAGGCGATGAGAAACGCCGCGGTCAGGAAAGCTCCCACGCTCATCATCGCCTTGAGCCCGACCCTCTTTTTTAGCGCGGCAACCGCGAACATGCCCGCCAGGGCGCCCAGCCCCGTCATCCCCATCAGAAGACCGTAGTAGTGGCTTTTGACGTGGAGGACCTGCTTGCAGACCGCAGGTACCAGCACTATGAACGAGAAACCGAAGAACGACAGGCCGCAGACGGTCAGGAGTATCCTGCCCATCCAGCCGTTCTCGGTCACGTACTTGAAGCCTTCGACAACGCTCGCCACCACGCTGTCCCGGCGCGGCTCGGGCGGTGGCATCTCGGCCTTCGAGACGAGTATGAGGACCATGAACGCCGCGAAAGTCAGGGCGTTCAGGTAGAACGGCATGTAGGCGCTCGTGGCAACGAGCAGTACTCCGCCTATTGTCGGCCCGATGAACCGGGCCAGGTTGAACTGCACGTTGTTGAGAGTGTTCGCGCTCAGGATCGATTCCCTGGTGACCAGGAACGGCATCGCGGAAAGCCAGGCCGGTGTGAAGATGGCGTACGCCACGCCGGAGATCCCCAGGAACACGACCAGCGTCAGGTCGTTGATCGATGTGTGGATGCACACGCCCATCATGATGGAGCAGACCATCATCACGGCCTGGCAAGCCAGGATCACGCGCCTGCGATGCAGGCGGTCGGACATCGCTCCCGCGAAAAGACCCAGGAAAAGGACAGGGATCCAGCCGACCAGGTTGACAAAACCGACGAGTGAATCGCTGCCGATGGTCCTGACGAACCAGAGGACGGCTGTCAGCTGCAGCCAGCTGCCGATGCTCGAGACGAAGGCGCCGGACCAGTACATCCGGAAGCCGGGTGACGAAAGCGCACTGAAGACGCCCTGCTGCCGGTCCCGCGCTCCGGACACGCTGTCCGCTCTACTCGTTCTCGAAAGCTTCCGGATAGATCTCCGGGCCCCATCGCTGCCATATCTCGTCGAGGTTGGCCGGGTCCAGCGGGCGCGTGCCCTGCTCGACCTGCTTAACCATCCCGACGATGGCCTCGTTGATCGGCGTCGCAACGCCGACCTCCAGTCCCTTCTTCACGATGAACCCGTTGAGGAAATCGATCTCCGTCTTGCGCCCGCGCTCGATGTCCTGAAGCATCGAGGACTTCATCTTCCCGAACTGCTCGGGGCTCCCCATGATGTCTAGGACCGGCTCTACGCGCGGCCTGTCCTCCTCGCCCCTGACGACCAGGAACTCCGGGTTGAGGATACCGACCAGCTTGACCAGGTCTACGCCTTGCTTGACCGCGACGTCGTGCGATTCTGTGTACAGTGCGGCGAGTAGGCTCTTTCCCGTCTCCTCCTGGATGAACTCCCCGAAGAGCTGGCCCGTGAGAGCGCCGAACGAGTTGGTGCACACGTTAATAAGCAGCTTGCTCCAGAGGTGCCCCCAGATGTTGTCGGTCACCTCCGTCTGCTCGACGAGCCCGAGCAGCCTCCCGATCTCCGTGACCCTGTCGGTCATCTTCCCGTTCAGCTCTCCGACGATGTAGCCGCCGTGCGACGTCTTGTTGACGACGCCCGGGCCCTCGAACGTGGCCGCGTAGTGCGTGCTGGCCCCGATGATCCGGTCGCTGCCGAGGAGCTCCGTAAGGTACTCCTCGTTTATGCCGTTCTGAAGCGATACTACGGGGGTGTCCGGCCGCATGTTCTTCGCGATGGAGTCGAGCGAGTCTTTGGTATCGACGCCCTTGACCGCGAGGAACACGACGTCGAACACGCCTTCGACGTCACCAGGGGTCACCGCGGGCACCTCGACCTCATGCTCACCAAGCTCGCCGATTATCTTCAAGCCGTGGGAGTTGATCGCCTCGACGTGCGGCGCGAACGCGTCGATCAGCGTCACGTCTTCGCCGCCTTTCGCCATCATCCCGCCGGTTATGCCGCCGATGGCGCCGGCGCCGAGCATCGCTATCCTCATCTTGACCTCCGCTGTATGTGGATGCGTGACATCTTCTTATACAAGAATGTCGTCGATCGTGAAAGGCACGTTCATCGCGGGCTCGTAGCACCTGCAGCCGGGCAGGGTCCTCTTCAGCTCGCGCTTGAACGGCTCGACGTCCACGTACGTGCTGATGGGCGGGAAGAAGTCGTCCTGGTGCTGAATCACAACGGCCTTCGGCTCTATCGCCTTCACCACGGCGGCCGCCCGGGCGCATATATCAGTGTGCCCCTGGAGCGGCGGCATCAACACGTCGGTCGGCGGCAGCAGCCTCCTCGCGTCTTCCGGGGTCAATCCCAGGCTGCCGATATGCGTGAACGTCAGCCCGCCGAGCTCCATTGAGTAACAGAGTACCGGCCCCGCAGGCAGCCTCTCGAGACTCGAGAAGGTGGACCGACTTGTTCTGAGCACCCTCAGCAGAGTGCGGAGGACGAGCGGGACGTCGAACCTGATGTGGCGGATAGCGGTCACCGAGCAAACAGTCTCGTCGAGCATGAACTTCTCGCCG
>Ga0182017_10003018_pt1 | contig 12610 bp, 13 predicted proteins | sample 712E3DmetaG_FD_120492 | JGI IMG/M metagenome (GOLD analysis project Ga0182017, IMG submission 120492) | Permafrost microbial communities from Stordalen Mire, Sweden - 712E3D metaG | ecosystem: Environmental > Terrestrial > Soil > Wetlands > Permafrost | place: Sweden: Stordalen | collected... | reverse complement strand
GTCAATAATCCGGTCAATCGCTGGAAGGGCCAAGGGACCGAGTTCTTTTCGCAATGGATCAAGTTTATCCATGAAAGCATTTCATTTTGAATTTTGAAAGGGTTTCATAGACGTGCAATTATCTTCAAAATGCCGGCATGGGACGCGGACCATGATTGAAATCGCTCGCCGGTCAAGGAACGGCCCGGTCAAAAGGAAAGATATTTCAAAGATCCAGGGGATATCCAAGGCGTATCTGGAAAATATCCTCATATGCTTGAAAGAGAATGATTTGATCCGAACGACCAGAGGGGCAAACGGCGGTTTTGAATTGGAAAAACATCCTTCGGCAATAAATCTTCTGCAAATTGCAATGTCCCTTGAGGGGACCATGTCGCCCGTCGAATGCCTGGAGAACAAGTCCGCATGCGAAAAAACCGGGTATTGCGCCGCCCGAAAAGCATGGGGAAAACTTTATGAGGCCCAGAAAAACACCCTTAAAAAAATAACCCTTCAGGACCTTCTCGAAATGGATTCGCCGGAAGATTCGGACCACTACGTGATTTGACATGGAAGAAACAATTGAAGTGACGTATGTTCACCGAACAGCAAACCGAACGATATAGCCGCCATATCTTGCTTAAAAATTTCGGGCCGCGCGGGCAGGCCCGTCTGATGACGGCCAAAGTCCTTGTCATCGGAGCGGGCGGCCTGGGTTCACCGGCTCTGGAATATCTTGCCGCCGCCGGCATCGGCGCGATCGGGATCGCCGATCATGACAAAGTGGAATCGTCGAACCTGCAAAGGCAGATTCTTTATCCGGAGGACGCGATCGGATCATCCAAGACAGCCGCGGCTTGCAAAGCGCTCAAGAAACTGAACAGCGAGGTTAAAATCATCATACACAATAAGAAAATAGACACATCAAATATTTTTGAAATCATCCGAAACTATGACTTTATACTTGACGGCACCGACAGGCTTTCAACCAAGTTTTTAATCAATGACGCATGCATAATCGGCAAAAAGCCGTTTTCCCACGCGGGCGTCGTTGAATTCGGCGGGCAAATAATGACGATTATTCCCGGAAAATCGGCCTGCCTTCGTTGCGTCCTGGGAGAGCCGCCGACAAACGAGAAGCAGCCGTCCTGCGCCCAGGCAGGCATTTTAAACGCGGTCGCCGGCGTTATCGGAACGTTGCAGGCGCTTGAAGCGATCAAATTCATCGCCGACTCCGGCGCATTGCTCCGGGACGCCGTCCTGTTTTTCGACGGGGCCGCCATGGAGTTTCGAAAAATAAAAGTCGCGCGCGATCCCAATTGTCCGGTGTGCGGAAAGGACCGGCGCGGCCGTTACAGCCTGCCATTCTTCGGGGGAAAATTAAAATAGAGCCGTATAAAAAGCTCATACGCCTCCACGAAGTCGGCCGATTGGTCTTCCCACGAATCGCGTTTGGGATTTTCGAGTTCCTTCTTCTGCCAGTCCTTTATACGGTAAATAAGTTCCCGCGCGGCAATGCGCAGTTTCATGACATGATCGCTTGACTGGCGCCACTTGTCGATGCGCACATCGGACTTGGGCGATTCCGGCGACCGTTCGTACAGGGAATCGGGAGGGCACGTGATTTCGGGAAGGGCGTGCTTTGAGGACTTGGCTATGGTGATCAAATGATAGAAGCCGCTGCAAAACGACGCCAAGTACGAGTCAAGGTAGCGGCATTTGTCCCACCGGTCCTTCTTGAGGTCGCCCTCGAACCCGTCCAGCGTTTTGATCAACGTTTTACATACGCGACTGATTACCTGGGCCTCGACGGAATTGAGAATGAACCCCTGCGAACCGGATTTTCGGTAGATTTCCTGTTCGGTCTGCATTTCTTTTTCCAAAATGTGCCTGTCCTCTTTCTCGGAAATTTCCCAGCACTCATTGGCCTTGTCAAACCAGACGCTCACCTTTTCCGCAACGGTGTCCTGAGAGGGAAAATAGGCGACCATTGCCAGGGGAATGGAAAATGCCTTTCGGGGTTCAACCGCATAAACGACGGACGCCGCGGTAAGAAAAAGGACCGCGGCCACAAGCCATTTTTGAAAAAACCTTAACAGCATACACAATCCTTCGGGGAAAACCGCCATCGACAGGGTCGGTGGTTGTTTTCTCTAATGCACCTTGTTAATTCCTTCCTCTATAAAACTACTATTTAAACCTTTTAAAAAAAGAAAAATCTCCATCTCCGTGTAAAAATCAAAGCACTTTCATTTAATTCAATTTATATTATTTCTTTGGTTCTTTATCAAATCCTTCCCGACACAATCGGTAGCAGCATGATTTTACCTAGAAAAATGTTTTTGAAAGTATTCAATTTAAAGTATCCATCTTTTTAAGGAGACTTTTTTATGGCCCTCATTCAATGCAGAGAATGCAACCAGGAAGTCAGCTCCCTGTCGGACACATGCGTCCATTGCGGATATCCTATTGTCAACATCAGCCGCGCGCTCGAGGATTTCAGGGCGCGGCGGCTTAGCGAAATCAACGAAGGGAATATGTTCGGCATAAGCGGGGCAAAGGTCGTATTTCACCTGGTGCCCAGGGAATCCCTGTTTACCGAAAAATCCCACGGCATTGTCGGCATCAGCGCGTATATCTCAAAATCAATCCATCTGCTTTTCGGCGGCTCGGTCGAGCCGGCATTCAGCAGCAACGGCATTCTTTTAGTGCAGCGCAACTATGACAATAATAAGCCGGTTTCATGCCTTGAAATAAACCGTAACGGGATCGTTGAGGCGATCGACACGCTTTTTTTCGGCATTGATAAAAATGTCGGGTATTTTCTCATGGACCTTTTCATGGACCGCCTGGTCACCTCATGCAATGAGGTTTTAATGCTGTATAAACTGGTGGGGATCGAGCCGCCGTTTACGCTCATGGTAAGTTTTTCGGGTATCAAAGACTATACGGTTTCAACCAAGAGCGTGCATTTCCCCGGCAAGCGGGCACAGTACGACTGCGCCCTTCTGCAAAAGGTTGATTTCGACACCACCGATACGGTCCAGAAATCGGACCTCCGGCCGTTCTTCGAACAGGTGTGGAACTGCTTCAATTACATGCGCGTAAGGAACATGGGAAAGCAGATAGGGATTTCCGCGTTCGCCAAGAGCTGATTCGCCAACATCGAAAACCATGGGCTGTCCGGTATTTCACATTCGCCTGGGACCCCTCAAAGCAATCCCTATGGCGCACATGAAACACCAGACAGCCCATCTTCCTAGTCATGATCATGATTGCACTTTCCCGCTAAGATATTGTACACTTATTTGATGCACATTAAGCCCCCTGCCAATAAGTCATTATTGCCGATAACGGCGGTCATCGCCATGTGCCTGTGGCTTTTATTTGTAAATATCCTGTTTTTTTCCGGCCGCGCGAAACAATCAACTATACTTCGCATACTCCACGATAAAATCGGATGCATTCAGCGATGATCGCCTTGATCGTATTCATGGTCGGTTCATACGGCATGGGCAGGTTTGTGCTATGGCACATGCGCGTCAGTCTCCCCGGCCCCCTGGAAAACTCCGTTTACTCGATCGGCATCGGCCTGGGCGTGTGGTGCTACGCGCTTTTTTTACTCGGCCACGCGGGTCTTTTGTATCCGTGGCTGCTAATGTCCCTGGCCTTGTTATCGGCCCTTCCCGCTTTCGCATGGATTGTCAGGGACGCCGTACGGTCCCCTTTTCGTTTCTCTAAAATTAATCTGACGCTTTTTGACGCCGCGGCCGTTCTGTCCGCGCTTGTCATTCTGTCCATCACCTTACTATGCTGTTTTTCTCCGGTGATCGGCGGTATTTCAAACGACGAAATCGCGACACATCTCTCCGTTCCAAAAAATTGGCTTCTGCTTCATAAAATTGCCGTCCTTGCCGATCCCTCATCAGCCATCGCCGGCCATGTTGAGTTGCTTTTCCTCTGGGCCATTGCTTTTGCCCCGGAGCTTGGCCCGAAACTGCTCTGCTGGACATGTCTGGTCTTGTGTCTGGCCTTGGTTTATAATTTTACCAAAGAAAAAATCGGGGGCCGCGCAGGCCTCTACGCTTGTATATTCATTGCAATCAATCCTCTCATATTCCGGGAATCGTGCACCGCATTCACCGACATTCCGGCGGCGCTCTTTCTGCTCCTGGCGATCTGCGCGCTCTGGCGTTATAGCACTTCCGGAAAGAGGGCCCTCCTCGTGCTGTCGGCATTTTTCATCGGTATCGGCTGCGGGGCAAAACCAACGGTTTATTTTTACGTCCCCGCATTTTTTATTCTGTGCGCCGTGGTTTTGTTCTCTTCACAAAAGCGTGGAATCAAGTTCATCAAATCCCTTGTGTTCATCGGGTTGCTTGTTTCCGCATTCGCCGCGCCCTGGCCTGTACGTAATGTGGTCCTTTCCGGCAGCCCCACGTTCCCTCCCCCGAAATTTTTATATGAATTGCACGGAAAACCTTTTGTTTTTTCAGGGCAGCCTTACGCAAAAAAGGACGCCCTGGCGTTGTTCGATTACTACCGGTCGCGGATACAAAAACATGGGACGGGCGTCAAAAACTTTTTTTTACTGCCCTGGAACATTACCATGCACCCCGAATCGTTGTCAATCGGCGATTCGGTCGGCGCCATCATGTTGTCCTTTCTGCCGATTGTTTTTTTCTTCAGAAAGCGGCCCCCCTGGATCAATGCAGTCCTGGTTTTTTGCCTCATCGCGGGAGGCTGCATCTATTTTTTCATTATTCCCGAGGCCCGTTATTTCATCGTTATTTTTTTTGTTATGGCCCCGGTCCTGGCCTGGACATTGGAAAACCTGCGGCAACGCGCCCCGCGAATTTCCTTTCTTGTCAAAATCGTGGTGCTGTGCAATTGTGTATTTTCCTGCGCCGTAGCGGCCCGCATATTCTATCCGCAATGTAAAGCAGCAATCAATCCCGGATATCGCAGGGCCTATTGTCAAAAATACACGCCTTTTTATGAGGCGTTTGAATTTTGTAACAAAGAAAAGCTGAAAGACCTTTTTGTTTTTTATGACAATCAGGATTTTTATTATCTAAAAACATCGTATCATGTCGACGGAAAAATACTTGACAAAATTAATTCGTATCCAAATTCATATATTCTGGACATCGACTATTCCCAGACATTGGGCCGGGACGCGAAAACCCGGTCGAATGCCTACGGCATTCGTGAAGTCCCGTCCTTTTTACAATTAATTTTTAACGGGCCGGATGCCCGTATTTACCGGGTACGGTAGCAAACCCGTATTATATTTTACTGTATAGGAACAGGTCATGAAACTTCCTTTTACCCATGCAAAAAGCGATCATCATGGTCAACGGACCATCTTTATCGTGTTGCCCGCCTATAACGAGGCACAAACCCTGTCAAAGCTGTTCCATCATATCGATAACGCCTTGTCGGAGGTTTCGCTTTCGTACCATATCGTGTTGGTCGATGACGGAAGCCAGGACGCCACGCGCTCCATTGCCGAAGGGCTATCCAGCCGGATGCCGATAACGATAGTGCTGCATGACGTGAACCAGGGACTCGGCGCGACCATTCGCGACGGGCTTGTTGCGGCCGTAGAAAAATCATCGGGAAACGACATCATCATCACCATGGACGCCGATGACACCCATACGCCCGGACTCGTTCTTCATATGGTGGAAAAAATCAGGGAAGGGTTCGACGTGGTCATCGCCTCTCGTTTCCAGAAAGATTCCCGCGTTATCGGTGTGCCGGTCCACCGAAAAGTGCTGAGTTTGGTCGCGTCCCTGCTGTTTCGTTACCTATTACCCATCAAGGGCGTCAAAGACTATACCTGCGGTTACCGCGCCTACCGCGCCGAGGTCATGAAAAATGCGCTGGACCAGTATGGCAGGAAATTCTTCGACCGCGACGGTTTCGAATGTATGGTTGACATTTTGCTTAAGCTCAGGAAAATGGACCTCATCTTTTGCGAGGTCCCGTTTATATTGCGGTACGATCAAAAAGACGGGCACACAAAAATGAATATCGCGCGCACCATGTCCAATTCTCTTATTCTTCTCCTTAAAAGAAGGATAGGCCTGTGATGAGCGCTTCGCCCGCAAAATTCCTTAAAAGCTATTTCGACGATTTTTATATCGACTACGAGCTCCAGAACCCGCGGAAAAAAATGGCCTTCTACAAAAAGCTCGTCGAACATGCGGTCCCCGGCGCAACGCGGCCGCATCCGCGTCCGCGGCTTTTGGAAATGGGGTGCGCCTTCGGTTTTTTTTTATCGAGCCTCGGCCCCCCGTGGCAGCGCTTTGGAATTGACGCAAGCGAGTATGCGCTGTGCCGGGCCCACACGCGCGTCCCGGAAGCGCACCTGACGGTATCGGACGCCGCAAAACTTCCCTTCAAAGGCGCCTTCGATATTATCGTGGCTTTCGACGTCCTGGAACATATCATGGAGCTTGAAACAATCCCTGAAAATATAGCCTCAAAACTCAATCCCGGAGGTTATTTTATTTTCGTGGTGCCGGTATATGACGGCCCGGCCGGGCCGATCATCAGAAAATTAGACCGCGACACTACCCATAGACACAAGCGATCACGTTTTTTCTGGCTTGCATGGGCATCATCGCATTTTACTGTATGTCAATGGCAGGGCGTTTTTCGATACCTTTTCCCTTTCGGCGGGTATCTGCATGTTCCAACAAAACTATTACGGCGCATGGCGCCGGCAATAGCGGTGGTGGCCAGGAAAAAAAACATAGCGAACTGAAAACCCCCATGAAACGACTTCTTGTTGGCCTTAATGCATTTCTCCTCTGCGTCATGTCCGTTTCATGGGCGCAGACCTTTGAAGTCATTTCTCTCGACGGCAGCGCAAAAGTGCAGCGCGTCCAGAAAAAAGACATGGAAAAGCTTTCGATCGGCTCCCAGCTCCATGACAACGACATCGTCGAGTCCTATTTCCAGACCAAGTGCGTCCTGCGGTTCGGCAAAGTCAATATCGTAATCATCGGCTCTAACTCTAAAATATTGTTAAACATTCGTGAAAAAGAGACCGCGCCGGGAGCGATAATCTCCGACGTCAATCTGACCCTTTTTTCCGGGGCCTGTTTCGTGAAGGCAATTTCACAGGCGCATATCGGCGTATACACCTCAAACGCGGTTGGTGAAACGGACAATGGTTCATTTTCCACCGTCGTTGAAAGCAAAACAGGGGAAACCGGCTTCCAGGTCCTGGGAGGAAACGCAAAAACACGGAACATCGCCCAAAAAGAAGGCATTAATCTTGGGTCAGGCCAGACAACCATGATTTTCCCCGGCAAAGAACCCACGGCCCCTCTGTATATCACCTACAAACATGTATCGGTGTTAAAACACTTTTTCGGTGAGGATTATATTGTCAGTGAACTGGAAGCGGCAGGGATCAAACCGACCGAAGACAAATCCTCAAGGAGCTCCCTGCTCTCGCAAGACCAGCTTTTCGGCCGGGGAAGCAGCCAGGATTTAAGCACCTATAAAACACCCTTCAGCCTCAATAAAATTTTCGGCGCCATTCTTGAGGACAGGAAAAAGAACACAAACCTCTACACACCGATCCCAAAACCCGGGCGGCCCGCATCCGCATTAAACAAACTGACGCTTGAACAACGCACGTTAATCGCGGCAACAAGCGCGGGTACTTTCCCCAGTATTCAAATTATTCCTTCATACTCCTTAGGACCCGTAAATGCCGGTCTCAGATTGTCGCTTTCGAGCAACTATACAGGTTCCATCGGCATGTATGGCTTTTCCTCAGGCGCCGGAATACTTGACTTAATAGACCACGTCACCTGGGAAACCGCCGATGATCCGATGTATTTAATGGCGGGGGCCCTGGAAAATTATACCATCGGGGGCGGCCTCGTCGTCAACGGTTTCAACAATAACAATCCCTACTGTGTCTTTCAGCCGCTGGGCCTGCGCATTAATGCATCGGCCGGCGATCTCAGCGCCCAGGGGTTCATCGCCGACCTGTCTCAATTTTCAATGGGCGGTATCCATGTGCTGTATGAACCGAGCAGGTACCATTTCGGCGCCGGATATTTTTTTGACGGCAACCAATATCAACCGGCGTCCCCGAAGGAGAACAATCGCTTCTTCGTTTTGCCGGAGGTCAACTCCTCGACCGTAAAAATCGACTCCGTATCGGGTGTGAATATCTACGAATTGGACGCGGGAGCGGACGTCGTTCTTACCGAAGACCTCCGGGTTTCCCTGGGAGGCGATTTTGCCCAAAAATTCCTCAGCAACCGCATGGACGGTTTCGCCGCCGAAGTGCCCGAGGTGACCTTTGATTGGGACCGTATGCACATCATGGCCGGCCTCATCACCGAATCCGGCAGGCTGACGGCGGGCCAGTTTAATTCATATTATATGTCAAACAGATGGAGAATTGACAGTACAGAAAACGGCGATACGCTCGTTACGCAGAACTCTATGTTGTCACCCAGGAGATTGTGCCAGGGAATGAGCGTGCTTTTCGGGATCACTCCTTATAAAGGTACGGACCTGCAATTCTCCCTGCGGCAGAATTTCGTTGAAAGCCGCTCGTTCGATACGGCGTATGTGCATGATACGACGAAACTCGGTCCCGGCACGGACCTCTCGTTTTCTTTGTGCATAAACGATAGCCTCATTAAGCAAATAAAATACGGCGCTCTCTATGTTCGTCATGACCATACGGGGATTTTTCCGCCTAAATCGTCTTTGTTCTCCTCATGGGGATTTTCAACAGGCCTGAATATTATCACAAACCCGATAATCTTCGGCGTGTCAGTCGATGGTGATATTGGTTTTTGTTTCCTGGACATGAATAAAAACAACAGGGTCGACGCTGGCGACACGATGCTGAAATTCTCCATCGGGTTCACGCGGGGATTTTTATGACCGAACAGGAAGAAACCCGGCTTATTGATGAAATCATAAGGGGAGCGATTGCCGAAGATTTCGGAAAAAACGGCGATATCACTTCTCGTGCGATATTCGATGAAAAAATATGCGTCCGCGCCGTGATCAAAAGCAAGGACACCGGCGTTTTATCGGGCGTATATCTTCTGGTGCCCGTCTTCCATGCGCTGTCACCTTCGCTCGTTGTCGAGTGCATGCTTGGCGACGGCTCGCGGCTGACGCCCGGTTCCCGCATCTGTACGCTTAATGGTCCTATACGGGGCATTCTGGCCGGCGAAAGGATCGCCCTGAATTTTCTTCAGCGGCTAAGCGGCATCGCCTCGTCTACGGCCTTATGCGTTAACTTGATTTCCCATACAAAAACCAGGCTTCTCGACACGCGGAAAACGACCCCCTTGCTGCGTCTCCTGGAAAAACGCGCGGTGATTCATGGCGGCGGGTTCAACCATCGGTTCGGGCTTTTCGACATGGTCCTCATCAAAGACACTCATATAAAAGCCGCCGGAGGCGTTTCCACCGCCATCGCCAAGGCACGCTCATTTGTCGCGGCAACTGGGGCGAAGACAAAAATCGAATGCGAAGTCCAGACATGGGACGAGTTTTTAGAGGCGGTGAAAATGGCCCCCGACCGCATCATGCTTGACAATATGAATTCAGGCCTCCTGGCGCAATGCGTGGATTTCGCACGCAAAAGCCCCATGCCCATCGAGCTTGAAGCCAGCGGCAACATCACTCCGGAAACGATCGCGAAGGTGGCTGAGGCCGGGGTCGATTTCATTTCAATGGGCAGCCTCACCCACAGCGTGAAGGCTATAGACATTCATTTGGTGATCGAATGACCGCGGAATCCGACTTGCATTCGCTCCCCTTCATAGAAAAGGTCTACCATTTCCAATCGATCGACTCTACCAACACCTTTGCAAAGGGCCTTGAATACCTTCCTGTCAAGGGCTTATGTATTATTGCAGCGGACAGACAAACGGCTGGCCGCGGCCAAAGGGAAAATCATTTTTTTTCCGATATAAACGGCGGACTGTATGTGAGTATCGTTTGCCCGATATCCGATATAACTTCACATTTCGTTTATAATCGTTCGATAAGCCTGGCTATTTGTCACGCGGTTGAAGACAAGGTTCCCTTGTCCCCTCACAGTCCGATCCGGATAAAATGGCCGAATGATATTTACTGGTCGGATAAAAAATTATGCGGCATTCTTCTTGAATCCCTGCCTCGCAGCTCACGGCATCTTGTCGTTGGCTTCGGCATTAATGTCAATATCACCCGCGAACAATTTCCCCCAGAAATTAGAGAACGCGCGACATCGATGATGATTGAAACCGGCCAAAGATTTGATTGCGCGGCGCTCCTCTGCCACATTTGCCGGTTGTTTCAGGAATACCTCCTGCTCCCCGGCGGGGAGGCGCACGACCTTTATCGCAACCACCTTTATGGGAAGGGACGCCGGATCGCCATTAATGGCCATTCCGGCATTTTCCAGGATGTCCTGGAAGACGGCAGATTATGCGTTGAATCAAATACTTTAAAGGCCCCCATTTCATCGGGGAGCATACAATTTATTGATTAGACATTGTATTGGAGCGCACCATGATTAATTATGTCATTGCCGTAGACGTGGGCAACACCAACACCCACATCGGCCTCATTAACTGCACGAGCAGGACCATACTGAGCCTCGATATTTTTCCCTCAAAGGACATCGATACCCGTTTTGTCAACTCCCTGGTCGCCCTTTCCCAATCGATGAAACACGCGGCGCCGGTGCCTGTCGTGATGAGCAGCGTGCTGCCATCGCTGGAAGCGCGTTTTGACGGCATCCTGAAGCAGTCGGTGGATGGACCGGTGTTCTGGATACACAATAATGACCGGCTTCCGATCATTAACCATTATTCAGACCCCGGCAGCCTAGGCCCCGACCGCCTGGCGAATTTCCTGTACGGGTTCACGGCCTTTACGGGAAAAAGCCAGATCATCATTTCCGCCGGGACCACGATAACCGTCGACTACTTAAAAAACGGCAGGGAATTCCTCGGAGGGGCGATTGTTCCGGGATTGACGACACAGCTTAAAAGCCTCCACGATCAGACCGCTTCCCTGCCGGAAGTTGAATCGGGAGAAATCGATTTCGAGTTTCCGGGCCTTTCAACGAAGTCGTGCATGCATAACGGGGTGCGTTTCGGAATCGCTGGTTCTTTGTCTTTTCTTGTGGAAAAATACCGGAGTCATTTTGATGAAACCTGCATAATTCTGACTACGGGCGGTTCATGGAAATACGTGCAGGACCTCGTGGATTTTGAGTTCCAGTTCATCCCCGAACTGACGCTCGTGGGCTGCGCGCTGTATTATTCTTTGTCGACGGATCAGCGGGGTTAAGCCGGTGCCCGAGCTTAGAGCGCCAAAACCAGTTTTACGCTTTCCGAAATTTCCGACAAGACGGCTTTGGGCAAATGGCTTATTAACATAACCGTTCGGCGGTTCCATACGACCGCCGAATGGTTATCTTCAATTATCATTGCAAAGTCGGATCAATTGTCATATTAACCTTACTTCCGGAATTGATTTTTGTTTCCGGTAAAATATAAATATTTTGACCAGCTTTAAAATTTATTACCCCGGAACTTGTAATTTGATCGTTAATGATTTGGATAGCATTATGCGCCTTGACATCCGCATGAGAAGACGAAACAGTTTGATTTTCAAACAGATTGTTATTGGGATAAGGGTTCTGTTCGGCAAAGGTTATTAATTCAAAAACTGAATGAAAATCTCCATCCGAATCAGTAGTTGACACAAAAACTTTCCCCTGAACGAGACCATTATTGTCCCTGACCCATTGGTATCCGCTTGGCAGCTTAATTACCGGAGTGGGCCAAGAAGTTATGCTTCCATAAGCATTATTCGTGCCTGTTGTTGTCGCCGAAGCCACGACTTTACTTCCAGTCAAGTAATCAAAAGCTATACTCCAATTAAAGCTTTTTGCACGGGCCAAAGGGGATTCGTTACTGGTAAACTGACATTGATAAGTCCCGCTACTTCCAGGATAAATAAATGCCGTTGGGCCGGAAGTAATTTTAACATAATCAAGTACACCAATGCCTGGCGGAGCAGTTACCATCGTTAAACTTTGGTTCCAATAAGTTGCAAAATTTTCATAAGGTTCCGACCTTGTTTGAACATCCAAAGGATCTTGATAGATTATATAGTCGGTTTTAGAATGATAACCGCTTACGACTTCTGCATGACCTATTCCGTCATTAAGCAATGTTGCAGCAAGAACAGGCTTTTGCGCAGAGATTTGAGTTGCCAATTGTGTACGATTTAAGGAGCAAGGTAAAAATGACGTTTGAATACCTCCAAAGTAATTTAATACGCCATTACATGCGTGGTATGGCCCATTAGTAGTAATTACCATTTTCCGGGTAATAACATCATGGGAAATAGTAGTTTCATAGCAACTACACACATCCGGATTTTGATCACAATATTCTTGATCGAAATCAGAATTGCCACTTCCATCATCACAAATTGTAGTATCTACCGGGTGCATTCCCATTTTGTGACCATTATTTGCTCTCCTTTGTCACGCCAATGGGATCGGTTGCCAATCGGAACAGGTCATTCCAGCGTCCTGCTTTATAAAACGACCGCAGCATGATCATCG
>Ga0182017_10003017_pt1 | contig 12612 bp, 10 predicted proteins | sample 712E3DmetaG_FD_120492 | JGI IMG/M metagenome (GOLD analysis project Ga0182017, IMG submission 120492) | Permafrost microbial communities from Stordalen Mire, Sweden - 712E3D metaG | ecosystem: Environmental > Terrestrial > Soil > Wetlands > Permafrost | place: Sweden: Stordalen | collected... | reverse complement strand
CGCGTAGGTTCCTCGTTTTGGGTTCTGTGTTTGTGGCTTTGAATTGGGTGGATCCGAAGCATCAACCCCAAACCCCAAACCCCGAACCCTGAACTCCGGACGCAGCCCCAGAACGCAAAACTCAAAACCCGGAACCGTGTTCGATCGAGTTCAAGGAACGAGATCGAACACCGGCAGCGTCACCTGCTGCTCCTGGTTGCCTTCGATGAAGGTGTAGGTAATGCGCGGGGCCGAGCCGACGAGTTCGGCGTACCGCGCGAACGGCCACGCCGAGACCGGCTCGTCGTTGATGCGGGCACAGAGATCGCCGGCCTGCACGCCGAGGCGCTCCGCCACTGAACCCGCCACCACCGCTGCCACCCTCCAATAGGCGGGGGTCTTGGTGAAGCTCAGACCCGTGTTGCGGAGCGGCGCAATCTTGATCGGGTCGTAGGTCGGCCGGAACAGCGTCACTTGGTTGCGTTTCTGATCGAAAGTCACCGTGAAATGGCGCAGCAGGCCGCCGCCGATCGAGGACAGCTCGTCCGTTAGGTCCACGATGGGCTCGTCGACCACGTAAGGACCGACCGTGAGCGTCTGGGCGAGCCGGCCGGTCATGCTCAGGCGATCGCCGCTCAGCGTGGCCATCAGGGCGCCGGGTTTCGGTCCGTACCGGAAGGCGGGATGCAGGCCGACGGTGTTGAGGCTGAGCGCGGCGTCGTCGCCCGAGTCCACCAGCGCGACGAAGGACTCGGTGCCGAGTTGGATCGGGATCAACGGCGTGTTTTGCTCGTTGTTGAACGGGATGGTGACGCCCGGCAGCACGATCGGCACGCCGTGCGGGGTGACGATGATTTGCGAGTGAGGGTAGTCGAGGGTGAGCAGCGTGTCGCGGAAGACCGGGAAGCCCAGCACCGCATCGATGCGCACGCCGAGGTGGTTGGACAAGTCATCCAGATCGTGCACCAGCGCGTGCACGCCCTCGAACCGGGTGGAGCCGAGATCCAGCCGTTTCAATACGACGGGATTCAGGAGTTTGACCTGGCCGTTGGCACCCATCACGTGCACGGGGGCGCGGTTGGGCGAGGTGCGGCCCCCGCAACGTTTGACCAGCTCCGGCGTGACCAACGTGGCCGAGGATCCCGTGTCGATCAGGAAATGATTTGGGCCGTGTTTGTCACCGGGCACCTCGACCACGAGGAAGTTGGAGACCATGGTCGCCGGCAGGACGGTTTGCGCGGATTGGAGGCTGGTCTTCCGGGGCGGCAGGCGGAAGGTGCCGCAGCCGGACAGCGCCAAAACGATGCTGAGCAGCACCAAGGCAACCGGAATCAGGCCCGCCCGTTCCCGGCGGTCGGGGCGGGATTGCGGGATCGGGATCATTGGACCGGTTTGGGCAGGCGCAGGCCGATGACGATGGGGATCAGCAAAAGCAGGGCCCCGAGCATATAGGTGAAAAGGGAATCGCACCACCAAAAGACGACACCCGCCGCCAGCGGACCGACCGCGCGCGCGAGCGAACCGAGCGAGCGGAAGACGCCCAGGACCCGGCCCTGCTGATCGCGGGGGCTGTAGAGTGAGATGAGCGCCGAGAACGCCACGTTGGCAAAACCCGACCCGATCGACACCAGCCCGAGCGAGGCATAGACCGGCAGAGTGCGGCCGGCCAGGGCGAGCCCCGCGAGGCCCGCCGCGATCGCCGCCATGCCGCCAACGGCCCCGGCCTTTTCCCCGAACCGCGGCATCAAGCGGCGCACGAGCAAACCCTGGGTGAGGATCGACATGACGCCGGCGAATACGAAAATGTAGGTCAGCTGATGCTCCGTGTAGAGCAGACGCTGCGTGACAAGGAAGCTGACCGTCATCTCGTAGCCGGCGAACACGAGCATGAGCAGGAAGAAAACGAGATTGGCCCGGCGGACGGAGGCGTCGCGAATGGAGAGCAGGACGCGGAACGGATGGAGCGTGCGCTCGGCGCCGGGCTCGCTGCGGTGTTCCGGCAGCAGGGTTTCGCGGAAACGCAGGCTGATCCAGACCAGGTTGAGCAGCGAAAACGCCATCGCGACGAGGGCCACCGCAGAAAAGGGATTGAGGCCGAGGCGTGCCCAGCGCGGGCCGGGCTCGACCGCCCCGATGATGCCGCCGATGGCGGGGCCGGTGATGAACCCGAGCCCGAACGCCACCCCGATCAGGCCCATGCCCTTGGCGCGATTTTCACGCGTGGTGACGTCGGCTACCGCCGCGGTCGCCACGGACAAATTGCCGCTCATCGCCCCGCCGATCAGGCGAGAGACGATGAACAGCCAGAACGACCCACTGAACGCCCAAAGCAGGTAGCTGAAGGCATTGCCGGCCACGGTCATCAGCAGCACGGGACGCCGGCCGGCGCGATCGGAGTGGGCGCCCCAGACCGGCGCGAAGAGAAATTGCAGCAGGGAATACGCCGAGCCCAGCACCCCGCCGACCAGGGCGGCCACCAGCAACGGATTGTGGGCGGAAGGCGGCGCCAGCGATTCAACGCGCCCCAGCAGCCAGCCGAGCACCCCCGCATGCCCCTCCTTGTCCAGATAGTACGTCAGCAGGCGCGGAATGAGCGGGAACGAAATGGAGAAACCGATCAGATCGATGTACAGCGTCAGGAAGATGACGCCGAGCGAAAGCGGTTTCGGTGGAGAAGGCTGCGGCTGGGCGGAGGCGGTGGCGGCGGTCACGAGAAAGGGGAAACGCTACTGGTGGGAGGGCCGGGTGCAATCGAAGTTTCGTGGCCGCCCCGGAAACGGAGCCGGGCGCAGCCCGGATCGGTCACGGCTACAATGGAGGCTTCGACCATGATTCGACTGGGAGCCGCGGCGCCCCCGCCGCAGATTCCCAAGGAAACGCGACGAAAGCGTCGCGTCCCCATTGGATCAGCGGGCTAGGCGTGCGGTTCCCGCCATTCGAGGTGGAAACGATGGAGCGATCGGTGCACGACCGGCGCCAGCAGCACGCCCACGGTGGTCAGGAAGGCGACGCCGCTGAACAGCGCATAAAAGCCGGCGAATAGTTTGCCGCCCGCGGTTTGGGGCGACGCCAGCGGTCCCATGCCCGAAAGGATCATGGACGCATTGGTGAACGCATCGATCCAGGGCAGACTCTCGAACGCGTGATATCCCCACATCCCGATTCCGAGAGAAACGCCGGCCATGCCAAGGGCGGCGAGAGCGTGGCGGAAAAGACGCTTGGAATATTCGCGCCGCGGCAGGAGTGCGTCCGTGCGATGCTCAAACATGCACGCGGTTATGCCGGCTCCGCCGGTGCTGGGCAAGCGGAGAGGCGGAGGAGGCTGAGGCTCCAACCGGGCGTGGGCCTCAGACCCATTCAGAGCACTTCGTTGCCCGAGGGCAGTTGGTTTCCTGGCACGACCTTTTGCACCAAGGCCAGGAGCGTCGGCGCGTCGAATGGCTTGGGGAGGAAACTCACGGAGACGGGCCCGCCGGCTACGGCCTGCGCCGGCGGTTCGGGGTATCCGCTCATGAGAATCACCGGAAGATCGTTCCGGATCGCGCCGATCTTCCGCAGGGCTTTGGCCCCGTCCAGATCCGGCAATACCACGTCGAGCATCACCAGACGAATCTCGTCGAGGTGCCGCCGCAGCAATTCCAGTCCCCGGGTTCCGCTGGTGGCCTCGATCACCTGAAGGCCGAAAACTTCGAGCACCTTCCGGGCGACAGATCGCACGGTGTCTTCGTCATCGATGATCAGGACGGTGCCTCGGCCGCGCCAGGGAGTCAGGGAATCCGCGTCGATCGACTCGCGCGATTGGCCGGCGGGGAGGTAGAAGGCGAAGGTCGAACCCGCACCCGGCCGGTTGGCCACGTGGAGGGCACCCCGGTGCCCGCGCACGACGCCGAGCGCGGCGGCCAGACCCATTCCGCGCGGCGCGACCCTGGTAGGAACGAACGGCTCGAATATCCGCGCCAGGGTCTCGGTGTCCAACTCACCACCGTCGGCGTCAATTTGGAGGGACACGAATCGTTCGGCCGGAAACTCGGGCGCCAAGGCAAAGGCGGCGAAGGTGTCAGGCTGCTTTTCGATGGCACCCGTGGTCAGCGTGATTCGACCGGGCTGGCCGCCGATGGCTTTGGCCGCGGCTTGAATGAGGTCCACGACCACCCGCCGGATCTGGACCGCATCCGCCACCAGGGGAGGCAGATCTTCCGCGAGCGCCAGAACGACCGACGCCTGCGCGCCAAGCGACGGCTGCAGCAGGGCCGTCACATCGCGCACGAGTCCGTTGAGATCGATCGTTTCGCTCGTGAAACGCCCCTTGCCGGAGTAGGCCAGCAGTTGCTGACACAGGCTGACGGCCCCTTGTGCGGCCGTTTCAATCTGGTCCAATCGTTCTCCGGCGGGCACGCCCTCCCGCAGATCGAGGCGCGCGAGGCTGGTGTGACCCAGGATCCCGGTGAGCAGGTTGTTGAAATCATGGGCGGCGCCTCCGGCGAGCCGGCCGAGGCCTTCCAGTCGCTGGGCGTCGAGCAACCGGCGTTCCGCGCGCAGGCGGCCCGCCTCGGCCTCCTTCTGAGCGGTGAGGTCGACGATCAGGCCTTCGAGGAAGGCCGGCGCACCGCGTTGGTCGCGCACCGCGTGGGCGCGCGACCAGAGCCACCGCGTGGTCTCGTCGCGGGCGGAGAGACGGAAAACGCACTCGCCGTATTCTGGCTCCGCGGCCAGGCGCGCCAACCAGGATTTGAACCCGGCGCGATCCTCGGGATGCATCCGGGCGGCAAACGCCACGGCGCCGGAGGTGAATTCCTCGGCATCATAACCGGTTAGCTCCCGGGTTTGTCCGGCCAGTTGGACGGGCGTCAGGTGGTCGTCGAGCCGGCAGCGGAAAACGATCCCGGGAAGATGGCTGAGCAGCGCGTCACGCTCACGCGCGCTTTCCTGCAACTCCGCCGTCCGTTTCTGCACCAAGTCCTCTAGTTGCGCCGTTCGGCGCGCGATCTGGGCCCGCCAGAGGGCGGACAGCGCCAAAGTGATCAGGCCCGCGCCCAAGCCGGCGCCCAGGAGCAGGAGCGAAGTCATCACGGTCATCGACAGGATCATCGATCGCCACGCTAGGTGGTCGTGGAAAATCGGCAAACGGATTAAGGATGATCCGCCCTGCGACCTCTCCGCAGGGGTCCGACTCAGAATGCATAGGGCAGCGGGAAGCGCGCGGTCAGCGCGAGGACGCACTGCTTTGTCTCGGCGATGACCGCATCCTGCTGCTCGGTGCCGAGGGCGCGCAGGACGGCGTCGATGCAGGCGGCGATCTCTTCCATCTCCGCCTCGATCATCCCGCGCGTGGTCACCGCCGGGGTGCCCAGGCGCAGGCCCGAGGCCTGAAACGGCGAACGCGTCTCGAACGGCACGGTGTTCTTGTTGCAGGTGATGTTGGCGAGATCGAGCGCTTCCTGCGCCTTTTTGGCGGTGAGTTCGGGCAGGGTGGGGCGCAGATCGACGAGGAACAGGTGGTTGTCGGTGCCCCCGGACACGAGCGTGTAGCCGCGCGCGGTCATCGCCGCGGCGAGCGCTTGCGCGTTGCGGATGATCCCGGCGGCATAGTCCTTGAACTCCGGTTTGAGGCATTCGCCGAAACACACGGCTTTGGCCGCGATGATGTGCATGAGCGGGCCGCCCTGGCCGCCCGGGAAGACCGCGGAGTCGATGGCCTTGGCGTGGACCGCCCGGCAGAGGATGAGGCCACCGCGTGGGCCGCGCAGCGTCTTGTGCGTGGTCGTCGTGACAAAATCGGCGTGCGGCACCGGCGACGGGTGGAGGCCGGCCGCAACCAGCCCAGCGATATGGGCGATGTCGGCGAACAGGTACGCGCCGCAGCCGCGGGCGATCTCCCCCATGCGCGCGAAGTCGATGATGCGCGAATAGGCGCTGGCGCCGACCGTGATCATCTTCGGACGCTCGCGCTGCGCCACCTCGGCGAGCTGGTCGTAGTCGATCCGCTGGTTGTCCTGGCGCACGCCGTAGGCCACCACTTGGTAGAGCTTGCCGGAGAAGTTGGCAGGGTTGCCGTGGGTGAGGTGGCCGCCGTGGCTGAGGTTCATCGCCAGGATCTTGTCGCCCGGCTGCAGCACCGACGTGTACACTGCGAAGTTGGCCTGGGACCCGGAATGCGGCTGGACGTTGGCATGTTCGGCGCCGAAGAGGCGTTTCGCCCGCTCGATCGCCAGCACCTCGACCTTGTCGACCTCTTCGCAGCCGCCGTACCAGCGTTTGCCGGGATAACCTTCGGCGTACTTGTTGGTCATCACGCAACCGGTGGCCTCCAGCACGGCCGGATAGGTGAAGTTCTCCGAGGCGATCAGTTCGATGTGGCTTTGCTGGCGGGCGAGCTCGCCGGCAATGGCCGCATACACCTCGGGATCGAGCTGGCGGAGCGGAGTGGCGTTGAGGGTCATGATTGAAAAAAGGAGGGAGCGCGGATGGGCGGCAGGCCGGTCAGGGTGCCGGCACGAGTGTCTTGAGCAGGTTGACGACGCTGGGCACCGCCTCGACGAGGTTGTCCCGGCACGTTTCGTAGACGCTAAGCGGGCCGCCGTAGGGATCGTCGACCTCGGGGTCGACGGGCGGCGGCATGAACTGGCGGAAAAGGTAGAGGTGTTGCGGCACGCGGGTGAACTGCAGCTGGATCATCGCCCGGTGGGATTCTGTCATGCACAGGACGACCAGCGCGCCGTCGAGGAGGGCCTGGGTCACCGGCTGGCTGGCGTGCCGCGACAGATCGATGCCGACCTTTTTCATCGCGGTCACGGCATGGTCGGAGGCCCGGTCGCCACGGCGGGCCGCGATGCCGGCGGAGACTACGGACAGCGATCGAAGTGGTTCATTTTGGCCGCCGAGAAAATGCTGGACCAAGCCGGCCGCCATGGGGCTGCGGCAGATGTTCGCCGTGCAGACGATCAAGATGTGGCCGGGGCCGGGCATGCGGGAAAAGGCTGAATAAGCAGGCGGTCCCGGAGCTTGTCGAGGGCAGAAAACCCGGCCGCCGTCACGGATTCAACTACGCGGGAGTTTGCCGAGCGCAAGCAGGGCGCGATGAATCTCGACCGCGCGCTGTAGGACGAGATCGAGCGGCGGCGCCGCGGCGGCAGTCGCGGACGGAGCGGCGTGCGGCGCCGGAGCAGGAGTCGAGACCGGAGCGGAGGGGGCGGGTGTCGCCGGAGGCACGGCCGGCGTTGTTGGGAGCGCCGGTGGCGCGCCGGATGACTCCGCTGAACCACTCGAAACCGGCGGCGCCGGGGTCTCCGCCGCGTCATTGTCCGGATTCCGTCCGTGTTCGCGAGCGAGTTCGGCCTCGTCGAAGCGCCGCTTGGTGCTCTTTTCGCTGATGAGCGACTCGATGGAGGTGCCGGACTCCAGCGCGTCGAAGGCGCGGCGGTCGTCCTCGGCCTTGACCGCGAGGGCGATGTCTGGCGTGAGCCCAGGCACGGCTAGGCCGACGATGATGAGTGCCGGGGCGCGTTGGCGCAGGGCGGCCAGCAGCGCGGCCGGTGGGGCCGGACCCGTCAGCACAAAAAGTGGCGCTATCCGTGGGCGGACCGCCAAGGCCGCCGCGAAACCGGGCGGCGGGTCGCCCACCGGATACCGCAGATCGACGATCAAAGCCGGCGCCTCCCAGGCCGCCGGCAGCGTCGCCGCGTCCTCGGGCAGGCGATGCAACCGCACGTAGCTCAGCTTCTGCCCGAGATCCAACGGCACGGCCGCTGGGAGGTGGGTAGGCACAAGCGGAAGACCACAGAGAAAAACCAGCCAGAGCCTCGCTGCGAAATGGAGCCGACGGTTCATACTCGATTCAACTGCCGGGCGCCAATATCACGGCGGAAGTACTTGGAGGCAAAATCAAGCTGGTCGCACGCGGCATAGGCGCGGTCGGCGGCGGCGCGCAGCGTCGGCGCGCTTGCGCAAACGCCCAGGACGCGGCCGCCCGCCGAAATGATCTGTTTTTGGGCGTTGAGCGCGGTGCCGGCATGTACGAACCAGGTGTCCGGCGGAAGCGTGGTTGGCAGGTTGATGACTTCACCCTTCGGGTAACTCCCGGGGTAGCCGCGCGCCGCCACGACCACGCAGATGGCCGGGTCGGGGTTGATCCGCACTGGGACGTCCGGCAGCGTGCCTTGGGTGGCGGCCCACATCAAGGCGAGCGGATCGGTCGCCAGGCGGGGCAGGATGACCTGCGTCTCAGGGTCGCCAAAACGGGTGTTGTATTCCAGCACCTGCGGGCCGTCGGCGGTCAGCATCAGGCCGATGAAGAGCGTGCCGCGAAAGTCGATGTCCTCGGCGGCGATGGCTTCGACTGAGGGGCGGCAGATCTCGCGGTCAATCCGGTCGAGGAGCGTGGGCGTGACCACGTCGGCTGGGGAATACGCTCCCATGCCGCCCGTGTTGGGGCCGGTGTCGCCGTCGCCGGCGCGTTTGTGGTCCTGCACCACCGGGAGGATGACGTAATCGCGGCCGGAGACGACGAGGTGAAGGGAGGTTTCCTCGCCGAAGAGGCAGTCTTCGATCAACACCCGGCTGCCGCTCGTGCCGAAGATGCCGCCCTCGATCATGCTGTGCACCGCGCCCTCCGCCTCGGCCTGGGTCTGCGCCACGATCACGCCCTTGCCGGCGGCCAAGCCGTCGGCCTTGACGACGATGGGCGTGAGGCGCGTCCGCAGATAGGCGACGGCGGGAGCCACGTCCGAAAACGCCGCGGCCGGCGCGGTGGGGATGTGGTATTTCAGCAGGAGTTCTTTGGAGAAGATCTTCGATGCTTCCAGGCGCGCGCCGTCGCGGGTCGGGCCGTAGGAGGGAATGCCGGCGGCGTCGAGGGCGTCGACGAGTCCGGCCGCGAGCGGCACCTCGGGACCGACGATGACGAACTCTACGTGTTCCTGCCGGGCCAGCGCGACGAGGCTGGGCACATCCCCGGCGGAGGCCGTGAAGCAGGGCGCCTCCTGGGCGATGCCACCGTTGCCGGGCGCGGCGATAACCCGTGGGCGGGCCGGGGAGGCGAGGCAGGCTTTGACGAGGGCGTGTTCGCGGCCGCCGGAGCCGACGACCAGAACGGATGCGGGAAGGGAGGAAGCCACGGGTGGCGACGAAGGTCGAAAGACGCCGGGCGAAGGTCGAATCAAAAATCCAGCCTGCGCCGACCGCGGCGGACCGCCGGGCAGGCTTCCGAGTGTTTTTCCGCGAGCACGCGGAGGCAGCGGAAGAAGGTGTGGGGCGGTATCGCCCGACCCCGCCTCCGCGCTTTTTGCCTCACGCTGCGGCAAAAAGGCCGCGCAACGGCGGGGACGATCTCAAAATCCGCTGCAACTGAAGGAGACGCCCTGCTGAAAGGGACAGACGGTAAGGATTCCCCACAGTCAGCATCTGCCTAGTTCGGCCTTTTCTCATGGCGCTGGAGGAGCTTGGGCCAGGAGGCGACCAGCTCATCCACGAGCTTTCCAAAAGCCCTCCGTTCGGTCTTCCGGCGGGCCTCATCCGCGGTGTCGCGGCTACCCCAGGAGGTGGACATCGTCGCTTCGCGCTCCGTGACCTCGTAAGCCGAGTAGACGTAACCGGTGCGGGTGTCCAGGAGGAGTGCGGAGACCGTCGTGACCGCGGTGATCTTTCGAGTCGGTGACAAACCCAGCGTGATGACCGTCAGCGGCTTGGCGGCATCGGTGTCAAAAAAGGCGGTGTCGAAGGTGTAGAGAAAAACCAAGTCGGCCTGCAGGCGGGCAGCCGCGGCACGAACCTCGCGATCTCCTTCCAGTCGCGCCGGCAGGAGCATCCGATTCAACGTCACCAGTCCGGAAACCTGCGGCAGCGCAGCGATGCGGTCGAACTGGGCCTGCTCTTCGACCTCTCTGACCGTGATCACGGAATAGCGCCCGGTGCCATATTGCCCGCCATTCTGGCGAAGGTATTCATTGCTGTAGGCCGGCGCCTGGACTCTGACGGCAGCAATGCTGGCCGGAAACGGATTGGTCGGCTTCGCGGCGAAACCTTCCTGGACGCTCGGCGGGGCAAACGCCTGTAGATCCGCTTTGGCGCCGGGCGGAATATACGTGGCACAGCCGGCCAGGGACAGCGCCAGGGCGGCGAGGATGGGCAGCGGGAGGGTGGGTTTCATCTTTTAACCTCCGGACTTTGCCTGTTCTTCTTCGAGGGTCCGGATCGCTTCGCGGAGGCGGATCATCGTTTGACGCACTTGAGCCTCTTGTTGCTGCAGTTCAAGAAGCTTTTCCTCCGCGACCTTGAGCTCGGACCGCAAGGTCTTGAGACGCTGTTGAGTCTGGTCGGTCGCGATGCGAACCGGCGCTCCCATCGCGCGGTCGGTGGTCAGCGCTGACGGCGCAGTCATCGGACCGGTTTTGCCACCGGCGAAGGCGTAGGCGCCAAGCGAAGCGGCGATCAAGAAAACGGGGATTTTGTTCATGGGAGATCTTCGTGCGGGTCTGCCTGGGTTGGTGCTGCTGCGTGGCGGCCTATCATTTTCGGCATCTTGTTGGAAGGTGGAATCGTGGGCGCGACTGAATCGGACGCGGGCGCGGGATTGGGCCGCGGGGGCGTGAAGCGATGGCGAGTCGAAGCGGAATCGCCGGCAAGCAGGCTCCTGCAGGTGAAGGCTCCGGCCAGCGACTTTGCACGCGCGGGCGACTCGCGCGCGCAAGCACGCTGCCTACAGCCGAGAACAAATCGCGAGCATCCGCCGTCGCCGAGGTTTTGGCGGGACAAGGGCAGGCTTGCTACACCTACAGCACCTGGAGGGTCTTGCGGTAGAAAGCGACGACCTCGTCGGGATCGTCGGTAAACAGGACGTAGTCAGCGATCCAGGTAGGGGCGCGGCCGGTGCGGATCATCTCGCGTAACTGCTTGCGGAGGTCGCTCCAATAGCCGGCCCCGTAGAACGTATACGGCACCCGCGGACGGATGCCGAGCTTGAGGTTGCACATTTCGATGCCGATCTCCTCGAGCGTACCGACGCCACCGACATTGAAGATGCAAAAGTCGGCCACTTCGAACCACTTTTGCCGGTTGTGGCGGGAGGTGTCCTGGAAGGTGTTGAAGAAATCGACGCCGAGCTTCGGCGTTTCCGCCTCGAGTTCGAGGAAACACGCGCCGGTCAGGGCCTGGCTGCGGCGGGCCTGGTCGATGGCGACGCGCATGACGCCACCGCCGCCGCCGGTGAGAATCCCGACCTTGGGACCGATGAACTCCGTCAGTTTGCCGATCAGGCCGGTGATGCTGTCGGTCTGGGCGGATCCGATATCAATGGCGGAACCGTAGAAAGCGAGGATGGTGGATTCCTGAAAGAGCTTGCCCATTTCCTCGCGAATAAAGAACCCATGGTCCTTCTTGTAGGTGTGGAAGTAGAGGTCCTTCATCGCCTCGGTGTACCAGTACACGTCGAGGTTGATGTTGTAGTAGGTGTCGAGCCGCGCGTGGGCGTTGCCGGAGAGGAAGAAGCCGTGGGTGCGCGACGGCTGCCGGAAAATGAGGCGCTTGAGTTTGAGAGTCGGGACGCGCGAGAGGAGTTCGATGTGTTCGGGGAGGTTGGGGAAGTAGTCGAGCACGAGCGTGTCGGCGTTGTCTGGCGCGTGGTCGAGCGCCTGGATCAAGGTGCGAAAACCGCCCGGCAGCCGGTCCTCGGCGGACTGGCCCTTGAGCGCGGCGAATTCGGCTGAACTCAGGAAGACGGAATAGTTTTCCATCAACGCGCTCTGCCCCTTGACGGTGATCCGCGTGCGCGGGCGGGGTTCGCCCGCGGTGTCGCGGGGCGGGTTCTTGTCCATGCCGGCGAAGAGTTCGCGCGCGACGGAGAAGAACCGGCGGCGTTTTCTTTCGAGCGCCTTGACCTCGGGGTCGGCGGCGGTGGGCGCCCGGAACACCTCGACCGAGACGACGGGGTTGACCACCGGCTGGTCCCCGCTGTTGTAGATCTCGAGCATGATGTTCGTGCCGAAAGTCTTGATCGGATCGAGCAGGATGGCGCCGCAGTGGAGCCCGAAGTTGCCTTCGCCGCGGTTGAGCACGACGTAGTGCTCCTTCAGGTACATCGAACAGCTGGTAAGCACGCCGGACCGGGGGGCGACCGACAAGATGTCGACGTCCTGGCGCACCTGGACCTTGTCGAGATACCCGCGGCCGGCTTCGCCGGTGACGAGGCGCTCAAAATCCGGGCGCTGGAGCCGGGGGCTCAGGGTATAGCGGACCTTGTGGGGCGTCAGAAAGACGCGGCCCAGGCGGTCGATGGAGATCGTGCTCGGCAGCTTCAGGCGGTTCTCCTTCACCGCCTCCCAAATCTCGTTGGTCGACAGCTTCGCCGACTCGGGGGCGTAAAACAACCGGCCGACGGCGGTGCCGGGGCGGAGCAGTTTCTTCCAGTAGGCCACGCTCGGGAAGCTCGGATCGAAAAGAAATGCGTCGGTTTCGAACACGAGACGGTTGTGGTCGAGCGTCGGCGTCCCGGTGTTGATCATCTCGATGCCGATGCGGGGGAGCGTGCTGCGCTCGGTGAAATGGATCTCGGTCCGGTGAGCCAGGATGAATTCGAGTTCGGCTGGGTGGCGTGGCCAGAAGGCGAGGAGAAGGGACAAGGTGTTGGCATCCTTGTTCTTG
>Ga0182017_10003016_pt1 | contig 12615 bp, 12 predicted proteins | sample 712E3DmetaG_FD_120492 | JGI IMG/M metagenome (GOLD analysis project Ga0182017, IMG submission 120492) | Permafrost microbial communities from Stordalen Mire, Sweden - 712E3D metaG | ecosystem: Environmental > Terrestrial > Soil > Wetlands > Permafrost | place: Sweden: Stordalen | collected... | reverse complement strand
GACCTGACGCTGGGAGAAACCGCCACGCTGATCGCGGTGCTCAAAGGTCCGGGGTACTACGACCCGGCCGGCAAGCATCCCGAGAGGGTGCTCAACCGGCGTAATACGGTGATCTCGCAGATGCTCAAGTACAGGTATATCACCGATCAGCAGGCAGAGCAGGCGAGGAGCGAGGTCATACAGATCAAGGCAGCGGATGAATTCGCCGTGGCGGGGATCGCGCCGCATTTCGTCGAATCCATCCGCCAGCAGCTCATGCTGAAAGCGGAAAAATACGGCTTCGATATCTACCGCGACGGCATCCAGGTGTACACCTCTCTCGACAGCCGCATGCAACGGCACGCCAACAGGGCCGTCCAGGAGCATCTGGCCATCTACCAGAAAGAGTTCGACAAGGAATGGAACTGGGCGACCTCCGCCGACGTGCTGGTCCGCGTGACCGACCAGGCGATCAAGACTTCGCCGCAATACCGGAAGGCAACGACGGCTGCGGGCCGGGACAGCGTCTACGCGGCCCTTTCCGGCAACCGGGCCTGGGCGGATTCCATGAAGCACATCGCGCAATCGATCGAAACGGGTTTCGTGGCACTCGACGCGAGAACCGGCGCCATCCTCGCAATGGTCGGGGGGGTGAATTTCAAGAACTTCAAGTACGGCCTTAACCATGTGACACAGATCCGCCGCCAGGTGGGTTCAGCGTTCAAACCGTTCGTCTACACGGTCGCGATGGACAACGGGTATGCGCCGAGTTACGAGCTTCTGAACCAGCCCGTCACGGTGATGATGGCGAACGGAAAAAGGTGGACTCCCTCAAACTCCGACGGGCAATTCGGCGGGAAGAGCACGATACGGGAGGCGATCAAGCATTCGATCAACCTCGTCGCCGTACGCGCAATAATGCAGATAGCACCGATCAACCAGGTGATCGCATACGCCAAGCGGATGGGGGTCACCTCCCCCCTCCCTCCCTATGAGTCGCTCGCCCTCGGGGCGGGGGAAGTTTCACCGCTCGAGATGGCCGGTGCGTTCAGTGTCTTCGCCAACCATGGAGTCTACGTTGCGCCGTACGCCATCGTGAGGATCGAAGACAAGGACGGGAACGTGATTGAGGAGAACACGCCCAGCCGGCGCGAGGTCTTCAGCGATCAAACGGCATTTATCATGACTTCCATGCTCGAAGGGGTTGTCAACGGGGGGACGGGGAGCCATGTCCGCGATTTCTTCCAGCTCCCCGCAGCCGGGAAGACCGGGACAACAACGGAATTCGCGGACGCATGGTTTGTGGGTTACACGCCCCAGATAGCTGCCGCAGTGTGGGTGGGGTTCGACAACAAGAGCGTCCACTTCAAGACCTGGGACGGACAGGGAGGCAGGGCGGCTGCGCCGATCTGGGGACGTTTCATGAAGTACGTCTATGACGACCCGACGATTGCGATGCCGCTGGAGTATTTCGAGAAACCTGCCAAGGTCTATGCGGACAGTATCTGCACCGAGACGAAGAAACTCGCCACCCCCTTCTGCCCCGTCAAAATGATCGAGTATTTCACCGATCAGACGCGTCCCGCGACCTGTGACAAGCACGCGAGCTCGAAATGGAAGGAAGGGGAACAGGGAGGGGGAACGATCAGCTTCTAAGTGGACAAAAGCGGAACGGGTTACCGGCCGAAGGGTGACAGATCCCCTGCGGCTGGTAACCCGTTTTTGCAGCGACTTCCTACCGATGCTTCACACTCCACCGAAGCCTGACTGAGCGTGACGGCCGTCAATCGACAGACAATTCCCGGTCGAATATGTCCGACGCATCGCCTGATTCCGGGACAACTCCCCCCTCATCCTCTTTTTTCTTGCCCAGGATGATGAGAGGAATGGCCGCAAGCGCCACCAGAGCTGCTACTTTCCAGAACTTTTTCATTGTTCGAATCCCCCTGAATGAGAAGTCCCCACAATTGTTCTCGTATTAACAATAAGAAATTGCGAACAGAGAAATCGTGATATGACGCACAAAGCCGACTTGATTTAGACGCAGATCGGGAGTACATTGAAAGCACTAAGAGAGGTTCCGCGTGACACAACCGGCGACCGAAGACCGATACTTCGAGGGGTACAAGACGAAGGTATACGAGAGATTGACCGAGGCAGACAGAAACGTCCTACCATCCGCCTGGTGGGAAACCGTCATCAAGCACTACTACAATAACGGCTACTCAGAGGAACGGGCAGTCAGGGCAATTCAGGAAACCATGAAGAAGTAATCCCCCCCCCGCACCTTCTAACCCTCCGGCCCCAGCACCGTATTATCCCCTCCAAAATGGTCCACCATGTGTCTCTCCGGACGAGGGCACGATTCTGCCCTGTATACTTCCGAGAGCCTCTTTGATGGACGCGATGTGTTGAGGCTGAGATAGTACACTACGTGCTCTCCCCCATCGATCTGTTTCTGCCGATAGAGTGCGATCCCGTCCCGGCTTTCGGACGTCTGCAACGTGTCCAGAAAGTCCTGGGCCAGATCGCCAATGAGAGTGCTGGCCTCATCACGCGTGAAACTGATCCTGTACCAGGACATTACAACCTCTGTTTCATGAAACATGGAGGCCTCCAGGAAGTGTACACCGGAGCATCTGCCTGCACGGGCCTGATAGCGGGGCAACGGAAGAGTATACTGAAAAGCCGGGGGGCAGGGTGTGACGTGAAGCAACCCGGTGAAGAAATGAGTACTACAGCTCCTGCCGAACTTCACGACGGGCATCGACCGTTCTGAGGACGACATGCTTTTCGCCATCAGCCTGTACCATCCCCCAGTAAATCGCAAACTGCTCAATCAGGTAGTCGGCCGGGTACCTCTGAGAAACTCCGAGAAAGATCTCCTCAACACCCAACTGGGCAGCAGTCTGTGCGACGGCAAAGAGTGCATTGTTGGTAGGCACCACGATAGGGAGAACGGGCTTCCCTTCTTTCTCCGCCAACTTGATCACTTCCGTCAAGAGCTGGTCCTGGTCCGTGGTGATCGAATCATCCACCGTCGCGTTTTCTTTGTCGGCCAGTATTTTCGCGTGCATGACGACGATATCGGTGGTCTCCGAATCGCTCTCCTGGAGACATTTCTGCAGCTGATAGAGCCGGTTGGGTGCGCTTGCCGCAACGAGCTTCCTCCTTGCGTGTTTGCACCCGATTGCCTCCACTGTGAGCTGGTCTTCGCCGTGAACGTTAAACTTTTCCAGCTCCGGCTCACCACGAGAAGCCATGAGTTTCTTGTTGGCGCGTTCCGAGAAGCCGAATGCCACATATAGCGCAACAGTGAACCCGATCCCCCACACGGTCGCATACGGTTTCGTGAAGAGGTTGACGATGCCGAGGAGCAACAGAACGGTGAAGACCGAACCCAGGCCGATCGGAATCTCCACCGACCCGATCGTTATGTTTATGGGAACGCGCCATTCCCGGTGCAATGTCTTCTTGTAGCGGAGCACGATCATTGAATACGCCTTCATGACAAAACTCCAGACCACGCCGAACGCATATGCCTCGCCAAGCGCAAAAACATCTCCCCGCGTTACGATGATGATGAAAATCTGAAGGAGTGCCAGTGTGTGGATAATGCGGTAGGTTGTGCCATATTTGTCGTGAGGCTTCCGAAACCACGAGTGAAGCACCCCATCCTCAGCCACCCTGTTCAGTACGCTGTTTGCGCCGATCAGGGCGGTGTTGACAGCGCCGGCAAGTATGAGAAACCCGACGACAACGACGAATGCCTGCAATCCGAGGAGCACGGGACGGCTGCCGAGGAGATGCATGGCCAGGCCGCTGAGCACATTATCATTATATAGGCCGAGGAGCTCCCCCGGAGGGACGATCATCGAGGCAAAAAGCGAGTTGACACCTGTAAACACAAGTGCGAACACAAAAATGATCATGCCGGTTTTCAGCAGGTTTTTCAGCTTCGGCGCTTCTATTTCCCGGTATACCTGAGCGAGAGTCTCCTCCCCGCTGACTGCAAGTATCGAGTGGCCCAATCCGACCAGAACCCCTACCACGCCGATCGTCCTCAACCAATCGACCCCCTTCAGCAGCCCCAGGGCATCGCTTGAGAGGACCACGGAGAACGGGGGGAGTGATGCACCCCGGACTGCAATCGTCACGACCGACCAGACAAACAGGACGGCCGCAAGAACTGTAGTGATCTGGAAAATCCTGAGCGCCTTCCCGCTCGATTCTTCTATCCCTATAAGGTTCTTCCGCCAGAAGTAGAGTTCGATGACAATCGCGATCAGCATCGCGGTCGTATCCGGCGGAATCCTGAACGCGGTCCCGATGGACGCCAGGAGGGAGTTTACAAGCCCCGCTATATACTGGCCCGCTGACACCGCACTGATGGGGGCCGTAATGAGATAGTCGAACAGCAGGGCCGACACGGAGAACTTGGCGGCCGTCTCACCGAGAGCCTCATGAACTACCTTGTAGACACCCCCCCGCACAAACATGCTCGAAGATTCGATATAGACGGCACGGATCCCATATGCGAAGATCATGACAAAGAGGATAAACCATGGAGCGGAGGCTCCGACCGCCTTCTCCGCGATGCCAAGAGCATAGTAGGCACTCGACGCCAGATCAGACAGGACGATCGCTGCTGCCCGCCAGTAGGAGATGAACGAGAGCATGACAGTGGTGATGACAACCACTCTCACCTTCTTCAGCACCGTGGTGCCGGTCTCCGACCTGACATCAAGTGTATACTTCTTCATCGTGTGTTGTTGCTAGAGTTTCGCGAAAAGGCGGTACAAAGCGCGGTGCCAGGCATGAAACCCTTCGACAGGGGGTGCATACATGAGTATGCACTTCCCCGCAACGAGATTGAGTTTGAGCTCTTTCCCCAGAGAAATCGCCTCGGGAGACTCAGCCCCCTGCTGCAACCAGACATTCTTCAATCCGATCGCTGCTGCCTCCCGGAGGACGCCTGCGACCCCTCCTGGTGAAATGCAGATCACCACAGCATCCACCTTGCCGCGCAATGCGATCAGGCTTGGATAGCACTTCGTACCTGCGATTTCCTCCGCCTTCGGATGCACGGCGAAAACTTCGTATCCCCGTTTTGAAAGCTCCGTAAGGGCACTGTTGCCAAATTTCTTGCCGTTCCTTGAGAGTCCGACGACGGCAATGCTCTCGCTGGTTATGAATTCTTCGATCGCGTGTTTCATGCCCGGGACTGAATGAGTTGAAAGCAGTGCACAATACCGATTGCTCGCGGGCGCGGATCTATTTCCGGAACCCTTTCGAGGAAATTCCGACGGTGACCAGGGAGATTGCAAATACAGATCCGCTCACCAGAGGGGTAATGACGCGGGTGATGAGGAGAGCAGCAAGAAGGAGACAAATCACAAGGAAAACAGATACGGCGGTTCTTCTGCCCATCTTGACCGATTGCGGTGTGGATGTTCTGGAATGTGGCCCATGAAGGTAGGGTTTCGCCGCGATGAAATCAACACCCAAAATCGGCTGAAACAGTCAGAATGATGGCATTTGCGGCCCAACCACTCTCCTCACGCGGGACTGATGTGAACCCTCAGTATCGTCGAGAAGCCGCTCATTCGAGCGGCTTCTCGACTCTCCTCTTCATTAGCCGAGATCCGACGGGACGTTCACTGGAGTGTGTAGCCGGCCGGAACCTTGAACTTTTCGGCAAGTACCTGGACGTTCTCCTCAACTTTCACGGCCCTGGTGATGGACCTGCTGCCTCCGCCGCCGATCTCGACAGAGAGAAGTATATGATTCCATCCGGCGTATGAACAAATCGTTTCTTTTTGCGTCGTCTGGAAAGCCTCGCAGTTCTTTCCTGCGATCATCATATTGGCGATCTTTTTCGCATGTCTCTCTTCCTCACCTTTTGACGAAGCTTCCGCCCAGTCATATCGCAATTCAGTTCCACTGATCGCTTTACCACTCTTAATGGCTTGCTTTTTCGAGGGGCTAAGGTTGTAGAGCGATGTTCCGTCGCTGAAGTACACATGCGACAGTTTGTCTCCAGTGTACGTTTCCTTGCATTCCTTCATCCCGTAATCATCGAAATAGATTATTGCTTTGCTGGTGAGCTTCATATCCCCGATAGTTATCGCGATATCACATGTGACGATACCCGACTTGATATCGTACTTCTTTGTCTGGGCGGAAGTCTGAGTAGTCAAGCAGAGGAGGAATGCGACCAACAGAAGCAAATTCTGTAGGGTTTTCATGACATCTACTGGAATATCCGGGGTTCAGTGGAGGCAACGTCTGCTCCTGCAAAAAACCATAGAGTGAGAAGAAATGTAATCAAGGATGACTACACCTGCAATCGACCTCCCTCTTGGCATTCACCGAAATTTTCCATACATTGTTTTTGCATTTGCTGTTTGTCTTCGTTGACCCCGGTTACAGAGCCTTACTTGCGTTTCTCAAGTTCCCGCCTTTTTGGCGACCGAGGTGCTGAAGAGAGCGGATTTTTGACGCCCGGATGGCGAAATTGGCAGACGCGCTAGCTTCAGGAGCTAGTGGCCGCGAGGTCGTGCAGGTTCAAGTCCTGTTCCGGGCACATAAGCATTGCGAACTGGCACCTCCACTCTTGGAGCCATTATCGTTTCCTCAAATTGGCCGAGGAGCCTTTCTGCTTCCCCTCCGGCCAAGGGCAACTTTCGAACATAGCACTCGATCAACCGCTGATCCCCCTGCACCACGATACGTCCCACTGTTCTTCGAAGTAGATCCCGCTTCTCATGGAGAGCAGCGCGTTCAAACGACTCTCGAAACGTAGCCGAAAAGTCCTGGATGGAAGATGATACATCTTTAACTGAGTACTGTATGTCCGCTTGATCCAGCGCATGTTGATGCTCTTGGGCTGCCACTGCCCTTTCTTCCTCCAACTCCCGAACCCTAGTCGAGACCATCGCGAACGGGACACCGTCCTCGATTGCCTTAGTGATGAGCTTGATCCTAGTCTCAACGTCCTTGAGCCGTTTCACCGAATTGCCCACGGACGATGACACGTCACCAGGTGCTAACTCCAAGAGCCTCTTTAATTCCGATTCAACCTTCTCCTGTAGCACGTTCTGCGACAGGATTTGAACAACCGACTCTATCACAAAACCTTCGAGCTCATCACGACTGACTGCGATCCACTCGCAGCTGCGTCTAGAATTGTATCCCCCGCAGATATATCGATAGTAGTGCTTCGTTCCTCTTCGCGTGGATTGACCCTGAAAAGCGAATCCGCAACGACCACACTTGATGAGCCCGCTGAGCAGATACGGCACGGACCCCTTAGGGTTGACTGAAATCGGGCGAGGTTTCTTATGGCCATTTGCTTGCAGCCATTGCTCCTTCGCGACGAGCGGCTCATGTGCCCCCTCAACCAGTAGCCAGCGAGAAGGTTCGATCTTCCAATGGGGGTAATTTCTATGGATCTTTGGATCCCATCGCTCCTGCTGGGCCCTGATCTTACTGCTTGAATACCGGTTATAGGCCCTCGCACCGTAATAGGCCGGATTTTCGAGAATGGTACAAATTGTACCTATACTCCACCGATTGCCGTGATTGCGCCACCTTCCGCGTCTCGGACATGGGATCCCTGCCTCATTCAGAATCTGCGCAATCATAACATATGAGGCGCCCTTGCATCGCTCTGAAAAAATGCGCCTGACCGTATCTATCTCAGTCGATTCGCCAGGCATCCAGAACACTTTTTCTTGTTTCTTCACACACCAATCACCGTCTTCGAGGATCCGACAAACTCCGCTCTTGATATTCATAGCCACTCTGCAGTAGCCATACGGTGCGGTTCCACCGCTGGAGTACCTTCCATTGCTACTCGCTCCCCTAAATGTAAGCTCCGAGAGCTTCTTGCTGTACTGCGAAGCCTGAACCCCCTCGAACGCCTTCATCATTGGTGCGTACTCGTGATCAGGGTCGATCGACGTCTTCACGAGAACGACATCAACGCCATGACGACGGAAAAATACTCGCCAGAACGTATTCTCTTCGGCGTCTATGGCTCTCCCCCAGCGACTCTCATCGTAGCAGATCACTGCCACAAACGACGGCCTGTTCTCGACAGCTGTACGCAAGCGCTGGAATTCCCCGCGTTGTTCGAACGTAGTCCCGGATTTGCCGAAGTCGACGTACCACTCCGTGATTCGATACCCCCTTGCAGCAGCGAACTCCAGGATAGCCTTCTTCTGTTGGTCCGGGCTATCCTCCTGCTGATCGGTTGAACATCGCACATATCCAACTGCCGCTTTCAATTCACTCATGATTTCCCTCCTTGGATAATGTAGCTCCCCCCTTCTTATTCCGCAAGTCGCGATAGATCCAAGAGGCTATCATGCGTGCGATATCATCGAGGTCTTCTTCCGTCAGCGGAGGACCCTTCAGCTCCCGAAAGATATACTTCTTTTTCTGCTTCGCCATAGTTGTGACCCGCCTCGGAGACCCCTTCTGCGTCTAAATTCTGACCAACGAGGGCCACGCCGTGCGGCTAACTCTCGTTCCTTATCCACCGCCACTATTTCCCTGAAGATCTCTTTCACGGCCTGCGGGACGATGGCGTTCCCCGTTCCCATGCTTTAATTCTCTTCCTGGCTACCGCTGTATACTCCTTATCTCGCTCTATGCCGATGTATTTGAATCCTTCGAGAGATGCTGCTATCGCAGTCGTGCCCGAGCCTAAGAAGGGGTCCAGAACGATTCCGCCCTTCGGAGTCACGAGCCTCGCCAGATAGCGCATTAACTCAACCGGCTTCACCGTCGGATGAAAATTGCCGATTGGAGTCGCGCGTGTCTTATGAGGAACATTCCGAGTGTCCTGTCCTGCGTCCCGACCCTTGATTGCTTTCTTCTCACCTTCGAGTCCGAAGTCTCGCTCTCTGCGAGAGGCCTTGGCGCAATAAAAAAACCGTGCGGCTGAACCGCGTTCCCCATAGAAGGTTGCTCCATCATCACCTCTCGATGTGTAGTCACCGTATATACCCTTGCTCTTTCCTGAGTGTCCCTTTCTCACAGGGGCGAATGCCCCAGCCTCTGTGGGGAACAACTCTACGATATCATCCGAGCCATCATGGATAATGTTCGCAGGAAAACGACCGAGTTTTTGTCCTTCGGTCTGATGTGTCTCGACCGAGGCGAATCCTCCGTATATGCCTTTTCCTCTCGCTGCCTTCTTACTCTTTGAATGAGTCGTTATCACTTCGACTTGATCAGGTTGGCACACTTTGAAGAACCGCCCTGCGGATCCTTTTCCATCCCTCGCGCCTGGACCTTCATACGTAGATTCTCCACCACCGAACTTACCATAGCCTTTCACCTTTGTCTTCGCCCAATGTCCTCCGCCAGCGTTGTCGGGGAAGTGTTCGAGAACTTCATCCGAGCCATCGTGTATGATGTTAGGGGGGAAGCGCGACGTGGGATTCCTGTCCGGATCACGCTTTACTGGACGAATAGCACCAATTGTGGTGTCGGTTGAATATTCACCGTCGGGAAACTTTGGCTTATCCCCTACCACAGCCTTCACACGGCACGCATCTATATTTATAGCGCCTGTTCCATACTTAAGAATGTTCTGAGCTAACGTTCCTTCGAGCGGCTTTCGTGCCATGCAGATCAGCTCAAGGGCTGGTTTGAGTTGAGTTCCCCAGCCGTTCCCCAAATCATGCGATTTCGGGAATCCTTGACCATACAGCCACGCGATACAATCGCGTATCTCAAAGCCTGCGGCTTTGATAGAGGAGGCGATATCTTGATAAGTTCTCGTGCCGCCAAAGCTCAGCAGATGTCCGCCTGGTTTAAGAACTCTCAGACATTCTTTCCATACCGCTACGTCAGGAATGTCATTGTCCCAGGGCTTCCCCATGAAGGATATCCCGTACGGCGGGTCAGTCACGATGCTGTCGATACTGTTGTCTGGTAGAAGTTTCAGCTGGTCAAGACAGTCATTGTTGTAGACGATGTTGTATTTCACCTCTCCGCTGCCCTGCGTAGGACGCCGGCTGACAGGGGAAGCCTGCGGTGAAGCGGTCAATGCCGCCTTCGCTGCGGTTGTAATGAAGCGCGTGAGGGAGTTGTACACCTCCCCCGCCACGATGTTTAGCCCTCTCCCCTTCCCCTCCGATTCTTGCGGGGAAGGGATTGGACCAGTGGAAAGTTGAGATGTCGCCATGAATTGGAACTCCTGGAAAATGCTTTCTTAAGATCGCCTGGCAGAACAGGTCGTTCTCGACAAACCCGACAAGCTCGTGGTAACGCCCCCATACCCAGAAGGCTGCAAGTGCGAAGCCCCACCAATCCCCGAGAATAGATCCAGATGCCTCAGTTTGCGCCCTCTAAGCCCGCCATGCTTGCTCACTGTAACCTCCCTGACTTGAAGCTCCTGTCTGCATGGCGTCAATCGCCTAGATGACACCTGCGGACCAGCGACCTACTCGCCATCCGGGCCATCGTGACTCCGGCATGGAATGGGCCTGAGGTCGTGTCATCTCATCCTACCGAGTCACTGGGTCGATGGTGGGGCTGCATCTCCCGGAAGGACGCTTATGACCTTCAGGCGACCGCCCCTCTCCAGCAGTGCTTTGATATCGCCAGCGGTCTTGTATGACGGGCACACAGCCGTAGCCGCCCCGTCGTGGACATGTACCGCGTAGCTGGATATTGCGCCCATTCCGATGACGTCCATGTCGCTCAGGATAATTTTCGACTTAACTTGACCGTCATCAACCACATAGATCAGGCCGTGCCAGCGATCTTGCGTCGGCATCAACGACGGGTACTCCACCTCTTGTTCATCGCAGTACTTCTCCAGCGCTGCTGGTTCGTTCGCGATTACCAGGGCCGTCTTCCCAGAAATCCGATCTTCCAGCTCGGCAAAAACGATCGGTCCGATCAGAAGGATCTGCTTGTAGTTGTTGGTCATGTTGACGTACCCGTTCATCCTTTCTGGTTCTTAGTTGTCGCCTCTAGTGCGGGAAGGGTTCTCGCCCACTCAAGCACATCAATAGACGTTCCCACAGCTTCCCGATGAAGTTCAAACCGATCGTTTGCGCTCAGGGCTTTTTGAATCAGGACATGGTCAACGTCGAATGTCTCAAATGTGAATCCTGCAGGTAGGGGAGCAAGATCCTTTTGTTTGACGGTCTCTTCGAACATGATGTAGGCTCTGTCAGATTCGCCGGCAAGGGAGTGACCGGAACAGCAGAACCTGGTCCGATATCCCTTTTCATTCAGAAGCACGATTGAGTGCAGAAACATCTCGTCGATGGTAGCAATGTGGCCCTCACACTCCTCCTTCGGGCACTCATCCCCATTTTTCAAGTTTCCATTGTTCCCCTTGTACAGTTCCCAACACGTTGTGCAGGTTAACATTGTACCTCACCTCCGTTCGTTTGAATTGTTCATGGAAGGCGCATCCCGTGACGAGGTCTCATTTTGCATATAGCCCCGCCCAGTGATTATCTGGTAGACTCACTGCCCTGTAATCTCCTCCAGGCCCTGGGCCCAGGTGAGCACGTCGAGTGACGCCTTTGCCACTGCGATATAACGTTTGTACATGTCTTCCTCTTCAAACCTGCGCCAAATAACTACGGAGCCATCGTCTTCATGGTCGAGGGTAAATCCTAGAGGCGGTGTGGTCAATCTATCTGACGTTTCATCAGGAGCAAACATGATGTAAGCGTCTTTGCGCGGACCTGCCTGAAAATGTCCGCAGCTGAAGACCACAGGGAAATACCCTTTGTTCATCATCAGGATAATGGAGGGCAACAGTAGTTCGTCAACCTGCCACAGCTGGCCCTCGCACCTCCTTCTCGAGCAGTAAAGTCCCTCCCTCACGAGCCCGAGGTTTTCGTCATATGGTTCCCAACACAGATTGCATACAAGCATTTTCTCAATCTCCTTTTGTTAGTCGACAAATAATCTGAAGTGGAAGCCCGCAGGCTCTCCGGCGCCATCTGTGGCAAGTTCTTCGGACTTCGCCCTGCGGGCCGTATCATCACGCCAAACCCTTCCTCTCAGCTCCCATTGACCAATGCGCACTCAGCCGAGGCTTGACCCTCGAGGATCCGCATGAACGCCTTCCGATCAAACGGATTTGCCCCTGGCCGTCCCCCGTGGCACGCCTTGGCTTAGGATCCTGTCTGAATAGCGTCAATCGCCTTCACGACATCCTCGAGCCCGGGCAGGTCCCTGCAATCCTTTATGACCCGATCCAGTTTCCGTTTCATCATTTTCAGAGTCCGCTTCCTGGGTACAGGCTTGTTCCCTGTGTAGGTCTGGATGAATGTGCGAAATCTCCTTACCGTCAATCCCTTCGCCTTCTCCAGCCATGTCTTCTGTTCCTCCGTGGGAAGGGAGGCGACAAGTTGGTGGTGCGCAAAGGAGAGTCCGTTAGTTCGTACTAACGGTGATACATTTCTTGAAACGAAAGCGTAGAGCTTCAACGTTGACCGCTTCATCCCCGTCACTTTCTCGGCGTGATCGTACTTGTCACTTTGAATGAAGTTCTTGTTCTGCCCGAACGTCAACCAGTCACCGATGTAAAACGGTGTAGCTCTCTGCACGTTGGCGAGCGGCGCCCCCAGGGCTAGCCAGTCCGCCTCGGAT
>Ga0182017_10003015_pt1 | contig 12615 bp, 13 predicted proteins | sample 712E3DmetaG_FD_120492 | JGI IMG/M metagenome (GOLD analysis project Ga0182017, IMG submission 120492) | Permafrost microbial communities from Stordalen Mire, Sweden - 712E3D metaG | ecosystem: Environmental > Terrestrial > Soil > Wetlands > Permafrost | place: Sweden: Stordalen | collected... | reverse complement strand
TGGTTCGATTACTGGCTGAAGGGCGAGCCCAGCCCCAGCGGCCTCCCTTCGGTCGCCAATCCGCCTGCGCGCATCTTCATCATGGGGGCCAACCGCTGGCGGGATGAACAGGAGTGGCCGCTCACCCGCGCGCGCCTCACCACCTTCTACCTTTCCAGCCGCGGCCGGGCCAACTCACTGGACGGCGACGGGCGCCTCCAGACGCTCCCGCCGCGCGGCGAGCGGCCGGATCAGTATGTTTACGACCCCACGAACCCGGCGCCCACCGACGGCGGGGCGGTGTGCTGCAATCCCAAGGTCTTCCCCTGGGGGCCCTTCGACCAGCGGGCGGTCGAGAAGCGGCGCGACGTCCTGGTCTACACCAGCGCTCCACTCAAGCGTCCGCTGGAAGTGACCGGGCCGATCCGTGCGGTGCTCTACGTTTCGACCTCGCAGTTCGACACCGATTTCACGGCCAAGCTGGTGGACGTGTTTCCGGACGGTCGCGCGATCAATCTGACCGATGGGATTCTGCGGCTGCGCTACCGCGAGTCGATCGAGAAACCCGTGCTCGCGCGTCCCGACCAGGTCTACCCCATCACCATTGACGCGGGTGTCACCAGTAACGAGTTCGGACGCGGGCACCGCATCCGCGTAGAGGTCTCCAGCAGCAATTTTCCGCGCTTCGACCGCAACCCCAACACCGGCCGCCCGGTGGCCGACGAAAGGGATTTGCGCCGGGCCTCCCAGACCGTTTTCCACGACCGCCGGCGCCCCTCCCACATCCTGCTGCCCGTGGTTCCGGACTGATCCAGTCCTCCCACCCCGCGCCGATCTGCGATAATGGTCGTCGAACCCCACTCCGGCGCGGTAGCCAAGTGGTAAGGCAGAGGTCTGCAAAACCTTTATTCGGGGGTTCGATTCCCCCCCGCGCCTCCAAGGATCTTCGATGACGACCTTTACGGCCTACGTTGAATGGGACCCCGAGACTCGTCTATACGTGGGGACGGTTCCCGGTATCCCTGGGGCACACACCCAGGCGGCTGGCCTGGACGAGTTGCGCGACAACCTGAAGGAAGTCCTCGAGCTCTGTCTGGCCGAGCAGCGAGTCGCCTCTGAGGACCTCCCTCAGTTCATCGGTCTCCAACAAGTCCAAGTGAGCGTGTGAGCCGCCTGCCCATCGTCGACTTCAGGATGATGGAGAGACTGCTGGTTCGGCTGGGCTTCCAAGCCGCGCGGCGCAAGGGTAGTCACGTCTTCTATCGACACCCCGACGGGCGCACCACTACCGTCCCGGATCATGCCGGCAGAGACTTGGCGCGCCCGTTGATTCGAGAAATCCTGCGAGAGATCGAGTTGAAACCCGAGCGATTCCGGGCCGAGTTGGAGCGGCTGTAGCGCCAGCGTTACGCGGATTCACTTCGCAATCTTCACTTGTCCGTTGCATCCGCTGGGACAAGTTGTCATGCTGCGATTAGAGAGTGGAAGATCGCCGTGACTCCGGAGGGGAAGATGGTTCGAGACGATCGGATCGCGGATGGCCCGATCGACCTCCTCGGCCGATCCGAAAGGAGCGTTCAATGAGAGTTGCGTTCGTGGGACTCGGTATCATGGGCAAACCCATGGCCCGCAACCTGCTCAATGCGGGTCACGAGCTGTTTGTGTACGACATCGTTTCCGCGCCTTTGGAGGAACTAGTGGCGGCGGGCGCGGCGCGAGGCGAATCGGCCGCCGAGGTGGCCGCCCGCGCCGAGGTCGCCGTTACCATGCTGCCGGATGGGCCGGAGGTTGAGACCGCGGTGCTCGGCGCCGGCGGCGTGCTCGAAGGCGCTGTGCCGGGCTCCATCCTGATCGACATGAGCTCCATCAGCCCGCTGGTTTCTCAAAAGGTCGGCGCGGCTTGTGCCCGGCGCGGAATGGAGTTCCTCGACGCCCCGGTCAGCGGCGGCGAGCCGAAAGCCATCGACGGCACGCTCGCCATCATGGTGGGCGGCAAGCGGGAGATCTTCGACAAAGTGCTGCCGCTGCTCCAGGCCATGGGGTCCAGCGCCACGCTCGCCGGCCCGGTCGGCGCGGGCAACGTCACCAAGTTGGCCAACCAGATCATGGTCGCCTGCAACATCGCCGCGATGGGCGAGGCGCTGGTGCTGGCCACCAAGGCCGGCCTCGACCCAGAAGTCGTCTTCCAAGCCGTCAAAGGCGGACTGGCGGGCAGCGCCGTGCTCAACGCCAAGGCGCCCATGGCGATCGCGCGCAATTTCAAGCCGGGCTTCCGCATCCGCCTGCACCAGAAAGACCTGCGCAACGCGCTCTCCTCCGCCGAGTCGATGCAGGCGCCGCTGCCGCTTACCAGCCTGGTTCAGCAGATGCTGACCGCGCTCGTCGACAACGGCCGCGGGGACCTGGACCACTCGGCGTTGGTCACCTACCTCGAAGACCTGCGCACGTGGAAGTGCGCCGGCCCGCTCTGCCCTAGAAGCCGCTCCGCGCACTCCGCAAAAATCCCTCTTGACGTTGCGACTCCAATACCCTATACTCTGTAGAGTATAGGATCATGAGATGATCACTTTGACTTCTGCCTGTTGTTGTCTCTGACCTGAAGGCGTTTTGCGCCTTGCATCCCGCGAGGCCCATTCCCCAAAAAGACTTGAAAGGAGAACTCTCAATGCAACAGCACTATCGGGCAGCCGTAGGCGGCGCCCTGGCACTTCCACTTTTCGCCCTCCTGTTTGCGGCCGGCAATCCGTCGCCGCTTTCTGCGCAGTCCTTGAACTGGGAAGGACAGACCGGCGTGTTCATCACTCCCTTGGCGTACACCGCGGCTTCGCCCAAGAGCGGGTTCGGACGGCCCATCGTGGCCTATCATTATCTGGACGCGGGCGACGTGTTAGGCGGTTTCCACCAGGCCTCGGTGACGGCCGGCCTGCTGGGACGCGCCGAGTTCGGCTACACACGCGACCTGCATCAAGAAGGCGGCACGCCCGGCCTCAGCCCGCTCTGGAGCCGCGGGTTCAACATCCTGCACGCCAAGGTGAACCTGGTGTCGGAGAACGCCGGGAAGAACAACTGGCTGCCCGCGATTTCGATTGGCGCGGTGGGCCGTACGCAGGTCCGCAACGTCGGAGGCGCCATTCGAAAGCAGGACACCACCAACGCCGATTTCTACGTTGTCGCCACCAAGACGGTCACGCAGGTAAAAGGGCTGCCGCTAGTCTTCAACCTGGGATACAAGGCCACCAACGCCTCGGTGTTCGGCCTGGCGGGCAACGCTCCGGCCTACAAGGGACGGCTGTTCGGCGCCGCCGCGTTCGTCCTGAAGGGACCGGCGAAGAGCCAGATCGTCTTCGGCTCGGAATTCGCCCAGCAGCCGCGCCAGGTTCAGGACCTGCCCGGCGCGATTGTGCCCACCACCATCACCTACGCGGCCCGCATCGTGCCGCTGCCGGAGCGCTCCAAATTCAACGTGGATTTCGGAGTGGCGCAGGCCGCGGGCTCGGTGCTGCCAGGCGTCAACCTGCGGGCGCGCCATCAGTTCGCGCTCGGCGTTTCCTACGGCTTATAAGAAAGGAACTCCCATGGCCAATCCCACACATGCCCCTGGATTGGGCACGCTAGCCCTGCACGCGGGCCAGGAGCCCGATCCAGCCACGACGGCGCGCGCCGTCCCCATCTACGCCACTTCCAGCTACGTGTTTAAGAGCGCCGACCACGCCGCCAATCTTTTCGCGCTGAAGGAATTCGGCAACATTTACTCCCGGCTGATGAACCCCACCAACGACGTGCTCGAGAAGCGTCTGGCCGCGCTCGACGGCGGCATCGGCGGGCTGGCGTTCGCCAGCGGGCAGGCGGCCATCACCGCCGCCATCCTCACCATCACGCACGCGGGCCAGAACCTGGTCTCCGCCACCAGCCTCTACGGCGGCACCTGGACGCTCTTCACGCAGACCTTCAAGAAGCTCGGAATCGAGGTGCGGTTCTTCGACCCCGACCACCCGGAGACGCTTCCCGACCTCATCGACGCCAACACCCGGCTGGTCTACCTGGAATCGATCGGCAACCCCAAGAACGACGTGCCGGACTTCCGCCGCATCGCGGATATCGCGCACCGGCACGGCCTGCCCGTCATTGTCGACAACACGGTCCTGACTCCGGCGCTTTTCCGGCCGTTCGAACATGGCATCGACATCGCCGTCTACTCGACCACCAAGTTCCTGGGCGGGCACGGGGTGCACGTCGGCGGCGCCATCGTGGACAGCGGCCGGTTCGATTGGGCGGCCAGCCCGAGCAAGTGGCCGGAGTTCACAGCGCCCGACGACGCCTACCACGGCGTGGTCTTCACCGAGGCGCTCAAGCCGCTCGGCAACCTCGCCTACATCGTGCACATCCGCACGCACTGGCTGCGCGACACCGGCGGGTCCATGAGCCCGTTCGCCGCGTTCCTGTTCCTGCTGGGCATCGAGACCTTGCACCTGCGGCTGGAGCGTCACGTTCAAAACGCCCAGGCGCTGGCCGAGTGGCTCGAAAAGCACCCGGCGGTCCAGTGGGTGAATTACCCGGGACTGCCCAACCATCCTCACCACAAGCTGGCGAAGAAGTACCTGCCGCGAGGGGCCGGCGCGATTCTCGGGTTCGGCGTCCGGGGCGGCAAGCAGGCCGGCATCAAGTTCATCAACAGCGTGAAGCTGGCCAGCCACCTCGCCAACGTCGGCGACGCCAAGACGCTGGTGATCCACCCGGCCTCGACCACCCACTCGCAGCTCAGCGAGGCGGACCAGGCCTCCACCGGCGTTACGCCCGAGTACGTCCGGGTATCGGTCGGGATCGAAGACCTCGCGGACATTGTGGCGGACTTCGACCAGGCGCTGGCTGCCTCGCAATCGTAGGTGAGAGGGGCGACCGAGCACTCGGTAGGATAGGGCTCCAGCCCTGTCCCAGGTGCTCCCCCCACGCCAAAACGCCGACTGCCCCGGGGCCGCAACCAGGATGCTGGTCCACCAATAGTAAGGGCGCCACACAGGGCGCCCATGGAGGACATCGCTTTGATTTGGTAGTGCATCCGAGACGGGATTCTTCTCGGCTCTTTTGGGGGGGGTCTGTGATACTCTGATTACGCCTCATGGATGCCGGAATGGCAACCCGCGGATGGTTGTGCGTACTTGGGGCCTTGGCTCTGCCGATGGCGATGGCGATGGCGCAGCCGGCCGGGAACGGAGGAGACAGAATGCAGGCCCCACAGACGCTGGTGGACAAGGCCAAGATCGCGGCGGAGGCGCAGAACGCCTTCGGTCTGAAACTGCTGGCGCACGTGGCCACGGAACGGCGGCACGAGAATGTGTTCGTGTCGCCAACCAGCGTCTTTCTGGCCCTCGCCATGCTGGAGAACGGCGCGGCCGGCAACACACGCACCGCCATTCGTCGAACTTTGGAATTGCCTGCCGGAGTGAGCGAAGACGCGATGCACGAATCGGCCGCGGCGATGTCGAAAACGCTGCGGTCGCACGAAGGCATCGAGCTTTCCATCGCCAACGCTTTGTGGTCGGACCCCAGCATGCCGCTAGCAGCCCCTTTCATCCAGCGATGCCGGGACCTGTATGAAGCCGAAGCGATCGCCCTCGAGTTCCGGAAGCCCGGTGCGGCCGACGTGATCAACAATTGGGTCAAGCGGAAGACGCGCCAGAAGATCTCGTATATTGTCTCGCAGCGGGTCGTCGAGGCGGCCAAGGCGATCCTTACCAATGCGGTGTACTTTCAGGGCAGGTGGGCCCACCAGTTCTCCAAGCAGGCCACCGAGAACGGGGCCTTTCACCTGGTGAACGGCGCGCGGAAGCAGGTTCCCTTCATGCGGCAGTGGGGGCTCGACAATGCTTACCGGAGCGGCGACGGCTTTGAGGCGGCGGTCTTGCCCTACGAGCGCTCGGGGATGGCGCTATGCGCCATCCTGCCCGCCCCGGGGAGGAGCCCGGAAGAGGCGCTGGCGAAGGTCTTGATCGAGAAGCTGATTCACGGCCACCAGCCGTTTCGCCTGGAGTTACACCTGCCGAGGTTCACACTCGATTCCAGCGACAGCCTCAAGGAATCGCTCGGGCAAATGGGCATGGGGATCGCCTTCCAGTTTCCCGGAGCGGAGTTTGCCCCGCTGGGCTCGCCGCTGTTCTTTGTCGGCGATGTGCTGCACAAAACGCGGCTGGAGATCGACGAAGAGGGCACGGTGGCCGCCGCCGTCACGGCGATCGTAGCGCCAGCGGGCGCGGCGCCAGGAAGGGTGGAGCTGAAAACGCTGGTCTTCGACCGGCCGTTTGCCTTGCTGCTGTGCGACACGACCACCGGAGTGATCCTGTTTGCCGGCGTCGTATACGAGCCGTAGCGCCATTGCGGCGTGCGCCGCACTGCCGCGCGGTTAGCGCAGCCCCATGTGCGTTTCGGCGTGCACCGCGCGCACGGCCTTCTCGAGGCCGTCCCTGCGCACCACGATCGAGATGGTCAGCTCGTTCGACCCCTGCGCTATGGCGATGATGTTGACGTTCTCCCGCGAGATCGCGGTGAAGATCCGCCCGGCCAGGCCCGGCGTCCCGCGCATTCCCTCGCCCACCACCGCCAGCAGCCCCACTTCCTCATCCACCTCGATGGGCCGCAGGTAGCCGTGCTCGAGTTCCAGCGCCAGGCTCCCCTCCAGGCTCTCCATCGCCGCCGCCAGCTCGCTCTCCCGCACCAGGAAGCAGAAGCTCTGCCGATAGGAGGAGCTCGACATCGCCAGCACCTCGACGTTGGCCCTTCCAAGCCCGTCCAGCGCCCGGCCCATCACCTGCGCCCCGTTCAGCACGGAGTTCGCCGGCTCGATCGAGACCAGCGCCACGCTGGCCATCGAGGTTACCGCCCGCGCTCCCTCCGACGCCGCGATCCGCGGCACGATCTTCGTGCCTGGCTTCTCCGGCGCGAAACTGTTCTTGCTCCACACCGGAATCTGCTTCTCGATGAGCGGCGCCAGCGTCCGCGGGTGCAGCACCTTCGCCCCGTTGTAAGCCAGCTCCGCCGCCTCCCGATACGTCACCTCGTCCAGCACCGCGCAATCTGGCACCAGCCGCGGATCGGCCGTCATGATCCCGTCCACATCGGTCCAGATCCAAAGCTCGCTGGCGTCCAGCACCGCCGCCAGGATTGACGCCGAGAAGTCCGATCCGCCCCGCCCCAGCGTGGTCGGCCGCCCATCCGCCGTGGCCCCGTTGAACCCGGTCACCACCGGCAGCACGCCCGCCTCGAGCATCGGCAGCAGCAGCGCTCGGGCCTTCTCGCGGGTCGGCTCCATCAGCGGCGTCGCGTTTCCGAAGACCGCATCGGTGACGATCGCCTGCGCCGCGTTCACCACCTCCGCCGGCGTTCCCTGGCTGTTCAGCCACGCCACCAGAAGCAGCGTCGACAGCCGTTCGCCGATCGCCACCGCTTCGTCCCGAGACCGCGGCGGCGCCTCGCCCAGCAGACAAATCCCGCTGGCGATCCGCTCGAACTCAGACAGCAGGCCGGCAATTCCTTCGAGCGTGGGCGCCCGCTCCGGTTCCGGCAGCAGTTCGCAACACGTCTCGACGTGCCGCTTCCGCAGTTTCTCGATATCCGATTCGACTCCCGCCTTGTCGCCCGCCTCGGCCCGCCGCAGGGCTTCCAGAAGCAGGTCCGTCACCTTCGACATCGCCGAGACCACGATCGCCACAGGCCGACGCCGTTGCTGTTCCGCCGTGATCGCCGCGGCCGCCCGGATCCGTTCCGCCGAGCCCACGCTCGTCCCGCCGAACTTCATCACCAACAAGTTGTTCATAAGCGTTGCCGCACGATCTCCAGGATAACCCGCTCGACCTCGTCCGGGCCCATCGCCGTGGTGTCCACGTAGACTGCATCGGGCGCGCGCACGAGCGGCGAATCCGCCCGCGTCGAATCCCGCCGGTCGCGCTCCCGGATCTCGCGTTCCACTTCACCTGCATCGAGCGTTTGCCCCTTTCCCTCCATCTCGAGCACCCGCCGCGCCGCCCGCACCGCCGGCTCGGCGTCCAGGTAGATCTTCACCTCGGCGTCCGGAAACACGACGGAGCCGATATCGCGCCCCTCCATCACCACGCTCGCGACCGCTCCCATCTGCCGCTGTTGCTCCACCAGCGCCCGCCGCACCCCCGAGAACACCGACACCTTCGACGCCGCCGGCGAAATCTCCGGCGCCCGGATCGCCGCGCTCACATCCTCGCCGTCGAGCAGCACCCGCGAGCCGCCCGGCTCGAATTCGATCCGCGCCCCACGCGCCAACTCCTCGAGCCCCGCGGCATCGGAGAGGCCGGTCCCGCCGCGCATCGCCTTCAGCGCCACCGCCCGGTACATCGCCCCGCTGTCGATGTAAACGAACCCCAGCTTCCCGGCCACGCGCCGCGCGATGGTGCTTTTGCCCGCCCCCGCCGGCCCGTCGATCGCCACCACCACCCGGTTCGTCATCTCTATCTCCATCCTTGCACCACGCCCATGCGGCGTGAGCCGAACGGCCGCACGGCTAGTGCTTTATTGTATGATGGTCGCGAAGCATGAAGCCCGCGGTCCTGGTCACCAAGCGCATTTTCCCTGAAGCGGTCGAGCTTCTCCGGCGGCACGCCGAGGTGGATTACGTCGATTCCGACGACGGCCTCTCCCCCGAGGAACTCGAAGCCCGCAGCCGCGGCAAGCAGGGCATCGTCAGCCAGCTCACGGACAAGTTCACGGCCGAGCGCATCGAGCGACTCGAGGGCGTGCGCGTCATCGCCAACGTCGCCGTGGGCTTCGACAACGTGGACCTGGCCGCCGCCACCCGCCAGGGCATCCTGGTCACCAACACGCCCGACGTTCTCACCGACACCACCGCGGATCTCACTTTCGCCCTGCTGCTCGCCGCCGCCCGCCGCATCGTCGAAGCCCACCGCTTCGTGCACTCCGGCAAGTGGCGCCGCTGGACCATCGACCTGCTGGCCGGCCGCGACGTCCACCACAAGACGCTAGGCATCTTCGGAATGGGCCGCATAGGCCAGGCTGTCGCCCGCCGCGCCGCGGGTTTCTCGATGCGCGTCCTCTACCACGACGCCCGCCGCGCCCCGGAAGCCCTCGAGCGCGAACTCTCCCTCGAATTCACCGACAAGCTGGGGCTGCTCCGCGAGTCCGACTTCGTCACCCTCCACGTCCCGCTCAACGATTCCACCCGCAAGCTCATCGGCGCCGCCGAGTTGCGCGAAATGAAGCCCTCCGCCATCCTGGTCAACACCTCCCGAGGTCCGGTCATCGACGAAGCCGCTCTCGCTCAAGCCCTCGCCGACCGCGTCATCGCCGCCGCCGGCCTGGACGTCTTCGAAAGCGAGCCGCACGTCCACCCGCTCCTGCTGGAACTGGAAAACGTGGTCCTCGCCCCCCACATCGGCAGCGCCTCCATCGACACCCGCCGCAAAATGTCCCTGCTCGCCGCCGAGAACGCCCTCGCCGCCCTGGCCGGCCGCCGCCCCCCGAACCTGCTGAACCCGGAAGCGATCAGCCAGTGAGCGCCACGAAGTCGGGCACGGTCGCGCTCAAGATATCGAGAAGTTGACGCAAGCTGCGCCCGCGGTCGCCGGCCTGTTGCTCCAGTTTCGTCATTACCAGCGTTTGTTCCTGACGATGGCCGCCGCCACGTGGCGATCCTTTTAATCGTTCGTCATCCGGGGAATCAGCGATTCGTAACCACTGATCCATGCCTCGCTGAAGTGGGCGCGCAACTCAGCTTCGAAATGAGCGGTCAAGCAGCCGCGGCGGTTCCGCGAGGCGTAGGAGCGCATCGCACTGGGAGAAGTTGGCGAGGACGCTTGCGTCCAGGACGACCAGCGGTGCGCCCATCAGTCCCGGCCGGGAACCAGCACGCGCTCGTACAGGCCAGCCCGATCGACCGCTTCGCCGATTCTCCTGAGCGCATCGAGCCGCCGTTGGCCTCGCTGACGCTCGTCGAGGAACTGCCTGACCGCCTGTTCGATCAGTTGATCGGGGCTCTGATAGCGGCCGCTGGCGAGTTCTTGGTCGACCTGCTTTCTCAGATCTGCCGGCAGCGTGACGTCCATGGCTGTTTCCTCACTTCATTTTACCTTTGTTGATCGATGGGGCGGCGGCATACCGAGGGTAACGGTCAGGGATCTGGTCCCCCAACGCGCCCTCGCGGCCGCCGCCCCCCGAACCTGCTGAATCCGGAAGCGATCAGCCTGTAGGTTGTCCGGTGCAACGCCGCGCTAGCCGTGATCCGGCGGATTGCAACCTGTAACGATACAGGTTACACTCTGATCCTCGGCCGTCTGAACGCGTCAACCAGCGCGCGCGACATGAACTTGCCCGGCCTGGATCTCCACCAACTCCCTGGCCCCGGAAAGGGAGTGTGGGCCGTCAAGGTGAGCGGCAACTGGCGCGTCACGTTCACTTGCGCCGGCAAGGACGTGGACCGTGTGGACTACCAGGGCTACCACTGATGTGGCCAAACCGCCGCATCCGGGTGAGGTGCTCAAGGCGCTGTGCCTGGATCCCCTGAGCCTGACCGTCACGCAAGCCGCGCGATCGCTCGGCGTGAGTCGCAAGACGCTGCCCAGCATCCTGAACGGGCGCGCTGGCATCAGCCCCGAGATGGCCGTCCGTCTCTCAATCGCCTTCGACACCAGCGCTGAAAGCTGGCTCAACCAGCAGCTTCAGTACGACCTCTGGCGCGCGGAAAGAACCCGGAAGCGGCTCCACGCGGCGAGATTGTCCGCCGCCTGATCCAGTAACCGCAGGCCACCCCGTCGACGTCCCCGCGGCGGGATTGCGCTGGTCCCGCTCTGGGTGCCCTGCCCATTCGGTCCGGATCACTCGCCGCTGGGCGACTTCACGCGGGAAAGCCAGGTGGCGGGGTCACTTCCACGACATTTCGTCCAAATGGCTCCGCTAGTCTCCGGTAACGCCGTTTTTCGTCCACAGCCGCCGTTCGCCACCTCGCGCCTCACGGCAGGCATCGGGGGTCAGCGAATTCTCATTGCCTCGGTAGTTAAAAACGGTACGATAATGGTCTTTGAGGATTGGCGGTGCCGAATGGCATCGCAGAGCCGATCTTTCCCGTCCTGTCGGCCAGAAATCCGCAAATCACTATGCCTAAACGCACCGCTTCTCCTTGCTGTAGTGGTCGGCCGCAGACGTGGCCGAAGGTCAGGAGGCCTTCACGACCTTGGCTGTCATGCCTGGGAATGACGTTTTCGTTCTTGACCGTCGTTTTCGCTCAAACCGCACAAACCATCACCATAACCGCCGTCACGAACAGTGCGGATTTCCAGCCCGGCTTTCCCCAGAAAGGCAGCCTTGCTTCCGTCTTCACGACCGGCCTTCAGGGTGCGCCGGGGATCTACAACGCTCATCCTGAGTATTACCCTCTGGAGAACGTGCTGAATGGCGTCGAGGTTTGGATCAACTTTCTCCGGGCGCCAATTCTCAGCCTCGCCTTTCTGAACGGCTACCAACAGATCAATGTGCAGGTGCCCTGGGAGGGCGAGCGTGAGCCTCTCTACGTGGAAGTGTTTCAGAACGGCGTCAGGGCGCACGCCGAGTCCGGTCAGGCGGCCGAATGGAGCGTGTTCTTCGAGGATGCGAACGGATACGTTGTCGCTCAGCACGTGTCGGATTACTCAGCCGTAACGCCACAAAACCCGGCCCATGCCGGCGAGTACATCGCTGCGTATGGGATCAATCTGGCGCCGGTATTCCCTACGCAGGTAACTGGCGTACCCGCTCCGGCGCAACCGCTCGCGATCTCCTTTCCTCCGCTTTCGATGTCGGAGGGACTCTGTGGAATGCACGACGATGTCGGCGTCGGACCGGCGACGGCGGGTACGTCATACGTCGGACTCACGCCCGGAACTATCGGTGTGTACCAGATCAACTTTCAGATTCCGAAGGATACCGGAGTCGGTGACGTGCCCTTGGTCTTCATCCGGATTTTGAACCTCAAGAACCTGCATGCAGAATGCCCGGGTGGGGATACGCCGAAATCCAGCAGACCCGTCAAATTGCCAATCCAATGAGCCGGAGGGAGCTGCATAACGCACTCTATTCCCCGAGCGGTGCGGAGGTTCCCGAGAAGAGGCGTTGCCGGAAGGTGGCCGCCCCGCAACTTGGCCGTATCACGCCCCAACGCTGCCTTGTACCTGTGCCGATCGTGGGCGACGACGATACAGCCGCGTGCAACGCGAGGGCGCTCGCTGGTCCTGAGTTCCAACCCAACTCATCACGGAAGGCGCTGGCGCCATTTGTCCGGATCGCGAGACGTGTGAAATACGGCGTAGATCGCGACCGTTGTCTCCGACTGCTCGTAGAATACGGCGTATGGAAAGCGACGTATCAGGGAGCGACGGTAGCCCTCGTGAACGACCGGGTACATCTCGGGTCGGCGCCGGATGCTCTCCAGACACGCATCGACCGAACTCAGGAACTCCTCACCCAGCCCGGCTCTGCGGTCTTCATACCAGACGTAAGCCCCTGCAATGTCCAACTCAGCTTCTGGAGCGATCACCAGATCAACGGGCATAGCGGGCACGCACCTTGCGCATCACCTCTTCCCAGGGCAGCCCCGACGCCGGGTTATTCAGTAGATTCGCTTTCCTG
>Ga0182017_10003014_pt1 | contig 12615 bp, 15 predicted proteins | sample 712E3DmetaG_FD_120492 | JGI IMG/M metagenome (GOLD analysis project Ga0182017, IMG submission 120492) | Permafrost microbial communities from Stordalen Mire, Sweden - 712E3D metaG | ecosystem: Environmental > Terrestrial > Soil > Wetlands > Permafrost | place: Sweden: Stordalen | collected... | reverse complement strand
CTTCCACCGCGTTCACCTCCGGAATGTAGTGCCGCAGCATGTTTTCGATCCCGTTCTTCAGCGTCATGGTCGAGGACGGGCAGCCGGCGCAGGACCCGCGCATGTGCAGGAACACGATTCCGCTCTTGTCGTCGAAGCCTTTGAAGATGATGTCGCCGCCATCCTGCGCCACAGCAGGCCGTACGCGCGTCTCGATCAGGTCCTTGATCTGCAAGACAATCTCCGAATCGTCGTCGCCGGAAGTCACTTCATCGGCTTCCTCGGCGCCCGCCTCGATCAGCGGCAGGCCGCGGGTGAAATGCTCCATGATCGCGCCCAGGATTGCGGGCTTGAGGTGTTTCCAATCGCCGTCGGCCTTGGTCACCGAAATAAAGTCGGAGCCGAAAAAGACACGGTCCACCTCGGGCGTTTCGAACAGGGCGCGCGCTAAGGGTGAGCGCTGGGCCGCCTCGCGCGAAGGAAAGTCGGCCACTGCGCCCTCGCCCATCACCTCGCGGCCCGGCAGGAACTTCAAGGTCGCCGGATTGGGCGTGGATTCTGTCTGAATGAACATGGATTCCGCTTTCTGGAGCCGTTCCAATCTATCTCTTACATGGACCCGGCCCGCCAGTAGATCAAGGCGGCTAAAAGTCCGAGATAATGCCCTTCTTTTCCCAATCGCCGTAACGGGTTGGCTCGGGACCCGCCTGTCCGCCATGTTCGGCGGGGCGGTCCGCCGGCTGCATTTGACGGCGGGCCTCGGCTTCAGCCAGGGCGCGTTTGGCGGCTTCGGCGACGCGGGCCTTGACCAGCTTGACTGGGGTCTTTGCCGGCGATTTTGCCGTTTTCCGCTTTGTCATGGTGCCTGCTGCTTGACGCGCCCGCACCGGACCATACATCACCCTTGGCCGAGATGGAGAAGAGACATCCATGAATACCCTGCGAACCGGACTCTTGATGGCCGGGCTGACGGGACTTTTCGTCACGGTCGGTTTCCTGGTCGGCGGGCCCGGAGGAATGGTCTTTGCGTTCCTGTTCGCCTTGGCATCGAATCTCCTCGCCTATTGGAAGTCCGACAAGATCGTCCTTGCCATGTACGGTGCGCGCGACGTCGACGAGCAATCCGCGCCGAGACTTGTCCATATCGTACGCCAATTGAGCCGGACGGCCGCGCTGCCGATGCCGAAAGTCTGCATCGTCGAAAACCCGCAACCCAACGCTTTCGCCACGGGACGCGATCCGGAACACGCAGCGGTTTGCGTGACGACGGGCCTGCTCGAGCGCGTCAGCGACGAGGAATTGTCGGGTGTCCTGGCGCATGAACTCGGCCACGTGAAGAACCGCGACACCCTGACCATGACGATTACCGCGACCATCGCCGGCGCCGTCTCCATGCTGGCGAATTTCGCTTTCTTCTTCGGCGGCAGGCGCAATCCATTGGGAGTGATCGGCGTGCTGCTGGTCTCGCTGCTGGCGCCCATCGCCGCCGTTCTGGTACAGATGACGATCAGCCGGATGCGCGAATTCGAGGCCGACCGCGCCGGCGCCGAAATTTCCGGCCGGCCACTCTGGCTGGCCTCGGCGCTCGCCCACATCGATCACCTGGCGCAGGCAACCGACAATCCCCAGGCTGATGCCAATCCCGCGACCGCGCACATGTTCATCGTCAATCCGTTGCATGGAGGCTTTGCCGGCTTGTTCTCGAGTCACCCCCCGACCGAGGAACGCATCGCGCGCCTCAAGGCGATGGCGGGACCGTCGGCCAAAACCGCAGGTCCTTGGGGATGATCGCTTCCGGTCAACCGGCGCGAGCGGCGGCGCAGAAGGTCCTTTGCGAAGTCTTGCGCAAGCGGCGTCCCCTTGATGCGGCGCTGGCCGTGACTGCACCGCTTGAAGCGCGTGATGCCGGCTTCGCGCGCGCCATTGCCAGCGAGACGCTGCGGCGCTTGGGCCAGCTCGATGCCTTGATCCGGACTTACGTGCCAAACCCTCCGGCGCGCAATCGCGCCGGTTCGACCCCGGAAATCCTATTGGCGGGCGCTTGCGAACTCGTGTTCCTCGATGTGGCGGCACATGCCGCGGTCGACGCCGCCAATCGCCTGGCGCAAGCCGACGCCAAAGCCATGCATTTCAAGTCTCTGATCAACGCGGTGCTGCGGCGCGTGGCACGCGAAGGCAAAGAGGTGATCGCCGCGCAAGACGCCGCCCGCCTCAACACCCCCGATTGGCTTTGGCAGCGCTGGCTGGAAACCTATGGCGAGGAGCGCGCGCGCGCGATCGCGTCCGCACATCTGGGTGTGCCGCCGCTCGATATTGTGACAAAGAGTGCGCCGCCCGGCATTCCCGATGCGTCGCTGTTGTTCGGCCAAGTCTGGCGCCTCAGCGAGCCTGCGCGCGTCGACACTCTGCCCGGGTACGCCGAAGGCGATTGGTGGGTGCAGGATGCGGCCGCGACGCTGCCGGCACGTCTTCTTGGCGAGGTGCGCGGAAGGGCGGTGATCGATCTTTGTGCCGCGCCGGGCGGCAAGACGGCACAACTCGCGGCGGCCGGCGCGCTTGTGACCGGTGTCGAACGCGACGGCGCGCGAATGGAAAGGTTGAAAGAGAATCTGCGACGGTTACGACTCGATGCACACTTGGTCGTCGAAGATGCACGGGATTTCCGGCCGGAAGAACCCGCACCGTTTGTTCTGCTCGACGCTCCGTGCAGCGCTACCGGAACGATGCGGCGGCATCCCGAATTGCCCTGGATAAAGGGGGCCAGCGACGTCACGGCGTGCGCTGGGGCGGCTGGCGAACTTCTGGACGCCGCCGCAGACATGACGGCCAAGGGTGGGTTGCTCGTCTTCGCCGTCTGTTCGCTCGAGCGCGAAGAGGGGCCCGAACAAGTGGACGAATTTCTTCGCCGCCGGCCGGAATTCTCACGCCAGGCCATTGCGCCGCGTGAAATCTTCGACCAAGGCGAGTTGCTCGACGCGAGTGGCGATTTGAGAACCCTTCCCTGCCATTTGGCGGAAAGGGGCGGCATGGACGGATTTTACGCCGCCCGTCTCAGACGCGGGTCATAGCCGTCCCAAGGCATAGGCGACGGCGAGATAGATCTTGCCCGTGTCGGCGGAGAGGATGGTGGAGGCCAGCAATCCGCCGCCGTCGCCTTTGCGCGCGCGCGCGAGCAGCGCCTCGAATTCCTCCATATAGGCGTCGGCGGACTCGCGGAAGCGCGCGTTCTCGCGATAGAGCGTGGCGATACGGTTGACCGCTTCGCCGTCGATGGAGGCAGCCAGCGTACGCGCGAAGACGGCGCGATCGCCGGCCAGATAACGCCGCCATTCTTCTTGGTGCGGATCGCCATCCCCCGTAATCGCGTCCAGATCCACGGCCATGTCCGACAAGGCGGCTTGCAAAGCGCCAAGCGCCGCCGCGGCTGCCGGCCTCAAATCCTTGCGCACTTCCCCGGTTTCGGCGGCGGCAAGCAAAGTGCTCATCTGCCAGTTCTTCGGTTCGCCTTCCCCGGGCTTGCGCTTGGAACGCTGGGTCAGCCTGCGGGCCAGACCGCGCAGGCCGTCGGCGTCGGCTTCCACCGGCTGTCCGGATTTTTGTAGGGGCATAAGCTTGGAGGCGGTGCGCGCATGAACGGTGGAAAGCGTACGCGCCGAAAGATCGAGGATCTCTTCGGTCTCGGCAGCCACCATCTGGCGCACGCGCTGGGCCTCTTGCCGGGCAATGCCCGGCAAGGTGAGAAGGTGGCGCTCGACCTCTTCGACAGTCTTACCGAGGGTCGCGCGAATCTCGCCGGCTTCGGCGGAAAGCTCGCCTGCCGTACGCAGCAGCCTTTCGCATTCGGCCATCGCTTCGCCGACCAGCGTGCGCGTATCGGCCTTGGCCTGATTGGCCGTTTCCCCGATCAAGGTCTGCGCACCGGCGCCGGCTTCGTGCAGAGAGTCGATCAGGCGAACAAGTGTGGTGTTGGCTCCCTCGCTCACCTCTTTCAGCCGTTCGGCTTCGCGTGCGAACCCTTGGGTGAGTTGGCTGGTACGCGCGGCCGTATTTGCCATGAGAATCTCGATGTGGCGTTCGGTATCGCCCGTGACCGTTTCGAACTTCTGCACCTCGCCGCCCAGGGCCGCGACCGCGTTTTCCATTGCCTCCCGTTCGGTGGATAGAGTGTTCTCGAAGGTGACGCTTTCGTCCTTCAGCCGCAACATCAGCTCGTTCATGGCGGTCCGATGACGTTCCTGGCGGCCGAGCACGAATTCGGCACGCGCCATCGCCGCGTCGGCGACGGCTTCGATGCGCTTGGCTTGCTTGTCGAGTTCGACGGCAGCGGCGTGGGGCGCATCCGCAGCGGCGTTCGCCGCCTGCCGGAAATTCGCCGACTGGGTATCGAGCAACTGTCCCGCCGTCTTGAGAGAACTCTCGGCCGTCTCGATGATTGATTTGAGCTGGGCGGCGCGCCCTGCCACGGTTTCGCTGGCGCGCGCGGCGCAGTCCGCGAGTGTGCCTGCCACGCCTTCGATGCGTTCGCGTTCCTGAATGAGGCGCACCGCCAGCGCTTCGCCGCGCACATCGACGCGTGCCCCCGCTTCGTCCAAAGAGGCAATCTGGTTCTCCAGCACGCTCTCGAGCGCGCGGAGCCGTGTGAAGGCGCCGTCGAGACCGGCATTGAGCGCGTCGATCTCGCGCCGCACGGCGCGCCCCAGACGGGCGGCGGCGCGTGAAGCCGTCTCGTCGATGGAGAAAAGGTGCTCCGTCGCCTCTACCAGACCTTCGGAGGCGATCCCCAGCGCCTGGCCGCGGGCTAGCGCCCAGGCGGCGGCAATGAACAGAAGCGGCGGTATGAAAGTCGCCGCCACGAACAGAGCGATTTCCTGGACATCGAGGGCGGCAAGACCTTTGGGCCCGAAATAGCCCCACAGATAAGCCCCCGCCGCGCCGGCCCAGAAGGCCGACAGCGTGAACGCGAAAACAATGGCGGCCAAGCCGAATTTCGAACCGGGGCCGGATTTCTGGCGTGAGTGGGCCTCCGTTTCCCCCTCCAGGGGCTCGGCGGACTGCAGAAGTACCGGCTGGTTGCGGTCGGATAAGCTGCTCACCATGAAGACCTCGGCTTGTGCGGACGGACCGACAGTTTAACCATCCGCGGCCCGCGGGCCAAAGCCAATTCGGCCATGGATCGGGATGAAAATCAGGGAACAGAGGCATGCTTGAGAACAAGGCCAGCGCCACCGCCCAAGGCACCGCCATGCATCGGGCGGCGCATCAACTGCTGGATCGTCCACCTGTTTTTTCCGACCCGCTGGCCCTGCGGATCATCGGCCGAGAGGCCGAAAAGGCCCTGCGTGGGGGTGAATCCCGCCACATTCTGCCAGGCGCGACGGGGCTGCGCGCCTTCCTAGCCGTCCGCAGCCGCTTCACCGAGGATTGTCTTGGCGAAGCGATGGCCCGTGGGATTGGCCAATATGTGCTTCTGGGCGCCGGGCTGGATACGTTTGCCTATCGTGGCGCCTACGATCCGGCGCGTCTGCGCATCTTCGAGGTCGATCATCCCGCCACCCAGGAATGGAAGCGTGGGCGGCTCAGGGACGCCGGTATCGGCGTGCCGGGTTCGGTCTTGTTTGCGCCGGTGGATTTCGAGCGCGAGACCGTGGCCGATGGATTGGCGCGGGCCGGGCTGGATTTCGCGGCGCCCACATTCTTCGCCTGGCTGGGCGTCGTGCCTTATTTGACGCGCGAAGCCGTCATGGAGACGCTCCGTTTCGTGGCGGAACGAGTTGGCGCATCCAGCGAGATCGTGTTCGATTATCCGGAGCCGGCCGACGCGATTGGCCCGATTCAGCGCAGGGCCATGCAGATACTTGCCGCGCGCGTATCCGCCGTCGGCGAACCGTTCCGCACGGCTTTCAAGTCTGCCGAAATCAGGGACGCTCTGCTGGCCCTCGGGTTCAGCCGCATCGAGGATATGGATGCGACGGCGTTGAACGCGCGCTATTGCAGGGGACGCGATGACGCGTTCGCCTTGCGTGGAAATGCGCATATCGTGCGCGCCCGCACATAGGAGCGCGCGGACAATCGGGGGCTCACCGATTTGGGCCGAGGGCTTCGTCGTGAGCGAATATTTCGATTGGCGCTTTATGGTGGCGGTCGTTGAAATCGCAGTGTTTCTGCTCTTCCACAATGACCTGTTCGGCGTGTCGCCCTTTCCCAATGCCTGGCAGTCGTTTTGAGGCTGTCATCCCATTAACGGGAGCTTGACGCATTTGCGCCATCCTCAAGGCGTCCAACCTGGGGAGCGCACATGTCTGGCGCGGTCGTCGATTTGACCCACCTCTCCCGTTACACGGGAGGCGACGAGGCCATCAATGCCGAGGTTCTGCGCCTATTCGATGCGCAGACCAGCGAGATCGTCGGACGCATGCAGGCCATCCTCGACGCCCGCGACGCCAAATCCTGGAAAGAGGCCACCCATGCCTTGAAAGGCGCGGCGCGCGGCATCGGTGCTTTCATGCTGGCCGATGCGGCGGCGTTCGCCGAGCCGATCGACCCGGTCAAGGACCGCGGCAATGCGTCGCTTGCCTTGACGGCTCTGAAGACCAGGGCGGAAGCGGTCCAGACATTCATCAAGACCTACTTGGAAGACTGATTTCTTGCATCGAACGCCTTGAATTCGAAGGCAATCGAACATTCCATCAACGTCCGCCATACCGGTTCGGCGATTTCGCCGTCCAAGCCCAGCCTGCGGGCCTCCGCCAACACCTTGGCGATGACATCCTCGACCCGGACCTCGTCGCGCACGGCACTGCGATCGGATTTGATTTCTGCGGCGCGTTCGATATAGGCCTAGCGCTCGGAAAGGAGTTTCACCAGCACCCAGTCGATCCGGTCGATTTCGGCCCGTACCTCGGCCATGTTCTCGCATCGCCCGGGCGGCTGGCCTTGCATATCCTTGGTCGTCATAACCAATCGTCCTGCTTTCGCGATGCCGGCGGAATATGAGCAAAAACAAGGCGCTGATGCCAGTGAACGGTTCTAAAGTCGCACGGGATTGTTGGTGGTGTGCCTTTTACATATAAGAGCGTGAGTTTTTAATTCTTATACAATTCCAGAGTGTAGAACATCGATGAGTCACGACGCCCATACTCCAATCGAAACCGACGTCGCCATCGTCGGTGCGGGGCCGGCCGGTCTTTTTGCCGTGTTCGAGCTTGGTCTGTTGGACCTTAAGGCGCACCTGGTGGACATCCTCGACCGGCCGGGCGGGCAATGCACCGAGCTCTACCCGGAAAAGCCGATTTACGACATTCCGGGACTTCCCATCGTCACCGGCCAGGAATTGACCGACCGGCTGAAGGAACAGATCAAGCCGTTCGGCGCCACCTTCCATCTCGGCGAAATGGCAAATGCGCTGGAAAAGCTGCCCGACGGACGCTGGAAACTGTCGACCGACGTGGGAACCGAGATCATTGCCCCCATGATCGTGATCGCGGCCGGCGGCGGCGGCTTCATGCCCAAGCGCCCGCCCGTCCCCGGCATCGAGGCCTATGAAGGAACCTCGGTCCATTATGCCGTGCGCAAGATGGAGACCTTCCGCGGCAAGAACGTGCTGATCGCCGGCGGCGGCGATTCCGCGCTCGACTGGACGTTGAACCTAGCGCCGATCGCCAAGAGCCTGACGCTGGTCCACCACCGCGACGGCTTCCGCGCCGCCCAGCATAGTGTCAATCGGATGCGCGAACTGGTCGAACAGAAGAAAATCCATTTCCACGTCGCCAGCGTCAAGACGTTGCACGGCGAAAACGGACAGCTGTCCGGAGTGACGCTGTCAGGTCACGACAAGCGCGAATGGCATCTGGAAACCGATGCGCTTCTTCCCTTCTTCGGGTTGACGATGAAGCTGGGACCGATTGCGGAATTCGGCATCAACCTGCACGAAAACCTGATTGCAGTGGACACAGCGCGGTTCGAAAGCGAGACGCCGGGCATCTTCGGCATCGGCGACATCGTCACCTATCCGGGCAAGTTGAAGCTGATATTGTCCGGCTTCCACGAAGCGGCCCTGATGGCCCAAGCGGCGTTCCACATCTGCCGGCCGAACGAAAAGCTGCGCTTCCAGTACACCACCTCGTCGTCGAGCCTGCAGAAGAAACTGGGTGTTGCATGAAGATCTTCGCCAAGGATCGCAAAGGCAAGGAAACCGTTATCGAGGGCCGCGACGGCTGGACGATCATGGAGATGCTGCGCGACGGCGGCCTGCCGATCACGGCGGAATGCGGCGGGGCCTGCGCCTGCGCCACCTGCCACGTCTATATCGAGGATGGTTGGTACGAAAAACTGCTGCCGCCCAGCGAAGCCGAGACCGACATGCTGGACATGGCGCTGGCGGTGCTGCCCAATTCCCGCCTCTCCTGCCAGCTCACCTGCTCGGATGAGCTTGATGACATCAAGGTGACACTCGCGCCGGAGTGACACATGCCTTTCGGACACCCCCCGCGCGGTCCGTTGCCGCGCACGCGTGTATGGGCTTCTGTGCTATTCTTCACCGGGGAATTTGTGGGGGCAAAGATGCGCAAATGGCTGTTCGCTGCAGCTGCAGCGGCTAGTTTGATCGGATTCATCGGGCCGGCAAACGCTTATACAGACCAGGAAATCTCATCGAGGCTGATGCAGAATGCCTGGTGCAGCTTCAGCTACGATCAGACGACGGGATATTCCCATTCCAAACGCGCCGTGTTTGGCGGCAACGGCGTGCTCAGCATCAACAGCGGCAATGAAGGTGGCAGTTCGGGCTCCGGCGGTTCGACCTACGGCCAATCTTCCGGCGGCGAATCCTATGGCTGGGCCGTCAAAGGCGGCACGCTCTATCTTTCCGACGGTGCCACATGGGATGCACATTCGCTCGACTCCAAGAACAACTCCAACGGCAGTCTCATCCTGATTGTCGACGGTAAAGAGTGGTCGATGTGCCGATAGTCTGCAAGGCGCTCAACTGCCAGCCGGGCGATTTTCTGGAATATCGCGCCGAGGCGTAATCGGCGGCTTGGTTCCTTCAGTGTTGCGCCGGCTCGGCAGGGCCAGCGATCTTGGCGATCGCTTCGGCATAAACCGCGTTCAGAAAGTCGGCCTCTTTGTCGGTGTCGCGCGGGTCGGCATATTCGATGGTGACCTGCACCGCCCAGGGGCCCACGACGGCGCTGGCGAACAGGATTCGATAGTGCAGCGCTTCGAGTCTCGTGGTTTCGTAGGTGCGCGTATAAACCGACAGCGGCGCCGTCTTCTGCCCCAGGAGTTGCGGCGCCTCACCGACCATCTTGCCGCCGGTTCCTTCCTGCACCACGAAATCCGGCGCAAGTATCGCCTTGGGATCGTAAGCCCCGCGCAAGGGCACCATCGTGACCGTTCCGTAGACCCCGTCGAGCGCCGAATAAGCGCAGTAATCCGCTCCCGCTTGCGGGTCGCGTTCGCCCACCGCGTCACGGGAGAAATGACCAATCTGTTGCGGACAGACAAAACCCGACGCGCTGTGCACTTTCGCGCCGCCCGCGCCATCGGTGAATGAATCGGCCGCATCCTGGGCGTGGGCAGCCATGGCCGAAGCCATGCACGCGACAACAAAGGCTCCAGCGATTCTGTGCGTCATTTTCTGTTCTCCCGCCATTCTGCGAACGGCCGGCGGAGCGTAGGTGTGCGTCTACGGGTGCGCAAGATGGCTCTTGCCCCCGCTCCGCGTTAGATTAGCTTTCACCGGGTCAAGGGGGGAATAGCATGGGCATGCCGATCGCAGGTGCAGCCGCGCTTGTTCCGCCGCCCCCATGACCGTCGCTCATATCTACACCGTGGCCTTCCAAGGCATTGAAGCGCGCGAAGTGGATGTGCAGGTGCACATCGCGGATTCGGGCGGCGGACAGTTCAATCTCGTCGGACTGGCCGACAAGGCCGTCGGCGAAAGCCGCGAGCGCGTGCGCGCCGCGCTGGCCGCCATCGGACTGGCGCTGCCCTGGAAGCGGATCACGGTGAATCTGGCGCCCGCCGATCTGCCCAAGGAGGGAAGTCATTACGATCTTCCCATTGCGCTGGGGCTGCTGGCGGCCATGGGCGTATTGCCCGCCAGCGAGATGGCGAACTATGTGGCGCTGGGCGAACTGTCCCTCGATGCACAGGTGACCGCGGTCGCGGGTGTGTTGCCCGCGGCCTTGGCCGCCTCGGAGCAGCATCGCGGCCTCATCTGTCCTGCATCCTGCGGGTCGGAAGCCGCTTGGGCGGGCGGCATCGAGATCATCGCCACACCTTCGTTGATCGCGCTGGTCAACCACATAAAGGGCGTGCAGGTGCTCAATCCGCCGGTGGCCAAATTGGCCGACGACGCTTTCAGCGCCCCCGATCTGAAAGACGTCAAGGGCCAGGAAACCGCCAAGCGCGCCATCGAGATTGCTGCCGCCGGCGGCCATAACATGCTGATGATCGGCCCGCCCGGCGCCGGCAAATCGATGCTGGCGCAACGCCTGCCCGGCCTCTTGCCGCCGCTCGACGCGCGCAAGGCACTGGAGATCTCCATGGTGCAGTCGCTGGCGGGAGAATTGCCGGGCGGCACGATCTCGCGGCGGCGGCCGTTTCGTTCGCCGCACCATTCCGCCTCGATGGCCGCCCTCGTCGTCGGCGGGCTGCGGGTCAAGCCCGGCGAGGTCAGTCTGGCGCATCTGGGCGTCTTGTTCCTTGACGAGTTGCCCGAATTCCAGCGCGCGGTTCTGGATTCGCTGCGTCAGCCGATCGAAAGCGGCGAGGCCGTGGTGGCGCGCGCCAACGCCCATGTGCGCTATCCGGCGCGCTTCCAGCTTGTCGCCGCGATGAACCCGTGCCGCTGCGGCTATCTCGACGACCCGGCGCGAGCCTGCGGCCGCGCGCCCAAATGCGCCCAGGAATATCAGTCGCGCATTTCGGGGCCGTTGTTCGACCGCATCGACATCCATGTGGAAGTGGCCGGCGTATCGGCTGCCGATCTCACGCTGCCGCCGCCGGCGGAATCAAGCGCCGACGTCGCCGCCCGCGTGGCGCGCGCCCGGGACGTCCAGCGCCGGCGCTATGCGGAAGAAGGCCTGCGCAGCAACGCCGAAGCGGAAGGTGAGCTGCTGGGTCGCGTGGCGGCACCCGATAACGCCGGCGCAAGGCTGCTGACGGAGGCGGCGGAGGCGATGCGCTTGACGGCCCGCGGCTATCATCGGGTGCTGCGCGTGGCGCGCACCATCGCCGATCTCGGCGAAGCGCCCGGCGTCGGCCGCGCCCATATCGCCGAAGCGCTGTCGTTCCGCAGGCTGGCGCATTTGCATTGACGGGAGAAGGTTGCCTCATGTGCCTTTCCCATTTTTTCCGCGCCGCGCTCGCCGCAGCGCTGCTCGCAATCTTGCCGGCCCGCGCCGCGGACGTCACGGTGTTCGCCGCCGCCTCGCTCACCGATGCGCTGAAAGAGGTCGGCGACGCCTACAAGCATGACACGGGAAATATTGTCGTCTTTTCCTTCGCCGCATCTTCGGCGCTGGCCCGCCAGATCGAAGCGTCGAGCGGGGCGGACATCTTCGTCTCCGCCGACACCGACTGGATGGATTATCTGGATACGCGCGGGCTGATCGCGCACGCCTCGCGGGTGGAGTTGTTCGCCAACCGCCTGGTTCTGATTGCCCCCGCCGATTCCAGAATCGTGCTTGCCGCCAAACCGCACTTCGATCTGGCGGGCGCGCTCGGCAATGGCCGGCTCGCGCTGGCCGATCCCGTTGCCGTGCCCGCCGGCAGATATGCCAAAGCGGCGCTGATGTCCCTCGGCGTGTGGGATGCGGTCGCGGACAAAGTCGTTCCGGCGGAAAACGTGCGCCTGGCGCTGGCCTATGTCGCGCGCGGCGAGGCGCCTCTCGGCATCGTTTATGCGACCGACGCCAGAGCCGAGCCGAAAGTGCGCGTCGTCGCCATCTTCCCGGACAATGCTTATCCGCACATCGTTTATCCCGCGGCCCTGACGAAAGAAGCAAAGCCAGAGGCGCGCGCTTTCCTCGCCTATCTTTCGGGCGCGCGCGCCAAAGCGATCTTCAAGAAGGCCGGCTTTGCGCCGGCGGGCCGATAAACCGGTTCAGGCCGGGCGTCTGCCAAACCACCAGGCGATGGCAAGGCCGGCGGCGAGCGCGCCGACCAATTCGATCGTCATGGCGGCGAGCGTGTAGCTGAAGGGAAATCCGTACCAAATCATGTAGGAGACATCGGTTCCCAAGACCGCGAAGGCGCCGACCAGCGTCACAAACAAAGTGCGCCGGAAGAAACCCGCGATCATCGTCATAGACAGCAGCAACGCCGCGATCAGGGACTGCGCCAATTCCTTGGCGAATTCCTTGATCAGCATCGGCGTCATGCTCACGCTTGCGCCCGGAGGCTGATAGATGAGAATTCCGGACGGGTTCGTCTTTATCAGCGCCGCCGCCTTGGTCATCATTTGCGGATCGTCCGGTGCTACTCAGGGGAAGAAATAGAACCCCGCTTTGCCGCCGACGCCTTTTTGCATCGCGGACAGAACGACCGGTTCGTTCGCCATATGGCTCATGCCCGCGGAGTCGAGCGGCGTCGCCATATGCGCGATGGATGTCCACACGAACATCGCGATGG
>Ga0182017_10003013_pt1 | contig 12616 bp, 9 predicted proteins | sample 712E3DmetaG_FD_120492 | JGI IMG/M metagenome (GOLD analysis project Ga0182017, IMG submission 120492) | Permafrost microbial communities from Stordalen Mire, Sweden - 712E3D metaG | ecosystem: Environmental > Terrestrial > Soil > Wetlands > Permafrost | place: Sweden: Stordalen | collected... | reverse complement strand
GCCACCCAACAGGCGACCCAGTGGTTCGGCTTGATCTCGCTGAAAACCGGTTCGTCCACCGAGCATTGGTCGATCGCCACCGGGCAGCGCGGGTGGAACCGGCATCCCGTCGGCGGATGAAGCGGGCTGGGGACATCCCCCTTCAGGATGACCCGATCGCGTTTGAGGGTCGGGTCGGGAACCGGGATGGCCGACATCAGGGCCATGGTGTAGGGATGCTTGGGATCACGGTATAGCTCGTCGCGTCCGGCCAGTTCCACCATTTTCCCGAGATACATGACCGCCACACGGTCCGAGATGTGCTCGACAACGCTCAGGTTGTGGGCAATGAACAGATAGGTCAATCCAAATTCCCGCTGGAGGTCTTTCAGGATATTCAAAACCTGCGATTGGATGGATACATCCAGCGCCGAGACAGGTTCATCACAGATAATGAACTTGGGCTGCAGGGCCAGGGCCCGGGCGATGCCGATGCGCTGGCGCTGTCCGCCGGAGAACTCATGCGGGTAGCGCCGGGCATGGTAATCTTCCAGCCCGACCTTCTTCAGGGTCGCCATCATGGTCTCTATCCGCTCGCGGTGGGTGCCGATCCCATGCACGTTCAACCCTTCCATGACCGATTCACCGATGGGCATGCGCGGGTCCAGCGAGGCGTACGGGTCCTGGAAGATGATCTGCATGTTCCGGCGCATGTCCTTCAGCGCCCTCCCTTTCAAGCTCAGGACATCCGTCCCGTCAAAGTAAACGGAGCCCGAAGTCGGTTCGATCAGGCGCAGCATGCTGCGTCCCACCGTTGTCTTTCCACAACCCGATTCACCCACCATCCCCAGGGTTTCTCCCTGGCGGATGTTAAAACTTATCCCGTCCACCGCCTGCACCCAGGCAACGACCCGCTGCAGCAACCCGGAGCGGACCGGGAAGTACTTCACCAGATCTTTTACTACCACCAGGTCTTTTGGGGTAACGGGTTCGTTCGTTCCGGATATGGTCATTGAGAACTACTCCAATAATAAAGGGGATTACCCGCCGCTTATTTCAGCGGAGCGTGGTGTCCTTCCTGATCCTGATAGAGCCAGCAGCGGACCAGGTGCTCGGAAGAGATCGGGATCAGATCCGGTTCGACCTCGGTGCAGATCTGCAGCTGGTGCTCGATGCGGGCTTTACACCGGGGAGCAAAGCGGCAGCCCGGGGGTAAATTCACCAGGTTCGGAACCGTGCCCGGGATGACCTCCAGGCGCTCCTTGGTCTTTCCCAGGATGGGGATGGAGCCCATCAATCCCTGGGTGTACGGGTGGCGCGGATTGGCAAACAGGGTCCTTACATCTGCCTGTTCCACGATCCGACCGGCATACATCACCGCGACCCGCTCGGCCATTTCGGCGATCACCCCGAGATCATGGGTGATCAAAATGACCGAGGCACCCACTTTGTTGCGCAGGTCACGGATCAGGTCCAGGATCTGGGCCTGGATGGTCACATCCAGGGCCGTGGTCGGTTCATCGGCGATCAACAGTTCCGGCACACAGGCCAGTGCCATGGCGATCATTACCCGTTGCGCCATGCCACCGGAAAGTTCATGAGGATACGCCTCCGCCCGCTTTTCAGGTTCCGGAATGCCCACCATGCTCAACAACTCGATGGCGCGTTTCTTGCCATTCTCTTTCCCGAAATCCTGGTGAATATTGAGCACCTCGGCGATCTGATCCCCGACCTTGAAGACCGGGTTGAGCGCAGTTTGCGGCTGCTGAAAGATCATCGAGATCCGGTTGCCGCGGACGTGGGTCATTTCCGCTTCCGTCAACGCATTCAGGTTCTGACCGTCGAAGATTATTTCACCCTCAACGATCTTGCCGGGTTGGCTGATCAGCCGCATGATCGAAAATGAGGTGACACTTTTCCCGCAGCCAGATTCCCCCACCAGACCCAGGACTTCCCCCGGATAAACTTCAAAATCCACTCCATCGACGGCCTTTACTACCCCGTCTTCGGTGTAAAAATAAGTCTTGAGTTTTTTTACTTCAAGTAAAGGTTGAGTTCTATTGGTCACGTGCCTACTCCCGTGGTAAGGTCTACTTTCATTTTAAAAGGAGCATCGATCATCTTTCACTCAATATGATAACACGACTTGATTATATTCAAAATACCCGCTTTCACCACCAGCCATGGTTATGAAAACGGGTATATATGGATCCGGTTCCAAATCCATTCTATTTCTTCCTCTTTAACGAATAGTAACTGGCGGTTCCGATAATTCCCAGGAACAAACCAGCCACGCCGGCTGTAAATCCGACAAATAACAGGATGAAACCCAGTGTGGAATTTTTTATAACAATGATGTTGGATACCAGCAATAAATAATAGAGCCAGGGCAGAAAGATCATGAAGAAACCGATCATGATCAGCTGGACGGGTCTATTGCGCATTACTGGAACAGCCAGCACTTGACCAGGTGACCGGGCTCGGGTTCGAACTCGGGAGGTACTTTGACATCGCAGGTACCGGGGATCATCTTCGAGCACCTGGGATGGAAGCGGCAGCCTTCCGGCGGCTTCACCAGGCTGGGCGGTTCGCCCGGGGGGATCTCCTTGAAGGTCTTGGCATTGTTGGCATCCGGCACGGAGGTCCCATTCAGGAGAGCCAGGGTATAAGGATGGCAGGGGTTGTAGAGCAGGCGTTCGACCCTGGCCTTCTCCACCAGCTCCCCGGCGTACATGACGAAGATGCGCTCCGAGAAGTAACTCACCGTGGACAGGTCGTGGGTGATGTAGATCACGGACAGGTGGTAATTCTCCTGCAGACCGCGCAGCAGCTTGAGGATCTCGACCCGCACCGAGGCATCCAGCATCGAGACCGGTTCATCGGCCACCAGGAAGTAGGGTCCCATGATCATGGCCCGGGCGATGACCACCCGCTGCTGCTGGCCGCCCGAAAGCATGTGGGGATACTTGGGCAAGAAATCGGCCACCGGGAAGAGCTTGACCTCCTCCATCGATTTCTGGATGCGCTGCTCGCGTTCCGCCTTGCTCTTGACCCCCCCCACGATCAACGGTTCTTCCAGGATCTTCTTGACCGCCATGAAGGGTGCCAGCGCCCCATAGGGGTCCTGCTGCACATAGCCCACATGCGAGTGGTACCAGCGCATGCCTTTGGCGTCCAGGCTCTGCAGGTCCTGCCCGTCCATGACCACTTTCCCGCTGGTGGGCCTGTACAGCCCCAGGATGGTCTTCATCAGGCTGGATTTTCCGCAGCCGCTCTCGCCGACGATGGCGATCGCCTCGCCGCGTCCCACGTCGAAGCTGACCCCGTCCACGGCCCGAACGTACCCGGCCCGGCCGAAGCCGAAGCGGCGCAGCTCGAACCAGACGTGCAGGTCCTGGACCGAGAGTAGGACCTTGTTCTCGTCGCTGTATTTCTCAATGACCTCGTTCTGTGCTTTCGTTTCACCCGACATGCCTCGCTCCTCGGACTGCTACTGATACAGCCAGCATTTCACCGTGCGGTCCTCGTTCTGGATCACGGGCGGATCCTGGGTACACTTCTCGAAGCGCTGCGGACAGCGCTCTGCAAAACGGCAGCCCACCGGCAGGTTCACCAGACTGGGCGGCTGCCCGACAATGAACTCCAATTCCTTGGTCCCGCGCAGGCGCGGCACGCTGGCCATCAACTTCTGTGAGTAGGGGTGCAGCGGCGCCGTGAAGAAGCGCCCGGCATCACCCGTTTCCACGATCTGGCCCGCATACATCACGGCCACATCATCCGCCAGCTCGCTCGAGGTGGCGATGTCGTGGGTGATCAGGATGAAACTGGTCCCCAGTTCTTTCTTGATCCGCTTCAGCACATTGAAGATGTTGGCCTGGGTAAGCACGTCCAGCGCGCTGGTCGGCTCATCCAGGATGATCAGGTTCGGCGAGGTCACCAGCGCCATGGCGATCGCCACCCGCTGGCGCATCCCGCCGCTCAGCTCGAACGGGTAGCGCGAGAGGAAATCCGCCGGGACGCCCACGTGCTGGAACATCTTCAGCGCCGCCTGGGTGGCCTCCTCCTTCTTCATCCCCAGGTGGATCATCGCCGGTTCCGAGACCTGCTCCCCCACCCGCAGCACCGGGTTCAGGGCGTTCATCGCCGCCTGCGGCACCATCGACATGCCCACCCAGCGCACGTTGAGCCGGAAATCCTCCTCGTCCAACTTCATCACGTCCTGCCCCCCCAGGGTCACCTCCCCCGAATACTTCTCCACGTTGCGCGGCAGCAGGCGCAGGATCGCCTTCGCCAGCGAGCTCTTCCCGCAACCGCTCTCCCCCAGGATCACCACGGCCCGGTTGTAATCCAGCTCGATATTCACTCCATCCACCGCTTGCACTGCCCCATGCAGGGTGCGGAAGTGCAGGACCAGGTCCTTGACGCGTAACAGTTTCTCATCGGCCATTTGCTACGCCTCCCTCAGGCGGGGATTGAAGATACGGTCCAGGGCAAAGCCCAGCAGGGCAAAGGCCAGCCCGGTGATCATCAGCAGCACCGCCGGTTCCAGGATCCAGTAATACCAGCCGTTATACAGGGCTGATTGATTGAAAGCATCGTCGATGATCTTGCCCCAGGTAGGCAAGGTGGGATCGCCCAGGCCGAGCACCGCCAGCGAAGCCTCCAGGAAGACGAAGGAGGGGACCGACAGCACCAGGCTTGGGATGAGGGTCGGGATCATGCGCGGGATCAGGTACAGAGAAATGATCCGCCAGTTGCTGGCACCGTATGCCTTGGCCGCTTCCACGAAGGTCGACTCCTTGACCTGCATGAAAATGGCCCGGTAGGCTTTGATCTGGGCTGTGAAAATGCTCAGCGCCACCGTAGCCCCCAGGATGACCCAGATGCTGTGGCTGAAGAGTGTGCCGATCATGATCAGGATCGGTAGGAAGGGCAGCACCATGTTAACCTCTGTGATGCGCTGGATCAGGCCGTCCACCCAGCCCCCGTACCAGGCGCCGATGGCGGAAAAGACCATGGTCAGGAGTGTCGTCCCACCCGCGGCAAGTAGACCGAAGGCCAGGGCGACCGGCGTGCCCCACAGCAGGGCCACCATCAGGTCCCGGCGGTAGTTATCCGTGCCGGCCAGTCCGGCCACCTGTCCGTGCAGGACGAACTCCGCAGATAGATCGGAATTCGCTTCCCAGGTGACCCCGCTGACCACCATCTGATAGGTACCTTTGAGCGGGACCGGGTTGGCTGGATCCGGGGACTTTGGATCGGCAAACAGGGCAATCTGGGGGTCGATCCCATGCAGCTTTCCTTGCAGAACAGAGTCTTGCGAAACACGATAGGTGAACTGGTTGGGAACCCCAAAATTGGTCACATTTATTTTTCGCCCATCCGGGGTGATCCAGACCAGCGAAGCAAAAGGCTGTTTCGCTTTGAACGTTGCTTTGAAATACAGCAGGATGTCCTGGGGGAAGTAATCATATGCATAGTTAAAGGTATAGGTGATCGTGATGCTTTGGCTGCCATCACTGTGGGTCTTGACCGTCCGGGTCATCTGGCCCTGCTGGTCGTTGATGACAAATGAGACCGGTTGTTTCTTGGCGGTGAACAGGTTGAACCAGGCCGGGGGCACATTTTTCGGATTCATGAACCAGACATCTTCGCCCCCGCGCCAGAGTTCGATCGCTTTTTGATAGGGGATGGTAATCATGGTATAGATGGCCACCCCGACCAAAGCCAGGATCACCACCGCACCCACGATCGCCGAAGGATACCGGGCAATTTCCTGGAATGTCTTCCTTAAATTATTCATGGTCATTCACCAATTTTGACCCGGGGGTCAACCAGGGCATAGACGAAGTCAAGGAGGAAAACCGTAATCGCCAGCAGGTAGGCATAGATGACCACCGTCCCCACAATGACCGGCGTATCATAAAACCCGATCGCCCGAAACAGGGTCCGCCCCAGCCCGGGCCACAGGAAAACGGTTTCGGTGATGATGGCACCCTGCCAGACGCCGATCAGCATCAGCGCAAACTGGGTGACGATGTTGGGCAGGGTCGGGCGCAGGATGTAGCGGCGCTCAATGTTGCGGGAGGTCAAGCCCTTGGCCTTGGCCATCTCCACGTAATCTTCGCTGGAATAAATCAGGAAGAAGGTTCGCCAGCTATAAATGGTTAAAAAGAATGACGCCAGGATCAACGACAAAGCTGGCAGGGTCATGTGCTTCAACACGTTTAGAACAAAATCGACCGGATTGGTAGGAGCGGGCGCATCCACCAGGCCGCCAAACGGCATCAGGTGTAAAAGGGCTGCAAAAATAAGGATCAGGAAAATACCATAAAACCAGGGTGGCACCGTGGAGGTGGGGGACAGGGCGATCACCAGTTTGTCCCAGAAACTGGCATAATGCCGCGAAAGCGCCAGCGCCAGGAAGAGCGTGCTGAAAAACAGGAAGAGCTCCGAGGTTCCCATCAGCAGCAGGGTCGCCGGCAGGCGTTCCAGGATGATCAGGCGCACCTGCTTGGAGCCGCTGTCGCTGGTCATCTGCTGGGCACTGCCCAGGTTGAGGGTCAGCGCGTTCCCGAGATATCGAAAGCTGCGGATGGCAAAGGGCGTGTTCAGACCCAGGCGGTTATCCTCCTGGGTGATCATGGCTTCCAGGAGCTTCGAGCGTGTGGCGGGGTCCATCTGCTGAACGGCCCTGCTGCTCATGAAAGACATGGTGGTGTTCGCGCGGATCTCCGCTTTCATGATCACGTCTACATAACCCCCCATGTTGGCGATCAGGATCGTCAGGTAGACTCCGATCACCAAGGTGATGAAGAGTATCACCAGCCGGGTGAGCGAATAGCGCCCCACCCGTGCAATTGTGCTGGAAGATTTTTTCTTCTCGGCACCCGGTTCAGGCTGGACAGCTACGGCCATTGGTTCACCTCGGATGCTAAAAGGGAATGATAGGGGCAAGGTTTCCCTTGCCCCTATCATTAAGTACAATTCTCAACCGTTTATGGTGCTACGGTCACAAATTGCTGGGTAACGAAGGTCGGAATGGCAACCGGGTTCGCTACGACAACGATGACGAGCTTGTCCGAGCCGGCGGTCAGTTTGCCGGTCATATCCGTGGTCAGGGCGACTGTGTACTGGCCTTCGGTGACCAGGGTACCAACGCCCTTGTTGACGACCGTGTTGGTGGCGTCGAACAGCAGGAATTGGACAGCCTTGATCTCGGCGGAAGGATAGGCGGCATTGTTGAAGCTCACGTTCACGGTGAAGTCACCTTCCTGGCCAATTGTCACCTGGGCGGGTCCGTCAACGGTCACGGCCGCGATCTTGGGTGTGGAGAAGGAGGACCAGCGGTCAGCCGCATCCGGGAAGGCGTCGTAACGCACCATGGTGGCGATCTTCTCGACCGGGGAGACTGTGGACATCATATAAGGACCGGTACCGACCCAGAAGTTGCCATGGGCAGCGTACCAGTTCTTCAGGTTGGTGTAGGCAGCCACCGCGTCAGCGGGTTGGATGTACTTGCCCAGCGTGGCGGCATACGGGACATACTTGTCCGCGATGGCCTGGTCGAGCTGCTTGGAGAGGATGTCCAGGCTTGGGCCACCAACATAGTTGGTCCATTCGACCTTATTGGCGGTCGCCTTGTCATCGGAGTAAGCCAGCAGGCCGGCGGCTTCGGCCAGGTTGGAGATCGCCAGCACGTGCCAGGCGCCTTCGCCGTAGAGGTACTGCGGCCACAGGGTGGTTACATCCAGCTCAGCATCCGCAGCATAGACATCCGCGTAGTATTCGACGGTCAGCGGGCTGGTGGAGGTGATGCGGAAGCCCTTGAAGCCCTGCATGAAGGACTGGAAGTTCGGAACAGCCTGATCGTCATAGATCTTGCTGTCCTTGTTGGCGCGATCGAAGGTCATGATCATGCCCATCAGGAAGTCAGCCACCGACAGGTGGGTGCCATCATGCCAGGTGATCGTGTCGAACAGGTCGGACGGGTAGGTCACCGAGCTCATGATCTTGGCGGTCGGCAGGGCAGTACCGTATTTGGTACCGGCGGTGATGAACAACTGCGCCTTGGCATCCCAATCGACATAGGCATCCGCCGGGACGGTGATGCTATCAACCGTATTGAGGGTGACCCAGTCGAGGGTCTTGCCAACCGGCAGGCCCTTGGTGACCGTCACGGTCGCCTTGTCGAAGCGCATGGGCCAATTCAAACCAGTGTACGGGTCTGGCATCAAGGCACCAAAGCCCTCGGCGGTGAAGTTGTGGTTCGCCTGATCCCAGGCCCAGTTGCTGCCGGCGATCGGGTTCCACGGGTCGGTGAACAGGTCAGGGGCACCCCACTTCAGGATGCCGCCTTCCTGCCCGGCAAAGCGCAGGGTGTAAGGCGCCACGTAGGCACCTTCGACACCGGCGGCCAGGTCATAGCTCACCTGGACGTTCTTGTTGTACGGGACGAAGTTCTTGCCGTCGATGAGGAAGACCATCAGGGAATCCTGCATCGAGAGCGGCAGGGCCTGCGCCATCATCTGGTTGCGCTGGTCTAGCGAAGTGTAGTTGCCGTTCGCCAGGTCATCGCACAGCTTCGCGAAAGCGGGATCAATGCCCGTATTGGAGAGGAAGGGTTGGGTCCCCTGGATGCTGTCGGGGGCGTAGTATTCCTGGTAGTCGATCTTCTCTTCGCGATCGATAACGGTGGCGCTGTAGGCCGCAGTGTACAGGTTCCAGGCGCCCGTGGTGGGATCGCCCTGCCAGATCGGGCTGGCTTCGGAGGATTTCTTGTACTCGCGGTTGACCGTGAAACCGACGCTCTCAAGCTGGGTGGCGACGTAATCGCCGATCGGCTTGCGGGTGCCATCGCTGTCGGTGCGGATCAGGAAGTTGAGGGTGACGGGCTTGCCCTTGTACTGCCACGTGTTCGTCGCACTCGCGGCTGCGCTCGGGGTGGTCAGGGTTGCGCCCAGGGTGCCCATCTCGGTCGTGATGATGCCCAGGGCCGTAGCGGGATTGTAGGCGTACTTGGATTCAAGCCCGGCTGCCACATCGGCGATGTTGGTGTAGGCGGGGAACTGGGTGGTCAGGGCGAAGAATTTCGCCAGGTTGGCGCCGGCGTAGACTTCTTGGTTGATGTAGTTGCGGTCATACAGGTAGTTGGTGGCTTCGCGGATCATCTTGTCGCTGAAGGGGTTCAGGACGTTCTTATCCGTGAAGGTCGCCGGGTTGTACATGATCGAATACTGCAGACCAGCTGACTCGGCATAGGACAGGCCCGCCTTCGTGATGTTCGGGAACTGGGCTGCTGCCAGGCCGCCGGCATAGATGTCGATCGCGCCGGCTTGGAGCTGGGTGATCGCAGAGTTGGCATCCACGACCGAGAAGACGACCTGGTCCAGCCAGCCACCCGTGCGGGTTGGCTTGGGAGTCTCGGTTGGAACCGCAACCGCGGTTGTACCAGCTGCAGTCGTGGGTGCAACAACTGCGGGAGTGGAAGTGGCAGGAGTGCAGGCAGCCAGGATCATCGTGACGGCTACGAGCAGACCCACTACCATCGATAAGCGATTTCGTGACATTGTCTTTCTCCTCAGAATTAATTGGTTGAAAAGATTTGGGTGAATGAGTGGAATACAGATAACAACTTGAGGTTATTCCCGAGAATCACCTCCTTCGCTGAAAAAGATTTAGTCCTGGGACTTTGGAAAATCCCAGGAAAGTTAGAGGAAGATTAACACAAGAAACACAAAAAGTCAAGTGCTCCGCTTCGGACCAAGGAAAGAGGACCTTCCCTGTCAAGGCTGGCACCCCACCCCACTGTCGATCGCCTCGATATTCCAGAGGTCGCTGACCGCGGTCGGGTCGAGGGAAAAATGACATACCCCTGTGCGCGCCGCGGCCACCTTGACCCGCCAATAGAGCGGTATGACCGGCAGGTCCGTGGCAAAGATCGTCTGGGCCCGGGAATAAGCTTCGGCATGGCTTGATTCGTCCGGAATGGAATTCTGGGTGGCCTGGCAGGCCACATCAAAAGCCGGACTGCTGTAACCGCTTACGTTTTCCCCCACCCAGTAGTTCGTACTGTTCGGGATGTGGGAGCTGGTATACCAGTCACAGGGCGGCTCGATCCCGGTGCTGCCCATGGCAAACTCGGCCAGGTTGAAATTCCGGCCAAACAACACCCCTGCCGGCCCTGCCGAGTACAGGACGGTCGAATCCAGATACTGGACATTGACCTTGATCCCACACTGTGCCAGGGAGGTCGCCAGGATGGTGCTTACCTGCTGTCGCTGGACGGCATGGGTGGTGAGGTAGGTCACCTCGAACAGGGTCCCGGATGGAATGCCCGGCACTCCCCATGCCTGGCGCGGCGTGGTCGGGTCGTTGTCCACCTCCCGCCAACCGGCCTGCTCGAGCAATTGATCTGCAGCAGCGACATTAAGCGAATAGCTGGTTACATTAGGATCATAAAGGGGATGCGCCGGCGGCAGATAGGAATTTGGAACATTCGTCAAACCTGCCAGAACCGAATCCACTACTTTCTGACGGTCCATGCACATGGCCACCGCCTGGCGGACGCGCACATCATTGAAATAATCGACCTGGCTGCTCCCGCCCGTATTCCCATTATCACCCGCAGCACTTTGGATGCCCAGTGCAAGCTCCTCCATGACCGGCAGGGTGGTGAACAGGGCCTGCAATTGGTTCTTGCTGGCCATCGAACGCAACACATCCACCTGCCCATCCAGCCGGATGCTCGGATCAAGAATATCACAACTGCCTGCCAGCAGGTCGCTGATTGCTGTTTCCGGGTCCGGTATGAAGCGGAAGGTCAGCGTGTCAAACCTGGGCAGGCCCTCGGCAGCCCGAAAATAGCGCAAGTTCTTCGTTAAAGTGATGTGGTCACCGGCCACCCATTCCTGGATTACGTAAGGCCCCCAGCCCAGGGGAGTCCGGGAGGCTTCGTCGGATCCGGCCAGCTGGCTGATCGGGGTCTGGCTCCAAAGATGTTTTGGAAGGGGTGACCAGAAATTGGTGACATAGGTCGGGTCCACGAAGCCGGGTTTGCCCCACCACTGGACAGTGGTTGGATCGGTGGCTTCATATGATTGGGTTCGGTCCATCAGGTATCTCGAACCACTGGTTGCCGTGTCTGCCGCGATCTGGTAGGCGAAAACCGAATCATCCGCGGTGAGGGGTTCGCCATCTGACCAGGTGAGGCCCGGGAGCAGGTGGAAAGTGACCTGCATCGCATCCATCTGGATCGCGGATTTGCCATCGTATTGAATGCTGCACGATTCGCTCTGGCAGCCTGCCGGGCGGACGTTTACCCCCACCGTAAGGGTGACCGGATTATTACTGGCATCCACCACCTCATCGCCAATGGAGACCGATTTCGGAAGGAGCTGTGCATCCCCGTTCCCGACGCTGGGCAGGTGTTCCAGGATGACCGCCTGGTATCCGTAGGAATTGGTGTCGATGGGTCCATCATAGATCGCCGCCAGCACGCTCTGTGCCACCGAGGAGGTATTGTTCACCGGGTACAGGCTTGCTGGCTCCTGGCCCAGGCAGACGGTCAACTGGCGCGATGGCACGGGAGTCGCCGTGGCAGTTGGTTCCGGCGTGGGGGAAGGTACAGGAGGGGTGCTCTGGCCACAGGCGGCCATCATTGACAGGATCAAGACCAGACTCAATACCGTACCCATCGACCGGTAAAAGGACATGGCAACTCTCCCAGCTAAAGGATTGATACCGGAATTATACAGCACCACCTCCCCTTCGTTGACAGACCCTATCCGGGACGGTACAATGAAGTTGCCAATTCAGCTCACAGAATAAGGAGTATGTTCCATGCTAAAAGAGTTCAAAACTTTCATCATGCGCGGCAATGTCATGGATCTGGCTGTCGGCGTCATCATCGGGGGAGCCTTTGGCAAAATCATCAGTTCGCTTGTCACCGATCTCCTGATGCCGATCATTGGCCTGATCATCGGTGGAATTGACTTCAGCGGACTCGCCTTCACCATCGGCAGTGCAAAGGTGACCTATGGTAACTTCATTAATAACATTATTGATTTCCTGATCATCGCCCTGGTCATCTTTTTGATCGTCAAAGGGGTCAACAGCCTGCAGAAGAAGCCCGAGCCCACACCGGCCGCCGAACCGATCACCAAGGAATGCCCGCATTGCTTCACCATCATCTCCATCAAAGCGACCCGCTGCCCGAACTGCACCTCTGAACTCGCCTGATCATTCTCACGGGGCACGGTTTCACCGTGCCCCCGACTGTCTCCCCTGATGGATTTCCTCGACAAGCTCAATCCCCAACAACGCCAGGCCGTGACGGCTGGAGAAGGGCCCGTTCTGGTGCTGGCCGGACCCGGGTCCGGCAAGACCCGCGTGCTGACCCAGCGCGTCGCCTACCTGATCGCCCATGAAGGCGTGCGCCCCTACCAGATGCTGGCAGTCACCTTCACCAATAAGGCTGCCCGGGAGATGGGAAACCGCGTCGGGGATATGCTGGGCGAGCCGGCCTCAGACGGACTCTGGCTGGGCACCTTCCACTCCGTCTGTTCCAGGCTGTTGCGCCGGGAGGCCGAACAACTCCCATTCGATGCCAGTTTTGTCATCTATGATGATGACGATC